>Ga0136619_10000179_pt1 | contig 22576 bp, 24 predicted proteins | sample AntDrymUQ3532106_2_FD_104807 | JGI IMG/M metagenome (GOLD analysis project Ga0136619, IMG submission 104807) | Polar desert sand microbial communities from Dry Valleys, Antarctica - metaG UQ353 (21.06) | ecosystem: Environmental > Terrestrial > Soil > Desert | place: Antarctica: Dry Valley...
CATAGAGGAGGCTTTCAGCAAGATAAAGGGCACCGTGCGTAAGGCTGGCGCGCGTACCCGCGAGGCGCTGGTGGAAGCGATAGACCGAGCATTGGCGGCCGTCACGCCCGGAGACGCGGCAGGTTGGTTCGCCCACGCTGGCTACGAGTCACAGGATCAATCTTTATGAACACCGCTGTACGAAGAAGCCACCCGCCTTGAGTCCGAGCGCGAAGAGAAGTAGCTCGCTCTTCTCTTTCTATTCCTGCTTCGCCCCATTCACTCCATACTCCAGGCCGTCCAACAAAGCCTGCCACGATGCCTCGATGATGTTCTCCGAGACCCCGACCGCTCCCCACATCCTCTTCCCGTCCGATGAGTCTATGAGGACGCGGGTGGTGGCCGCCGTCGCCCGGTGCTCGTCGAGGATGCGGACCTTGTAATTGGAGAGGTGTATCTCCGAGAGTTCCGGGTAGTGTGGCCCGATGGCTTTCCTGAGAGCGTTGTCCAGGGCGTTCACGGGGCCGTTGCCTTCGGCGGTCGAGATCACACGTTGCCCCTTCACGTAGAGCTTTATGGTCGCCTCGACCGTGGTCTCCCTATCCGCCTGCTTCTCGGAGATGATGCGGAAGCTCTCCAGCTCGAAGAGCGGCCGGTCCTCGCCGGTCGTGCGGCCGACGAGCAGGGCGAAGGAAGCGTCGGCGGCCTCGTAGTGGTAGCCCTGATGTTCCTTCAGCTTCATGGCCGAGAGTACCGCGTTCACGTCGCCCGCGTCCAGCCCCAGCTCTTCGGCTTTGGTGCGGATGGAGTTCTTCCCGGATAATTCCCCGACCGGCGTGCGCCTAGCGTTGCCGACGGCCCCAGGGACGACGTGCTCATAGGTCGCGGGGTCTTTGGAGATGCCGTCCACGTGCAGCCCGCCCTTGTGGGCGAAGGCGCTCATCCCGACATAAGGCCTGTGGCCGTCAGGCGTGAGGTTCATCAGCTCGGCGACGTAGTTGGACCCCTCGGTGAGCCGCGCCAGCGCGTCGTCCTCGACGACCTTCAAGCTCATCTTTAGCTGCAGGTTGGCGATGGTGGTCACCAGGTCGCAGTTACCGCACCGCTCCCCGACGCCGTTGACCGTACCCTGCACGTGCGTCGCCCCGGCCTCGACCGCCGCCAGCGCGTTAGCCACCCCGCACCCGGCGTCGTTGTGGGTGTGGATGCCGATCTCCACGTCCGGGAACTCCCGCGCGGTACGGCTCACTATCGCTTTCAACTCCGTCGGAAGCGTGCCGCCGTTGGTGTCGCAGAGGACGAGCGTCGTCGCGCCGGCCTCGGCCGCCGCCTGCAGCACGGACAGCGTGTGGTCCGGGTCGTCCCTGAACCCGTCGAAGTAGTGCTCGGCGTCGAAGATGACCTCTTTGCCCGCTTCGACTAGATAGGACACCGTGTCCTTTATGGACTCCAGGTTCTCCTCCGGCGTTGTACGCAGCACCTTCTCGACGTGCAGCTTCCAGCTCTTCGCCACGATGCACGCGACAGGCGCGGAGAGGGAGGGGAGCAGCGTCACCGCCGGGTCGTCCTCCGCCCGGCCGTTCGGGCGGCGCGCACGGGTGAACGCCACCAGCTTCGCGCGTTCCAGATCCGAGGCATCGAAGCCCTCGAAGAACTCCAGGTCCTTGGGGTTGGAGGCGGGGAACCCGGCTTCGATGTAGTGGATGCCGAGGGAGTCGAGCTCGCGGGCTATGCGGGCCTTGTCCTCGGCGGTGAGGCTGACACCTTCGCGCTGGGTGCCGTCTCGTAGTGTGGTGTCGAACAGCTTTATGCTCATATTACGCCTTCTCCCGCCGCGACCCACCGGGTGACGGCCTCGGTTACTTCTTCGGTGGTCTTGTTCCCGCCCAGGTCAGGGGTCAGGTAGTGTGCTTCCAGGGCGACCGAGACGCCGCGTTCGATGGCGCCGGCCACGTCGGGGCGGCCGAGCGAGTGCCGGAACATCGCCGCCGCCGAGATGATAGTCGCGTAGGGGTTCGCCTTGTGGGTCCCGACGATGTCAGGGGCTGAGCCGTGAACGGGCTCAAAGATGCCTGGCGTGCCAGGCTCTCCCAGGGACGCGGAGGGCAGCATCCCCATGGAGCCGGGGAGCATCGCCGCCTCGTCGGAGAGGATGTCGCCGAAGAGGTTCTCGGTGAGGATCACGTCGAAGCGCCGGGGGTTGCTCACCAGGTACATCGCGGCGGCGTCCACCAGGATGTGATCCAGGACCACGTTCGGGTACTCGTCCGCCACGTCCGACACCACGGCCCGCCACAGCCGGCTCGTCGCCATTACGTTGGCTTTGTCCACGGAGGTCACGCGCCCGCCGCGCCCCTCAGCCGCCTCGAAAGCCACCCGCGCGACCCGCTCTACCTCCTCCCGGGTGTACAGGGAGAGGTCGCTCGCCCGCTCCTCGCCCTCTTCTTTCTCCCCGAAGTACGCTCCGCCCGTAAGCTCCCTGATGATGAGGATGTCCACACCCTCTACGATCTCCTTCTTCAGTGGAGACGCTGAGAGCAGGACCGGTATCGCGGCGACGGGCCGCAAATTGGCGAACACGCCCAGGTGCTTGCGCAATTTTAGAAGACCCGCCTCGGGCCTTTGCGGGCCGCGGTCGAAGTCCGGGTGGCCGACCGCCCCGAGCAGTATGGCGTCGGAGGATGCGGCGGCCTCGAGCGTCTCATCCGAGACGGGTTCGCCCTCCTCGCGGATGGCGACGCCCCCAATCCTGCGTTCCTCGTACCGGAGCTCCACCCCGAAATGGTCCGCCGCCGCGTCCATCACGATCCGGGCAGCCCCGATGACTTCCGGCCCGATGCCGTCGCCGGGCAATAAAAGTATGTCGAATGAGCCGCGCATGCTACCTGGCCTCCGGGTCCGGCCCGATCTCGACCACGCCGGCACCAATGATGCCGCCAGGGTTCTCGGTCCTCATCGGCGCCAGGAGGTTGCCGTTGTCCAGCCTGCGTGCTTCCATGCCTATCCTCCTCAGAATTCCGGACGTCTTTCGAGCCATTCCCGGCCGCCGGGACCGAGAGAGTCCGCGAGCAGCTCTTCTGCCCGCTCTTCGCCGACGGCCTCATCTTCATCCCACAGTGCGTGCGCGAGCCTCCGCAGGAAACCCTCGCCGAACTCCTCCAGCGCCGCCGCACCGAGCCGGAGGAGCAGGTTCTGAAAGGACATCTGCTCCCCGGGGCCTGCGGGGCCTTTCAGACCGCGAACCGTGAAGCCGGGCTTCGCGTCTATCCGAGCCAGGTGACCGTCGAGCAGGCCGGTCCTGCGGGCAACCGCCGCCGCGAGCGCCTGCGGCAGGAGCTCCCGCAGCCACGCCGGGGTGCGGGGCACGGATCTTTGCAACAGGAAAGCGTGCGCCAGCTCGTGCCAGACGACGAGCGGCCACGTCGCGCTCGTGCGGGGCCGGAAGGCAGAGGAGAGGGTCTCTGGCAGCACTAGCGCCGGCGGCCGAACGGCGCCGGTCAGGTAAGGCAGGCCCGGCGGGTACGGACGCTCGCCCTCTCGCGGAGCCTCCAGCCAGTCATCGTCCGCGACGAGCAATGCCTCCAACTCCGGGGGCCCGACCGTCAGCATCTCCGCGAGCGCCGCGGTTCCCGTCGCCAGCAGATCCCGGACCTCGGTGGCCCGTTCCTCCATTCCCGGCGGGTGGAGGGCTGGTACGGCGCCTTCCAGGCGCTCGTAACCCGGTAGGACGGCGGAGCCGGGCTCGCGCCGCTCCCTTACGGCGCTACCTGCGAGGCTTCCCACGGGGACTTCACCCGGCCCGAGGAGTACACGTTCGCCGCCCGCACGTAGGCGCGGGCCGCCGCCTCCACTACGTCCTGAGAGAGACCGCGTCCACCGTACTCGTTGCCCTCGAACTCCACCGTTACCCGCACCTCGCCGAGAGCGTCCTTGCCGCCCGTAACCGCGTCTATGCGGAAGTCCGTCAGGCGGCCCTTGATGCTGGTCGCCGCGTCTATGGCGCGGAACACGGCGTCCACCGGGCCCTCGCCTTCTGCCTCCGCCTCGAACGTGCCGTGCTCGGCGTGCGAGATCGTCACCGCAGCCCGGCTCTGGCGGCCCGTCGCCGCCACCACCCGGAAAGAGTCCAAGACGAACTTGCCCTCGAAGGAGCCCACCTCGTCGGCGGCTATCGCTTCCAGGTCAGCCGCCGTTACGGTCTTCTTGTGGTCCGCTATCTCCTTGAACCGCACGAAGGCCCGCTTGAGGACGTCGCCTTCCAGGGTGTAGCCGAGCTCTTCGAGGGCGTCCTTGAGGGCGTGGCGGCCGGAGTGCTTGCCGAGGAAGATGTTGGTGCCTTCCAGGCCGATGTCTTCTTTGGTCATGATCTCGAACGTGCGACGGTCCTTGAGGACACCGTCTTGGTGTATCCCGGACTCATGCAGGAAGGCGTTGCGGCCCACGACGGCCTTGTTCGGGGGCACCTCGTAGCCGGTGATGTTGGAGATCATGCGCGAAGTATTCGCCAACTGCCGCGTCTGGACCCCGACCTCCACACCGTAGAAGTCGCCGCGGGTGGCGAGCGCCATCACGACCTCCTCCAGCGAGGCGTTGCCGGCCCGCTCCCCGATGCCGTTGACTGCCACCTCGATCTGCCCGGCCCCGACCTCGACGCCCGCCAGCGAGTTCGCCACCGCCATCCCCAAATCGTCGTGGCAATGCACCGAGAGCACGCGCTCCCTGAGCTTCGGCACCCTTTCCTGCAACTCCTTCAGGAACGCCGTGAACTCCACCGGCGTCGTGTAGCCGACAGTATCGGCGATGTTCACCACGTCCGCCCCGGCCTCCACGGCCGTCGCCACGATCTCCGCCAGGTACCCGATGTCCGTGCGCGTCGCGTCCATCGGTGAGAACTCCACGTTGTCGCAGAGGTTTTTGGCGAAGCGGACGGCCTCGCCGGCCCTTTTAAGGATGTCCTCACGGTTCGAGCGCATCTGGTGCTCAATGTGCAGGTCCGAGGTACCGACGAAGGTGTGGATGCGCGGTCTCTCCGACCATTGCACCGCCTCCCACGCCCGCTCGATGTCCTGCTCGTGGATGCGGGCGAGACCGGCGATCCGGGGCCCCTTCACCTCGGCGGCGATGCGGGATACCGACTCGAAGTCGCCCTCGCTGGTAATTGGGAAGCCCGCTTCGATCACGTCCACCTTCAACCGCCCGAGCTGGTGGGCGATCTCCACTTTCTCCTCCACGGAGAGGGAGATGCCGGGCGACTGCTCGCCGTCGCGCAAGGTGGTGTCGAAGATCTCTACTCGACGCATATGTCTCATCCTCCTACGTTTGGAAAACCGAATAAAACTGCGGCTGATGACTGGTGGCCGCGAGCTTCTGCCAGCCGGCTAGATACCGGGGCTGATAATTCGCCCGGCGGCCACCCTGGTTAGTCGTAGGATGTGGCGAGAGACGCGCAAGATGTTAGAGAGTTTTCTCCATAGAATGACCAGTATCGCATCCTTGTGCTACACCTGCAACTGTGGCAAGGTTGAAAGCTATCTTGAGATTTCCGTGGAGTGTTACTTTGCCTAGTCGTAGATAGGAGAAGGGGTTGTCGGAGCAACACGTAGGATTCATGACTCGAATCTTCGGACGATTAAACAGGGTGTTTGGGAAGTTGTCGGAGCAGCATGAAGGATCCATGACCACGGAAAACGTGTTGCGCACCAGGCGGCTGGAGATCGTTGACGATAGTGGAAAGGTTCGGGCCGTGCTGGGCACGGGGGAGAACGATGTGACGGACCTGTCAATGTTCGACGCCAGCGGCAAGGTCCGAGCCGCACTGGAGGTTGGAGAGGTGCCTGGAGAAGCCAGTGGACTCCGCCTCTTCGACACTAACGGTGAGACGCGAGTCTCTCTGTATAGCGACAATGACCCGGATAAGGGGGTCGTACTGAGCATCACCGGTGCACAAGAAAAAACCGGGGCTGCATTAGGCGTTGACGACGCTGGGCAGTCGTGGCTTACTGTCTCAGCTGGAGAGAAGGGAAGAAGCATAAAGGCAGCCGTCGATGCCAACGACGAGGCGCTGCTACTATTTACCGGCGAAGGTCCGATAATAGCGCTTGGCACTTTCAATATGGAGGGCCAAGATTTCCCGAGTCTTGTCCTTGCCGATGAGCAGGAGCGGGGTGGGATGGTACTCAATGGGAGCCGCTACACACCGAGCGTCAGGTTCATGGACCCCGCCGGTGAGGTTAGCGCCGGTATAGAACTCAAGCCCAACGGTAAGTTAATGATGGCTTCATACGACAGGAACAAACCGCTCAGTTTTCTCTGGGCGTTCGTGTTCTGCTTCCTGATAATCGGCGGCGCCGCCATCGGCGTCTGGGCAGCCAGCGCCCTCTTCGACACCACGGATGGGGCAGGATTGGGTCCAGGGTTCTTGCCCGTCATGGCCGGAGCGGCCCTGACCTCGCTCATCATAGCCGGGCTGGGCATCCTCCTCGACTATCTCCGCCGGTGACCCTTAGAGAGTTCATCGGGTACGGCGCGCTGGCCTTGATAGGCGCGTTCATACTGGCTTTCTTGATATGGACCGTGGCCCTGGAGGCCAGAGAGGCGCGGCCTCCCGAGTTCCAACAAGAACTCCTCCCGGAGTTAACAGACCTGCGGGAGACGTGATCCTGGTCAGCAGTTCTGCCGGATAACGTATGGGCCTAAGCCACCCGGGCGTTCTGACGATCTTAGCGGTCTTCTTCCTTGGTCCACAGCCGGTAGGAGTGAGTGCCTCTAGCCTGCCGCCCGCTCCGCAACCTCCACGGCGACGGTCCAGCCGGCGTAGTCCGGGTCATCGCCGCGGGCGGCCCGGAAGTACAGTTCCTGCAGCCGGCCCGCGACCGGGCCCATCTCGCCGGTCCCGACGGGACGGCCGTCAATCATGGTGACGGGTGCGATCTGGTACCCCGTCCCCGTGAGGAACACCTCGTCGGCCGCGTACAGTTCCGTGCGGTCCACGTCGCGCTTCTCCAGAGGCATGTCCAGTTCTTTCTCTGCGAGCTCCATGACCGCGTCGCGCGTGATGCCCTCCAGGATGTCCGCCGTGACGGGGGGTGTGATGAGCCCGCCTTTGCGGACCAGGAAGATGTTGGCCGCGCTGGCCTCGGAGACGTGCCCCTCCTGGGTGAGGAAGATGGCGTCGTCGAAGCCCGCCCGCTGCGCCTCGTCCACCGCGAGCGTCGTGTTTATGTACGAGCCTGTGAGCTTGCCCCGCGCCGGTATCGCCGTGTCCGGCGTCCGGCGCCACGAGGAGACGCAGACCTTCAACCCCGTCAGCTCCACGTAGTTGCCCATCGGCACCGTGAAGATGGAAAGTGAGTCCGAGACCGCGAGCTTCACCCCGACCGACTCGGCGGACTTGTACGCCAGAGGCCGGATGTACGTGTCCTCCCGCGGAGCATTGCGGCGCAGTATCTCCAGCGTCACGTCGCACAACTCGTCTATGGTGAGGGGCAAGTCTATGCGCAGCATCCGGCAACTCTTCTCGAACCGCTCGTAATGCTCGCGCAGCTTGAGGGCCTGCAACGTGCCCCGGCCCTCATTCCAGTAAGCCCGGATGCCCTCGAAGACGCCCGTGCCGTAGTTCAGGGCGTGGGTGGCGGGGGATAGTCGCACGTCGCCCATCCTGACCAACTCGCCGTCGTGGTAGCACCATTCCTCTTGTGAAACCGAGAATGCCCTGCGCTCGCTCATCGTCCTTTACCTCCCGTTTGCACTTCGGCGCCCTCGGCGGCGAGCGCCCGCAGATCCTGCCCGACCTTCTCCACCTGGGACTCGGCCCCCCGGCGGCGCATCGCCAGGAAGCTCGCGGCCCCCGCCTGGTTTTCGAGCACCCATTCTCTGGCGAACTTGCCGCTCTGGATGTCCGAGAGGATGCCGCGCATGCGTTCCTTGACCGCGTCGTCCACGATCTTGGGTCCTGCAGTGTAGTCGCCGTATTCGGCGGTGTTGGAGATCGAGTAGCGCATCTCGGCCAGGCCGCCCTCGTAGATGAGGTCAACGATCAGCTTCAGTTCGTTGACGCACTCGTAGTACGCGAGCTCCGGCTGGTAGCCCGCCTCCACGAGCGTCTCGAAGCCCGCCGTGAGGAGGGCCGAGAGCCCGCCGCACAACACGGCCTGCTCCCCGAAGAGGTCCGTCTCCGTCTCTTCCTCGAACGTGGTCTCCAACACCCCGGCACGGGCGCACCCTATGCCTTTTGCGTAGGAGAGGATCACATCCCGCGCCTGCCCGGATGCGTCGTTTTCCACCGCGAAGAGCGCGGGAAGTCCCTTGCCCTCTACGTATACGCGCCGTAGCACGTGCCCCGGTCCCTTCGGGGCGACGAGCCCGAGGTCCACGTCAGGAGATACGTCAACCTGGTTGAAGTGGACGTTGAAGCCGTGGGCGAAGAGCATCAGGTCGCCTTCCGAGAGGTTCGGCGCTACTTCGTTATTGAAGACGGGCGGCTGACGCTCGTCGGGGATGGTCATCATCACCACGTCGCCCCATTCGGCGGCCTCGGCGACGCTCGTCACCCGCAGCCCGGCGTCCTCGGCCTCAGCCCGGCTTTTCGAGCCCTCGTATAGCCCGACGGTCACGTCGCAGCCGGACTCTTTGAGGTTCAGCGCGTGGGCGTGACCCTGGCTACCGTACCCCAGGATCGCGACTTTGCGGCGTGTGATCTCATCCCCGATGTCCCCTTCACGATATACCCGCGCCATACTGTTCTCCTATCTCTTCGATGCCGGGTTGGTCGGATCAGCGGTCTCCGGCGTATCTTCTTCGGCGGGTCCGACCTCCTCCACGTCCTCGAGTGAGGAGAGGAGAGCCGTGTAGCGGCGCGCCGTCTCCTCGGGGCAGTCCAGGCGCAGGGTGATGCGCGACGCTTCCCTGTCGCCGTCTATCGTGACGCCGGCGACCGGGACGCGCTTGTTCTGGAGGGTCATCAGGAAGCGATTGAGGGCGTAGATGCCGCCGGCGAGGCGTATCTCCAGGACACTGGGGGCTGCCATTGACCGGTTCACTGCTCCTCCCGCGGGGGACCGAATTCCAGATTCGACAGCGTGATGAGCGATTCGTAGTCCTCCGCGAGGTCCGGCGCGTGAGTTGCGACGAGACGCCGGGTGGAGGCGCGCTCGTCCGGCGGTGTAGCGGCGAGCAGCCGCAGGACGTCGGCCAGATCCTGCGTGCGCCCGGCCTGTAACTTGAGCAGCGTGAGGTACGGGCGCGGTAGGATGGGGTGGCCGGCGACGTCGCGGTGAGGGTTGGCTAAAGTTTCTTCCAACCAGGGGTCGTCGCGGATGATCACATCAACCGGCATAGTGTCGGGCGCGACTTCTCTGGCGGTGAATCCACCGATGCTCAATTCACCGACGATCTCGTACCCCGCTTCCACGAACGCTTCGCGGGCCGTCGTGGCGTCGCGTTCGTGGACGACGATATCCACGTCCAGGGTCATCCGCTCCGGCGCGTAGGCCCGTAGGGCGACCCCACCGACGAGCGCCCAGCGCAACGAGCCCAGGACGAAGGTGAGGTCCGGAATGGGTTGCACGCTCGTCCTCCGATCGTACAGATCTTTCTGGGAGCCGGTGCCCCGCGCCGCTCGCCGCAGCGCCATCCGCAGAAGTTGCGTGGCGACGCGATCCGTCACTCTTCCTCGATCATCTCGTGCACGCTCATGCCGGACGGGATCATGGGGTACACGTTGGCCTCCGGGTCTATGTGGAAGTCCAGGATCGTACAGCCTTCCTGTCCCTGCACCCACTCTATAGCTGCCTCTATGTCGCCGCCCGGCTCGACCGTGCGGCCGGCGAGCCCGTAGGCCGCCGCCATCTCCTCGTATCGCGGCCCGGTGATGGGCGTCTGCGAGTAGCGGCGGTTGTGGAAGAACTGCTGCCACTGGCGCACCATGCCGAGGTAGCCGTTGTTGAGGATGGCGACCTTTATGTTCAGGCCGAAGTCTCTGATGGTGGCGAGTTCCTGGACGTTCATCTGGAAGCCGCCGTCCCCGGCCACGACCCAAACGGCGTCGTCCGGGTAGGCGAACGCCACGCCCATCGCCGCCGGCAGCGCGAAGCCCATCGTACCGAGCCCGCCCGAGGTGATGTGGCTGTTCCGCTTTGTGAACTCGAAGAACTGAGCGGCCCACATCTGGTGCTGGCCCACGTCCGTGACGAGTCGCACGTCGCCTCCTGTGGCATTCTTTATAGCGTCCATAATGCGGATGGGACCGTACTCTCCGCTTGCATCCTCGCGGCGCCGTTTCTCCGGCTCCTGGCTCTTCGTGATCTCCTCTCGCCACCTTTCGCACCCGGACTCAGCCGGGGAGTTCTCCAGGTGCCCGAGGACGGCGCGCATCGCCATCTTCGCGTCGGCCGCTATCCCCACCGTCGGCTCGATGACCTTGCCGAGCTCGGAGGGGTCAACGTCTATGTGGACGACCTTCGCGTTCGGGGCGAAGCGGTCGGCGGCGCCGGTGATCCTGTCGTCGAAGCGCATCCCGACCGCGAAGAGCAGGTCGGAGCGGTCTATGGCCCGGTTGACGCTCGCCATCCCGTGCATCCCCGGCCACCCCAGGTACAGCGGATGGTCGTCGGGGAACGCGCTGATCCCGAGCAGCGTCGTCACGACCGGGACGCCCGTGCGCTCCGCCAGCAGCCTGAGCTCCATCTCCGCCCCGGCGAGCGTGACGCCGTGTCCGGCCAGGATGAGCGGGCGCTTCGCGTTGCGGAGCAGCATCGCCGCCCGCTCCAGCGCCGGGGAGGAGAGCGGCGCGTCTGCCTCCCTCAAGCGCCGGTAGCCGTTGTCGTTGCACGCAGCGAACATCACGTCCTTGGGCACGTCAACGAGGACGGGACCGGGCCTGCCGGAACGTGCGATCTCGAACGCCCGCCGCATCGTCGGGTACAGCTCGTCCGGGTCCTCGACCAGGAAAGAATGCTTGGTGAAAGGCAGCGTCATGCCCATCACGTTCGTCTCTTGAAAGGAGTCCTTGCCGAGCGCCGTCCGTCCGACCTGTCCCGTTATGGCGACCATCGGCACCGAGTCCATCTGGGCCGTGGCGAGGCCCGTTACCAGGTTCGTCGCACCAGGCCCGCTCGTCGCCACGCACACCCCGACCTGGCCCGTCGCCCTGGCGTAGCCGTCGGCGGCGTGGGCGGCAGCTTGCTCGTGCCTGACCAAAACGTGTTTTAGCGGGTAGTCGGGGAGGGCATCGTAGAACGGCATGATGGCGCCCCCCGGATAACCGAAGAGGTACTCGACGCCTTCATCCAGCAGCGCCTCGCACATGGCCTCGCTGCCGGTGCGCGGTTTGTATTCTATGTTGAGGGCGGTGTTCTCCACGGTTCTCCCATCCATATGCAGTCGAAAGTAAAAAAGAAACCCTCGGCCTATGACGGGAGCTTTGGTGCCCCGCCTGCGGCTCTAGGCGGACTGGGGTACGTCGCCCCGGCCCGCCCCGGTAATTAGTCGTGGGGAAGGTAGGACAACGAGCGTGGGTACTCGTGGGTGGATGGGCGGGGCGAGCAGGCGCGAGATCTTGAGCATCAAGCCCGAGATCTTCTTTCTCCGCGCCGTTTCCGAAACTTCGCTCAACGTTCCTCGCTCGTTAGCCCGCAAGTGCGTGAAGGGTTACACAACGGTAGAAGGTTGTCAACCCATTGTATCTATGTGGATTATGCCCCCGAAACCGCCGGGCTAGACAGATTCCGTATGATCCTCGAACCAGCGGGTCAGTACGTCAGTGTCCATATGGTGCGATGCGACATCCAGAGCGATCTCCACGAGCCGCGCATTGGACACTCCCGCTAGCCGGTAGTCGTGCCTTCGTAACAGGTAGATGGCGGATGCGACGCCGGTCCTCTTGTTGCCGTCCACGAACGGGTGGCGTTGTATGACAGACTCCATGAGCGCGGCGGCTTTGGCGAAAGGACCGGGAAACATGTCTTCTCCGCCGAAGCTCGTATAGGGGCGTGCTACCGCTGCTTCCAGGGAACCGGCGTCGCGGATGCCGGAAGCTCCTCCGTACCGGGCGATGGCGGAGGAGTGGATCCAGACCAGATCCTCGACCGATACCGCCCGTTCTTCGCTCAACGATCCGCCAGTTCGCGCATGGCCGCATCGTACTCATCGAAGAACTCCGCCACGAACTCCATGACCTCCGGCGACGGTCTCCTGGCGACCGGCCCAATCCGCACGCCCTCCCCCTCCGAGTCTATCGTCACTCTCAGCCCCGCCTCCCATCGAAGCTCGCGCAGTATCTCCGCCGGTATCGGCACCATCACCGACCCACCGACTTTCTTCAACTCACGCTCTATCTTCATCCCGAAACGCTCCTCTCCTGTTTGTTATACGAACTATAACTCTACCGGGCAGAGCGGCGGACAGAAATCGTGGGATGATGGGGTGAATAGAACCTCTTGTGAGGAGGGATGTGGTGGTTGGGATCGTGGCTTCGAGGGTGGTTTTGATCACCGGCTGCTCTTCCGGCATCGGCCGGGCGACGGCCGAACGCTTGGCGGGCAGGGGATGGACCGTATATGCCAGCGCCCGCAAGGTGGAAGACATCGCTGGCCTGGAACGGCATGGATGCAGGTTGCTCACGCTGGACGTGACCGATGAAGGTTCGATGCGGAGCGCCGTCGAGGAGGTTGAGAGGGCTGAGGGCTCGGTCGGTATCCTCGTGAACAACGCGGGCTACAGTCAGTCCGGTGCGGTGGAGTCCGTGCCGATGGAGAAGGTCCGGCGCCAGTTCGAGACCAACGTCTTCGGGCTGGTGCGGATGTGCCAGCTCGTGTTGCCGGGGATGAGGCGGCGGGGGTACGGTCGCATCGTCAACCTGTCTTCGATGGGCGGGAAGCTGACCTTTCCCGGAGGTGGTTACTACCATGCCACCAAGCACGCCGTCGAGGCGTTGAGCGACGCACTGCGCTTCGAGGTGGCAGGCTTCGGGGTGAAGGTCGTCCTGATCGAACCCGGCATCATCCGCACCGGCTACGCTGAGGCGGCCGTCGGTTCGATGGATGAACCGGAGACGGGTGGCCCATATGCCGCGTTCGACGCTGCTGTGGCGCGGGCGACCCGCGAGACTTACGAACGGGGACCGCTGGCGAGGCTGGGTGGAGGGCCCGAGACTGTCGCCGGGGTCATAGAGCGCGCCATCTCCACCGAGCGACCACGGGCGCGATACGCCGTTACTCCATCGGCTACGCTGCTGATGACGCTCAGGCGGATCATGCCGGATCTGGCGTGGGACGCCTTCCTGCGCTCCAGCTTCCCGCATCCCGGACGGACGAACGGCGGATCTGCGTCCTAGAGCGCCGGCGCGGCGTTTGCAACGGGCACCTCGCCCGGCGGCTCGACCCGCGCTCCCGCGAGGTCAACGTCCAGCGCCCAGGCTTTCGCCTCGACGCCTCTTTCCTCGAAGGCCGTTCGCATCGCCGAGGCGATCTTTCGTGCCGGTCCCTGCGGAGCGAAGGCGAGAACGGTGGGGCCCGAGCCGGAGAGGCAGGCGCCGTGGGCGCCGTTTGCCAGTGCGGCGTCTATTACGTCTTCGAGGCCTGGGACGAGGTGCGAGCGGTAGGGTTGGTGGAGGCGGTCCTGCATGGCGACGCGCAGGAGATGGTACTCGCCTGTGGCGAGGGCGCCGAGGAGGAGCCCGGATCGGCCGACGTTGAAGGCGGCGTCGCGGTGGGAGACTTGTTCGGGGAGCGCGCGCCGGGCGGCGGTGGTCGAGACGGCGAAATCCGGAACGGCGATGACTATTTTCAGGTTCTTGGGTTCGAGACGCACGGCGCTCACGCCTTCGGGGGTGAGGGTGCCGATGACGAGGCCGCCGAGTAGGGCGGGGGCGGCGTTGTCCGGGTGGCCGTCGAGCTCGCACACGATGTTGAGGAGGTCGGGGGCGGCGATCTGGCCGCCGAACATATCATTGGCGGCGACGGCACCGCCGACCAGGGCCGCCGCACTTCCCCCGAGGCCGCGGGTGGGGGGGATGTCGTTCTCCTGAACGAGCCGGAAGTGTACGCTTGACTCGCCCACGATCTCCGCGACGAAGCGGGCCGCGCGGTAAGCAGGATGCTCAGGCCCGCGAGGGATGAGATCAGCGCCCGCGCCGCGCACCTCGATGGACGGGGCTGGGGCGCGGTCGAGGCTGATGCGCATGGAGAGAGACAACGCTAACCCGACCGCGTCATAGCCAGGCCCCAGGTTCGCCGAGGTGGCCGGGACGCGGACGGAGATCATGGAGAGATTGTGAGTAGTGAGTAGTGAGTAGTGAGTAGTGAAGGCCCGAAGGCCGCCAAACCTTTGCCTTCGAGGGTCAGGACGACGCCTCCATGACCTTTGCGACGGCCTCGAAGGTCGCCTCGACGGGCTCCGGCAACTCGGCGCTCTTGAGGATCACGTCAGGGTCCTTGAGGCCGTGGCCGGTGAGGACGCTGACGATCGTGCCCTCGGGGGCGCGTCCTTCGCGGGCGAGCTTGAGGAGACCGGCGATGCCGGCGGCGGAGGCCGGCTCGCAGAAAACTCCCTCTTCCCGCGCCAGAAGGGTTTGGGCCGCCAGGATCTCCTCGTCGGTGACGCTCTCGATGAGGCCACCGGAATCGCGCATCGCGGAGAGCGCGCCCTCCTTGCTAGCCGGGGAGCCGATGCGGATGGCGCTCGCCACCGTCTCCGGCTCCTCGAAGTCGTGGCCGGCGACGAGTGGGGACGCGCCTTCCGCCTGGAAGCCGAGCATCCTGGGCGCGCTGACGGCGTGACCGGCGTCGCGCCACTCGGAGAAGCCCTTCCAGTAGGCGGTGATGTTCCCGGCGTTGCCGACGGGGATGGCGAGGGCGTCCGGCGGGTGGCCGAGGACTTCGCAGACCTCGAACGCGGCCGTCTTCTGGCCCTCGATGCGATCCGGGTTCACGGAGTTGACGAGGGCCACGTCGCCGCGGTCCTCGTCCAGCCGGCGCGAGAGTTTCAGGGCGGCGTCGAAGTTGCCTTCTATCTGCACTATCTTCGCGCCGTGCGCCAGGATCTGGACGGCTTTGCCCATCGCGATCTTGCCGGCCGGCACCACGACCAGGCATTCGAGGCCGGCCCGCGCGGCGTAGGCTGCGGCGGAGGCTGCGGTGTTGCCGGTGGAGGCGCACACGCAGATGCGGTTCCCGGCGGCCTTCGCCCGGCTGAGGGCCACCGTCATGCCCCGGTCCTTGAAAGATCCGGTCGGGTTCATCCCCTCGAACTTGAGGTGGACCCTTGCGCCGACGCGCTCGGAGATGCGTGGGGCTTCTATCAGGGGTGTGTCGCCCTCGCCGATGGAGGAGATGGCGTGGTCCGGGATCTCGGGCAGCCACTCGCGGTAGCTCCGGATCACACCCCGCCTGAATGCCTGTGCCCGAACGTCCAAAGTAGTCGCGCCTTTCGAGAGAGCAGCCCCTATCGGGGCCGGAGACCGTTCCGCCGGAAAGCTATCATGCCCGCGCCCGGCGTTTCAAGGACGCGCCGGGCCGTCCTCGGGGTAGAACTCCCGCAACAGGGGGGCCGTGACCTCCTCCACGATCCGGGCTTGCCCTGGTGTGAGGTCCTCGCGCCAGCCGCCGGACGTGCCCTTGCGGTAGAAGCGGCCCGCTCCTTTCTCGCTCTCTGGCAACCGCTCCCAGGAGTGCCGCTCGACCGCCCGGGCGAGGGCTTTTTCGTCCGCTGGTAGCCCCAGTTCGCGGTAGACGCGCCGCATGACGCCGAGGGTGTCCGCCCGGAGATCCTCGTAGCGGACGAGGGTTTTGCGGCCTTTGTGAGCTTCGTAGGCTTCCCTGGCCTTCGTCATGTGCCGCCGGTACGAGGCGGCCCTCCGGCGCACGAAGTGATCCGGACGCCGGTCGGCCAGGTTCTCGCGATCCGTCCGGTCCCCGCCGCGCCACTCGTGCAGCCAGCTTTCTCCCTTCGCTCCGTCCAGGGAGGAGGCCACCGCGTCCCGGGGGTCACGGACCAGCAGGATCATGCGGCTCTCGGGCAGCGCCTGCATGAGAAGCGGCGCGCCCGTGGAGCCGTTGGGCTCCTTGACGATCAGGTAGTGGTCGGGGCCGAGTTGTGGATGGGAGAGGCGGGCGCCATCGAGGACGAAAGTTCTTATGGACTGGATCCAACCGCTCCGTATAGGGTCCCCCATGATGAAGTCCGCCGAGAGCAGGTTCCCTTCCTGGGCCTTCGCGTAGAAGTCCCCGAAGAGCCTCCCGACCATCGGCTCCTCCCAGACGCGGTGGCGCTCCATCTCGCCCATCATGCTCCTGAGCCACGTGGAGCCGGATCGGCCTGAGCCGAAGATCCAGACTATGTTCTCCGGGTTGACGCCGCCCGTCCGGCGAGCCGTCCCGGTCTTGAGGTTGGCACGGTGGAGCTGGCCCCTCAGCCGGTGGTAGGCCCGCCGGAGCCCAGGGTTGCGCCGGGCGAAATCTTTCAGCGCGCGTCGAGTGTTGTCCAGGATGTTCCTCATAGCGTCCGGCGGGCAGTCTAGCAGAGGGGCTCTCAAGTCTTCCCGGCAGTGGCCCACCTACGATTAGTGTGCTTGACTGAAGCCAGTGACGGAGATCATCAACAGGAAAGGCATCGTGCTGGCCGGCGGGTCCGGGACGCGGCTGTACCCGCTGACCCACGTGGTCAGCAAGCAGTTGTTGCCGGTCTACGACAAGCCTCTCATTTACTATCCTCTCAGCACCCTGATGCTCGCTGGTATCAGGGACATACTCGTCATCTCCACGCCCGAGGATCTGCCGCGCTTCGAGCAGCTTTTGGGCGATGGATCGCGCTGGGGCATCTCCCTGAGCTACGCTGCCCAGCCGGAGCCTCTGGGCATTGCCCACGCCTTCGTAGTCGGTCAGGAGTTCGTCGGGAAAGACCCGGTCGTGCTGGTGCTCGGGGACAACATTTTCTACGGCCAAGGCTTCGGACAGACGTTGCGGAGGGCGGCGGCGAGGACGGGCGGCGCGACGGTCTTCGGGTACTACGTGAGGGACCCGGAACGGTATGGCGTAGTCGAGTTCGACGGGAACGGTACGGTACTGTCCATAGAGGAGAAGCCCGAGAGGCCGCGCTCGCACTACGCGGTCACGGGACTGTACTTCTACGACAACGCGGTGCTGGACATGGCGGCCAGGATGGAGCCCTCGGCGCGGGGGGAGTTGGAGATCACGGCCGTCAACGTCGAGTATCTCCGGCGCGGGGAACTCTCCGTGGAGGTGATGGGTCGCGGGATGGCGTGGCTGGACTCGGGGACCCACGATGCGCTACTTGAAGCGAACACCTTTATCGAGACCATCGAGAAGCGGCAGGGCCTCAAGGTGTCGTGTCCGGAGGAGATCTCTTACCGCATGGGCTACATAGACGCTGAGCAAGTCGCCCGGCTCGCCAAACCCCTGGCGAAGAACAACTATGGCCGGTACCTGATGGACGTCATAAGCGAGGAAGGCCGTCGGTGAAAGTGATCAAAACCTCCCTCCCCGGCGTGCTCGTCGTGGAGCCCGACGTGTTCGGGGATTCGCGGGGCTTCTTCATGGAGACGTACAATGAGGCCCGCTACCGGGAGGCGGGGCTCCCGCACCGCTTCGTCCAGGACAACCTCTCGTTCTCGGCGCGGGGCGTGCTGCGCGGCCTCCACTACCAGAACCCGGACGGACAGGGTAAGCTGCTCCACGTCCCTCGCGGCGAGGTCTTCGACGTGGCCGTGGACATCCGGGCCGGCTCCCCGACATTCGGGGAATGGACCGGCGTCACGCTCTCGGAGGAGAACAAGCGCCAGCTCTGGGTCCCCGAAGGCTTCGCCCACGGCTTCCAGGTCACGAGCGAAACTGCCCTGCTCGCCTACAAGTGCACAGCCCCGTACAACCGCGAGGCGGAGGGCGCGGTCCTCTGGAACGACCCGGAGATCGGGATACAGTGGCCCATCGAAAGCCTGATCCTCTCGGAGAGGGATCGCGGCGCGCCGACCCTCCGCGAGGTCCTCGAAGACGCCCTGCCACCTTACGCGGGAGAGTGAGCGTCAGATGGAATGCCGGCGGGTCAGGCCGCATCCTCCGGAAAGCGCTTCACGTCCGAGAGGTGGTCGAAATGTCCGTCCAGGGTCAGGAGGGATAGACCGTGCCTCAGGCACAGGACGCCGATGAGACAGTCGGCGCCAGGGATGGTTACGCCGCGCCGCCGCAAGTCCCCCAGGCGTTCTCCGGCGGTCACATAATCTATCCGCTCGGTTTCAAGGTACGGTAGGGCGGAGAAAAGTTCCGAAACACGCCCGCGCTCCTGTGAACGGAGCCCCTGGAAGATCTCTAATTCCACCATCCCGCAAAGGGCCGCCCGGTCTTCCCGGAGCAAAATATCTACCGCGTCGGAGGCCGCGCCCCGGCCCAGACGCAGGTACTCGATCCACGCTGAAGAGTCAACGAGCACCATGGGACTCAAGGTCATCCAACTCCTCGATGTCGGCCCGGCGTATCTCTTCTATGCTCCTATCGAAGCTCAACTTGCCCCTCAACGCACGGATCTCCCGTATCTTCCTGAGCCTGATCCACTCGGCTACAGCCCGATTGACGGCCTCCGTCCGCGTCGAAGCCTCGGTGAGGCTCATCAAATCTTCCAACACCTCGTCCGGTATCGTTACTGTAGTCCTCATGCTGGCTCCTATCACCAAACTCGATAGCGTATTGATGATAGCAGCCGACACCGAACGGCGTGGCCTCGGGATGAAGATTGCCGCTCAACCCTTCCTGTCCTTTGCCAATACCCGCTGCCTGATGCCTGACGCCTGCCAGGCAACCAGCTTCACTAACGCCCGCGCGGTGAGGCCAAGCAGGACCACCAGACTGTAGGCGCCCAGTGGTCCGTGAGGGCCGTGCTTGCGGTGGTAGAGGAAGGCGCTCTTATGCAACCTCCAGGTGGCGAGCGGCTTGCTGCGGCTGCTCTTGCCGGTGTGGTGGGCGACCTCGATGGCGGGCAGATAATAGACCGACCATCCCGCTTCCCGCGTCCGGCGGCACAGGTCTGCGTCTTCAAAGTACATGAAGAACCGCTCGTCGAAGGGTCCAATCTCCTCCAGCACGCGCCGCCTTGCGGCCATGCACGCACCAGAGACCCAGTCCACGGCGGTTGGTTCGTCGAGCGCGTCTGCTGCCGGGAAAAGGCGCCGCACAGCCGCGCTATTGGGCAGGAGGCGCGTCAGGAGCGAGGTCCGTCCCAGGAGGCCGGACACGAGGCCGATCTCCTTGCGGGCCGAGAGCTGCACCGCGCCGGAGTCGTCCAGGATGCGCGGCCCGGCGATGCCGGCGTCCGGGCGTTCCGCGAAGAAGCCTGCCAGGCGCTCGAAGAAGTCCCGCTCCACCAGGGTGTCCGGGTTGGCGAACACCATGCACTCCCCGCTCGAGGCTCGGATGCCCCTGTTGTGCGCCCGCGCGAAGCCCACGTTCTCCACGTTCCTGATGAGATTTACCTCCGTCGGCAGGTTGGGAACGGGCTGCTGGTCGTTGTCTACGACCGTGATCTCCAATTCCCCGTGCCCCGTCGCCAGTAGCGACTCGATGCACCGCAGCGTGTACGGCCACGAATCGTAGTTCACGATGACCACCGAGAACCTCACCGGCGCCGCCTCCCGGACAGCCGGTGGCGAATTCTCCGCCGGATGCTCGCCCGCGCCGTCCGGGAAGAGTCGTTCAGCAGCATCCTGATGCGCGAGACCGGGACCCGGCGGCGGCGCTGGATGACGCGCCGCTTGCGGAGCATGGTCGGCAGCAGCTGCAGCGCCTCCGCGAGGCCCTTCAGGTGAGCCGGCAGCACGCCCGTGAGGGTCGTGACGGCGAGGCGTGAGATCTGGCCCGCCACGAACGTGGGCAGGATGCCGGGCGCGAGCGGTGAGGGGAGGTTCTTCACCAACAGGCACACGCTGTTGCGGGTGCCCAGGCGCGTCGCTGTCGGGCTACGCTTGCCGCCGGTCGAGGCGCTTCCCACGTGGTAGACAACGGCGCCGGGGACGTAGAGGCATCCGTAGCTGGCGAGCTGGGCCCGGAAAGAGAGGTCCCCGTCCTCACAGTACGCGAAGAAGTCCTCGTCGAAGAGCCCGACGTCGTCGAACAGCTCGCGCCGGTACAGGGCCGCCGCCGCGCACGCCCCGAACACGGGAACGGGCTTCTCGAACTGCCCGAAGTCGTGCTCGCCGTGGCCCAGGCGGTAGGGTAGCCCGCTCTTGCGCAGCGCGTCGCCCGCGCCGTCCAGAACGTGACGGTCGTGGAAGTCCACCAGCTTGCTCGCGAAGGATCCCGCCTTCGGGTGCGCCTCCGCCGCCCGCACTAGCGTCGCCAGCCAGGCCGGGTCCTGCTCCGTGTCGTTGTTCAGGAGGACGACGAGCTCTGTGTCCGAAGCCTCTATCCCGGCGTTCACCGCGCCGGCGAAGCCCCTGTTCTCTCCCAGGGCGATGGTGCGGACCTCCGGGAAGTTCTCGGCGACAAAGGAGAGCGAGTCGTCCGCCGAGCCGCTGTCGACCAGGATGATGTCGAAGTCCCGAAAGGTCTGTTCGCGCAGCGAAAGCAGGCAGGGTCCCAAGAACCTTCGGGTGTTCCAGTTGGGGATGACTACGCTCACGCGGCCTGACACGACGTGTGCGAGGTTAACCGTCTCGACGGTCTCCGTCGGGGCTGTGGACCGCGACCGTGGTGGGCAGGTGGACCAGGCCGGGGATGGCGGGCTGGCCTTCGGCGCGCTCTATCTTGAAGACGGCCGCCACGTCCACCCAGTCCAGGTAGAGGTTCTTGCTCCGGCGGTGGGGGATGGCGGCGGTCACGCTGTACTGGCCGGGTTGTAGCCACGTCTCGAAGGTGAAGTCCACGATCGCGCGCTCCCCCTGGCGCATCCGCGCCAGCGGCGCGCCTTCCGCGTTGGTGTTGGTCGAGAACACGTCCAGCCCCGCCTTGTTGCGCAGCGTGATCTCCACCCCGCTCCGGTCCACGTCCTCTGCGTACCGGATGTGGACCCTGGCCGTCACGGTGGAATGGGGCTCCACCTTCTTCACCGGCAGCCCGTCCTCGTCCAGGATCTCGACGCTCATGATCCTGGCCTCTCCGGTGCCGTGACGCAGGCCCGGCGCCCGCTCCTCCAGATTCGGGTTCTCCTTGAAGATCGGACCTTCAAAGTCCTCGTCGTCGTCCTGCACCTCGATCTCGTATCCGGCGTCCGCTGAACGGCCGCTCCTCTGGGCTTCGGCGCTAGAGAGCAGGGCCTGGTAGCGGTCCAGGGTTTCGGCGGTGCCGCCGTGGTAGAGCATCTCACCGCGATGCAGGAGCATGGCCTGGTTGCAGAAGTTCTTGATCATCTTGGCGCCGTGGGAGACGAACAGGATGGTGGTGCCGCGATCCCTGAGCTCCAGCATCTTCTGGATGCCCATGGCCTTGAAGATCGCGTCCCCGACCGAGAGCGTCTCGTCCACGATCAGGATGTCAGGCTCCACGTTCACGGCCACGGCGAAGCCCAGGCGGGCCTTCATGCCGCTGGAGTAGGTCCTTACCGGCTGGTCCATGAACTGCCCGAGGTCCGCGAACGCTTCTATCTCCTCGAAGCGGTCCAGCAGCTTCTCGCGGGGTATGCCGAGCATCAGGCCGTTGAGCATCACGTTCTCCCGGCCTGTGAAGTCCGCGTTGATGCCCGCCCCGAGCTGGAGGAGCACCACCTGACCGTTCGTCTCAACCGTGCCCGACGTGGGCTGCAAGACACCGGAGATCACCTGCAAGAGGGTGCTCTTGCCGGCCCCGTTGCGGCCCAGGATGCCTAGAGTGTCGCCCGGCTCCAGCTCCAGGTTTATGTCCTTGAGGGCCCAGAAGTCCCGGCCGCGTTTGACCCGGCCGAAGCTCAACGCCTCCCGCAGCCGATCGAGCTGGCTCGCGTACATCCGGTAGTTCTTCGAGACGCCTTCCAGACGTATGGCTGGCATCAGATCAGGTCCGCAAAGTTCTTCTTGAGCCGGTTGAAGAGCGCGAACCCCACGACGAATAGCGCCACCGCCAGAAGGGTGAACCAGAATGTGGCCGTACCGTCCGGCGGCTTGCCGTCTATGATCACATCCCGGTAGGCGCCCACCAGGTAAGCGAGGGGGTTGTAGTCCACCACGGGCTCCCACTTCGTGCCCTCCACCCTGTCCACCGTCCAGATGATCGGGGTGACGAAGAACATCGCCCGCACGAACGCCCTCAGGCTCTCCTTAACGTCCGGCAGGTAAGCCCCGATGACCGAGAAGAGGTAACTCAAACCCATGATGAACAGCAACTGGACGACCACGAGCACCGGCAGCAGGACGAGGGTCCAGTGCACACCGTAGCCGAGGATCCCAAGAACCACCACGAGGACCCCAAGACCCAGTAGCTTGTCCGCCATTGACGTGAACGCCATGATGAGCGGCAGGATCTCTATCGGGAAGATCATCTTCTGCACCAGCGTCGAGTTGCGGCGTATGGTGTTGGTGGACTGCGTCAGGCACTCGGCGACGGCCGAGAACGGCATGACGCCGCAGTAGATGTACAGACCGTAGTTGAGGGTCTCGTTGCCTTCAAGCTCTCTGAACCGCAGGCCG
>Ga0136619_10000181_pt1 | contig 22535 bp, 26 predicted proteins | sample AntDrymUQ3532106_2_FD_104807 | JGI IMG/M metagenome (GOLD analysis project Ga0136619, IMG submission 104807) | Polar desert sand microbial communities from Dry Valleys, Antarctica - metaG UQ353 (21.06) | ecosystem: Environmental > Terrestrial > Soil > Desert | place: Antarctica: Dry Valley...
TACGATCTCCCCCGGGCTCTCCCGGACGACGTAGAGCGTGCGACCGTCGAGGAGTAGACCGTCGCCGGTCTTCAGCGTCTCTCCGCCGAGGTCTATCTCGGTGATCTCCCTGGTTTCGGTGTCTATGCGGTAGAGGCGGCCGGTGTTGAACTGGACCGTGATCAGGAACCGCCCGTCCTCCGTCGCAGTGATGCCGTTGAGGTTGAAGCCCTCTCGGTAACTGATGGGCGTCTCCCCGAAGTCGAGCCAGGGCTCCATCTCCCCAACACCTCCCGGTGTCAGCGGGACCCTAAACAGCGTCGTCCGGAACGAGTCGGTGAAGTAGGCTGCATCCTCCGTCACCGTCACGTCGTTGATGAGGGTCGAAGCAATACGAGGGGTTTCGAGAACTTTGATCAACTCCCCTGAACCCGCGTCGTAGACGTAGGCGCGGCCCGAGTCTCTGCCAGAGATCCAAAGTCGCCCCTCTCTATCCACCTTCATTCCGGTGACGCCCCCGCGCCCGTCGGCACCTCCCTCCAGAAAGACCTCCATCTCGCCGGAGCCGACGCGGACGTTGCCCCGATAGACGGCGCCGCTCCGGGTGCTCCCGACGAAGAAGTCGCCGGTGGCCGGGTCGTAGGCCACGCCCTCCGGGAAGACCGCCCCGCCCGGCAGCGAGAACGTACGGGCCGCCGCTGTTTCACCCGACGCGGCCTTGGCCGACGCCGTATCCCCATGAGCGGGGATTTGGACGTCCAAGACCGTGAACGGCAGCTCCAGCGGCTCTCCTTCGACCTGGTGGTTGACGACCAGGAGGCGATTGTCGTGCTTTGCGATGGTCGTCGGGAACTCGACCGAGGGATCTGTGAAAGGCTCGCCTATCGCCCCACTCGCGAAGTCCTCCGAAAGCTCGACCGGTAAGATCTCATCGGTCTCGTCGCTGGCAGCGTAAAGAGTTCGGCCATCCAGCCAGATGCCGTTGACGGCGCTCAAGCTCTCCCCGCCGAGGTCTATAGATGTCACCTGCTCCGTGCGGGTGTCAATGCGGTAGAGACCACGGGTGGTCGGCTGGGCCGCGATGAGATAGCGCCCGTCCGGGCTCGCGGCGATGCCATCGAGGTTGTTCTCCCCGTCCTCGTACTCTATGGGCGTACCCTCGAGATCCAGCCACGGCTCTATCTCCCCCACGCCGTCAGCGGTTAGAGGAACCCTAAACAGCGTCGTCCGGAACGAATCGGTGAAGTAGGCGGCATCCCGTGTCACCGTCACGTCGTTCATCAGGGTCTCGCCGTTCGGGGCTGTGTCGAAGGCTTCGATCAGGTCCCCCGACGCCGCGTCGTAGACGAAGGCCCGTCCGGTGCCGCCACCCGCGACAAACAGTCGTCCCCGCTCGTCTACTTTCATACCGTAGACGACGCTGCGCCCATCGGTACGGCCTTCGAGAAAGACCTCGGCCTCCTTCGGCCCTTCTCCCACGTTGGAGCGGTAGATAGTGCCGTCCTCGCTGTTGCCGACGAAGAAGTCTTCCGAGGCCGGGTCGTAGGCCACGCCCTCGGGGAACGCCCGCTCGCCCGGCAACGCGAACGTACGGGTCGCCGAGTCGTGGTCCGCGGCGGTCTCTTCCGTCGAGACTTCTTTTGTCGTGGTCCCGCCCGATGCCGTTCCTTCGCCCGAGGCGGGTTCTTTCGAGGCCGGTGCTCCCGAAGCGCTACCCTCTTGGGTTTCTTGATCCACGCCGCCGCAAGCGGTGAGCGCCAGACCGAGGGCGAGGAAGACGAGCAGCCGGGCCTTCCGTCGCGTGCCCTTTCCGGCGTCGGGATGGTCGTGCGTGTTTGCGGGAGATGCTCCGGAGACCGGGGGGCCTTCGATCATGCTTACGCTCCTCCTGTCGGGTCTTTAAGAGGTGGCGCCAACGCGCGACGCCACCCATACTTCGGGACTAGACTCCGTCTCCGCCCGAGCTTTCCTCACCGAACCGGCAGCCTTCGTGGCCATCGGGACGAACTTCTTCCTGTTGGGCGTTCGGCCTCTGGCCGCCATCCTGGGGCGTGGCATCCTGGGCGATGGCCGCGCCGCCAAAGGCCGTAAGTCCGGCCGCGACGACGGCTCCCGTTATCCACTTCTTCATAGGTGTCTCTCCTTTCTTTATCGGGATCGAGGATCTACTCGGCGTCGGACGCGAACTCAATGTCCGTGGGGCCGTAGCCGGTCTCCTGCACCACGATCTCGCCGCTCTTCGCCCACATGATGTGCGGCGTGCCGGGCGGCGTGTAGATCACGGACCCCGCCGGGTAGGGCTCGAACCTGGTCCGGTCGAACCGCTCCCCGATCCCGTAGTGCATGATCCCCGAGAGCACGGTCGTGATGCGGGCGTCCGGGTGCGTGTGGGCCGGGAACTTCACACCATCCTCGATCTTCCCGAAGCTCGTGTAAAGTTCAGGCTGGGTCGGGTCCCCGACCCCCACCGCGTTCTGCACACCGGACACGTCCGGGTTGTCCTCCCATGCGAGATCCGGCGGCACGAAAGTCTGGATGCCCCCGGCCGAACCGGCCTTCTCCTGTTTGACGCCCGAGGCCTGCGCGGTCTCCCGCGACGCGGCGCCTTGCTGGGCGATGGCCGCTGCTTCCAGGGCCGCCAGCGACGCCGCGATGACGGCCGCGACTATCCACTTCCTCAAGGTTTTCTCCTTTCTCGATGGCCTTTTGTCTCTTTGCTACTCACATCCGTCTACGCCGTGGTTCGCCTCCTCTCATCTGACTCTCGTTCGCAGTGTTGCTTACGATCCTGTGGGCGCGATCAGCTGTTCATAAGAACCTTCACAGGAACGGCCCGGAGGGGAGCCCGGGCGGACAGAGAGGGGTATCATCCGGGAAGGAATGAAGCGCATCCTGATAGTCGAGGACGAGGCGTTGATGGCCCGGATGGTGGCCCGGGTTCTGCGCGAGGAAGGCTACGCTGCCGAGACGGCTGGAGATGGCGGCGCCGGGTTCGCCCGCGCCACCGACGACTCCTTCGACCTCCTCATCCTGGACTGGATGCTCCCGGATCGCAGCGGCGTCCAGATCCTGCGCGGCCTCAGGGCCGGAGGGGTGAGCACGCCGGTCCTGATGCTGACCGCCCGCGACCAGATCGAGGACCGGGTGGAGGGCCTCGACGCCGGTGCGGACGACTACCTGCCCAAGCCTTTCGCGCTGCCCGAGCTCCTGGCGCGGGTGCGGGCGCTCACCCGGCGTCCGGTCGCCGAACGGCCGGTGGAGACGACCGTCAGGGCCGGCGGCCTCACCCTGGACCCGATCCGCCACATCGTGCGCCGGGAAGACGAGCGGATCGAACTGACCGCCAAAGAGTTCGCGCTCCTGCACCTCCTCATGGGCCGTCCCGGCCAGGTCTTCACCCGCTCGGTCCTGCTCGATACCGTGTGGGGGATGCCGGGCGAGGTACAGACCAACGCCATCGAGATGTACGTCTCATATCTGCGGAAGAAGCTGGATCGGAAAGGCGAACCCTCCCACATACGCACCGTCCGCGGCGTGGGCTACGCATTCCAGGCAGAACCGGAGGCCTGATGTTTGACGGCATCCGCCTGAGGCTCACGCTAGGCTACGTCGGTATACTGGCCCTGATCCTGGTCCTCTTCGGGAGCATAGTGCTGCTCGGTTTCCGGGACGCCACTGTCCGCCAGCACGACGACCTGCTGGTGAAGGAGGCCAAAGCCTGGGCTGAGACGGTAGCCCGGGGCGAGCGGATAACCATGCAGACGGAGTCAGGCGAGTACGCTCTGGTCCAGCTCGCGCCCGGGGGGCGCATCCTGTTCCAGGACGCCACCGCCCGCTCGCTCGGCCTCCCGGCCGAAGACGCCGCCCGCAGGACGGTAAGGGGCGGCGAGATGGTGATGGTCACCACCGGCGGCAGCGAAGGAACGGCGCGGGTGGCGAGCGTGCCGGTCCTCGACGGCTCAGGCGAGGCCGCGGGCGTGGTGCAGTTCGGCCGGTCGCTGCGGACGGAGCTCGAGGCGGTGGACCGGCTCTTGCTGGTGCTCGTCCCGATAGGGGTAGGTTCGCTCCTGCTGGCGGGTGTCGGTGGGCTCTTCATGTCGCGGCGGGCGATGCGGCCGGCGCGGGAGGCTTTCGACCGGCAGCGCGCCTTCATCGCCGACGCCTCCCACGAGCTAAAGACGCCTCTCTCCCTGGCGAGGATCTCCGGTGAAGTCCTCCTGCGCGACCCTGCGGCCCCGGATGCCCATGAGATCCGGGAGCGCCAACTCTCCGAGATAGACCGCACGAGCACCATCCTCTCGGACCTCCTGGTCCTCGCCCGCCTGGACGCCGGCAAGCTCGGCGTGAAGCGTGAGCCCTTCGACCTGGCGCCGTTCCTCTTCGAGACGGTGGACCGCTTTCGCACCAGGGCGGCGGACGCTGGCGTGGCCCTCGATATTTCCGTATCCGGCAAGCTCCCGGCTCGCGGAGACGCGGGAAGGACCGGACAGATCCTGGCCGCCGTCCTCGACAACGCCGTAAGGCTCACGCCAGAGGGAGGTCGCGTCACGGTGATCGGGAGCATTCGAGAGAGCCGTATCGAAGCGGTCATCACCGACACAGGCCCCGGCATAGCCCCAGGGCACCTATCGCGCGTCTTCGACCGCTTCTACCGGGTTGAGGAGGCCCGCACGCGCGGCGAAGCCAACGGGGACGTCGGCGGAGGTACGGGTCTCGGACTCGCCATCGCCAGGGACCTCGCCCGAGCCCAGGGCGGCGATCTGCGCGCCGAAAACTCCAGGAACGGCGGGGCCATGCTATGGCTCATCCTCCCGGAAGCGTGAGGTCTCGCGCTACGGTTACTGGAGCAACCGCTTCAGTCCTTCCTCGAGGTACTCGGCGGTGACGGCGCCTTCGGGCGTGTAGGCGACGGCCTCCTTGCAGAGGTGGTAGAGGGCGAGGGTTCGAGTCGGCGAGAGGCGGCGGCTGCCGGCCTGATCCAGGACCAGCCGCATCAACTCCAGCGCAACCTCGGCCTCGGTTTTCGGTTGCTCCATATGGCCTAGCCTTTCCAGGACGCTCCGTCGGGCATTATACCGGGGAGCCCCGACCGCTATGGTAAACTCGGGATCGTCTTGGTGCCCGAGAGAGCCAGATCCCTGCCCCGCCCGCCGGACGGAGAAGGTGTTCGTGGCGGAAATTAGGCGCGCTTTCACCGGATGTCCCATTTGTCGCCACGTCTTCCAGGCATCGTCCGTGGAGTCTTACGTCACCGTCGGCCGCGAGCCGGACCTGTGCCCCAAGTTCCGGGGACGCCAGTCAGACGGGGCGCGTCTCCTGCAGAGCGGTGTGACCATGTGTCCGGCGTGCTCCTTCGCCGCCACTGAGGGCTTCGACGGCCTAGATCTCACCTTCGACGAGCGCCAGGACATCGAGGAGCGGCTGCGGAACGACGGCCTGCTACGGGTCTTCCGGGAGAGCCCGCCTTCGTGGCTGGCCTTCCACGCCGCCGAGGTCTGCGGCAAAGAGCGCGGCCTCGGGGCCCGCGAGCTCGGCGACCTGTGTTTGCGCGCCTCCTGGGTGTGCCGCAAGGAGGGCGAGCAGCCTTTCGAGAGTACCTTCCAGCTCCGGGCCGTCAGGCACTTCATCCGCGCCCTCGAAAGGGAGGGCCTCAGGGGACGCGAGCTCTCCGTCACCGCCTACCTCGTCGGCGAGCTGAACAGACGTCTCGGCAACCATCGCGAAGCCCTCAACTGGTACGTCAACGCCGAGCGAACCCTCGACGAAGACTCCGGCCTCGCCTGGCTGAAACGCCTGATCTCCACCCAGAAAGAGATGGCGAGGGAGCAGGCGGCTTGAGTAGGCATCAGGTTTCAGCAGTAAGTAGTGAGCGCCTTCGCGCTCGCTAGACCTGCATGCAAAACCGCGCCTTCGGCGTCGAACGCCGGATCGTAGGAGGCGATGCCCGCAGCGACCATATCGAATCCCTCACGGACCATACGGATCGCCTGTTCGAGTTCTTCCCGGGCAAGCCCGCCCGGCACGGCGAACTCGTTGGCCGGGCCTGCCTCGTCGGGGTCCAGCACGTCCAGGTCGAGGTGGACATAGACTCTCTCCACCCGAGCCCGCAACCCATCGAGGGCGACGCCCAACGTCTCGGATAACCCGTCCCGTCTTATGAGGTTGGTCCCTACGACGGTAACCTCTGAATCTTCCAGCCGGGTCCACTCCGCCGGCGACATTTCGCGTGTGCCCACAAGCAGCACGTTCGCCTCCGGCACGGGATGGAAGCCGGGGACACCCGCGGCCATCACGCTCCAGCAGTGCCCGACCGTGATCGCCAACCCCATGTTGTCCGTGAACCCGGTCGTGGTGGTCTCCGGGGTCTCGAAGTCCGCGTGGGCGTCGAACCATACGATCCCCAGGCCCTCCGCCCCGGCCCCGGCGATGTTCCCCACGGCGGTGTTGCAGTTGCCGGAGAGAACCAGGGGAAATTCACCGGCATCCACGGCCGTCCGCGTTTCTTCCGATACGAGCCGGTCCAACTCGAAGGAAGCGGCTACCTCGAACGGCGGTACGCTTTCCGGCTCCACCTTCACCGCGTGGACCCCGCGCCCGTCCGAGCGAAGTTCCTCTGCCAGGCCGTTTTCGAGCAGATGCCCGGGACCGCGTCCCATGCGGACACCGCGATGTCCCGCGTCGTAGGGAGCCAGGATCACACGCACGTCCGCATCCATCATGCGGGCGTACCACGAAAACCGATGGACCAGAGCGATAACAAACTACCGGATCGTCTCGTCCACCACCTGCTGACCGGCGTTCTCGTCCGGGACCCAGTAGGAGATGCCGCCGATGTACTGGGGCACGCCGGGGTACGTCTCGACGGGATCTCCCCGGCCCCAGACGGCGTACTGCACTCCGAACCGGGCGGCCTGGAGCGGGTTCATGTTGGTCTCGACGTTGCTCCAGGCGGCCCGCGCCGTGGCCGGGAGACGAAGCCAGTTCCGCGGCGAGACGGCCTCCCGCGCCAGCGCCGAGAGGAACCGCTGCTGGCGGCCGATGCGCCCGATATCAGCCGTCGGGCCGCCCCGGTAACGCACGTAGGCCAGCGCCTGCTCGCCGTTCAGCTCCCGGGTGCCGGGCGGGATCGAGAACTTCTCGCCCTCGACGCCGACGTTTATCTGCTGCTCGACCTCCACCGTGACGCCGCCGAGGCTGTCCACCACCTCCTCGACCCCGCTGAAGTTTATGACGGCGTAGTTGCCTATGGAAAGTTCGGTGAGGTTCTCCAGGGTCTCCACGGTGAGGTCCGGGCCTCCGTAGGCGAACGCGGCGTTCAGCTTGTCCTCGCCGACGCCCGGTATCCCCACGAGCGTGTCCCTCGGGACGGAGAGCATCCCGCCGGAGGCTTCGGCGATCAGGATGGTGTCCGAGCGCGCCGCCTCATCGGCGCGCGCGTCGCTCCCGAGCAGAACCGCCCGCTGCGATCCCAGCGGGACCAGCAGGTACACCAGCGCGAGGATCAGAAGCAACAGGACGACGAGAAAGAAGCGCCGCAGAAATCCCCCGCGTCGCCTCTTGCCACGTTCTCCGGGTACGCGCCCGGACCTGTATACCTTCATGCCCATCGCATATAGGGTAATGCAAATTCGCGCAGGGACAAACGGGGATCAGAGTTTTGGGTCGCGCGGCTCCGCGACCGGAAGCCAGCGCCGTCTTACCAGACCTGCCAGCGCAGGGGTGTTATCCGGAGCGCCACCGAATACGCCCGGGCGAAGCTCTCCGGGTCGAAGCCGATGCGAGCGATGCTCTCGCGGTACTTCTCCAGGTACTCCGAGACCTCATTAGCGGGCGGCGCGTCCTCGACCACCTCGGTCGTACACTCAGCCCGCGCCACGTCGCCGCCGGTGGCGCTGGAGTTGAGGTTGAAGCCGACGCGCGGGTTCCGGGCGATGTTGCGCAGCTTCTGGCGATCCGGCTGCGAGTACACGAGCATGGTCTCACTGTCCCACAGGAACCACACGGGCACCGATTGCGGCTGGCCGTCGTGGCGCACCGTGGTGAGCCAGGCGACCTCCTCCTCGCGCAACCGTTGCTCCGCCCGGCCTCCGGCCCCGGTCGTGGTGTCGAGCATCGCGCTCCTTCCCAGGTAGCCTCCGACGCCGGTAGCTTACCCGACGCGACCGCGCTTGACCGGCGCGGCTTTTCCCGGTAAACGTGCCGGCAGAGCAGGCGACCGGATCGGGGTGTGCGTGGACCGCGGGAAAATAGTAAAGACAGGACGCCTGATTCTGCGCCCCCCGACCCCGGACGACTTCGAGGCCTGCACCGGATCTTCGCTGACCCCGTCACCATGAGCTTCTGGCCCGCGCCCTTCACGGAGGAGGATACGCGGCGTTGGATCTCCCGCAGCATCCGGGACCACGAGGAGATGGGCTTCGGGCGCCGCCCGGTCGTCCTTAAGTCGTCCGGCGAGATAATCGGCGACTGCGGCATCCTGCGCGCTGAAATAGCCGGAGTGACCGAGTACGATCTGGGCTACATCGTCCACCATCCCTTCTGGGGCAACGGCTACGCGGGCGAAGCGGCGGAGGCTTGCAAACGCCATGCGGTCGAGGCGCTCGGCATCCGGCGGCTGGTGGCGAACATGCCCGCGGACCATGCGGCCTCCGTCCGGGTGGCGGAGAAGATCGGGATGCAATGGGAGAAGACCTTCCGCAACCCCGAGAACCGGGACATCCAGACGCACCTGTACGCCTTCGTCGCGGGATGAGACACCGCTTCAGCGTCGGGCCAGGTACACGCCGCCGAGGAGGATCGCGCCGCCGAGGATCTTCTCTATCCCGAAACCTTCTCCCAGCAACAGGATGCTCGCGGTGACGCCGGTCAGCGTGATCAGGTACTGGTACACCAGCACCCGGTTGGCCCCGATGCTGGAGATACCGCGCTGCCACGCCGCGAACCCGAACGCCGCCACCAGCAGCGTCGAATAGAGCGCGGCGATCCACGCTCCCCGTCCCACCTCTGTCCACTCCACTTGCGCGAAGAACGGGACGGCAGGGATCGCCGCTGCCAGGCCGCCGAAGAGCATCGTGTACGCGGCGACCGTGAGCGGCGGATGGCGCCTCAAGAGCGGCAGCGAGAACACCGCGTAGGCGCTCCAGCACACGGTCGCGCCGACGATCAGGAGGTCCCCGGTGAGGCTCGTGCCGCCCGCCCCCAGCCCACCGTATACGATCACCCCGACCCCGGCGAAGGCGAGCGCCACTCCTACGATGCCCCTCCGGGTCGGCCGCTCCAGGCCCAGGGCGGAACCCAGGATCATGCCCCACACCGGGACCGCCGCGTAGATGAGGGCGGTGTTCGAGGCAGTGGTCTGGCTCACCCCGAGCGTGAAGAACACGTTGTTCATCCCTACGCCGACGACCCCGACCCCGGTCAGAGAGAGCAGATCCCTCCGCCCGAGACCGCCCGCGACACCCAGCATCCGCGCCACGCCCAGCGCCAGCAGACCGGCCACGGTGAACCGCAGGGCCACGAAAGGCAGCGGCGATATGTCGCCCACGGCGTACTTCACGGCCACCGGGTTGGTCCCCAGCAAGAGGACCGCCATCAGCAGCGACACCTCGACCCAGAGCGTCCACTTCTTCTCGTCGTCCACAAAGGCATCGTAACCCGGATGGAGCGTCGGTAACCTCGCAGGGGCCGGAGTCCTTTATTGGAACTGGATGTGGCCGAGGGCCGCCGCGACGCCCACGGCGACGAAGATGGCCCCGAACACGAACAGGCCGAGGGCGATGAGGCCCAGCGTGAGGGCGGACTTGCCGAAGCTCGCTCCCAGCGCCTCCTCGGAGCGATGGCTGACGATGAACCGGGCGTCCTTCTCCCCAGGCGGCCGCGCGCCGATGCCGCCGTCCCGCGCCGCGCCCGAAGACCCGTCGCTACAGCAAGACGAGCAAGATCATTACCAGGAAGGCCAGAAAGAAGAAGGCGACTATGCCGAGGGCTAGCGCTCCCACGATCACGAAGGTTTGGGGACGGAACCGGATCGTCGAACCGAGTGTAAGCCTGGCTTCCTCGGGTCGAAGAGGATCGTAGACGACCGTAACGTCTTCAGCGACCCGCGGGGGCGTGTTGCTGCCGGTTCTTGATTCGAACTCGACCGTCCCACCTTCGTGAGTCTCGAACCGCACCACGGGGTGGAGCAACCTGTTGAAACCGCCGGAGCTCCGGGTCTTGTGGCCGACGACCGTGCCACTGGTGGTCAACTCGTTCAGCGGTCTCTCGTTCGTTCCTTCCATCCCGCTCTCCCTTTTCGGACCTGTTGCATCCGCTTCCATGCCGATCCTCCTCTGCGTACAGCGCCGCGCTAGCCTCGCGGGACGCGCGTAGCCTCGTAGACCAGATCTTTGACCCGCTTGCCGCCGGTCTTGAGGGCCAGGCTGACCTCCTCGTCGTCCTCGTCCAGGCTGATCTCGGCGTCCAGCCGGAGGGGTTGGCCAGGCGAGATCGTGCCGCCCGTGCTTTCGCCGTCGGCGGCCATGACGTTCGCCTTCGCGGTTCCCTGTCCGACCGAGATCGACGCCTGCAGCCTGTAGGTCCCCGACAGGTCTCCATCCGTGTCTATGATGTCCAGGCTGGGCGCGCCCTTCGCGGCGCCCGCGCTGCCGGAGCAGGAGACCTTGTCCGTGGAGAGAAGTCCCCCGCTCGACTCGCAAGACTGCTCGACTCCCGTGAGGGTGCCCGAAGAACACCCGGCCAATGCGAGCGCCCAGAGAGTGGCGCCGAAGGCGGCGCCGAGCCGAGCCTTCGTGAGCCAGGCTGTCCGGGCCGCGCTCGAACTGCGGCGCTCTGGTTTCATCCGTCGCTCCTTTCTAGCGGGTACGCTAACGATCATCTTGCCGATCCCGGTCACCGTTCGTCTATCGTAGCGTTTGCCACGCGGAGAAGGAGTTCGCCGGGCTTCTTTCGGATGATCCGTCCTCATCGCCATCTTGCGCTCCTCCGTTCCGGGGGCGGAGCCGGGGGTGGAGCAGCGCGGCCCACCCCCGGCTCCGCCCCCGACTCCACTCGCGGCGCTTGATCGCTGCTTTCCTGTTGCCGGCGACTCCCATGAGGAGTGTGTCAGGCCCGCCGCACCCCCAGCGTCACGTCGCCGGTGTTGTAGATCGCGTACCACTTGCGCTCGTTCGGCAACTGGGGGTCCTTCAACGAGTCGAAGGCGCCGGTGCGCTGGCCCGCCGTCATCACCTTGAGCTTCGTGGTGTTGCCTGGCGTGAAGCCGCTGGCGGTGTCGAGGTCCAGCGTCCCCCAATCGAGGAGCGCCTGTCCGGTTACCTGGAGCTGGTCGAACTGGCCTCCGGGCGTCGTGCCCTTCAGGTCGATCTTGAGGACGCTGTTGGCCCCGGAGTGGGTGTAGTTGCCCGCGATCTTGATGATGCCGGTGGCTCCGGCCGTGTCCGGCGCGCCTGGCGCTATGGTGCTGGCGAGGTTTTGCACGTTGGCGGTGATTGTCCCGGTACCGCGGAGGCTGCCGCCCATGAGCTTCACCAACTGGCCCAACGACTCCACCCTGCCCCCGGTCAGCCGCGTGCTGCCGGAGAGCTGGTTGTATCCGCCGAGACGGCCGAGACGGAGCGTACCGCTCGCCAACTCGACGGTGCCGCGGTTCTCGAACACCAGGCTGTCCAGGGTGACAAGGCCGGTGCTCGGGACGAGGCTCTTGGGCATCGCGAGCTTGCCGAGGTTCACGAAGTCCGCCGAGGCGCCGCAGCAACCCGTGCTCTGGAAATTCGCGCGGTCGCCAACGTTGAAGGTCGCGGCGTTGACGAACCGGCCGTTGCCGCCGAACACCAGCGGCCCGGTCGCCGGGGCGGGCGCCGCCGGGGAGACGAAGGTGGCCGTGCCCCGGTTGGTGATCGAGCCCAGCAACTGCTTGGAGGCCCGCCCGGTGAGCGCCATCTTGCTCCCCTGGGCGATGGTCAGATCGTCGGTGGCCCCCGTGTTGCCGGTTCCCATGTATCCGCTCACCCACTCCAGGCGACCACCACCGCCCAGCGTACCGGTGCCTTGCAGCCTGCCGGTGGTGCACCCGTCGGCGGTGCAGGAGCCGATCTCGAGCTCGGCCTCGGGACCCACGCCGAACGCGCCGGCCATCGTCATCGTCTGGCCTTCGGTGAGCGTAACCGAGCCGGTGCCGGTGATCTTGGAGCCGGCGGGTAGCGTGGCGGCGCCGCTCCTGAGATCCAGCGCGCCTTCGGCGACGTTGACTTCGCCGCCCGCGCGGAAGCCCATGCTCCTGATCGTGGTGACGCCGGGGCCCACAGCCGTGAAGGTGCCGGCGTTGTCGAAGGTGGCGGCCGGAGGACTGCAGCAGCCCGCGATGCCGACCATCTCGAGGCCATCGTCCGCGGTAAAGAGGAACTTGTTGGTGAACTTCGCGCTCTGGCCGAAGCGCAGCGGCCCGGTCGATAGCCCGGTCGGGTCGTCGTCGGAGAACACGGTACGGCCCAGGTTCACGATCCTGCCGTCCAGATCCTTGCTGGCGGGTCCGGAGATGCGGGTGTGGACCCCTGCTCCCAGGGTGAGCTGGCCATCGACATCGCCGCCCTTCCACAGGAAAAAGCCGTCATTATCCATCGTGCCCGTGCCCGTAAGTACGCCCTGATTGCAGGTGCCCGAGCACGAGTCGAGCTCGAACTCGGTCGCGGGCAAGACCTCGAAAGTGCCGGACATAAACATCTCCGCCTTGTTCGTCACCCGGAACTTGCCGTCGCCGACGAACCTGGTGCCGGCGGCGATCTCACCCGGCGCCCAGCGCAGCTCCAGCACGCCACCTCCGACGTCGATGGTGCCGGCGGCGTTGAACGACACGGCGTCTATCGTGGCCGTGTCGGCGCCCGGTAGGGGAAGGAAAGACCCGACCTCGACCCTTCCGGTTGCGGAGTTGTTGATCTCCGCCGGGGTCAGGCAGCAGACTAGGCCCTGAACCTGGCTCCCCTTCGCTACGCTGAACGTGCCGGAGTTGTTGATCTGCGCCGCGTTCGCCAGGTGCAGGATTCCCGAATCCAGGCTCAGGTTGCCGTGGTTGTGGATCGCGCCGTCGAGCTTCTTGTAGTCGGAGCCCCCGATCGCGCCTCCGCTGCCCGCCGACATGGTCACCTCGGTGGTGAGGTTGCCGCCGGACCAGTTGAGGCCCTGGCTCAACGTGAGCCCGCCGCCCGTAACCGAAGCCCCCGTAGGTCCACGGCCCAGGTTGAGCGAGGCCACGGTGAGATCCTCACCGAGCGTGACGGCCGACGGCCCCCCTTCGAGACCTTCGATGGTGGCCGTGTCGTCTGTGGCCTCACTGCCGGGATACTTCTGCTGGCACGCATCTTTCTCGTACCAGTTGCAGGGATCTGTCCAGCTCGTGCCGTTGCCCTCCCCGGTCCAGGTGTAGCTCTGGCCGGCGTGGGCCGGCTCCTGCAAGAGCAGCGCCGCCGTGAACATCGCCGCGAGCGTGATCAGGCAGGCGCCCACCCTGCGTAGTGTGCTCTGCGTGACCATCCGCAACCCGATAACTTCCATTCTCTCTACGCTTCCTCCCTCTATCTCGTCTTCCAGGAAGAGCCCCTCAAGCGCTTTCGCTGGGCCGGTCTTCGTGATTCTGTCGTTCAACTCTGCTCCTTTCATCGGAATCGCTCGACTGCATCCAGTCTGCCGCCCGGCAAACCGGCGGACCATCCACGGCGCGCCCACACTTGTACGTGAGGTAGTGATGTGGGTGCGGTGTGGGAGTACGTCCGTCTTGCCCGGCCAAAGAAGAGGCCCTGTGTATGCCCTGCCGATACCTGCTACGGGCAGGTATCGGCGGAGAAGGCGTGGTTCTCGTCATAGACGCCGCCCGCGCACCCGATGCGGGAGTAGGCGATCCCGTCCCCCAACGGCGAGCAGGCCGGGTCACGCTCGGAGAAGTACGCGGTCTGCGTGAGGTTCCGCTGCCCCGAGCCGTCCACGTTTATCCCCCGGATGTCGCCAGCGGCTGCTACGCCAACGGCCTTATGGGCAGACTTCAGGGACTCATCAAGGAGCCGTGGGCTCGAACCTGGCAACACACATTTAGAGTCCCTCTCCAGTCGCGAGCCATCGCGCGCACTCGGGACCGAGCTCCTGGACGGCCCGCACCTCGTACTCCGCCGCGTCCTCCGGCGTGAGGGTATCCGCCCAACGGCCATTCACCCCCCGATTGATGAACACCTGGGCGCCAGCGTCCCAGAATGCGCCCCCGAGGGGAACGCTCTTGGCGGCGTGCCGCTTCATCCAGTCAAAGGAGCAGTACTCGAGGATTGTCTCCCACTTCGTTTCGTCGATAGGAACGTCGAGGAAGGCCGCGATGCGGCGCATCTGTCCCGGCATGTCGCGTTTGAGGTTCGCGAAGTGCACGAACAGGACGTTCGGAAGGTGGCGGAACTCCCACCAGGTGCGGACGTTCTCCCAGAACGGCCAGAACGGATGGCCGTCGTTCTCTAGCCACTCGCGCCAGTACTGGCGGATGTCGCCGGGAGGCGGCTCGATGGGCGGACCGACGCGCCCGGGCGTGTCGTTCAGTGCCTCGTACCATAGCTGGTTCGCGTTGACGTGGTGGTTGTACATGCTCCACACCACGTCGCGCCCGTCGCGGCCGATGTAGATGTATTTCGCCTCGGGCGAGAAGACGAGGGCGTCCAGGGGGAGGTGCGTCTTCAAGAACCGCCGGTGGGTCTGCGCCTCCATCATGGGCAGCTTCACGGCCTTCGGGGGGACGCGGAGGTCGAGCCAGGGAGACATCTCGGCCACCTCGAGGTCCGGGTCCGGCCCGAACAGCATCTGCGCGATGATCTGCTGCGTCCAGGTCGTGCCGGACTTAGCGTAGGTCGAGATGACGATGTCGTCGTCGCGGAAGCGGAAGTCGTTCCAGATCGTCGAGTCGAAGTGGTGGTTGTGCAGCTCCCGGGTCTTTGTCGGCCAAAGGATCGCTTCGGTCATCGTTCCTCCCGTTCTGTTCTCCGCCTTTGGTGTCGTGGTTTGCTGAGTCTTCAGCATAGAGCACCTCTCCGTTTGGTTCTTCGACGATACCCAGTTTGCCGCCCGGCGCGGCGCCGTCCCATCCACAGCGCACCCACGCCTACAACTGTGGGCACAGCGTGGGGGCGGCGTGGGAGGCTGACCGTGAAACAACCGGAGATCGCGAAGTTGCGAAGTAGCTCGTTGGGGGATGCGCCCAAAGCCCGAAGCCATGTAGACTTCGACGCGGGCGCATGGTTGGAGCGGGATCGGAGGCGGCAAGAGGCATGAGCACGACACAGAACGCCACGTTCGGGGAGAGACTACGAAGCCTGCGTGAGGCGGCGGGCTTGACGCAGGAGGAGTTGGCCGCGCGGGCCGGGATGACAGCCAAGGGGGTGAGCGCCCTGGAGCGTGGGGAGAGGAAGAGACCGTATCCGCACACTCTCAGGTCGCTGGCGGACGCTCTGGGATTACCGGAGGACGAGCGCACCGCCCTCCTTGCCGCCGTGCCCCGGCGAAAAGCGGAGAAGTCCGGCCTGCCGGCGAACGTCTCCCCGGTGCCGGATCTACCGGCGTCCGGCCTCCCGGCGCCCTCCACGCCGTTGATCGGCCGGGAGCGGGAGTTGGATGATGTGAAGAGCCTTTTGGAACGGCCTGGGATGCGGCTCCTGACGCTCACGGGGGTCGGGGGTATGGGAAAGACTCGGCTGGCCCTGGAGTCGGCGCGGCGGGCGGAGAAGACCTTCCCGGACGGCGTCGCGTTCGTCGCCCTGGCGCCTCTCGGCGACGCAACACTCGTGGCGTCCACCATCGTCCAATCTCTGGGCCTGAAGGAGACGATGAGGCTATCTCCGCTCGACGCCGTCCGCGAGCACCTTCGCCAAAGGAAGACGCTGCTGGTGCTCGACAACTTCGAGCACGTGCTCGATGCCGCGCCAGAGGTGGCGGCCCTGATCGAAGGCTGCCCCGACCTCACCGTTCTCGTCACCAGCCGCGCTCCCCTACGCATCAGGGGCGAGCAGGAGTACCCCGTGCAGCCACTGGCCCTGCCCGCCTCCACCCGCGACCCGTCGGCGGGAGAGGTGGCCGACTCGCCCTCAGGCGGGCTCTTCGCCGAGCGCGCCCGGGCCGCCTCCCCTTCCTTCGAGGTCACCACGGAGAACGCGGGGGCGGTCGCGGCGATCTGCTGGCGCCTCGACGGCATCCCGCTCGCGCTGGAGCTGGCCGCCGCAAGGGTGAGGTTCCTGGACCCCGCGTCGCTCCTGGGCAGGCTCGACCGGGCGCTCTCGGCCGGCTGGGCGCGCGACCTCCCCGAGCGCCAGCGCACCATGCAGGCCGCGCTCGACTGGAGCCACGATCTGCTCTCGGAAGAAGAGAAGGTTCTTTTCCGGCGCCTGTCCGTCTTCGCCGGAGGCTTCACGCTGGATGCGGCGGAGGCCGTGAGCGCGGCGGGCGGCCTGCAAGCCGAAGAGGCGCTCGAGTTCCTCGGCACCCTGGTCGAGCAGTCGCTGGTGGGGATGGAGCCAGCGATCGACCTCGGCGCCGGGCCGCGCTACCGGATGCTCGAACCGGTGCGTCAGTACGCCTGGGAGAAGTCGAAGGCAAGCGGAGAAGAGGAAGACGTCCGCAGACGACACGCTGGATACTACCTGGCTTTGATGGAAGAAGCCAGGCCGGGGCTGAGGGGGCCGGATCAGGGTTTCTGGGTACGCCGCCTCACGACCGAGCTGGATAACGTGCGCGCTGCCCTCGAGTGGGCCACGGACAAGGGGGAAGCGGAGAGGATCGCGGAGGCGTCCTGGTCCTCGTGGACGTTCTGGTGGTCGAGCGGGAACCTGCGCGAGGGGCGTCGTCGGATGGAGGACGCGCTGGCCGCGGAGCCGAGCCTGCCCGCCTCCGCTAGAGCGAAACTCCTGTTCGTCGCGGCCACCCTCGGTCAGGCTACGGGCGACTTCGAGGCCACCTGGCCGATGAACGAGGAGAGTCGGGAGCTATTCGAGGAGATAGACTACAAGAAGGGGGTGGGGGACGCGCTGGGTACCGGCGGTCTCATAGCCCTGGGCCTGGGACGGCCCGAAGAAGGCTTCGCTCTCATGCAGAGATCCGTGGACCTGGATCTCGAGGTAGGAAACAAATGGGGCGCCGCCGCCATGCTCGGTTTCTCGGCGGCGGTACGATTCGCCCAGGGCGATCTCGACCGCGCGCGGCAACTCGCGGAGCGTGGGCTGGAGCTGGCGCGGGAGGTGGGGGCCAGGGACATCCTCTACGTGACGCTGCACCCGCTGGCGGCGATAGCCCTGGCCGAAGGAGACAACGAGCGGGCGAAACGGCTGTTCGAGGAAGGCGCGAGACTCTCGCTCGAGGTCGGCGAAAAGGTCAACGTCGCCTTCTCCCTGGATGGTCTGGCGGCCGTCGTCGCGGCAGCGGGGGACGAGTTGGAGCGCGCGGCGCGGCTGTGGGGAGCGGCGGAGGCGATCCTGGAGGACATCGAGGTCATATCCTATCCTTTCGCTCCGGATAGCGCCCTCCGCGAGCGCCGGGTAGCCGAAGCGCGCGCCCGCGTCGACAAGCGGACCTGGACGCAGGCGTGGGCCGAAGGCCGGGCTATGTCGCCCGGCGAGGCGGTGGCCTACGCCCTTGGAGAAAGCGAGTGGTCCTCCGCCTTACCCTGATACCTCCCGGTACGCCAGGCTCTACCGGGCCGCCCGATCTTTGGCAGCCTCGATCTCATCTCACAGGCTGCTGCTCAAGAAAGCAATGACATCTTTGCCGAAGCGCCGGTCGACGAACACGCCGCCGTGCGCGCGATCCTCGTACAGGATGAGGCGAGCGTTTGGGATGCCGTCAGCCGTCTCCCGGAACAGCTCGGTCGGGTAGAAGCGGTCGCGGCCACCTCCGATAACGAGGGTGGGCGCGGAGATCTCATGCAGCCTCTCCCGAAGGTCGAAGGCGTCCTCCGCTTCGATGGTTGCGCTCATGTCGGAGGGGTCCCAATCGCGCCTTATGAACAGCGGTCCCGCAAGCCCCAACAACCACCCGGCGATCCTCCTGCCCAGACGAGAATCCGCCACGTCCCCGGCCTGCATCCGCGAGACGCCACGCCGGTCGCCCGCGGCGGAGAGCCTCGCCGTTTGCCGCTGAAACGTCCGCCCGTGCAGGCTCAACCGGCAGGCCGCGCCGGCCACCACGAGCCCGCGCATCAAGTCCGGCCTGTCGGCGGCGAGTTGCAGGGCCAGAGAGCCGCCGGTCGAGATGCCGAGCACGTCCACCGGCCCGTCGAAGCCGTCCTCCAACGCCCCGGCGTAGTCTTCGGCGAGGTCCGACATCGTCGTGCCGGGCTCCAGTCCGACCCTCCGGCCTATCCTGTAAACAGTGAAAGCGCCGCCAGCGGGGCGAGCAGTCGCAGCTCCCCCCAGAGCTGAACGCCCGTGGGGTTCGCATTGGTCATCCCCAGACCGGGGAATACGGCGAGCGGCGGTCCCTGGCCGAACGACAGGCACGGCAGCCCGCCTCCGAGTTGCCCTTCCTCTACCTCGTCAGCCATGAGGTCACCTCTTTTTTGTGGTGTTCGCCGTTCCTGACTGGAGAATGGTGGTGTAAAGAACCTGGGCAATAGTCGTGGCGGCGACCGGGAGATCAGCGAATATTTCGTTTCGCGCTTCCTACTCCACGCCACCGGCGCTGTACGCTCGTCATGTCCGGGACGCCCGATCCTTGACTACCTCGATCTCACCCCACGGGACACGCGGACGGGACAGGCTACGCTTTTCGAGGTAGGATTTGGCGCTGCGCCTCATCCCGATCACCGCGTGTACCATGTCCAGGACACTCCCGATTCCCATGCTGGGGATGAACTTCTCCGGCCGGAACGCCCATCCGCCTTCGACCTCCTCCAGCCTTCCTCTGAGAACGAAGATCTTCTGGTTCCACGTATTATCATCGTGGCTGTGACACAGCAGGCTCGCCGGTCCGGCGCGGAGGCCATTACCCTGCGTGTGGCCCAGCCGCAAGACCCCGGCGGGCCTGTCGGGAGCGGGACGGCAGCGGATGCTGTAGGGATATCCCTCCGAGTCGGCGAAGTTCAGGACAGCGGTCTCGAACATCGGCAGATATTTCTCTATCTCATCCCACATGGCCAACCTCCACCTCGTTGGGGCTCTGTCCGAAATCGCCCTCAGGCCACCAGAGAATGCGGCGAGGCCGGACGAAGATGTAGAGGCGCATGTAGTACCAGTCCATCAGATAGCGCGTGAGCGCGTTTGCGCCGTACATCTTGCCCGCCGGCTGGATCGTGAAGAGCCGCTCCCAGTAGTCCTCGAAGCCGGCCGGGCTCGTTCTGATCTGGTCGGTGATCTCCGCGTCCCCCTGGACCAGCACGGCCGGCGGGTTCTCGATGTCGCTCGCCGTGGGTTCGGAGAACAGCAGCGACACCTTCGGGTCGCGCCGGATGTTGAACGCCTTGCGCGGCAGGCCGATGGAGGTGGTGAGCACGAAGCGTCCTTCCCCGGGTCGCCACAGCGGGCTCACGAGCCATGCGACAGGGACGCCGTCGCGCGTCATGGTCGAAAATTCGCAGGTGCGGAACTCGCGGAACACCTCCTCGACCTCGGGCGGGAGCATGAGGCGGTACCCTCCGTCCTTCACCGCGCCCTCCGGTTCGTTCTCTGGTCGTGACACGCTTTCTCCTTTCCCGAAAGGCGGACCTTTCACGGGACCGCCGGTAATCTCGTCCGATTTACCGGCAGTATCTCGACTCCAGATCACGGTCGACACCCTTCCGGCGGGCTCTCCTCGCCAGCAGCCGGAACAGGGGTTCGGCGACGGTGAAGACACCGGGCAACCTGATCTCCGACCACTCCAGCAGCACCGCCAGATGGTAGAGGTTCTTCGGGGTACCGTCGGAGAAGGTAAGTCCGTCGGAGGCGAGACCGTAGCCGGCCTTCAACGCCTTCTCGAACCCGCTACTACCGGGGCGCAACTCGACCAGGAACGTGGTCGGTTCGCCGGTGGGATTCTTGAAGCAGTGAAGCGTGTTCCTCGGGGCGACCGCTTTCTGCCCGGGGCGCAGGGTGTGCGTTTTCTCTCCCAACAGCACTTCCAGCGTGCCCTCGATTACCTCGAAGTGCTCGTCGTAGGTCAGGTGGTAGTGGGGCGCGTTACCGCCACCCGGGGCGACCTCGACCTCGATGAGCGTGTACTCACCGCCCGTCTCCCCGCTGGTTTTCAAGAAGGTAGCGTAGTCTTTCTGGATGGGGTGGTAGTATCGGCGATCCTCACGAACCCCGATCCCGGTTACCTCTCGTTGACTGGTCATCCCTTTCTCCTATCCCTTGTTGCGGTGTACGTTTCGCTAACCCTTTCCGGGAACCAGGCGCGCGCCGAGCAGGTTCAGTGCGCAGACGAATCCGGCGACGAAGAGCAGTCCCATGTAGACGCTGCCCTCCAGCCACCCGATCGGACCCATGGCCCCGGCTTCCATCCGGGCCTCCGCCACGACCGGGTAGTACCAGAAGACGCCGAGGGAGAGCAAGGCGAGCACGAGGACCGAGACCACCCACCACGCCCAACGTCTATCGGTCAGGACGAGCGCGGAGATCCCGATGAAGGTTAGATAGGCCGCACCCGTCACCAGGGTGAAGGTGTCGTACTCGGGAACCTCCATGAGCATCGCCCGGTAGAGCTGGTAGAGCGCGGAGATCAGGAACGCCGCCGCCAGCACATAGAAAGTCGCGGTGCTTTGCTTGAGGGCCATGGCTCGTGCCTCCTTCGTGTGGTGGGAGAACCCGTGGTGTTTGTTCTCTTGCATCGCCTCTGAGGCTCCTTCGGGGAGGCTGTGTGGTCTTCCTTTTACGTTCATGCGGTTGTCGTTCGTTCCACCGACGCGTCCCCGGAGAGAGCGAGCCGGAGCCCCTGGATCGTCAGCCGGAGGCCGCCGCGCGCGCCGGATTCTCTGTCCGTCCGCAGCCGCCCTTCGAGACGAAGGGCGCTTACCTCGCGCAGCATCTCCTCATTGCGCTGGTGAACCAGGTATCCGTCGAAGCTCGTTCCGTACATCTTCTGACCTCCTTCGAATCCGTTTGCTCTACGGTCCCCAGTCTGGACCCCGGCGGGATCCTCCACCATCCACACAACCCCCACACCACACCCACGGCCGGGATGTGGGGGTGGGCGGGAAGAGAGCCGGGCGATGGACTTCGATGTGGCGGTGGCGTACGCTCCGGGTCGGGAACGTGGCGCCGTAAGCGAGGCAGGAGTCTATCCCACGATATGAGCGAGGCTTTCGGTCGAGTTCGTAACTTCGTGTCCGACGGCACGGCGCGCCTGCGGGCCGGAGGCTGGGCCATCGCGCAGACGGCGGTGGCCGCTGGCGTGGCCTACCTGCTGGCGATCTACCTGCTGGGGCATGAGCGGCCGTTCTTCGCCCCCATCGCGGCTGTCATCGCCCTCAGCGTCACGCTGGGGAGCCGGGGGCGGCGCACGGTGGAGCTGGTGGCCGGGGTCGCAGTGGGGCTGATGGTGGCGGACCTGATCTCACTCCTCATCGGCACGGGCTGGGCGCGCATCTCGCTCGTGGTGGCCCTGGCGATGGCGGCGGCCCTGTTCTTCGGGGCCGGCACCATCCTGGTGAACCAGGCCGCGATATCCGCGATCTTCGTGATGGTCCTCCAGCCCCCGGACGCGGTCTTCACACCGGACCGCTTCCTGGACGCGCTCGTGGGCGGCGGCGTGGCCCTGGCCGTCCACTTCCTGTTCCCCGTGAACCCGGAGCGGCTGGTCGAGCGCGCCGCCCGGCCCATCTTCGACGAACTGGTCGAGGTGCTCGCGGAAGTAGCTGCCGCGCTGCGGGACGGCGACCCCGACCGGGCCAGAAACGCGCTGCTGCGCGCCAGGGAAATAGACGGCCAGGTGCGGGGCCTGAACGAGGCTCTCGCCGCGGGCCACGAGACCGCCCGGCTCTCCCCCACCCGCCGCCGGGCCCTGAAGCACCTTGAACTCTACGCCGCCGCGGGCAACAGGATAGAGCTGGCGGTCATAAACGTGCGGGTCCTGGCGCGCGGCGCGGCCAACGCGACGCGCCGGGGCGACCCTACACCGCCGCAGTTGCCGGAAGCGATCCTCGACCTCTCCCGCGCCGTGCGGGCCCTCGCCGCATTCCTGGAAGAGCCAGGCCCGCCGGACGAGGCCCGCCGGTACGCCCTGGAGGCCGCGAGGAAGGCCACCGCCATGCTCCGGGATCGGCACGACCTGGCGATCAGCGTGCTCGTCGGCCAGGTCCGCTCGGCGGCTGTGGATCTCCTCAGGAGCACCGGAATGGACCAGGCGTCGGCCCTGGAGGCCCTGGAAGAAGCCGCGGGCCGCGCCTCGGACATTGGATAGCCGAGGCGCCGGGTAGCGTACGCGAGATCCTCATCCCGAAAACCTCCCGGCTTAGAGGCTGCGCGGATAGGTCATGGTCGCCGGGGAGGTCGGCTTTCCCAACGGTAGCGCATCCAGCCTTCTCGGATCAGCCTCCGCACCACGATGATCACGTCCGAGAACGCCACCCAGAA
>Ga0136619_10000182_pt1 | contig 22510 bp, 22 predicted proteins | sample AntDrymUQ3532106_2_FD_104807 | JGI IMG/M metagenome (GOLD analysis project Ga0136619, IMG submission 104807) | Polar desert sand microbial communities from Dry Valleys, Antarctica - metaG UQ353 (21.06) | ecosystem: Environmental > Terrestrial > Soil > Desert | place: Antarctica: Dry Valley...
CCGGTGGCCGTGCCGCCGGTGGCGCCGCCGACCCCACCATGCTGTCCCTCTCGGTGGCGTTCCCGGTGGTCGCCGGTCATGGGCTCACCGGGGAGTACTGCCCCAGCGCCGAGCGGCGGTTCATGCCGGACCACCTGTGGCACCGCTATCTGCGGCGGCGCATCGTTGCCCTGGCCGGTGAGGTCGACGCCCAGGTGATCGCCTTCGACGGGGTGGCCCCCTACCCCGGTCTGGTGGCGGCCCGGGGCGACCTCGGCGAGGTCCCCATGGTGTGGATCCGGCGCGGGATGTGGCGCCCGGGGGCCAACGATCATCAACTGGCCGGGTCGCCGGTCTTCGATCTCATCATCGAACCGGGCGATCTCGCCGCCGCCGGCGACCGGGGGCCGACGGCGGGCCGATCGGACGCCATCCTGGTGCCGCCGATCACCCAGGTCGACATCATCGACCGTCCCGACCGGGTCACCGCAGCCGCCGAGCTGGGTATCGACCCCGACCGGCCCACGGCGTTGGTGACGCTGGGGACGGGCCGGGTCGGGGAGGTGGCCGGGCCCGGTGCGGTCGCCGTCTCCGCCCTGCTCGAGGACCGGCGCTGGCAGGTGTGCGTCACCCGGCCCGCCGTCGCCGAGCGGGCGGTGCCCCTGGTCGACCCGGAGCGGGTGATCGAGCTCCGGGGCGTGTACCCGCTCGCCCGGTATCTCGGTGCCTTCGACGCCGTGGTCAGCTCGGCCGGGTACAACGCGGTGCACGAGTTCATCCCTGTAGGGCTCCCCACCCTGCTCATCCCCAACACCGCCACCAGGACCGACGACCAGATGGCCCGGGCGGAGTGGCTCGGCGGCGTCGGTCTGGCCCTGACCGCCCACCCCGACGAAGCCGAAGCCATCACCGCCGCGGTGCGGATCCTCTCCATCGACGAGGTGCGGGCCAACCTGGCGGCGGCATGCGCCGCCCTCCCCGAGGACCGGCGCTCCGGTGGCGCCGCCGCCGCCGCCGGGCTGGTCATGGGGCTGAGGGCCGGCGCCCGCCCGCCGGTCGCCCTGGTGGCGCGGATGGCCCGGAGCCGCACCGCAGGCCGCCAGGCGGTGAAACGGATGATCGGGCCCACCGCCACCGAACGGGTGCGGGTCCTGCTGGGCCGTCCCCAGACCGGCGGCATCCCCCATCGCCTCCGGGTGGCGATCGTCGACACGCCACGGGCGGCGTCGGCGGACGGGGTGCGCGACCTGCTGTTCTCCGAGTCGATCCCGGCGGATCAGATCGCCGCCGGGCCGGTGGTCGAGCACCTGCTCCCCGGCTCCTCCCTCCGGTACCGAGCGGAGCGGCTCCGCATCATCGAGGACACCTATCGGGTGGTGTCGACCTGACCGGGCCCGGTCACACTTCGGTCAGCCCGGCGACCACCGCCTCCAGCGACGCCCGCCATGGGGGCAGCGCCGTCAGCCCGAGCGACTCGGCCCGCACGCTGCCCAGCACCGAGTACGCCGGCCGCCGCGCCGGGGTCGGGTAGTCGGCGGTGGTGCACGGCCCGACCAGACCGGGGTCGAAGCCGGCCAGCTCGACCACCGCCCTGGCGAGGGCGAACCAGGTGGTGGCACCGGTGTTGGTCCGGTGGAGGATCCCGGTCACCCCGGCATCGAGCGCCTCGAGCGTGGCGGCGGCAAGGTCGTCCACCATCGTCGGACAGCCTTGCTGATCGTCGACCACCCTCCACGGCTCCCCCTTGCCGGCCAGCCGCAGCATGGTGGCCACGAAGTTGGGATGGGTGGCCGAGACCACCCACGAGGTGCGGACCACCAGGGTGGCGGGATGGATGCGAAGCGCGGCGCGCTCTCCGGCCAGCTTCGACCGGCCGTAAGCGTTGACCGGGTCGGTCGGGTCGGATTCGAGATACGGAGCGACGCCGTCACCGGCGAAGACGTAGTCGGTGGAGTAGGTGACCAGGGGGATGCCGGCGGCTGCGGCGTATCGGGCCATCGCCGCCACCGCCTCTGCGTTGACCACGGTGGCCAGGTCCTCCTCGGCCTCGGCCCGGTCGACGGCGGTGTATGCGGCACAGTTGACCACCGCAGACGGCGCCATCGACGCCAGCCTGCCCTCGATGGCGCCGGTGTCGGTCAGGTCGAGCCCGCTGCGGTCGACGAAGCGGGCATCGGGGAGCATCGACCGGAAGGCGGTGCCCAGCTGGCCACCGGCGCCGAGCACGACGATCACCCGGTCTCCTCCTCGTCCAGGATCTCCTCGAGATACCGCCGGTAGCCGGACCCCGGCATGGAGGCGACCAGAGCGGCGAGCCCTCCGTGATCGAGGTAGCCGGCCCGGAAGGCGACCTCCTCCAGGCAGGCGATCTTGGTCCCCTGCCGGTGCTCGATGGTTGCGATGAAGTTGGCGGCGTCGAGCAGGCTGTCGTGGGTGCCGCTGTCGAGCCAGGCCACCCCCCTGCCCAGGGTGCGCACCCGCAGCCTGCCCTGCTCCAGGTAGACCCGGTTGAGATCGGTGATCTCCAACTCGCCCCGGGCCGACGGCTCCAGGGCCTCGGCCACGGTGACCACGTCGCCGCCGTACAGGTACATCCCGGGGACGGCGTAGCGGGACTTGGGTCGCTCCGGCTTCTCCTCCAACGACACCGCGGTCCCCGACCCGTCGAACTCGACGACGCCGTAGCTGCGGGGATCGCTCACCGGGTAGGCGAAGATCAGGGCCCCGTCGGTGAAGGTCGCCACCGCCTCGTCGAGCCCGAGCTCTCCGTAGAAGATGTTGTCGCCGAGCACCAACGCCACCGGGTCGCCCTGGAGGAAGTGGGCTCCGACCAGGAACGCCTGGGCGATCCCCTTCGGCTCCGGCTGGGTGGCGTAGCGGAACGAGACCCCGTACTGGCTGCCGTCGTCGAGTAGCGCCTCGAACCGGGGCCGGTCGACCGGGGTGGTGATCACCAGGATGTCACCGATCCCCGCCTGGAGCAGGGTGGCGATCGGGTAGTAGATCATCGGCTTGTCGTACACCGGCTGGAGCTGCTTCGATGCCACCCGGGTGATGGGGTCGAGCCTGCTCCCCGCTCCTCCGGCGAGGATGATGCCCTTCACGTCGGGCGCTCCCTGATCGGCCGCCACCAGTCCGCCCGGTCGGTGTACCACCGCACCGTGTCTTCGAGCCGGTGCTCCAGGCTGTGCCGAGGCGCCCAGCCCATGGCCCGGATCTTGGACGAGTCGACGGCGTACCTCCGGTCGTGCCCGAGCCGGTCGGCGACGTAGGTGATGTACGAGTCGTCTCGCCCGGTGATGGCCAGCAGTCGCCTGGTCAACTCGATGTTGGGCACCTGGGCGTCTGCGCCGATGTTGTAGACCTGGCCGGGTTCGCCCCGCTCGGCGAGGAGGTGGATGGCGGCGCAGTGGTCCTCGACGTACAGCCAGTCCCGCTCGTTGAGCCCGTCCCCGTACAGCGGGACCGGTCTGCCCTCGGTGAGGTTGGTGATGAACAGCGGGATCATCTTCTCGGGGAACTGGTACGGGCCGTAGTTGTTGGTGCACCGGGTGATGATCGCCGGATAGTCGAAGGTGACCCCGTACGAGCGCACCAGCAGATCGGCCCCGGCCTTCGACGCCGAGTATGGCGACGAGGGGTCGAGCGGGGCGGTCTCCAGGGCGAACCCCTCGGCGATCGACCCGTACACCTCGTCCGTGGACACCTGGATGAAGAGGGAGACGTCGTGGCGTCGAGCGGCGTCGAGGATGGTGCCGGTGCCCACCACGTTGGTCTCCAGGAAGACCAACGGCCCGTCGATCGAGCGATCGACATGGCTCTCCGCGGCAAAGTTGACCAGGATGTCGTGCCCGGGAACCAGGGCGTCCATGAGGCCGGCGTCGCCGATGTCGCCGTGGACGAACCGGTGCCCAGGGTAGCCGTCGAGCTCGTCGACCGTCGCCTGCACCCCGGCATAGGTGAGCAGATCGAGGTTGGTGACGGTGGCGTCATCCTCGTGGTCGAGAACCCATCGCACGAAGTTGGAGCCGATGAACCCGGCCCCGCCCGTCACCAGATATCTGCGTCCCATCCCATCTCCACTCGTCTCGCTCACCACGCCGCGGGTGAGCCCTACGGCACCATCCACCCTCGCAGGGTACGGCCCACTCTGGTACCGCCCAGCGCGATGACCCAACCGGGCAGGGGCAGACCCGGCCCCACCTCGACCGGGAGCGTCAGCCACTCCCGCCACCGGGAAATCGCCCCCGCCTCGAGCCTGCTCTTCAGCATGGCCACGATGTCCTCCGGCGACATGCCCGCCACCCGCCCTCCCGCCGTCGAGCCCATCCAGATCGGGGTGCGGTCGGTCAATCCCATCGCCTCGACCAGGTCGTCGAGGAGCAGGTCCTCGGGTCGGATGCGGACCGTGTGCAGCCCTGCGGCCAGCAGCCTGCCGTCGAAGTCGGCCCCGTAGAACCGGACATGCTCCGGCTGCCCGAAGCGGCGGGTACGCTCCTCCGCCGATGCGCCCGGGTCCTCGTCGGTGGCCGCCCCCCGCCGCCACGGGACCTGGATCAGTGCCAACCCGTCGTCCGCCAGCACCCGGGCCAGCTCCCGCATGGCGGCAGCGTCGTCTCCGATGTGCTCGAAGACGTGGAACACCTCGGCGAGGTTCACCGAGCGGTCCCTCAGGGCGAAGCGGCCCAGGTCGGCGACCACCTGCACGATGCGGTGGTCCGCCGCCGGATCGACGTCGACCCCCAGATAGAGCCCGCCCCGGCTGCGCAGCACGGCGCTCACCGAACCGGCCGGGGCCACCTCCAGGATCACGGCGGATGCCTCGTGCTCCGCCTCCAGCCCGGCCAGCAGCACCGCCAGGAACCGATGCCGTTCCAGCGCCCGACACGACGGGCAGCGGGCCCCCGGGCGCCCGCCCGGCCCCGGCTCGAAGCCGATGGGGCGACGGGTGCACGCCGGGCGGAGCAAGACGGGTCAACCGATCACCCGGGCGAGGGCGGTGGCGAAGTCACCCGCCATGTCCGGGGGGTTGTACCTCTCGGCGATGGCGCGGGCCGCCCGACCGTGCTCCGGCCCGAGCAGGGACCCTGCCCTGCTCAGTGCCACCGCCAGGCTGTTCTCGTCGCCGGGGTCGAAGCCGATCGAGGCCCCGGGGTCGAGGGCGTCCACCAGGCAGCCCGCGGTGGGGGCGATCACCGGGCATCCGAAGGTGTAGGCGAGGAGCAGGCCACCCGAGTTGAGCACCGCGCGATGGGGCAGGACGGCCACATCGGCCGCCTTGAAGTACATCTGCAGCTCCTCTGCGGGAACCGGCTCGAAGCGGGCGATCACCCGGGGGTGCCGTTGGCAACGCTGCTCCAGCTCGACCACACCAGGGAACCGGCCCGGCTTGCCCGCCACCACCAGCCGCAACCTGGGCTCGGTGGCCAGGGCACGATCGAGGCTGTCGAGCAGGCGGTCGATCGCCTTGTAGGGACGGATCCCGCCGAGGGCGAGTAGGACGATGTCGCCGTCGGCCACGCCCAGCCCGGTCCGGGCGGTCCCCCGGTGCATGGCGTCGCCGTACACCCCGACGAAGCTGCTGTGCGGGACCACGAAGGTGCGATCGGCCGGCAAGGTGTAGTGCTCGGACACGGCGGCGGCGGTGGCGTCGCACATCACGTGGACGGCGTCGGCCCGGTCGGCCAGCCCCTGGCGGAGCCCGGCCTCGACCTTGGGATGGGCGCACTCGTGGGGGAGCACGTTGTGGACGGTCCACACCAGGCGCCCACCGCCGGCGCGGAAGGTGTCGATGCCGTCGAGGAGGCGGCGCCGTATGGCGACGGCGTCCCTCTCCCCCCGAGCCCCGCCCAGGATCGGTGCCGTCCAGTGGATGTGGAGCACCCTGGCCCCGTCTGCGCGGGTGAACCCGTCGAACCCGCTCGGCTCGAACGGATCGTCGGTGGGGATGGCGACGGTGTCGAGCTCGCCCAGACCCGTGTAGAGCATCTGCTGGTACGGGTTGCCGTGGCGGTAGGTGCCCGGGTAGAAGGCGAGCACCCGGTGCCCACGGTGTGGCTCCCGCTCCACCCGGTCGAGGAACGCCAGCAGCTCACGGGACCGGTCGGCGAACCCGTGACGGGTCCGCACCACCTCCGTGAGCCGGGCGGCGAGGGCGGCGGTCCCCCCAGGGTCGGCGAGCAGACGGTTGACCACGGCGTGCAGATCGGGCTCGTCCTCGAATGTGGGGACCTCGCCGAGCCCGGTCTCGTCGAGCCCCAGCCCGGTGTTGGTGACCACCAGGGCCCCGCAGGCCAGCGCCTCGTACAAACGGGAGTTGACGTTGCCCCATCGCACCGTGGTGTGGTTGAAGTCGTCGAGTGCCACCACCGCCTGGCTGTAGAGCCCGGGCAGGGCGAAGTAGCTGACCGGGCCCTTGCCGTACCCCACCAGCGACGGGTGCAGACCCCGCTCCCGACCGTACAGCGCCAGCGGGAACGTGACCGGCGCCGAGCGCAGGGCCCGGTGGACGTCGCGCTCCCGGCCCCACAGGTTGACCGTGCCCACGACGCCGTGGCGGGTGCCGGCCCCCGCCGCCGAGAACAGGTCGATGTCGACCCCGATCCTGAGCACCCCGGTGGGTCCGGTGAAGACCCGGGAGAGGGCTATCCGGGACCGCTCCGACGAGGCCAGGATCCCGTCGAACAGCCTCACCTCGGGATGATCCAGCCAGGCGTCCACCTCGTTGCGTACCCAGGCGATGCAGCGCACCCCTGAGGGGATTCGGCTGGGCCGCAGCGTGGGGAGCATGGCGATAACGGTGTCGGTCCCACCGGGCAGATCGTGCCACCGGTCCCTGGGCAGGTAGGCGACGTCGGCGCCCGCCTCACGCATGCGGCGGCCGATCCCGGCGGCCACGTACACGTCACCGCGGCCCTCGGCGAGGTCGGCGGTGTGGATGGCGATCACCACCTTGCGGCCTCCGGATCCGGCGAACGTGGCCCGCCGCACCTCGCCCTCGTATTCGGAGCGGAGCGGGTGCTCGGAGATGGCGAAAGAGGCTGCCTGCGAGCCGGGATCGACCGTGGGGACCGCCGGGTCCTCGTCCCGGGGCGTCTTCCTGCCGGTTCGGGCCCTGGGCCGCTTCGACAACCGTGCTCCCCGCCTCCCCACCCGCCGCATGAGGGCGGCTCGGGCGGCGATGGCGGGGTCGACGGCTCGCTTCACCACCCTGCCCGCCTTCCAGGTGAAGCTGTCGTGGATCACGTCGATCTCGTCGGAGAGCCGGGCGGCCCTCCTCTCCGACTCGTCGGCGCTCCGCTTGGCGCCCCGCAGGTCGGTTTTCAGGCTGTTGTTGAGCTGCTGGGCGGCGAGGGCGGCCTCGGCCATCCCGCCCCTGAGGACGCCCACCTGCTCCTCCAGCTCGGCGTTCCTGGCGGAGAGCTCGGCATTCGCCTCCGAGAGCTGGTCGACCCGGCGGCGCAGGTCGGCCCCACCGTCGGCATCCAGCGGGACCAGCCGCATGATGAGCTGGTAGGTCTGGGCGTCGAGACCGCGGTCGGTCACGATCCTGCGCACCTCGGGGTCGAGCTCGGCCACCCGCTCCCTGACCTCGGTCAGCTCCCGGGTTCGCAGCGTCCTGCGGATCTCGGTGACGGCGAACCCCTGGTCGGCGGCGAGCTCGACGAAGCTGTCCCTGGTGAAGAACCGGATGGGCCCGGTGGGATGGTAGGTGAAGTGACCGGTGAGCAGCTCGGCGATCACCGCCTCATGGGCGGCGTTGGGGATCGCCACCACCAGGAAGCCGCCGTCAGCCAGCAGCTTCCGTTCGGCGATGGCGGCCAGCACCGCCTCGGGCGATGCCAGGTGCTCGAGGATGCCGGCGAGGATGACGACGTCGAACTGCCGACCCTCGAGGGTGTCGGGCCAGTCGGGGGTGTTGAGATCGGCAACGATGGTGGACGCGATCCCCCGCTCCTTGGCGACGGCGAGCAGCTCCTGGTCCGCATCGAGACAGGTCACGGACCGTCCGTGCTCCCCGGCGAGGTGGGCGGCGACGATGCCGGGCCCCGATCCGAGGTCGAGCACCCTGGTGCCCCCGGCCAGCGCCATGGACAGGATCGTGGCGTGCGTGTTGTTGGTCGCCTCGGAGTCGAGCTCGTGGTCGTGGTGGGTGTGCTCCATCAGGCGACGTTGGCCGCTCTGGTCACCTCGGCCAGCCCCTCCCACCGACCGGTGCGGCCGTGGAGCCCGTGGTCGATGGCGGTGTCGACGAGCTGCTCGAAGACCGGCAGCCACTCGGGGGCGTGCCTGGCCACCTTTCCCCTCCACCCGGAGATGAACGGTTCGAGGTCGAGGGCGATATCGGTGGGATCGACCGAGGAATGACGGCTCCCGAAGATCAGACGGTTCCGCACGAAGTAGTAGATGTAGTAGGGCTCGGGGAGGACGCCGGTCGAGCGCTTGTAATGGGAGAGCACCGAGGAGGGCTGGACGACGATCTCCCAACCGGCCCGGTTGGCCTTCACGTTGAAGTCGGTCTCCTCGAAGTACAGGAAGTAGTCCTCGGGGAGAAGCCCGATCGTGTCGAACACCGCGGCCCGCACCAGCATCGAGGCGCCGGTGACGTAGTCGACGTCGACGATTGGCCCCTGATCACCCTCGACGAAGAGGTCGCCGGAATGTCGGTGCGAAGGGGACCCGCCCCGTTCCCAGTCGATGAGCCCACCGTTGAACCAGATGCGGGCCGGATACGAGCCCCCGTGGAGGATCTGGGATCCGATGATCCCCGCCGTCGGCCGCTCGTCTGCCGCCTCCACCAAGGAGGGCAGCGTCTCCGGGCCGACAACGACGTCCGGGTTGACCAGCCACACGAAGTCCGAGCCGAGGTGCAGGGCACGGCGGATCCCGAGGTTGTTGCCGGCGGCGTACCCCAGGTTGTCGTCGGACAGGATCAGGGTGGTGGTCGGCTCCAGGCCGGCCCGCAGCTCCTCGACCACGTCCGGATCCGAGCCGTTGTCGACCACGACCACCGACAGCCGGCGGTGATCGGACTGGGCCAGGCTGTGGACACAGCGCAGCGTGTCGTCGGCGTGCTGGTAGTTGAGGACGATGGCCGTCACGAACGGCGTCATCCGGAGACCGCCTCCCGGGCTACTGGGCACCGAAACCGGACAGGACGGTCCAGATGGAGCGCCCGAGGATCTCGACATCGAGCCCGGGCGACATGTGCTTGACATAGTAGAGGTCGTAGGTGAGCTTCTCCACGGTCTGGGCCTCGTCGTCCGCATACCCGTGGTTCACCTGGGCCCAGCCGGTCACACCGGGCCGCACCAGGTGCCGGTACTGATAGAAGGGGATGGTCCGCTCGAACTGGGCGGTGAACTCGGGGCGCTCGGGACGGGGCCCGACCAGGCTCAGGTCGCCCTTGACCACGTTCCACATCTGGGGGATCTCGTCGACCCTGACCCGGCGCAGCCAGCGGCCGGCGCGGGTGAGGCGGTCGTCGTTGGGGACGGCGAACCGGGGGCCGTTCGGCTCGGCGTCGAGCCGCATGGTGCGGAACTTGTACAGGGTGAACGGCTTGCCGTTGAGCCCGACCCTGGTCTGCGAGTAGATCGCCGGGCCGTCCGAATCGACCTTCACCATCACCCACAGCACGATGCCGAGGGGGACCCACACCACGGCGGTGATCAGGCCGAACAGGAGGTCGACCGCCCGTTTGTACGGGGCGTAGTCGTTGGCCGCCACCGGGTCGCTCAGCTCCCACCCCTCGGCGAGATGGACCATGGGGAGCCGGCCGGTGTGCTGCTCGTACACCACGGTGAGCGTCCGCACCAGGTACCCGGCCAGGTTCCACGACGACACGAACTGGGCCATCCGGTCGGAGAGGACCTCGCGCAGGTCGAGCACCAACGAGGTGCCGGGGAACTCGGCTTCGGGGGGCTCCCCGGTGGGATCGAAGACGGCGACGATGTCGACGTGCCGGGCAGCCCTCAGATCGTCGACCAGGCCCTTCTCGGCGGTGACCACCACCATCCGCTCGGTCCACGGCCTCCGGCGGCGGACGGCCCGGTGCACCAGCCCCATGATCAGCCACGTCGACAGGCTGATGACGAGCACCGTGTTGGAGTGGTAGACCCGGGTCACGGCGACGGCGGTGGCGGTGAAGGCGGCTGCGATCCCGGCGATGGCGAAGGCACGTCCGTAGCTGGGCCGGGGAACGGCGACCCCCGCCGTCCGCGCCGAGAGGAACGAGCCGATCACCAACCCGGTGAGCAGCAGGGTGGCAAACGGCCAGATCGAGGTGGGAGCGGACGGGCTCAGCCTGATCTGCCACGGGAACGGCGAGCCGAGGGTCCACCAGGTGGCTAGTCCGAAGGCGATGGCAAGCAGGGCGACGTCGGTGTAGAGCACCGAGAGAATGAACCGGCGACGCATCCGGCGATTGTAGGAGCGGATGGGGCGCATACCGGTGTACCCGGCGGGCACCTCGCCTCCGGGCCGTCCCCACCAATCAATCACTAATCTCGCCCGACCATGCCCAACGCCACCTTCACCCACACCGCCCGTACCGAGCGACCCGTCGGGGAGGTGTGGGAGGCGCTGCAGCGGGAGCAGACCTGGGCGGAGATCGGTCCCGTCGACGAGGTGTGGAGCCCGGTGGTGGTCGACGGGACGCTCCGCTCCTTCGCCTGGCGGACCACGATCGGGCCCACGTCGTACACCGGATCGGCCACGGTCAGGGTCGCCGAGCCCAACCGCAGGATGCAGCTCGACCTTGACGCCAGTGAGATCGCAGGGACCCTCACCGCCGACCTCGACGGCGCACCGGGGAACGGGACCGCGGTCACGGTCACTCTGGAGATATCGGCGCGGGGGATGCTGTCGACCTTGTTCTTCCCCGTGGTCGCCGAGGCGATCGGCAGCGGGCTCCCCCGCCAGGTGGACCACTTCGCCGCTGCGCTGTGACGCGCCGGGAGCGCCGTCCCCCCGAAACGGCGCTCCCGGAAGACCCCGAGGGCCGTGGTCAGCCGAGCTGGCCGCGCACCGCACCTGCCGGGAACGGCACCGAGTGCACGTTCACGTAGTAGCCGGCCGGGTTCCTCAGGATCTGCCTCATCAGCTGACGATCCGACGTGACGCAGCCCTCGAGCCCGTTGTTGGGTATGTCGAAGTCGATCACGATGGGCCCGTTCACCCCCGCCGGGGCGGCATGGATGTGAGCCGCGGTGACATCCTCGACCCCGGTGAGGTCGATGATGAAGCACACCTGGTCGCCACCGAAGTCGACCCTGGCGATGCCGGACCCGTCAGGATCCCCGCCGCCGACCTCCTCGTCGCCGGACAGCGCCACGGTGAAGTCGGGAAGAACGTTGTTTGCCTGGGCCGGGACCATCAGAGCGGTACTCAGGGCGGCTACCGCCGCGATTGCGAAGAGCCGTCGCATGTTTCTCCCTCCATGGTGCCCGGTGTGAGCACCTCACCTGATCATACGTACGAAGCGGCCGGACGGTTCTGCCCCGAGCGGCTATTCGGTGATGACGGCGCGGTCGGTGATCAGCGTCACCTGGTTGGCCAGCACCTGGAGGAACCCGCCCTCGACGTCGACCCTCACCCTGGCGCCGCCGACGGCGTCGACCGAGACCACTCCCTGGACCAGCGAGGCCATCACCGGCTCGTGGTCGGCCAGGATGCCGATCTCTCCCTCGGGGGTGCGGGCCACCACGAACTCGGCCTCGCCCGACCAGGCGAGACCGTTCGGCGACACGATGTCCACCCGGAAGGGCTTGGCCATCAGGCGGCGGCCCCTTCCTTGGCGATCTCGGCGGCGCGCCGCTCGACGTCGTCCCGGCCGCCGACCATGTAGAAGGCCTGCTCGGGGAGCTGATCCATGTCGCCGTCGATGACGGCGCGGAACGAGCCGATCGTCTCCTCGAGCGTGGTGTACACCCCGGGCTGGCCGGTGAACTGCTCGGCAACGAACATCGGCTGGGCCAGGAACCGCTGGATGCGGCGGGCCCTGCCCACGATCAGCTTGTCATCCTCGGACAGCTCGTCGATGCCGAGGATGGCGATGATGTCCTGCAGGTCCTTGTAGCGCTGCAGGATGCGCTGCACCTCGGTGGCCACCGAGTAGTGGTCGTCGCCGACGATCTGCGGGTCGAGGGCCCTGCTGGTCGAGTCGAGGGCGTCGACCGCGGGGTAGATACCCAGGGCGGTGAGCGGGCGGCTCAACACCGTGGTGGCGTCGAGGTGGGCGAATGCGGTGTGCGGGGCCGGGTCGGTGATGTCGTCCGCCGGCACGTAGATGGCCTGCATCGAGGTGATCGACCGGCCCTTGAGCGAGGTGATCCGCTCCTGGAGGAAGCCCATCTCGCCGGCCAGCGTCGGCTGGTAGCCCACCGCCGACGGCATCCGCCCCAGCAGCGTCGACACCTCGGAGCCCGCCTGGGTGAAGCGGAAGATGTTGTCGATGAACAGCAGCACGTCCTGGCGCTGCACGTCGCGGAAGTACTCGGCCATGGTCAGGGCGGACAGGGCCACCCTGAGACGGACCCCGGGTGGCTCGTCCATCTGGCCGAACACCAGCACCGCCTTCTCGATGGCCCCGGTGTCGCGCATCTCGAGGAACAGGTCGTTGCCCTCACGGGTGCGCTCCCCCACCCCGGCGAACACCGAAACGCCACCGTGCTGGGTGGCGACCCGGTTGATCATCTCCTGGATGAGCACCGTCTTGCCCACCCCGGCACCGCCGAACAGGCCGATCTTGCCTCCCTGCAGGTATGGGCAGAGCAGGTCGATGACCTTGATCCCGGTCTCGAACATCTGCTTGGTGGGCTGGACGTCCTCGAAGTTGGGTGGCTGGCGGTGGATGGGCCAGCGCTCACCGAACTCCAGGTCAGGGGCGTCGAGCGAATCGCCCCACACGTTGAAGATGTGCCCCAGGGTCTGGTCCCCGACCGGGACCGAGATGGGTTCCCCCAGGTTGCGCACCTCCGAGCCGCGAACCAGACCGTCCGTGGGCGCCATGGCGATGGCCCGCACCCTGCTGTGCCCGAGATGCTGGGCCACCTCGGCGATGACGGTCCTGGCCTCGCCGGCGACGGTGAAGTCGATCTCGAGGGCGTGGTTGAGCTCGGGGAGGCCCTCTGGCGAGAACTCCACGTCCACGACCGGGCCGGCAACCTTGGTGATGCGTCCGATGCTCTGTGCTTCTGCCACGGTGTCCTCTCTCATTGCTTGCGGGCGCCGTCGCGCCTAGTTGTTGAGCGCTTCGGCGCCGCCGACGATCTCGGAGATCTCGGTGGTGATCTCCGCCTGGCGTGCCCGGTTGGCGACATTGGTCAAGACCGTGATCAGCTCGTCGGCGTTGTCGGTTGCCGCCTTCATCGCCCGGCGCCGGGCCGAGTGCTCGGATGCCGAGCTCTCCAGCAGCATGTTGTAGACGATGGCCTCGACGTACCGGGGGAGCAGCCGGTCGAGGATCTCCTCCGGGGCGGGCTCGTAGGTATAGCTCACGGTGGCGGCGCCCTGGTCGTGCTCCGGTGGCTGCACCGGAAGCAGGTCGAAGGTGATCGGGGTCTGGGTGAGCATCGAGTCGAACCGGGTGGAGAAGGCCTCGACGGCGTCGACCCTGCCGGCGGCGTATGCGTTCATCACGGTGGCGGCGATCGCCCTGGCGTCGCCGTAGCCCGGGGTGTCGGTGACTCCGAGGAAGGAACGCTCGATGGCATAGCCCCGGTAGTCGAAGTAGGTGTGCGCCTTCTTGCCGACGGCGAAGAGACGCACCTCGCGACCCGCCCCGCGGTGGGCGATCATGGCGGCCTCCGCCAGGCGGATGATCGAAGAGGCGTACGCGCCCGCCAAGCCGCGATCCGCCGAGATCACCAGCACGCCGACCGTCTTGACCTCACGCGACTCCAGCAGCATGTGGCTGGCACCACCGGACGCCCCACCGACGTTGCGGATCACCTCGATCAGCTTGGAGGTGTACGGCTTGGATGCGATCACCCTGGCCTGGGCCTTGGGGATGCGGGAGGCGGCGATCAGCTCCATGGCCCGCGTGATCTTGGCCGTCGCCTGGACGGATTTGATCCTGCGCCTGGTGTCGCGGAGCTCGGCTGAGGCCATGGCCGGTGGCTACCCCTCGTCCTCGGTGGCGAACGTCTCCTTCATGGCGGTCACCGCCTCGGTGAGGGCGGCGGCATCGGGCAGCGACCCGGACTCCCGGATCCCGCTGAGCAGATCCCCGTGGCGGGTCCCGACGAAGTCGATCAGCTCCCGCTCGAACCGGGCAACCTTGCCGATGGGGACGTCGTCCATGTGCCCGTTGGTCACCGCCCAGATCGACAGCACCTGCTCCTCGACCGGGACCGGGGCGAACTGGCGCTGCTTGAGTACCTCGACCACCCGGCGACCCCGCTCCAACTGGGCCAGCGACGCCGCGTCGAGCTCGGAGCCGAACTCGGCAAACGCCTCGAGGTCGCGGAACTGGGCCAGGTTGAGCCGCAGTGGCCCCGCCACCTTCTTCATCGCCGAGACCTGGGCGTTGCCGCCGACCCGGGACACCGAGATGCCGGCGTTGACCGCGGGCCGGATGCCGGAGAAGAACAGGTCGGTCTCGAGGAAGATCTGGCCGTCCGTGATCGAGATCACGTTGGTGGGGATGTAGGCCGACACGTCGTTGGCCTTGGTCTCCACGATGGGGAGCCCGGTGAGCGATCCGCCCCCGTGGGCGTCGGAGAGCTTGGCGCATCGCTCCAGCAGCCGACTGTGCAGGTAGAACACATCGCCCGGGTACGCCTCACGACCGGGGGGACGCCGCAGCAGCAGCGAGATCTCGCGGTAGGCCACCGCCTGCTTCGACAGGTCGTCGAAGACCACCAGGGCGTGCTCCCCGTTGTACATCCAGTACTGGGCGATCGCCGACCCGGCGTAGGGGGCATACATCTGCAGCGCCGCAGACGCCGATGCCGGGGCGTGGACCACCACGGTGTATGCCATGGCGCCGGCCCGCTCCAACGAGTCGACCACCTCGGCCACCGTCGACGCCTTCTGCCCGATGGCGACGTAGACGCATTTCATGTTCTCGGACTTCTGGTTGATGATCGTGTCGACCACGATGGCGGTCTTGCCGGTCTGGCGGTCGCCGATGATCAGCTGGCGCTGACCCCGACCGATCGGGGTCATGGCGTCGATGGCCTTGATCCCGGTCTGGAGCGGCTCCTTCACCGGCTGGCGCTCCACCACGGACGGCGCCTGGGTCTCGAGCAGCCGGCGCTCGGTGGTGTCGATGGAACCCTTGCCGTCGATCGGGTTGCCCAGAGCGTCGACCACCCTGCCCAGTAGGGCGTCGCCCACCGGGATGGAGAGCACGTTGCCGGTCTGCTTGACCGGGGACCCCTCCTCGATGTGGCCGGCGTCGCCCATCAGGACCACCCCGAGGTCCTCCTCGTCGATGTTGAGGGTCACCCCGAGCAGCCCATCGGCGAACTCGAGCAGCTCTGACGCCATCACCTTGGGCAGCCCCTTCACCCTGGCCACCCCGTCTGCGATCGAGGTCACATACCCAACCGTCTCCCGCTCGACGTCGGGGCTCCACCCCTCGAGGTTCGACCTGAGGGCGGCGGTGATGTCCTGTGCGCTGATGGTCAGCTCTGCCATCGTCGTCCTCTCTTCCTAGTTCGAGTCGGCCCGGAGGGCTTGGCGCAGCGAGTCCAGCCGGCGGCGCGCCGAGCCGTCGATCACGGTGTCGCCGACCCTGGCAACCACACCGCCTACCACGTCCGGATCGATGATCACCTTGAGCTCCACGTTCTTGCCGGTGACCCGGCCCAGCGCCGCCTCGAGACGTCTCATCTGGTCCTCGTCGAGCGGCGCTGCGGTGCGGACCTCGGCCACCTCGCGCTGGCGGGAGGCGGCAGCAGCCTTGACCAGCCCGTCGGAAATGGCGGGGAGGTCCCGGCCCCGGCCCGAGCCGACGATGAAGTTGATGGCGGCCACGGTGGTGTCGGCGGCCCGGCCCCCGAGCAGGTCGTGGATGATCCCGCTGCGCCTCTCCAGCGGGACCGAGGGGTCGGCCACCACGTTGCGCAGCTCCTCGGATGACTCGAAGACCCGAGCCACCTGGTGGAGCTCCCCCTCGACCCTGTCGAGCTCGCCCTCGGCGCGGGCGATCTCGAAAAGACCGGCGGCGTAGCCCCTGATGCGATCGTCGGCGTTCATCGTCGGTTCGACATCCTGTCGAGGTCGGAGAGGTATGCCTCGACCAGCCCGCGCTGGCCGTCACGGTCGATGGTGCTGCGCACCACCTTCTCGGCGAGGTCGATGGAGAGGTTGGCGACGTCCGCTTTCGCCTCCTGCAGCGCACGGGCCTTCTCGGTGTCCGCCTCGACCCGCGCCTTGCTCATGATCTCCTCGGCCTCGGCGTTGGCCTTGGCGATGATGCCGCTACGGACACCCTCGCCCGCCTGTTTGGCCTCGTCGATGATGCGCGAGGCGTCGCCCCTGGCGCCTGCCAGCTGGGCCTTGTAGTCCTCGAGCAGCGCCGCCGCCTCGGCCTTCTCCTTCTCCGCCGCCTCGATCTGGCCCTTGATCGCCGCCTGCCGCTTCTCCAGCGTCTGGCTGATCGCCGGGGCGGCGAACTTCCAGGCGACGAAGAACACGATGGCGAAGGCGATGATCCCGGCGATCAGCTCCGAGGTGTGCGGGAGGAGCAGGTCGGCCCCCGACGATTCGGTGCCTTCCTCGGCGGCGAGCAGGAGGCTGGTGGCGAGTGGGTTGAGCATCGCCGGTTACGCCAGGAAGAAGAGCACGAACCCGATCAGCGCCAGCGCCTCGGTGAAGGCGATGCCGAGGAACATGGTCGTCCTGACCATGCCGGCCGCTTCAGGCTGGCGCGCCATGGCCTGGACGGCGTTGCCGGCCACGAGGCCGATGCCGATTCCGGGGCCGATGGCTCCGAGTCCGTAGCCGATGAGGGCCAGGGCTCCGGTGATATCTTCCATGCTTGCCTTTCCTTCCTGTTTCTGGACTAATGCTCGGGATGGACCGAGGTCTGGATGTACACCGCCGAGAGCAACGTGAAAATGTAGGCCTGGAGCACGGCGACCAGCAGCTCGAAGAGGAGGATGCCGAGCCCGAGGGCGAACCAGCCGACCCCGACCGCCGCCTTGGCCCCGATGTCACCGACGCTGGTGATGAACACCCACCCCGAGACCAGCAGCAGGGTCAGCATCACGTGCCCGGCGACCAGGTTGGCGAAGAGCCGGACCGCCAGCGAGAAGGGCCGCACCAGGAACGTCGACACGAACTCGATGATCCCCACCAGCGGCTTGAGGGCGGTGGGCACCCCCGGTGGCCAGAGCAGATGGCCCACGTAACCGAGCCCCTGCCGCTTGAACCCCATCACCACGAAGGTGACCCAGGTGACCAGGGCGAGGAAGGCGGGAATCCCGATCCTGGAGGTGATCGGGAAGTTGACGAACGGGGTGACCTCGAACAGGTTGCCGACCAGGATGAAGAAGAACAGGGCGAGGAGGTATGGGAAGAAGGTGAGCCCGTCCTTGGGGCCGATGATGCCGATCGCCACCTCGTCACGCACGAACATCACCAAACCCTCGATGGCGGCCTCGAACCTGGAGGGGACCAGCGAGCGCTTGCGCAGACCGAACCACAGCAGGGCGACGACGATCACCGCGGCCAGGGCGGTGAGGATCATGGTGCGGTTGATACCGCCGACGAAGGGGAGCTCGAACAGCTCGTTGACGCTGGCCGGAACACAGATGATCTCCGCCACCGGGTCGCACTCCGATGCCGCCAGGATCAGGTCCACTCCAACCCCCTTTCACCACCGCGTGACACCACAACCGCCTCCCAGGTGATCAGCGTCAGATAGCCCACCACCACCGAGATCCCAAGCGCCGTCCGGTCGATCTCGAAGACCCAGGCGAGGGCGAACATACTCGCCATGATGAGCCCGAGGCGGAGGAAGAATCCGAACAAGGCGGCGGCATGATACAAACTCAGGCTGATGCGCGCAGATCGGGACATGACCGCCCCCGACAGCATGAAGTTGCCGGCGACGATGGCCACCCCGAGCACGGCGGCGATGGCCCCGTCCCACCCCCGGAACAACCCCACGACCAGGGCCAGGGCCGGACCCACCCAGAGGGCCCGCCTGGCGGTGTGCCTCGCGAGCCGCTGCTCGACGTCCTCACCGTACGGGATGGGCGAGGCCTTGGCCTGCGCCTCCCTGGCCAGGGTGGCGTCGTCGACCTCGCCGGTGTCGAGCCCGCTGGCCCGGAACAGGCGGTCAGCCACGACGGCGCTCCTCTGCCTGCTCGACCAGGGTCGCCGAGGCCGCCCACAGCTTGGCGAACCCGGCGACGAAGCCGAGCACGATGCCGATCACGGTGGCCCACGGGCTGGTGCTGGCGAGCCAGTCGATCCCGAGCCCGAGCAGCAGCCCAGCCACCGCCGAGGAGAAGAAGTCGAAGGCCTGGCCGCCACCATGACCGAGGCTCCGGGCGGCGTCGGTCACCGAGCTGGTCGAGGCGGCTTCGGGAGTATGGGGAGACACGGGGGGTGGCTTCTCTCGGGGCGCTTCGGTCATCGAAAGGATACCTGCTTGTGAACGATTTCACAAGCCCCTTCTTCTCGGGGGATGCTCGGGCAACGAACCGTAGACGGCGCCACCCCCCGACCGCCATCGGTGATGTGCGCCGCGCCGCGGGAGCGATCGGGACGGGGGCTCCCGTGACCGGTGTGGCGTCTCAGCGGACCGGCCATCCCGGGATGGGGAAGGGGGCCACGAACTCCGTCACCTCGCCCCGCACCCGCTCGATGACCCGCTCGTCCCCGCCCTCGGCCACGGCAACGACCTGGTCCATCCAGGCGGCGATCCGCGGCATGTGCTCCTCGGTCAGCCCGCGGGTGGTGATCGCCGCCGTGCCCAGCCGGATTCCCGAGGGGTCGAACGGCTTGCGGGGGTCGAATGGCACCGTGTTGTAGTTGAGCTCGATGCCGGCGCGGTCGAGCGCCTGGGCCGCCGGCTTGCCCCCGACCCCCTTGCCGGTCAGGTCGGCGAGGATCAGGTGGTTGTCGGTGCCCCCGGTGACCAGGTCGAAGCCGCGCTCGACCATGGCGGCGGCCAGAGCCTTGGCGTTCTTGACGATCTGGTGGGCGTGGACCTTGAACTCGGCGGTCGCCGCCTCCTTGAGGGCGACCGCGATGGCGGCGGTGGTGTGATTGTGGGGACCGCCCTGCAGCCCGGGGAACACGGCGCGGTCGATCGCCTTGGCGTGCTCGGCGGTGCACATCAGCATGGCCCCCCGCGGTCCGCGCAGGGTCTTGTGGGTGGTGGTGGAGATCACCTCGGCGTGGCCGACCGGGGACGGGTGGGCGCCCCCGGCGACCAACCCGGCGATGTGGGCGATGTCGGCCACCAACACCGCGCCCACCTCGCCAGCGATCTCGGCGAAGGCAGGGAAGTCGATGGTCCTGGGGATGGCGGTGCCTCCACAGAAGATCAGCTTGGGACGCTCCGCCCGGGCGATCGCCCGCGCCTCGTCGAGGTCGACCATCCCGTCCTGGCGGCGCACCCCGTACTGCACCGCCCGGAACCACCTGCCCGAGGCGGAGACGTTCCACCCGTGGGTGAGGTGCCCGCCGGCGGGGAGCGCCATCCCCATCACCGTGTCACCCGGCGAGGCGAACGCCAGGTAGACCGCCAGGTTGGCGGGCGACCCGGAGTAGGGCTGCACGTTGGCGTGCTCCACCCCGAACAGCGCCCTGGCCCGCTCGATGGCCAGGGTCTCCACCTGGTCGATCACCTGCTGGCCCTCGTAGTAGCGCCTTCCCGGGTACCCCTCCGAGTACTTGTTGGTGAGCAGTGTGGCGGTGGCGTCGAGCACCGCCTGCGACACGTAGTTCTCGCTGGCGATCAGCCGGATCGACTCGCTCTGCCGGCGCCCTTCGGCGTCGACCAGTCGGGCGATGTCCGGGTCGACTTCGGCGAGATGGCTGGTGAGGTCGGTCAGGGTCTCGGTCACGGCCCGAGCCTACCCCCACCGGGAAGGCCCGTCATCCTCCCGCAGTTGGCGCCGACGTGGCGTCCACCGGTGACATGCCGACGACCATCAGGCGGGATTCCCGACCCGGCGGCAGGAACCTGCCGTCACCCTCCGACGGGGCCCTTGCGGAGGGTGAGCGGTGCGGGCTCGGTGAGGTCGATGATGGTCGACGCCCGGCCGCCGGGGGCGGCTCCCTCCAGGTAGACGGCGACGGCGTCGCCGAACAGCTCGCTGGCCTCGGCGTCGTCGATGACGACCTCGTCCCCGCTCAGGTTGGCCGAGGTCACCGCCAGCGGGCCGGTCACCTCGAGCAGCTCGAGGGCGACGGGATGGTCGGGGCAGCGCAGCCCGATCGTCCTCCGCTCCCGGTCACCCAGCCATTCGGGGGCGGTGTCGAGCCGGGGCAGCACCAGCGTCAGCGCCCCCGGCCAGTGCTCCTCGGCCAGGTCCAGCGCCTGATCGGTGAACGACGCCAGCGTCATCCCCTGCTCCAGCGACGCCACCAGCAGCGCCATGGGCTTCTCCTGGGGTCTCCCCTTGAGCCGGAAGATCGCCTCGAGGGCGTCCTCCTTGAACGGGTCGGCGGCGAGGCCGTACAGGGTGTCGGTGGGCACCCCGACGATCTGACCCCTCCTGAGGGCACGGACGGCTGCGTCGACGGAACTCATACGACATCCACCCCGCAATCTTGGCGACCCCCCCAAAGGTAGTGCGATCCGTGACGTCAGGTTGCGTCGCCTCCCCGACGCCGGTCAACTTCGGGTGGCGACCACGAAGCGGGGCCGGCCGGCCAGGTCCTCGTGCACCGCGGCGTCGAGCCCGACGAACAGGTTGAACAGGTTGAACAGATTGACGGCCCGGTCGGCGTGGTGCTCGGAGACCTCGACCACGGCCACCCCGCCTGAGGCGAGCCACCGGCCGGCGGCGGCGGCGATCCTGGCCACCACCTCGATCCCGTCCGGTCCCGCCACCAGGGCATCGACCGGCTCGGCCCGCAGCTCGGGGGCCACCACGGCCATCTCATGCTCGGCCAGATATGGTGGGTTGGCGACCAGCAGATCCACCCGTCCCGCCAGCTCCGGCGGGAGCGGATCGAACAGATCACCCTGGAGGACCTCGACGGCGAGACCGAGGGCGGCGGCGTTCTCCCTCGCCAGCGCCACCGCATCGGCCGATGTGTCGGTGGCGAGGACCCGGGCTGCCGGCCATTGGTGGGCGGAGGCGAGGGCCAGGTTGCCGCTCCCGGTGCACAGATCGACGATGACCCGGGGATCACCGACCAGACCGGAGGCCACCTCCCACAACCGCTCGGTCTCGGGTCGGGGAATCAGCGCCCTTCGATCGATCCGCAGCGTGATGGGACCGAAGTCGACCGTGCCTTCGAGATGCTGCAGCGGCCTCCCCGCTCGTCTCGCCTCCACCAGCTCGCCGAAGCGGTCGGCCTGGTGAGCGGTGACCGCCTCGGTGACAAGCAGCCGGGACCGGGTCAGCCCGGTGGCCGCCATCAGCAGCCGCTCCGCCTCGTGCCGGGGAAGGTCGGCGGCCCCGGCCAGCACCCCGGCCAGCGGGCGCCCGGTAGCCCCGCCGGTCGCCCCATCCGTCGCCCCGCCGGTTGCCCTGCCGGTTGCCCTATCGGTTGCCGGGGTCATTGGCGCAGACGCTCCGCCGCCTCCCGGGTCTGGAGGGCGGCGTGGAACCCGTCCAGGTCGCCGTCGAGGATCCCGTCGAGATCGTGGATGGTCAGCCCCACCCGGTGGTCGGTGACCCGGTTCTCCTTGTAGTTGTAGGTGCGGATCTTCTCCGCCCGCTCCCCCGAGCCCACCTGGGAGCGGCGCACCGTCCCCCGTTCCCCCGCCAGGGCCGCCTGCTCCATCTCGAACAGCCGGGCCCGCAGCACCCGCATCGCCTTGGCCTTGTTCTGGAGCTGCGACTTCTCGTCCTGGCAGGACACCACGATCCCGGTGGGGAGATGGCGGATGCGCACCGCCGAATCCGTGGTGTTCACCGACTGCCCGCCCGGGCCCTGCGACCGGAAGGTCTCGATCTCCAGGTCGTTGTCACTGATATCGACCTCGACCTCCTCCGCCTCGGGGAGGATGGCGACGGTGGCGATCGAGGTGTGGATCCGGCCGGCCGACTCGGTCCTGGGAACCCGCTGCACCCGGTGCGGCCCCGCCTCGAGCTTGAGCAGCGAGTAGGCGCCCTTCCCCTTGACGGCGAAGGTGGCCTCCTTGACCCCGCCGCCCTCGCTGGCCGAGGTGTCGATGGCGTCGACCCCGAAGCCGTGCCGCTCGGCGAAGCGGTGGTACATCCTCACCAGGTCCCCCGCCCACAGCGCCGCCTCGTCGCCCCCGGCGGCGGCCCGCACCTCGACGATCACGTCCTTGGCGTCGTTGGGGTCGGCGGGCACCAGCAGCAACCGCAGCTCGGTCTCCATCGCCTCGATGGCGGCCCGCTCCTGGGTGACGACCGACTCC
>Ga0136619_10000183_pt1 | contig 22472 bp, 20 predicted proteins | sample AntDrymUQ3532106_2_FD_104807 | JGI IMG/M metagenome (GOLD analysis project Ga0136619, IMG submission 104807) | Polar desert sand microbial communities from Dry Valleys, Antarctica - metaG UQ353 (21.06) | ecosystem: Environmental > Terrestrial > Soil > Desert | place: Antarctica: Dry Valley...
ACGCTGGGCTTGGAGGTGGTCCTCGCCGATGGGACGATCCTGCGAACCGGGCGCCGCACAGTGAAGGGCGTCGCCGGATTTGACCTCGTTGGACTCTTCGTTGGCTCCGAAGGGACCCTTGGGGTGATCACCGAGGCCACGCTGCGACTCCGGCCCGCGCCACCGCCGGCCGGCACCCTGCTCGCCTCATTCGCCGGGCTGGCCGATGCCGCGGAGGCGGTTGCCGGAATGCGCGGCGTCTCGGCCAGCGTCATCGAGCTGATGGACCAGACCACGATCCGTGCAGTGGAGGACTGGCAGCGCCTGGGCCTCGACACGAGCTCCGCAGCTATCCTGATCGTCCGCAGCGACGGCGCCGACTTCGGGCGAGTGGAGCTCGACGTCGTGGAGCTGGCGTGTCAGTCGTCGCGCGCGACTGGCATCCTGCGCTCGACCGATGCGCTGGAGTCGGAGGGCCTGATGGGGGCACGGAGGGCTGCCTTCCCGGCGCTTGAGCGGCTCGGGATCACGCTGCTCGAAGATGTCGCCGTGCCGCGCGGACGCATCGTGGAGCTGGTGGCTGCGGTCGAGCGAATCGCGGACGAGCACCAAGTCCAGATCGGGACCTTCGGGCACGTCGGCGACGGAAACTTGCATCCCACACTCATCATCCCGCGCGGTGATGAAGCAGCGCGCGGCCGTGCGCTCGAAGCTGCCGACGCCATCCTGGCCATCACCCTGTCGCTCGGCGGCACGATCTCCGGCGAGCATGGGATCGGTGCGCTGAAGCGGGAGCGCCTCGCGGATGAGCTTGGGCCGGAGGGGATCCGGGTGTCGTGGGCGATCAAGAACGCCCTGGACCCGCTCGGGATCATGAACCCGGGCAAGGTCCTCCCGTCGTGATCAGAAGTTGGGCGGCGTGATGGCGGAAACGATCTCGGCCGGCTCATCGCCCAACGCGCGCGCCTTGTGGGGCAGCCCGGAGTCGTAGTAGATCGAGTCGCCCTCGTTGAGCTCGTACTCGACGTCGCCCACCGTCATGGCGACGCGGCCGCTCAGCACGAGCGCGCATTCCTCCCCCTCGTGGGCCATGGCCGCGCTGTCCATGCCTGGCTTGAGGCGCACGATGATCATCTCGATCTTGCGCCTGAGGTCGGGAGACACCAGCTCGTAGGAGACCGGCGCGCCTGGCTGCCGAATCACCTTGCGCGAATCCTTGCGCACGACCATGCCGTTCGCCTCGGGCGCGGTGAACAGCATGAACACCGGCACCTCCAGCGCCGCGGCGATCGAGCGCAGCACCATCAACGAGGGGTATGCCACGCCGCGCTCAACGCTGCTCAGGAAGCTCCTGGTGATCCCGACGCGGGCCGCCAGACCGGTCAGCGTGAGGCCGCGCTCGGTCCGCAGCGTCCGGATTCGCCGGCCCAGCTCGTCGTCGCGCTGGATGGCTGCGACCGGCCCCTCCGATCGGCCGGGCGTCGAATTCGATGAGCGGGATTGCCGAGTGGTCGACATCTCTTACCCCACGTCAGCCAGCGGTGGCGCCGGCTGCGACCTCCGAACCGTACTTCTTCTTGAGGTAGGGCAGGACCTCGTTCCGGCACACGTCGGCGACCAGGAATGGGTCGGGGCTCATGTCGGCCCAGATGACGTGATTGCAGCCGGCTTCGATGAAGCGCTCGAACTGGGCGATGATCTGCTCACCGGAGCTGGCGATGCAGAAGGCGGCCTGCATGGCCTCGTCGCGCACGAGGAGGGCTCGCTGCTCGATCACGCGCGGGTCCTCGATGAACGCGTACGCCTCCGGGATGAGCAGCCCGCCGTAGACACGGGCGCCTTCGAGAGCTCGCTGCGGGTCCGGGTGGTAGGACGTGCTGACCCAGGCTGACTTGAACCTGCTCTCGTCAGCGGTCCGCTCCGACTCCTTGCGTCCTTCGGCAAATGCCGGTTGCATGACGTTGCGATGCACGTCGGGCGGGATCCCGACCGACACGTAGCCGTCAGTCAGGAGCCCGGCGTTGCGTGCCATCTTGGGACCACCCGCGGCGCAGATGATCGGGATCTCCGTGCTCGGCTTCTGGTAGAGATAGAAGAAGGACTGGAAGTGCTTCCCCTTGTGGTGGAAGTAATCGGGCTCCGACCAGCAGCGCCTGATGAGCTCCACCCCTTCGACCAGCCGCTCGATTCGTTCGCGCAGCGGGGGCCAGAAACCGGTCGTCGTTTTCTCGTTCATCGCCTCGCCGGTGCCGACGCCGAGCGCAACGCGGCCCGGGTAGAGGAGCTCGAGCGTGGCAATCTCGATCGCCACGTCGACGGGGTGGTGCCGGATGCCGATCGGCGGGATCACCATCGGTCCCACAACCGCGCGCTCGGTGTTCGCCAGGAAGGCGGTCAGGGTCGCCCAGATGCCGGCCGAGTGCCCGGAGCTGTGCTGCCAGGGGAGCGTGTGATCGCCCTCCCAGATGTAGTCGAAGCCGGCCTCCTCGAGGTCCCGCACGCGCCGCACGTTGTCCCGCACGTCGTGGCACAGGCACTCGGGGGAGATCCCGAATGTGATCACGACGCCACCGCGGAGATGGGGAGGCCGAGCTGCCCGAACAACGAGGCCGAGTCGTAATAGACCGTCTCGCGGGTAAACAGCGTCCCGTCATGCTCGTAGACCGAGACGGCCGGGATACGGAAGGCCCTGCCCGTGGGCGGGTGCTCCAGGAAGGTGCCGGAGTGCGTGCCCAGCAGGTCGTACTCGGCCACCACGATCGGGCCCTCGGCGATCACGTTGCGGATCTCGATCCGCAGGTCTGGGAAGCCCCGGTAGAAGACCGCCATGAAGTCACGCATCTCCTCCTTGCCGTAGCAGGGCTCCGTCGAAACGTCATGGAAGAAGACGTCATCGGTGTAGTAGTCGAGCACCGCCTGCAGGTCGCCGCGGCTGAGGTCCTCGATCTCGTCACGGACAAGCTGTGCCGGATCCACCGCCGCCCACCTCCTTCACCAGTCCGAGTAACCTTGCGGCCGCCCCGCCGAAGAAGCTGTCCACATCGTCCTGGGTGATTGCCGGCTCGATCTCGTGCCGCTCGGCGTAGCCGGCCACCTTGGCGAACTGCTCCTGCCCTGTCTGGAACGGGACATACGGATAGTCCGAGCCCCACAGCAGACGGTCCATGACACCGATCTTCTTGGCCCACGACCAGATCTGCGCCACCCGCCAAACCGGGGCGGACTCGGCCCAGAAGGCGAAGTCGCCATACACCTGGCGGTATTTGCCCATGAAGTGAAGCGCCTCCTCGGCCCAGTGGAAGCCGGTGTGGCCGATGATCAGCTTCAGGTCCGGGAAGTCGATCATCACGTCCTCGAGGTAAAGGGGATGGTCGTACTCGAGCATCTTGCCGCCGGGCATCATGCTCCAGCCGGTGTGGACCAGGACCGGCACATTCATGGCCTGCGCGGCCTCGTACAACGGCCAGATGCGGCGGTCGTGGACCGCCACGAAGTTGTACGACGGCAGCATCTTCAGGCCCTTCAGACCCTGCTTCTGCACGCCGTGCTCGAAGCGCTTGACCTCCGCCTCGCCCCCGATCGGATCGGCCGTGTAGAAACCGATCAGCCGGTCGGGATACTGCTCCACCATCGACTGCACGTACTCGCCGGCGTTCGGGTCGTATGCGTTCCACGGGATGTAGCCCACCCCCAGCACCACGGCCTTGTCGATCCCACATTCATCCATGTCGGCGATCAGCCGCTCGGGCGGCACGCAGAAGTCCTCGGGGCGCCACGGCTGGCCCGTGTGCCAGCAGGCCTGGCCCTCGAACATGCGGACGTAGAACTCGCCGAGCTCGCGGGGGAAGTCGACGCCGAATCGCATCATGTGGGTGTGGGTGTTGATGATCATGCAAGCACTCCTATGCGTCGGATGAGCCCCGGCGCAGCACGCTGCCGGCCCGGAGTTGGGTGTCGACCGCGCCGCGCTGGACGACGACGTTGCCGTTGACGAGGACGTACTCGATGCCGGCCGGCGCTGCGGTCGGCTCGCGGTAGGTGGTGCGGTCCGCGACGGAGGCCGCGTCGAACACGACCACGTCGGCCGCGAAACCCTGCTTGAGCCGACCCCGTCCGCGCAGCCCGAGGCGCTCGGCAGGCAGCGAGGTCATCTTGCGCACGGCCTCCTCGACGCTGAACAGCCCGACGTCTCGCGCGAAGTGGCCGAGCACCCTGGGGAACGCCCCGTACGCCGCTGGGTGCGGAACGCCGCGGCCGGTCAGGATTGCATCGGTCTCGACCGATGCCCAAGGGTGTGCCAGCAGCTTGCGCAGCCCCGCGTCATCCTCGAGGTCGCCGGAGACGCCGACGAACAGCGCCATGGCGTGCCCGTTCTCCTCAAGCACCACGTCGGCGGCGGCCTCGAACGGATCGGTGCCTCGTCCTTCGGCGATCTCGGGCAGGGTCCTGCCTTCGAGCCCCTTGTTCGCCTCGGACTCGACCCACAGCAGGCTGATGTTGTCCCAGCCGGTCGCTTCGCACAGGTTATGCGGCCAGGCGCCTGGGATCCAGCACGGCCAGCCCGGGATGTCCTCGTCGATCGATCGCCGAATGCGCTGCCGCTGCTCGGGGTCGCGCAGCCGGGCCAGCAAGGCGTCGACGCCGCCGGCCAGCGCCCACGGCGGGAAGATGGCCAGCAGCGTGGTGTTGGCAGCGACGTACGGAATGACGTCGAAGCCCGTGTCCACGCCACGCTCCCGCGCCCGCTCGTGGAGCTCGATGATTGCGTCGATCTTGGGCCAGTGCGACTCTCCGAAGGCCTCGATGTGGGAGTGCTGCGTGGCAACCTCGTTCATCTCCCCGACCCGGATCACCTCCTTCGTGGCGGAGAGGAGCGTCTCGCTCGAGCCACGGATGTGGCTGGTGTAGATGCTGTCGTACGGCTTCAGCCCCGCGGCGAGGGCCTGGATCTCCTCGGGCGGGGCAAAGATTCCCGGCGCATACAGCAGCCCGCTGGAGAGGCCAAAGGCTCCCTCCTCGAGCGACTGCTCCAGGTTGCGCTTCATCCGCGCCTGTTCGTCCGGCTCCAGCGGCCTGCCCTGGAAGCCCACCTCGTGGATGCGCAGCGCCCCGTGCGCCACGAGCGGGACGACGTTGAGCGCCACCCCGCGCGCGTCCAGGTAGCCGAGGTAGCTGCCGAAGGAGTCCCAGGCGCGTGGCAGGTCCGGCCCGCGCAGAAAGGTCGTGTAGCTGTCCAGCTCGTCGGCCGTGGCCGGGTTCACCGGCGCCGGAGAGTAGCCGCAGTTGCCGGTGACGATGGTGGTGATCCCCTGTCCCAGGAACGGGGCCAGGATCTCGCCATGCTCGTCGGCCGGCACCAGGAAGTCGCTGTGAGAGTGGATGTCGATGAACCCCGGCGCCACCATGAATCCGGTGGCGTCGAGCCGCTTCGCGCTCTCGGTCGACCCGAGGTCGCCGATCGCCGCGATGCGTCCGTTCGAGATTCCGACATCCGCCTCGGTGGGCGGCTGGCCCGACCCGTCGACGAGCCGGCCGCCCTCGAGTACCAGGTCAAACATCGTCTCGCCTTGGTTACATGCCGGGGTTGTCCGCCAGGAACTGGTCGATCTCGCCTTGAGCGGTTGCGTGCAAATCCGCAACGTCTCCGCCATGGAGCGCCGCGGACACTGCCGCCTCGACGATCTCCGAGATGCGCTGGTAGCCGGCGCGGGTCCCGTACCGGTTGTTCTTGATCTCTGGCTGTGCCTGGTCGAACGTGACTGTCACGATCTCGCTGTCGTCCCCGGGGATCGACCCATCTTCGTATGGCGAGTTGAACGAGGGGAAGCCGCTCTCGTCGGCCGGGTCGAAGTCGTGGAGCTCGTCCCGCCTGGTCAGCAGGCCCAGCTGGGTCGCCGCGCTGGCGTAGAAGTTGACCAGCTGCAGGGCAAGGTCCTTCTTCGGGCTCGACTTGGGGATGGCGAAGCACTCCCCCACCGATTGCCCGCCGGACGCCGGCAGGCCCCCACCCTTGCCGGGGATGACGGCGACGCGGACCGGGTCGTCTCCCAACGCGGAGAGCTCCGGGTCGCGTGACTGATACCACAGGTGCTGGTAGTCGATCAGCATCGCCGCGTCGCCGGCCAGGAAGACCTTCTTGGCCTCGACGTCATAGATGCCCCACGGCGACTCGATGCTGTCGGCCGGCATGGACGGCAGCAGATCGATCATGTCCTGCGTCGCCGCAATCGCCTCCGGGGCGTCGAAGTTGACGCTGCCGTCGCTGTTGTAGAACTCGCCGCCGTTGAGGTGGAGCCACACGCACCACTTCGGGAACAGGTAGAGCGGCGCCCAGCCGTCGACGTAGCCGTACTTGCCGCCGGTGGTGAGGGCCGCGGCCGCCGCCACAAAGTCGTCGTAGGTCGCCGGGATGTCGATGCCGGCATCCTCGAACGTCTGCCGGTTGCAATACAGGACGTAGGTGTAGACGTTGCTCGGACCGCCGTACCAGATGCCGGATGTCGACTTGGCGGCCTCGATCGCCTCCCAGCGCAGCTGGGATTCATCGGGCTCCTGGTAGCCCTCGATTTCGCTCAACGGGGTCAAATACTGCTCGTACTGGTCAACCCAGGCACGCCACAGGTATACGACGTCCCAGGACTCTCCCCCGGCCTCGAACGCCGGCGTCAGAACCGATGGCATAGGCCCGAACGCCTCGCGCGTGAACTCGATCTTGGCATTAGCCTGGGCCTCGAACTCGGGGGTCACCATCGCGTAGAAGCCGGTGTGGTTGGCGAGCAGCACCTTCAGCGTCGTGGCCGCTCCGCCACCGCTCGCGCCGGGCGCGGGCGACGTCGTGACGCCGCACGCTGCCAGGAGCGGAGCGAGGCCCAGTGCTCCCGCCACGCCCATCCCCATCTGGGCGCTACGTGTCAAGAATCGGCGGCGCGAAACGGGCGTCACCAGGGAACGCTGCAGCGGAAATCGCGGATCCTGATTGGTCATCGGGACATCTCCTCCTGGATTGAACAACCATGCCGGGTGTAACTCTCCTCAGATCACGGCCCCCTCCCCAATTCCCCGAATGAGGTAGCGCTGCATCACCAGCGCGAGGATCAGGACCGGGACCGATGCGATGAGGCCGGCCGCGGACAGCTGCGGCTCGACCCGATTGATCGGGTCCATCAGGTTGACAATGCTCGGCGCGAGCATCGGAGTGCTGCTCACGTACAGCACCCGCGAGAAGAGCAGCTCGTTCCATGACAGGACGAACGCGAACACGGCCGTGGTCGCGATGCTCGGGACGGTCAGCGGAATGACCACGCGGCGGAGCGCGTCGAACCGACCCGCGCCGTCGATGCGGGCCGCATGCTCGAGGTCCGGCTCGACCCCTTCGAAGGCGCTCACCAGCAGCCAGGTGACCAGCGGCAGGATCAGCGCGATGTGACCGAGCACCATGCCCGGCAGCGTGTCAATCAACCGCAGCGAGCGGAAGATGGCGACCAGGGGCACGAGCAGCGCGATCCCGGGGAGCATGTAGATCAACATCACGCTCGTGTAGACGGCGCGTCGCCCGGGGAACCGGAGCGAGGCGATCGCATACCCCCCGAGCAGGGCAAGAAGGGTGGCCAGCACCGCCGAGGTGGTCGAGACGATGAGACTGTTTCGGAGCCCTTCCGACAGGTAGGCGATGTTGAACAATCGGAAGTATTGGTCGAGGGTCGGCTGCGGGGGAATGAGGTGCGGCCCGGTAAGGAGGTCGACCGGACGTTGCAGGGAGCCAAGGACCACAACGACGACGAATGGCACGACGATCAGCAGGACGACGAGGAAGGCAAGCGCCGCCGCCACCGCCCGAGCCCCCATCCCGATGTGGAGCTGATCGAGGCCTCGCCACAACAGCGTTAGCCCGGCCACGGTGGTCAAGATCCAGGCCCAGAACGGGAACGGCCAGTCGACGACCAGCTGGCTGAACTCCAGGACTAGGGCGGCCATGACCAGGGCCGCACCGGCCCAGGCCATCAGGCGCGCGCGGCGGTCGTGCGGCGTGTTCATGACAGCCTCAGCGACCGGCCGCCACGGGTGAGCAGCAGCCCGAAGATGACGATGATGGCCGTGACCACGTAGGCCAGCACCGCCCCGTAGCTCAGGTTGGTGTGCTCGAAGCTCGTCTTGAAGGCGTAGAAGTACAGGTTGTAGGTCGAGTAGGCGCCGGGCCCGCCGCCCGTCAACGCGAAGATCAGGTCGAACAGCTGGATGGTGACAAGCAGCTGGATGATCAGCGCCACGCCGATGGTTGGGAGCAGGAACGGAAAGGTGACGTAGCGGAAGCGTCGCCAGCCGTTCGCGCCGTCGATCTGGGCCGCATGGATCGTCTCGCGCGGGAGGTACTGGAGGCTCACCAGGAAGATCAGCGCGATCAGCGGGAAGGTCTTCCAGACGTGGATGCCGACCAGGGTGTAGAGCGTCCCGGGCACTCCGGTAAAGAACGCCACAGGCGTGTCCGTTACCCCCAGCTGGACGAGCCATGGCGCGAGCAGGCCACGCCGCCCGTCGAGGAACCACTGGAACATGGCCGCCACGACGACTGGCGGGAGCGCCCAGGGAATCAGCAGCGACGCCCGGACCAGCATCCGCCCCGGAAAGTCCTGGTTCAGCACCAGAGCGACACCCAGACCGATGATCACGGCCAGGATGCACGCCGGAACGACGTACATCACCGTCTGGACGAGCGACTGCCGGAACAGCGGATCCTCGAGGAGGCGCGCCCAGTTGTCGAGGCCGACCCAGCTGCGTTCGGCACCGAGGGTGGATGCTCGGGTGAAGGTGAGGGACACGGAGAAGAGCAGCGGGTAGATGATCAGCGCCAGCACGAGGAGGAAGGTCGGCGCCAGGAAGATGCCCGCATAGGCGAGGTTCTCGCGCCTGATGGGCAGGCGGCTGAGCCAGCTGCCGCGCCGGACCACCATTGGTGACTCGGTCATGACGGCTCCTCGACCGATGCCGTCTCGAGCCGCTGCTCCGAGCTCGGGTCGAAGAAGTGCATCGTGCGCAGGCTGAATCGCAGCCGAACGGAGTCGCCCGGCTGGAGCTCGTCACCCTCCACCACCCGCGCTCGGACGGACCAGCCATCCACCGATGCCGTCACGTAGCTGTCCGGGGGGACGACCTCCGTCAGGGTGACCTTCCCCACCACGCCGGTCGTCGCACCAACGGCGCGCGTGGCCAGCACGGACTCCGGCCTGATCCCGATCAGCACCTGGCCCTCGGGTGTCCGGAAGCCGTTGGCGCGCGGCCCAAGGTCGATGGCGAGCCCTCCCTCGCCGTGCAGCAGCATCGACCCATCCCCATCGCTGACTGTCCCGGTCAGGAAGTTCATCGGCAGCCGCCCGAGGAACGAGGCGACGAAGCGGTCCGCCGGGCGATGGTAGACGTCGCTCGGCTTATCGGCCTGGTGGATGCGTCCGGCCGCCATGACCACCACCTCGTCGCCCATGGCGGAGGCGTCGTCCTGGTCATGGGTCACGTAGATGAAGGTCGCCTTGAGCTCGGCGTGAATGCGCTTCAGCTCCTCGCGGGTGGTCATCCGGAGGTTCGCATCAAGGTTGCTGATCGGCTCGTCAAGGAGGAAGACCTTCGGCTCGCGCACGATCGCCCGGCCCAGGGCGACGCGCTGCCGCTCGCCGCCGCTCAGCTGCCTCGGCTGTCGGTCCAGGGTGGGACCGATGCCGAGCATCGCAGCGACGTCGTCAACGCGGCGGTAGCGCTCGGCGCGCGGCAGGCCGCGAAGCTGGAGCGGGAAGGCGATGTTGTCCCGAGCGGTCATGTTCGGGTAGAGGGCATAGGACTGGAAGACCATGGCCACGTCGCGACGCTCGGGCGTCACGTTTGTGACGTCCACGCCGTCGAACTGGATACGGCCCGAGGTGACCTCCTCGATGCCGGCCAGCAGCTTGAGGATGGTCGTCTTCCCCGAACCCGACGGCCCCAGGATGCAGGTGAACAGCCCGTCCTTAAAGGTAACCGATGTCTCCTGCAGGGCGTCGTGGGCGAGCCCACGGTAGCGCTTCACCACGCCGTCGAGCCGAACCTCAGCCACCGGCGCCTCCAGACCCGGTCCCGACAGCAAACCGGCTGGCCGTCAGCTGCGCCCACTCCTCGACGACGAACTCCTGAGAGGCATGCAGGTCATCGGCCAGATACTCGATCTCGAATGGCTCAAGGGCCCTGTGCCCGGCCCGCACCCCGATTCGTCGCAGGTAGGAACGGCGCAGTCGCGTCAGGTCGACTTCGGTCACGCCCATCTCCGCGACGCTGGGTGGGAATGCGATGCGCTGCCCGGGCACGTCGTCCTCGCGCTTGCCGGTCGTGACCTCGATGCCCATCTGGAGCGCCAGCGTCAACTGCGCGGTCGGGTGCTTGCCGGCTCCGGTGTACTCGGTCTCCTGCACGACCACGATCTCGTCCTCGCCGTACTCGCGGGCGATGACCATGGCGGCGGCCAGTGACGTGTTACCGGCCGGTCCACGCTCCAGGCCCTCGAGGTCGGCCAGCAGCTGGGTCGCGTAGAAGACCTCGCCCTGCGTGACCGTGACGTATCGGTCCAGGTGGCGCAGGCCGCGGGCTGCGTTTCGCGGGACGTCGACGCGGTCGGGATCCACCGTGAACGGAAACCCGAACCCGGTGTGGCCGGTGGTGAACGACTTGCGGTTGAAGTCGGTGTCGCTGGCCATGTGCAGGCCGGTCAGGTCGACGCTGGCGCCGATGACCGCCGTGCCGCCAGCGCCCCCCCGGCGCAACCCGCGGGCGGTCCCGGTCACGTTCCCGCCGCCCGCGTGGGTGATCACGGCCACAGCCGGCGGCCGGCCGAAACGCTCCTGGCACTCTGTCGCGATCTCGTGGCCGAGCGTCTCGATCCCCAGTGTCGCGTACGGCGTGTAGAGGCTGGCGTTGAAATAGCCGGTCTCCTCCAGCAGAAGCAACTGGATGTAGAACAGCTCTGGGCCCACGGTCAGCTGCCAGACCTCGGCGCCATACGCCTCGCAGGCACGCGTCTTCTCCAGCACCTCCGGCTGCCCGCGCCCCTGCGAGTCGAACACTTCCTGGAGGATCAGCGCCTTCAACCCGTAGATCGCGGCCTGCGACGCCACCGCCGCGCCGTAGTTCCCCGAGGTGGCGGCGATGACGCCGGCGAAGCCGTTCTCGGCGGCCTGCGCCAGGCACAGCGACGCGCGACGCGCCTTGAAGCTGCCGGCGGCGTTGGCGGCCTCATCCTTGATGAAGATTCGCGCGCCACTGCCGGGGGGTGAGGCCTGGCGCACGAGACGGCTCAGCCGCTCGAGCTCCCACAGAGGCGTATCTCCGACCTTATGGGCACGCTGGACCTCGCGCACCTGGTCGAGCGTGTACGGCGGGCTCGTCGCCAGGCCCTCGTAGTCGAACGCGATACCACCCGGTCGTTCATACCGGTCGTAATCGATCCCCGCCGAGCGGCGCATGATCTCGCCCCGCCGAGCCATGACGGCCGCATACCCCGTCTCGGAACTCACCCTGAAGCCGCCTTCTCGAGCGCCTCGCGAGCCTCCTCGCCCAGCCGGAGGAGCTCCGGCACGGGATTGCCGAAGTCGGCCGGATTCCGCGGGTTGACGGCCGTGAGGCGGCCGCTCACCTGCCGTCCGGCGAGGGTGCGAACCGTGGCCTCGGCACCCATCGGTGCATCGGCCATCAGGAAGCCGCGAATGCGGGCCACGAAGTCGACTCGGGCGGTGTCGTCGGGGGCGTTGGGCGCGCGCTCGCCGGCACTGAGGACCACCTGTTGGACCTCGACCCACAGCCCTGTCGGGACGGGATCGCTCTGGGCCGGTGGCACGCCGGAATCCTCCACGACGCCTCCAACAAGTAGTCCCCCAACGGCCGCGTCAGTGTCACGTACAATATAGCGCCCGGGGGGCTTGCGTCAACGCATACAGTACAGTCCTAGGCGCGCACGGAGGACCGCTGCAGGTGTCCACCCTTGTCCAGGACGATGCCCTTACGGCTTTCGCCGACGAGCTGCGAGGGCCCCTTCTCACCCCCGGCATGGAGGCTTACGAGGCCGCCAGGCGGGTCTTCAACGGGATGATTGACCGGCACCCGGCGTTGATTGCCCAATGCCTGGGAGCCTCCGACGTGAAGGTGGCGGTCGACTACGCGCGGGCGCACGACCTGCCCGTGGCCATCCGTGGCGGCGGCCACAACGTGGCGGGCCACGGCACCTGCGACGGCGGAGTGCTCATCGACTTCTCCCGGATGCGGACCGCCCGGGTTGACGTCGAGGCGCAGACGGTCCGCGCCGACCCGGGCTGCACCTGGACCGACTTCGATACCGAGACCGCCGCCGAGGGCTTGGCGACCACCGGTGGGACGGTCGGGAGCACGGGCATCGGGGGACTGACGCTCGGCGGTGGGCTTGGCTTCCTGATGGGCGCCTACGGGCTGACCTGCGACAACCTCCTCTCGGCGGACCTCGTCACCGCCGACGGCAAGCTCCTGACCGTAAGCGACCGCGCCAATCCCGACCTCTTCTGGGGGATCCGCGGTGGTGGCGGCAACTTCGGCGTGGTGACCTCATTCGAGTATCGGCTCCATCCGATCGATACCCTGCTGGCGGGCCTGGTGCTCTACCCCGCCGACAGCGCCCGCGAAGCGCTGAAGCTGTTCAGGGCCACCAGCATGGAGAGCCCCGATGAGCTGTCGTGCGCGTTCGCCATGATCACCCTCCCTGACGGCCCGAAGGTGGCGGCCATCGCCGCCTGCTTCAGTGGACCGATCTCCGACGGGGAGCGCCTGGTCGCGCCGCTGCGCAGTTTGGGACCGCCGGTCGACGACGGCATCCGGCCGATGCGCTACCCGGAGGTCCAGCGCACCTTCGCCGAGATCCCGTTCGGGCTGCATAACTACTGGAAGGGCCACCTTATCCGCGAGATGACCGATGACGTGGTGGACGCGACCATGGAGGCCTTCGAGACCATGACCTCGGAGCATGCGGCGATCCTGATCGAGGCCCCGCACGGCGCCGTTCACCGCGTCCCACCGGAAAGCACCGCATTTGGCCAGCGCGACGCCCGATTCAACGCCAGCGCCCTGGCCATCTGGGAGCCTTCGGAGGACGGGGACCGGCACGTCGCGTGGACGCGCAGGTACGCCGATGCCGTTCTTCCCTTCGCCTCGGGCGGCTACATCAACTATCTCGGCGACGATGCGTCCGCGGACGACGTCAGGGCGGCATACGGCGCAGCGCGCTTCCAACGTCTGACCGAGCTGAAGACCAAGTACGACCCGACGAACCTGTTCCGGTTCAACCAGAACATCAAGCCCGCAGCGGCCGAATGAGATTCGGTCTCCATCTGCCAAACTTCGGCCCGGTCGGCGACCCGAAGATGCTCGCCAGCCTGGCCGCCGAGGCCGAGTCGGCGGGCTGGGACGGCTTCTTCCTGTGGGACCACATCCTGGGTGATCCGCAATGGCGCGAGCCGATGGTCGATCCCTGGATCGCCCTCGCGGCGGTGGCGTGCGCGACGCGTGAGATTCGGCTCGGTGCGCTGGTCACCGCCGTTCCGCGCCGGCGCCCCTGGCACCTGGCGCGTGAGACGACGACGCTCGATCATCTGTCTGATGGCAGACTGATCGTGGGGGTTGGCCTCGGATTCCCGGCCGATGCCGAGTTCGAGCAATTCGGAGAAGAGGGAGACGTTCGGCGGCGGGCCCACCGCCTCGACGAAGGGCTGGCGGTCATGGCGGGCCTGTGGAGCGGCGAGCCATTCGCCTTCGACGGTGACGAGTACCAGATGCGCGAGACCGTCTTCCTGCCGACGCCGCTCCAGCGTCCCCGACCGCCGGTGTGGGTCGCCTGCCGCTGGCCCAACCGCGCGCCGCTGCGGCGCGCCGCGCGTTGGGACGGCATCTTCCCGGAACATGCCGGCGGCACCCGTCTCTCGCCGCCGGAGCTGACCGAGCTGCTCCGTTACGTCCGCCAGCATCGCGAACGAGCCGATCAATTCGACGCGATCGTCGCGGGCCGGTCGGGCGAACTCGCCGACACAGAGCTCGCCGCCTACGCGGCCGCCGGCGCGACGTGGTGGCTGGAAAGCATCGCGCCAGACGATCCGCTGACTGCTGTGCGGGAACGTATCTCTGCCGGTCCGCCGACTGTCGACAGGCGAGACGACATAGGCTAGAGGCCTCGGAGGGCGGTCATGGCATCACGTCGCCTGCGATCCGACGCAGCCGCAGCCACCGCGTAGGCGCGCGCCGGGGACGAGTACCTCCCTGTCGATCGCCCTCCGCAGCACGTCCCAGTCAGGACTCCAACCGGTCATGCGATCGACTCAAGCTCGACCTGCTCGACGGAGCTCCACAGGAGTCGCACGGAATGTGCGATCGGGTGACGTGACCGAGGGCTTGACCGACCGCGCGGCCACGACATCTGGTGCCGGCAGCGAGATCCTTGTGGCGATCGTCAACCATGCGGCGACCGGCGCTACCGCATAAGGGGTGCTGATAAGGGTGCTCGAGTTCGCCCAGAAAAGCCGAAATCGGCTAGAACTCGTCGGGGCCGCCGCACCAGTCGACGTTGGTGACTCTGGCGTCTCCATCCAATCGAGGCGGAACACTTCATCCACGGCCTACGTCAGACGGGTCTCGGCCACAACCACTAGTGATTCGATCCCTGGTCGCCGTCCTCGTCGGGTTGGTGACTCGCCCTGTTTACAGCCGTCATGAGCTCGCGGAGGCCTGACTCCGGCTCCGGACCGCCAGCCGGAGCTGCGAACTCGAGCACGCCACGGATCGGCATCGTTTGGAAGTAGCTGTGGAAGTGAGGATCTAGCTCGTCCGGATCTTCCGTGGGGTTGCCGAATGTGGCTCCGAGCACCGGCGCCAGCGACCTCAGGAGTTGAGACACCGCCACGCGGCCCTGCTCGTCCCGAAGCCAGTCCTCCAGCGGAGACATGTCGGTGAGCATCGGCGAATGGGGGCGCTCTGGAAGCGCCGTCACCGCAATGACGGCGCGAATGTCCCTGGAGGACGAGCCGAGCATCAGATCGAAGTCTCCAGGCTCCACGAGCCAGTCCCCGCGCTTCGGATCCCAATAGGCAAATGCGCGCCTGTCCAGCTCGATGTGAACCGTGCGAGCTTCGCCCGGCTCGAGCGAGACCTTGGCAAAGCCCTTGAGCTCCCTGTCTGGCCTCCGCACAGTGGCGGTGACGTCGTGGCGTAGAGCTGCACGACCTCACTGCCCGATCGGCTCCCGGTGTTGAGGACGTCGACCGCGACGGTGATCCCATCCGAGGCAGCGAATGAGGTCTGCGAGGCGTGGGCGTTTCGATAGTCGAAGGTGGTATAGGAGAGGCCGTGACCGAAGGGGAACGCCACCGGGAGGTCTCGTGCGTCATACCACCGGTAGCCGACGAACACACCTTCGCCGTACCGGACGATGTCTCCATCGCCCGGGAAGTCGAGGTACGCGGGCGTGTCCTCGAGCCGCACCGGGAACGTCTCCGCGAGACGGCCTGACGGGTTGACGACACCGAAGAGGACATCGGCCACCGCACCACCCGCCGCCTGTCCTGCATACCAGGCCTGAAGCACGGCGGCTGGCCGCTGGATCCATGGCGATACGGTCACGGCCGATCCGGTGAATAGCACCACCACAGTGCTCGGCTGAGCCCTGCAAACCGCGTCGATCAGGGTCAGCTGATGCGGCGGGAACCGAAGCGCTGGTACGCCCCGAGATTTCTCCCTAGGTCATGCCTTTGTTCGAACGCGCGCGTTGCCTGATGCAGGGAGCTTGCTGGAATCGATTTAGAACACCGGTTCAGCGCGATTCGAGCGTGGATCGGGCCTGGTGTCGACGACCAGCCGGCAGGTCACCGCCTCATAAGGGTGCTTATAAGGGTGCTTCAGAGCTCTATAGAACAGACGTTCGAGCGCTTCTGAGCGTGGATCGGGCCGAAAGGGGCGAGATTGGTACCGCATACCGGAGTCCAGGTGAACCGTCTCATGTGTCTCAGCCCCGCTCATCGAGTACATCCAAGAGACGCATGAGACACAAGAATCAGGACCGATAAGGGCTCCAATAAGGGCTCCCGGCTCCCCGCGTCAGGCGACGCGCTCGGGGTCGCCGAGGACCTCGCCGGCGAAGCTGGCGGCCTCGGCTGGTGTCAGGCGGATCCGTCCGAAGAATCGCGCTGCTCAACAGCTGTTGACCGCGCGATCCGCCTGGTGTCTGCGCGTGTCAGATCGCCTCGGAGCGACGTGGTCGCCGAACAGATTCGCGCCGGCAAGCGACCGCGACGACGGATGCTCCCAACCGAACTCGTGCTGCGTGGATCGACCCGGCCGGTCCCTGCTCGAGGAATGGTCCCAGGCCAACTCCTTCCAACAATGACCGTCGACGCATGAGATTGGCGGCCGAGCAGCTTGGTCGCAGCGGAGCCGTGTCAGCACTGTGCGTGGGTTGGGCAGCATGCGGCCTGCGGACAACCCCGCCACCGGGACTCGCTACAGCCAGACCGCGAGAGGCTCGCCGCGAGACCGAGCGAGCCTCAACGACGTGGAGAAAGAATCAGCAAGGAGCCTCGATTGAGCACGGACAACACCGCTCGGTTCGGTGTCTTCCTCCCATCGTATATCTGGGAGAGCGATGGGCCTGAACGGGCGCGCGGCATCATCGACTTCGCGCGGGGTCGAGGAACTCGGCTTCGACTCGCTCTTCATCACCGATCACCTGCTGACCGCCAAGCGCTTCTACTCAGTCTCATGGCTCGAGCCGCTAACCACGCTCGCGCTGGTCGCCGGCGTCACCGAACGCGTCCGGCTGGGCACATCCATCCTCATCTTGCCCCTGCCAACCCGGTCATGCTGGCCAAGCAACTCGCCACGCTGCAGTTCCTGTCGAACAACCGGGTCATCTTGGGCGCCGGGGTTGGCTGGTACGCACCCGAATTCGAGGCGGTCGGTGTCTACAAATCCGAGCGCGGCAGGCGGACCGACGAGATCATGGACATCATGCTGCCGCTACTCCGCGGCGAGCGCCTCAGCTACGACGGCGAGTTCTACCGCGTTACAGACGTGTACGTCGAGCCGCCGGCGCCACGCCCGCCCGAGATCTGGATCGGCGGTGGGTCGCAGCTGGCGGATTCGAGCTCGCCGGAACTCGCCCGCCTGGTCGAGCCGGTAAAGGCGCGGGTGCTTCGCTCCGACGGCTGGATAGCGCGGCCGACGTGTCCTCCCGGGGACATCGCGCGCGACTGGGACGAGCTACAGCAATACCTGTCCGACCATGGTCGGGACCCTTCGACCTACGTCGTGGCGCACGAGAACTTCCTCCACTTGGTCAGGACCGATGATTCGCGGGACGCTCGTGCGGCGCAACACGCCGCCTTTATGCGGGTGATGAGTGCCGAGCGTGGGCCGGACTACCTCGAATCGGTGTACCTGTTCGGAACGCCCGACGAAATCGTCGCCTCTCTCCAGGCACGGATTGACGCCGGCGTTCAGTACTTCATGCTGCACACCATGACCCCCGATCCGGCTCAACTCTACGAGTGGACCGCGCGGATCCTGCCCAACCTGCGCTTCCCACAGGCGGCGCAGACCGCGCTCGCAAGGGCGGCCCTCTGACCTGGCGAGTGGCGGGCTGCTCATGGCGACTTCAGCCTGGCAACCGATCCGTCGCACAGCTGCTCGCCTTAGAGGACACCTGGCACTTGTGACGAGTTCGTGACCACACGACCCGCGAAGGACCCAAGCACGGCGGACGGGCCGCCCATGAGCCGGGAGGCCATGGACCGCTTCCTCGCGCGCCCGCTCCTAGCGCGCCTGGCAACGAGCGACGGCGACCGACCTCGCGTGCTGCCGATGTGGTTCTGGTGGGATGGCAGCGACATCTGGATGGAGACGAGCCCCACCTTCCCGAACGCGCGCGTACTTCGTCGCAACCCGCATGCCGCCGTGACAGTCGACGAGGCGCTCGGCGGATTCCACCTGCGGGCGGTGGTGATGCGCGGCCGGGTGGAGCTTATCGACGCGCCACCAGGACAGGTCATGGCCACCGTCCACCGCATCTACGAGAAGTACCTCTCCCCCGCCGAGCGTAAATCAGAGGCGGGCCGCCAGATGCTGGCCGGCGGGCATGTGCTGCTTCGCTTCATGCCGGAGCGGATCATCACCTGGGACACCACCGCCTGACACGACGCGCGACGAGATCGATCGCAGCGGCTATTGTCTCGACGGCGACCCCCGCAGTCGGAGGCTTCGATGCGCAGCACAGCCAATCCGCGACCCGCGCGCATCGCAGATGTCGCCCGTGAAGCGCGCGTCAGCATCACCACCGTCTCCCACGTCCTCTCCGGCAAGCGGCCGGTCGCAGCCCGCACGCGCCAGGCGGTGCTCGAGGCAGCACGGCGGCTCGCCTACCGGCCCACGGTTGCTGCACGCGGTCTAGCGACCGGCCGCACCATGGCGCTCGGCCTTCAATTCCCGATGGAGGGCGAGCACCTTCTCCTGAATCCGTACTTCCCGTCGCTGCTCGGCTCGCTCTCCGCGGCTGCCACCCACGACGGCTATTCGTTCGTGTTGCTGCCGGCGCACCGATCGAGCGAGTTCCCGCTCGAATCGCTCCTCGACACGCAGCGCCTGGACGCCGCGATCCTGGTCGATCCCAGCAGCACCAACGATGTGCTGCCTCTGCTGCGCAAGTACGGCGTTCCAGTCGTGACGGTCGGCCGCTACCTCGGACGGCTGAAGACCCATTGGGTCGACAACGACCACGCCACGGCCATGCTGCAGGTGCTCGACCACCTCGCGGAGCAGGGATACCGCCGCCCAGCTCTGATCTCGCTCGGGCATGAGCGCTACTCCTACATCGCCGATATCGAAGCCAGCTACCGCACGCGCATGGCGGAGGCCGGCAGCGAGCCGGTCGTGGTCCGAGCCGAGGACCTCAGCGAGCGTGCCGGCTACGACGCCGCGGTGACCCTGCTCACTCGCGACGAGCGGCCCGACGCGATCATCGCCGCCGTCGACCGCCAGGCGATCGGCGTGCTGGGCGCGGCCGAGGAGCTGGGCCTCTCCGTACCCGACGAGTTGGGGATCGTGGGCGAGGGCCACACCGTGCTGGCGCGCAACGCGCACCCGCCGCTGACGACGATCGATCCGCGGGCCGCCGAACTCGGCGCGCAGGCCATCGCAGTCGTGCGACGCATCCTGGATGGCCCGACCGGTCCAGATAAGCCGGTCAACCTGATCGTACGCACCGGTCTCGTCATGCGTGAGTCGACCGCGCGAAACGGCGCAATGCCGGTATCGGTCAGCCCTGCACCAGCTGCCAGCCCTTGACCCCTTTCCGCGGGTCGAGGGTCACGATCGCGCCCTTCAGGATGCCATCCATGTACTCGCTTCCTGGATTGATGGCGATCGTGCGGCCGATCTTCGACATGCCCGGCGACTCGTGGATATGCCCGTGCAGGCTCAGCATCGGTTGGTAGTGCTCGATCAGGCTGCGGACCGATGAGCTGCCAACGTTGCCCATCTGCACGCGACCGCTGCTCACGATCGGCGTGAAGGTCTCATCCAGCAAGGCCGCCTGGTCGAGGTGCGTGCCCTGCGGAGGGACGTGGAAATTGAAGATGCTCTTCCCCGGATCCTGCACCCGCGTGGCCATGGCTTCCAACCGCGTCGCCAGTTCCCCCTCGCTCAACTCGCGCGGCGAGCTCCACGGGGTGGGGTTCGAATAGCCCAGGGAGATCATCTCGTAGCCGCCGGGCAGCTCCACTACCCGATCCTCGGGATTGGTGACGCGCTCTGATCCGGCGAAGACGTCCTGCATCTCGATGAAATCGTCGTTGCCGAGCATCATGAAGGCCGGGACGCCTACCTCCCGCAAGCGCTCGTCCGCAAGCTCAAGCCAGCGCGTGGCGCTCGCGCGCGCCACGCGCACGAACGTCTCGTGGACGAGTGCGGGCGAATCGTCCAGAGCTTGCTTTTCGTCAGGCGTGACGATCACCTCGTAGCGACCGGCGTTACGGATTCGGTCGGTGATCGCCGCTAGCTCGGACGGTGATTCGGCCACCAGCCGCTGCCCGTACATCTCCGTTTCGTGGCGGCCCGCGCCAACCTTCACGATCGGCTGCAGGATCTTTCCGGCCAGGTCGCCGCCGAAGATGAGCGCCTGGCATCGGTAGCTGCGCGCCGCGTTCAGCCACTTCCGGAAGCAGCGCTCCGAACCGTGGATATCGGCGCAGAAGAAGATGCGGGTCTCGCCCGCCGGGGTGCGCGAGAACATCGGCTCTCAGTAGGCCGCAACCGGGGCGGTCGGGGCAACCGAGAAATGGGCCTGGACGATCTCCCACCGCGTGCCGCGGCGCAAGACCCAACTTGTTCGCATCAGGACTGCCAGGCGCTGCTCATCGGCCGTGAGGCTGGTATCGAGTCGCGCATCGGCCCAGGCGACATCTCCCTGCACATGGATCTGCGGAGGCTCAACCCACCGATATACCGGATCTGTGAACGCGCCCACCATCGTTCGAAAGGGCTCGATGAGCGCATCGAAGCCGCGCCAGTACTCGTCCGCATCGGTGCCGATGACGACGATCTGTGGATCGTCGGCGAAGCAGGCGAGCACCGCATCGGCGTCGAGTGCCTCCCAGCCCAGGCGGAAGCGCTCCAGCACCGCCAGGACGGCACTCTCCTCGCTCACCACCATCGCCGGCGAGCCGTGGTGAGCACCTCGAAGCCGGTCTCGGTGACCACCCCGTTCTCCTCGAAGAAGCCGCCTCCCAATGACCGATGGCCAATCAGCGTCTCGACCGCGATCGTCATCCCCGGCACCAGGATGGTCTGGTCGGCGGGTGTCAGCCACGGCGCCTCCCAGCCCAGGCCGATGCCATGACCGACTGCGGGGAAGCCCTCCGTGTCGGCGGCCTCGACCGGGATGGCGGCGATCACCACCGAATCGGCCATGGCGCGCTCGCCCACTGCATAGACCTGCGCCGCGGTCACCCCAGGTCGGATCGCCGCGCAGACGGCATCCACCACCTCGATGGAGGCGTCCACCAGGTCGCGCTGCTGATCGGTCGGCTCGTCACCCGCCACGCGGGTGCGACCGAAGTCCCAGAAGTAGCCGGCCAGCGCCCCGTAGCAGTCCATGTGGAACATGTCGCCGCGCTCGAGCTGCCGAAGGGAAGAGGACGGCATGCGCGCCCACGTGAAGTTATGCGCCTGCGCGCCCGAGGCGCAAGCCGCGTCATACAGCACGCCGCCGCCTCGCGCCACCACCGACGCCGCCTCGGCTGCGCAGTCCGCTTCGCTGGCACCCACCACCGCGGCGTCCATGGCAGCCTTGACCGCGTCATCGCCGAGGGCGATAGCCGCTCGCATGGCCACCGCCTCCGCCGGACTCTTGTAGATGCGCAGACGTTCGACCAGGTCATCGACGCGGATGAGGTCAACCGAAGGGAGCGCAGCCACGAAGCCGAGATACGCGGCGGCGGTCATGTGGCTCGCTCCAACGAGGCCGACGCGGCGGCCGTCCAGCCCCGCCGCGCGCATCGCATCGGCCGCCTTGACGATCACGTCGTTGCCGGTCCGCACATCGTCGGCCACCGCCAGGTCCGAGCGCCACCACGGGATGTCGATGACCAGGATGCTCGGCCCGTCAACCGGGAGCACCAGGACGCCGTGCGAGCGGGCACGCCCGATTCCCGCGTGATCGGCCATGTACGGCTGCTGCGAGTAATGGTTCGCCAGGTAGACGACGTCGGCCGACATGTCGACCGGTCCACCGCCACGCGACCAGACGACGATCCCGTCGAGGCCGCGCTCGTTGGCCGCGGCGCGCGCACGATCTTGGCGCTCGCGAAACTCCACGGGCGCGATGGCGTGCTCCGGGTCGAATCGCGTGACGCTCATGCCCGCTCCCCCGCCAGTGACTCGATCGGTCGGAACGTGAAGTCGTTCCAGCCGAAGTGCGCCGGACCAAGGGTCGCCAGCCCGGCCTCGCTGTTCCACACCTCTCGTCGCCGGGCGGCGACCACGGCGACGGTGTCCCCCTCATTGAGGTAGGTATTGACCAAAGGTTCAGCAGTTGTCGCGTCGCACACCTCGATCAGGTCGGGGCTGGCGACGTAGTCGTCGCCATCGAGCCAGGTGACGTGGTTCTCGTTCTTGAACCAGACCTTGAGCCGGTGTGCATCGAACTCACCTTCTCCCTGGATCACGTGTGTCCCCTCCAGGTATCCGGTGTTGCGCCACTCGCGCTCCACGATCGTGCCCCGGAAGAGGACCCAGCCATTCAATGCGCGGGCCGCCGCCACCACCGGGTCGTCGCCGGCATCGCGTGCCTCTCGGATCGCCCGCCCGGCGGCGAGGCTCTCGGTGATGGTGCCCGGGACGTAGATGCGCCGCACCTCGCTGACCGGCAGCGCCACCAGTGCACAGCCGATCAGTCCGAACGAGGCCTGGGCCAGGTACTTGCC
>Ga0136619_10000184_pt1 | contig 22451 bp, 18 predicted proteins | sample AntDrymUQ3532106_2_FD_104807 | JGI IMG/M metagenome (GOLD analysis project Ga0136619, IMG submission 104807) | Polar desert sand microbial communities from Dry Valleys, Antarctica - metaG UQ353 (21.06) | ecosystem: Environmental > Terrestrial > Soil > Desert | place: Antarctica: Dry Valley...
ACACCGGGGAGCCCGATACGTTACACGCCTCGCCGGGTTGCCGCCGCCTACGACTCCCGCTCCAGGAGCGCAGCGAGGTCCCGCAGCGCCCGGTGCTGGAGGACGCGCACGGCGCCCTGGCTGCGCCCCAGGACCTCGCCGATCTCGCGAGTGGAAAGGCCGTCCACGAAGCGCAGCACGATCACCTGGCGCCGATCCTCGGAGAGCGTGGCCACCGCGGCGCGCACCCGGCGCGCATCGTCGGCGAGCCCGGTCAGGAGCTCCGGGTCGCTGACGGTCGCCACCGGCTCGGGCACATCGTCGAGGCGCGTGGTCGGCTGGCGGCTTCGGGCGCGGAGCGCGTTGGCGAGCTGGTTGTGCGCGATGCGGAAGAGCCAGGAGCGGAAGCTCGCGCCCTCGTCGCGATAGCGGTCGATGGCGCCGAGCGCCGCGATGAACGTGCGCTCGGTAGCGTCCTCCGCGTCGTGATGATCGCCCAGCAGGTAGAAGCAGTACCCGTACACGCGCTCCAGGTAGCGTCGGTAGAGCGCGGCGAAGGCCGCGGGGTCGCGCTGGGCGTCCCGCACGTCGGCGAGGTCGGGATCGACTCCGGGCATGCGCGGGGCCCTGCGCTCCAGTGGCCCGGTCATGCCGGCGAACCGGAGCGGAGCCGCACGACCTCGCCCGTGGCGAGCGTCACGCGACCGCGACCCGTGGCGACGACGAGGTTCCCCTGTGGGTCGACCTCGATCGCGCGGCCCACGACCCGGCCGCCGGCCGTCTCGACCGCCACGTCCATGCCGAGCGTCGCGCAGGCGTCGCGGTAGCGCGCCAGCGGCGAGCGCCCCGCCTCGAGCGCCACGAGCTCCGCGTCGAGCTCGTCGAGGAGCGTGCCAAGGAGCGCGGCCCGGTCGATCGGTCCGCCGGCGAGGTCTGCCAGCGAGGTCGCCCCGGCCGGCACGTCTGGCCGGCGCCAGTTGACGTTGAGCCCGATCCCGACGACCGCCGAGCTGACACGATCGCCGTCGACCGTCGTCTCGATGAGCAGGCCGCCGAGCTTGGCGCCGTCGGCCGCGACGAGGTCGTTCGGCCACTTCAGCGCGACCGGGACGTGCTGCGCGCACGCGGCTCGTGCCGCCAGCCCGGCTGCCGCCGCGAGCTGCCAGGCGTCGCGCGCCGTGAGTCGTGGCCGGATGCCGACGCTGACGGTCAGGTTGAGGCCGGGCGGCGACAGCCATGAGCGCCCGCGCCGGCCCCGCCCGGCGGTCTGCTCCTCGGCCACCACGGCGCGGCCCTCGCCGCCTGGCTCGTCGAGGAGCTCGCGGGCGCGGTCGTTGGTCGACCCGATCGTGCCGTGGACCTCGATGCCGCGGCCGGCCCTCCGCCGTTGGCGATCGGCCCGCCGCCAGTCGGTCTCGGTCATCAGCATGCCGCACACGATACCGCCTCGGGTTCCGGCCGGCCGTGGAGCGTGCGCTACACTCGCCGTCGGTATGAGCCAGACCCTCGACGTCCGTGACGCTGCGCCCCGTCCGGTGCGGGAGCGCCTCTTCACCGGCATCCAGCCCTCGGGAGCCTCGCACCTCGGCAATTACCTCGGGGCGCAGGTGAACTACGTTGCGCTCCAGGATCGATACGAGTCGATCTACGGCATCGTCGACTATCACGCGCTGACGACGGTCCACGACGCCACGACGCTGCGCACGCTGACGCACGAGATGGTGCTCGATATGCTCGCCGTCGGCCTCGATCCGGCGCGCTGCGCCATCGTGCGGCAATCGGACCTGCCGGAGCACGCGGAGCTGTGCTGGATCTTCGACACCGTGGTCCCGGTGAGCTGGCTCCAGCGCAACCCGACGTACAAGGCCTCCCTTGCCGAGGGCAAGGAGAACAGCGCCGGTTTGCTCAACTACCCGGTGCTCCAGGCCGCCGACATCGTCATCTACAAGGCCAGCGTGGTCCCGGTCGGCAAGGACCAGGACGCGCACCTGGAGCTCTCGCGCGAGATCGTCCGCGCGTTCAACCGGCGGTACGGCGAGATCTTTCCCGAGCCACGGGCGGTCTACACCGACGCCCCCATCGTGCTGGGCATCGACGGGGCTCGCAAGATGGGCAAGAGCGCCGGCAACACGATCCCGATCTTCGCCGAGCCGGACGAGATCCGGCGCCTGGTCATGAGCATGGTGACCGATCCGCTGCGCATCAAGCGCACCGACCCGGGCCGTCCCGAGGTCTGCAACGTGTGCCAGCTGCACCGGTACTTCGGCGGCGACTACCTCCAGATCCAGGATGGCGAGCGCACGGCGCGCACCGGCTGCGTCGAGACGAAGCAGCTCCTTGCCGAGCGCATCATCGAGTTCTTCGCGCCGATGCGCGCCGAGCGCGCCCGACTGGCGGCCGACCCGGCGGTGGTCGAGGACACCCTCGCCGCCGGCGCCGGGAAGGTGCGGCCCATCCTGGCGGCGACCGTGGCCGAGGTCCATGACGCGGTCGGCATCGGCCCACGGCGGGAGCGGTAGGCGTGCTCGGACCTGCCTCCGGCATCGGTCCGCGCGAGCGCCGGTGGCTGATCGTCTTCCTGGCGCTCGGCAGCGCCTACTTCGCGTCGCTCCTCGCCGAGCGGCTGCTGGCCGTGCTCGGCGGCTTCGGGACGATCCTGCTCATCCTGTTCCTTGCCTGGCTGCTCTCGTTCGTCATGTCGCCGGTCATCGCCTGGCTCGAGGAGCGCCTGGATCTGCCGCGCTCGGCCATCGTCGTCGGCACCTACCTCGTCGCCCTGGTCGTGCTCGGCTTCGTGCTCTTCTACACGGGAGCTGCGCTCACGCAGCAGGTTGCCGAGCTGGCGCGCAACTACCCGCAGACGGAGCGCGACATCCTTGCCGTGCTGGCCGACTGGGAGCGCGGCCTGGTCTTCGGGCGGCTCCAGATCGACCTGACCGACCTGTATGCCGGGGCCGTCGACGGGCTCGAGCAGATCGGCAGCGCGATCGTCGAGCGGGTGCGCGACATCGCCGGGGTCACGATCGCGGCGCTCGGCTCGCTCCTCCTCATCATCGTCCTGTCGCTCTACATGCTGATGGACTCGCGGCGCATCCTCGGCCGGCTGCGCGCCGCCGTGCCGCGCCGCTATGTCGACGAGGCGGACCTGTTCGAGCGCAGCATCGTGCGCGCCTTCGGCGGCTTCCTGCGGGCGCAGCTCATCCTGGCCGGCATGCAGGCCCTGCTCGTCGCCATCGTCGGCGGCATCTTCGGAATCCCCTACCTGTTCCTGTGGGGCACGCTCAGCGCGCTGGCGATGCTCATTCCGTTCTTCGGGCCGCCCCTGGCGCTCGTGCCGCCGATCATCGGCGCCGTCCTGTTCGGCGGCAGCGCGGCGATCCCGGTGACCGTCATCCTCCTGGTCGTCCAGACCGTGCTCGTCAACTGGCTCCAGCCACGACTGATGCGCGGCGCGCTCGGCCTGCACCCGATCCTGGTCCTGGTGGGCCTGCTCCTGGGCGCCCAGGTGGCCGGCGTGTGGGGCGCCCTGTTCGGCATCCCGGTCATCGCCGTCCTGTGGGTCTTCGTGAGCTACGCCCTGTTCCGGACCGTCCCGAACGCGGCCCTGCCGGAGGCCGAGCGCCTGTCCGACGTCGACGAGCACGTCATGGTCAGCGTGAACAAGGAGCAGGTCGGCGACGAGACGCATCCCCACATCCGCGTGACGCGGACGCGGAGGTCCGACGGCAGCGAGCAGGTCGAGCTGCGGATGACCGAGCGCCCCGGCGAGGAAGACCCGCGTCCGAGCGGAGCCGAGGGTTAGGCCGGGACGCCGACCGGGCGCCGAATCTCGAGCGGGGTCACCTCTTCGGCGAAGTGGCAGGCGCTCATGTGCCCGCCTCCAACGTCGCGCAGCGGTGGCTCCTCCGTCTTGCAGATCTCCTGCGCCATCGGGCAGCGGGTGTGGAAGCGGCAGCCCGAGGGCGGGTTGGCCGGTGACGGAAGGTCGCCCTTGAGCACGATGCGCTCGCGGCGCACGGTCGGATCGGGCACCGGAATGGCCGAGAGCAGGGCCTTGGTATAGGGGTGCGCCGGGCTGCGATACAGCTCATCGGCGTCGGACAGCTCGACCAGCTTGCCCAGGTACATCACGCCGACCCGCGTCGAGAGGTGCTTCACCACGGCCAGGTTGTGGGCGATGAACAGGTACGTCAGCTGGAACTCGTCCTGGAGGTCGCTCAGCAGGTTGAGCACCTGCGACTGGATGCTGACGTCGAGGGCCGAGACCGGCTCGTCGCACACGATGAACTTGGGCCGCAGGGCCAGCGCGCGGGCGATGCCGATGCGCTGGCGCTGGCCACCACTGAACTCGTGCGGGTAGCGATGGATGTGGGCCTGGTTGAGCCCGACCCGCTTGAGCAGGTCCCGAACCGCAGCCTCGCGCTCCTTCTTGTTGGTCATGCCGTGCACGTACAGGCCCTCGCCCACGATCTCGCCCACGCTCATGCGTGGGTTGAGGCTGGCGTAGGGATCCTGGAATACGACCTGGATGTCGCGCCGCGCGGCCTTCAGCTCGCGGGAGGACAGATCGAACAGGGACTTGCCCTCGAAGTTGACCCGGCCGGCGGTGGGCGGGATGAGGCGCAGGATGACCTTGCCCAGCGTCGTCTTGCCGCAGCCCGACTCGCCCACCAGGCCGAGCGTCTCGCCCTCGTTGACGCTGAAGCTGACGCCATCGACGGCACGCACCGCCCCGAGCTTGCTGATGCCCAACAACCCGCCCCGGATGTCGAAGTGCTTGACCAGGTCGTTCACCTCGAGCAGCGGTCCGGCGCCGGCGCCGCCGCGCGCGGCGGTGCGCTGGGCGCTCGTCTGGCCTCCGCTCGTCATCGAGCCCTCGGTCGTGGCCTGGGCCGCGGACGTCGGCTCGGAGATCGGCCGCTCCGTCATCGGGTCTCCACCGTCAGCTGCTCGGCCGCGGCCTCCGCCTCGTCGCCGGTGGCGTCGGCACCGACGGCCGGCTCCTCTCCGGCCGGGGTCAGCCAGCAGCGGCTGAAATGGCCGGGCCCGACCTCCTGGTAGGGGGGTGCCGTGTCGCACACCCTCATCCGGTACGGGCAACGGCGCTTGAAGAGACACCCGGTCGGCAGGTTGAGCGGCGACGGCACGGTGCCCTTGATGACCTCGAGCCGCTCGACGCGCTCGTCGAGGCGCGGGATCGAGAGCAGCAGGCCCTTGGTGTACGGATGGTGCGGGGTGCCGAACACGGTGCGCACGTCGGCACGCTCGACCACCTTGCCGGCGTACATGACGACCACCTCGTCGGCCATCTCGGCCACGACGCCAAGGTCGTGGGTGATGAGCATGATCGCCATCCGGTTCTTGGTGCGCAGATCGCGCATGACCTCCAGGATCTGGGCCTGGATGGTGACGTCGAGCGCGGTGGTCGGCTCGTCGGCGATGAGCAGGTCCGGATCGGTCGACAGGGCCATGGCGATCATCACGCGTTGGCGCATGCCGCCGGACAGCTGGTGAGGGTGCTCGCCGGCGCGGCGCTTGGCATCGGCGATGCCGACCACCCGCATCATCTCGATCGCGCGGTCCCACGCCTCGCGCCGGCTGACCGCGGTGTGCTGCTGGACAGCCTCGGCGATCTGGTCGCCGCAGGTGAAAACGGGGTTGAGCGAGGTCATCGGCTCCTGGAAGATCATGCTGACCTGGTCGCCACGCACGTCGCGCATGTCGGCGTCGCGCTTGGCGAGCAGGTCCTCGCCGTTGAGCAGCACCTCGCCCGCCACGATCCGGCCGGGGCGATCGATGAGGCGCATGACGGACAGGCTGGTGACGCTCTTGCCACAGCCCGACTCGCCGACGACGCCGAGGGTCTGGCCGTGCGAGATCTGGAACGTGACGTCGTCGACGGCCTTGACGACGCCGTCCTGGGTGAAGAAGTGAGTCTTGAGTCCCTTGATCTCGAGCAGCGGCCCGACGTGCCTCTCGGTCACGGTCATTTCTCGACCCGCTGCCTCGGGTCGAGCGCGTCGCGCAACCCGTCACCCAGGAAGCTGGCCGAGAGGACGATCAGGATCAGGACGACGCCGGGATAGAGCACCTTGAGCGGCCCCGAGAAGAAGTACTCGCGGGCGTTCTGCAGCATGGTGCCGAGGCTGGCGCCGTCGCGGCCGATCCCGAAGCCGAGGAAGCTGAGCGCGGACTCGACGACGACCGAGTCGGCGATGCCCAGGGTCGCGGCCACGACGATCGGCGCCAGTGCCGGCGGCAGCATGTGGCGCAGGATGATGCGCTGCGGGCTGGCGCCCAGGGCGCGGGCAGCCTGCACATAGTCGACCTCGCGCAGGCTGAGGAACTCCGCGCGCACGAGGCGCGCGGCGGTCGTCCAGCCGGTCAGGCCGATGGCGATGATGACCACCCACACGTTGCCCTGCCCGAAGAAGGCCGTGATCATCAGGATGATGAACAGCCCCGGCAGGCTCAGCATGACGTCGACGAAGCGCATCAGCAGGTTATCGATCCAGCCACCCACGTAGCCGGCGATGGAGCCGATGAACACGCCGATCATGACGATCAGGACCACCGCCGCCAGGCCGATGGTGAGCGAGGTCTGGGTGGCCTTGCCGAGCCGCGCGAACAGGTTCTGGCCCTGCTCGTTATAGCCGAGCACGGCGAACGTGAGGTCGCCATCCTCGTTGAACAGCTCCGGTGGAGCGTCATCGCGGAAGAGCTGCGTCTCCCGCCAGGCGTCGCCGGTGACGGTCGGGACGACGATGGCGTAGGTGGCCAGCACGATGAGCACGATCACCGCAATGACCGCCAGCCGGTGCTTCAGGAAGCGCTGGCGAACGAGCTGCCAGTAGGTACGCACCGGCGTGCGATCGATCTCCGCCGAATCGGCCGCCGCCTCCTCGAGCCGGCGTCGCTCGATCTCGGCTGCGTTGGCGTCGCTGACCATGGCCGGCGTCCTCTAATACTTGATGCGCGGGTCGGCCACGCCGTACAGGACGTCGGCCAGCAGGTTGCCGAGCACGACGCCGAAGCCGCCGACCATGACGAACGCGAGCACCAACGGGTAGTCCCGCTGCGTAACCGCCTGGAGTCCCAGGAAGCCCAGTCCCGGCCAGCTGAAGATGGACTCGGTGATGACGGCACCGGCCAGCAGGCCCGGAAGGGTCAGCCCGAACAGGGTGATGACCGGGATGAGCGCGTTGCGCAGCGCGTGCTTGTACGTGACCTTGGCCGCGCTCAGCCCCTTTGCCTTGGCGGTGCGCACGTAGTCCTGGTTGAGTACCTCGAGCATCTTTGCGCGCACGTAGCGGCTCCAGCCGGCGATCTGTTGAATCGCCAGCGAGGTGACCGGCAGCACCATGTGCCAGGCCACGTCGAGCGGCGTGCCGCGACCCTCCACGCCGGGCAGGCTGACCATCCCGAAGCCGGGGAAGGCGCCGCGGAAGACGACGGTGCCGATGTAGGCGATGTAGAGGCCCAACAGGAAGGATGGGATGGCGTAGCCGATGGTGGCGAAGGTGGTGATCGCCTTGTCGGCCCAGCTGTACTGGCGCACGGCGGCGAGGATGCCGATCGGGACGGCCAGGATGATGGTGATGATGAGGGCGGTGCCGCCGAGCAGGAGCGTTGCCGGCATGCGGTCGACGACGGTGTCGCGCACCGAGCGGCCGTCGACGAGGCTGTAGCCCCACGCGTCGGTGCGCCAGAACTGGACGAAGGTGCTGAACCAGTTGACGAACTGCTCATACACCGGCCTGTCGAGCCCGTACAGGCGGATCAGATTCTCGAGCGTCTCGGGCCGAACGTTCGGCGATCGGAAGCGGTCGATCGGGCTGCCGGGAGCGAGCTGCACGATGGCGAAGCTGATGATGGCGACACCGAACAGGATCGGGATGGCCTGAAGCGTTCGACGAAGGATGTAACTGGCCATGTCATGCGCCCCTGCTCACGTGTCTCCGATGCCGCACCCACGGATGAGCGGGTGGGATTGTCTCAGACGGAAGCGGGTCTTGGTAGCGGATTGTGCGGGATGGACCGCTGGTGGCGCCCGGAGGCGCCACCAGCGGCTGCGTTCAGCTCATCGAGCCCGGCGAGCCGGCTACTCGGCGACGACCAGGGTCTCGAGCTGCCAGGCCCACAGCGGCGATGTGAGCTCGAGCTCGCCGGCCGTGCTCTGCAGGTTCACGTCGAGCGCTTCGCGTGCGACGTCCGACCACGCGAACAGGTACGGCTGCTCGTCGAACATGATCTGCTCGAACTCCTGGTAGATGGCCGCTCGCTCGTCCTGGTCGCTGGTGACCAGGCCTTCGTCGATCAGCTCATCTGCGCGATCGTTCTGGAAGCAGATGTAGTTGTAGAGGCCCGGCTGCTCCTCGCTCGTGCACTGGCTCGAGTGGAACAGGGCGAACGGATCCGGATCGAGGCCGGTGTCCCACCCGCCGAAGTAGGCATCGTACGGGCCCTCCGCGTTCGGGGGAATGTGCGGGTAGGTGAGCAGTGGCAGCAGCACCGTCGCGAAGTCGCCTTCGATGACGTCGAGCTGGATGCCGCAGTCGATCACCTGGTCGCGCAGCAGCTCCATGAACGCGATGCGGTCCGGTCGGCCGGCGCGCACGTACACGTCGGTCACGAACTCGACCCCGTCACGCGTCGCCGGGCCGGTGGCGTTGCCATCGGCGTCGACCTCGACGGTCCAGCCGGCCTCCTCGAGGAAGCCAATGGCTGCCGCCACGTCGCGCTCGACGGTCTGCAGGTCGGGGTTGTACGCCCACGACGCGGGCGGGATGTCGGCCTCGACCGGCACGCCCTGGCCGTTCGTGGCCTGGTCGACCGTCGCGGCCTTGTCGATGCAGTACTGCACCGCCTTGCGGGCGCCGAGGTCAGCGAAGAGCTGGCCCTCGCGCAGGTTGTAGTGGAGACCGAAGTACCCGAAGTCCGGATACTCGGCGAACTTGATGTTCGGATCGTCGACGAGGGCATCGTACGAGTCGGCGGTCAGCGAGTACTTCCAGTCGACCTGACCGGCCTGCACGGCGTTCGCGCCCTGGATGTCATCGGTGATGATCGGCATCACGACCGTGTCGGTCGCCGGAGCTCCGTCGTAGTAGTCCTCATAGGCGACCAGCGTCAGGCTCTCGCCCGGGGCCAGGCAGCCCGGCTCGCACATGAACGGACCGGTCCCGACCGGCTCGCTGTTGAAGCTGAGCAGCGGATAGACGGCGGCAATCGCGTCGACACCCTCCTCCTCGAGCACGGCCAGGATCTGGCCGAGCAGTCCGGAGAGAGCGGCACCGTACGCGCACGGATCGAACTCGTCCGCGTTCTCGCCACCGGTGTTGAAGTCATCGCGACTCGGCAGCTCGACGCCGCCGGACTCGACCTGTGCCTCGGCCTCGGCCAGGGCGGCCTCGCACGCAACTGGATCAGGATCGCCCTCTTCGGGCGTCGCCGCGGCGTCGATCGCCGCCTGGGCCGCCGTGACGGTAGCCGGGTCGGCACCTTCAGCCGCGCCCGCGAACTCCTCGTAGGCAGCCTCGACGACGGCCTGCGAGTCGATGGAGATGCCCGGCAGGACGACCGTGGCGAACGGAGCGTAGGGCTCGAGCAGCGTGAACTCGACCGTGGTCTCGTCGATCGCCTCGGCCGACTCCAGGAACGGCGACAGGCAGACCGACGGGTTGAACTGGCAGTTCGCGCTCTGGGCGATCTGGTACGTGAACACGACGTCCGCCGCGGTCACTGGATCGCCGTTATGGAACGTCGCTTCCCGAAGGGTACAGGTCCACACGATCTCGTCGTCGCTGATCTCGCACAAATCCGTGGCGAGATCCGGGACCGGCGTGAGCGTGGGGTCGTACTGGTACAGGGCCGTGCCGATGAAACTGTAGGCGTTATTCGTCGGGACGTCGGCGTTCGCGTTCGACAGCTGTGTGATCTGGCCGTCGACGATCATGGTGATCGTCCCGGTGCCCTCGGCGCCGGCCGACTCGGCCGGCTGTGAACCGACCGGCTCCGAACCGGTCGGCTCGGACTCCTCGGCCGACTCACCAGGCTGCGCACCGCACGCGGCCAGGATCAGCGCGCCGGAGAAGAGGAACGCCAATGCGTTCCACTTGGTCCGTCTCATTACTCCCTCCAGTGATGGGGATGGAACTCGTGGGGTGGGGTCGCGCACGGCGTCACGCCGCGGCGAGGGCCCAATGGGCAGTGGATTATATCCGCTTGTCCACCTCCTTGACGTTTTGATGATCAACGGGGGGAATCAAGCTCGGATGCCGCCTCCGTGCACGCGGGCAGCACGACCTGCGCCGATTGCGGCCTACCTGTAGATACGGTCCGGGTTAACGGATGGTTCATTTCGGGTTGCCTGCCCTGAGCGTGGCACGAGGAAGCGTCGGCCGTCGGCCGTGCGGGCCTCGTCCAGGCTGGCACCGAACAATTCACGCACCACGGCCGGATGCAGGACCGATGCCGGATCGCCGTCGACGGCGATCCGGCCCGCCCCGAGCGCCGCCACCCGCGGCGCGTGGGCGATGGCCAGGTTCAGGTCATGGAGGACCGCGATCACCGTCAGCCCGCGGCGTGCCTGGAGGCGCGCCACCGAGGCCAGCAGCGCGGCCTGGTGGGCAATGTCGAGGTGAAGGGTCGGCTCGTCGAGCAGCAGCAGCTCGGGCTCCTGCGCCAGCGCCATCGCCACCAGCACGCGCTGGCGCTCGCCGCCCGACAGCTCGTCCGCATGCCGCTCGGCCAGATCGAGCGCATCGGCGTCGGCCATGGCGCGTTCGACGGCCTCCGCATCCTGCGTGGACGATCCCAGCCAGCGCGTCGCGTGCGGCGCACGACCCATCTCGACCAGCTCGGCAACCCGAAAGCCGTCGGGCAGCGCAAGCGCCTGCGGCAGGACCGCGACACGTCGCGCCAGCTCGACTCGCCGCCAGTCGGCGATGGGCCGTCCGAACAGCGCGACCCGTCCGGCCTCGGCCGGCAGCGTGCCGGCGATCGCGCGCAGGAGCGTCGTCTTGCCACTCCCGTTCGGCCCGACCAGGGCGACGAGCTCCCCCGCCTCCACCGTCAGGTCGAGCCCACGCAGGACGGCGCGACGCCCGCCGCCATCGGCCTCGTAGGAGACGTGCAGCCCGAGGACCTCGACCGCGGCGGTCATGCCGAGAGCGCGCTCGCAACGCGCCGGGAGCGCCGCAGCAGCCAGAGGAAGAACGGCGCCCCCACCAACGCCGTCACAACCCCGACCGGGATCCCGCCGGCGAGCCGCGCTCCGAGATCGGCGAGCACGAGCAGCGCCGCGCCGAGCACCGCGCTGGCGGGCAGCAGCAGCCGATGGTCGGGGCCGATGACCAGCCGCAGGACGTGCGGCACAACGAGCCCGACGAACCCGATGGTGCCGGAGATCGCGACGGCGGCCGACGTGGCGAGCGTGGCCAGCAGCGTCAGGCGCAGCTTGGCTCGGCCGACCTCGAGCCCCAGGTGGGCCGCCGGCCCATCGCCCAGCAGCAGCAGGTTCAGGCTCCGCCACCGGGCCAGCAGCAAGACGAAGGTCGCGCCCACGACCGGCGCCGCGATCGCGAGGTCGGCCCAGCCCACGCCGGCCAGTGATCCCATCAGCCACGAGAAGATCACGGCCAGCGCGCGCCCGGACGCGAACATCAGGAGCGACACGCCTGCCGCCAGCAGGGACGACACGGCATAGCCGGTGAGCAGCAGCGTGACCGACGGCAGCCGGCCGCCCTGGCGTGCGACGCCGATGACCAGCAGGACCGTCCCCAGCCCGCCCGCGAAGGCCAGGAGCTGGACGAGGCCGATGCCGAGCCACGTGCTGGCCGCGCCGATGGCCAGGGCAGGCGCGAGGAGCGGCAGGACGATGCCCAGCGTGGCACCGAGCGATGCGCCGGCGGCCGTCCCGATGATGTACGGGTCGGCCATCGGGTTGCGCAGGATGGCCTGGAACACCGTGCCCGCACAGGCGAGGCCGGCACCGACGGTCATGGCACCCAGGACCCGAGGCAGGCGCAGCTCCATCACGATCGTCTCGGTGCTGGCGTCGACGCCCGACGTCGCGCCGAGCCCGAGCAGCCGGTGGCCGAGGACGCGCAGCACCTCGTCCGGCGCGACGGCAACGCTGCCGAGACCGACTCCCACCACGAGCGCCAGCAGCAGCAGCCCTGCACCGGCGCCGAGGACGAGCGCCGCCCGCGTGAGCGCGGGTCCGCGGACGATCGGTCGGGGGACGACGCCGGCGCGCATCAGGGTCAGCTGCCGCTGCCGAAGGCGCCCGGGTGGATTGCGCGGGCGAGTGCCTCGAGGCCGTCGACGATCCGAGGGCCCGGCCGCGTGATGACCGGGTCCTCGGCCACGACCACGATCCTGCCGCCGGCGACCGCCGACATCGTCTCCCAACCCGGCCGCGACGCGACGGCCTCGGGGGTGATCGTCGGGTCATAGGCCGCGTCGCCCAGGAGGATCAGCTCCGGGTTGGCGGCGACGAGGTCCTCGAGCTCGATCGACGTCGAGAGCGCGTCGCCGGTGATCGGCTCGCCGCCGGCGGTCTCGATCAGGCTGGCCAGGAACGACCCGGAGCCTGCCGTGTAGATGACGCCCTCGAACATGCCGACCTCGTAGAACGTGCGTGGCGGGTCGAGATCCGCGACCGCCGTTCGAACGTCATCCACCCGCCCCTCCATGTCGTCGACGAGGGCACGAGCCGCGTCGCCGCGGTCGATCGCCCGTCCGACGAGCTCGATATCGGCGTAGATCTCGTCGAGCGACTCCGGGTAGAGCGTCAGGACCGGCAGGCCGAGCTGCGCCAACTGCTCGATGACCGCGCTCGACGTCAGCTCGTTGCCGGCGGCGAGGACGAGGTCCGGCTCGGCGGCGACGACGGCCTCCACGTCGACCTGCGCTCCGACGACGACCTTTTCCACGTCCGCAACCTCCGGCGGGTAGTCGTCGAAGTCGGTCACGCCGACGATGAGGTCGCACGCGTCGAGCGCACACACGATCTCCGTGTTCGAGGGCGCCAGGGACACGATGCGCTCGGGCTCGGCCTCCAGGACGACCTCGCGCCCGGTGTCGTCGGTCAGGGTCAGCGGATAGGCTGCGGCCTCCGGGGCCGAGGCCGGCGGAATGGCGGCCGAGGCCACCGGACGTGCCGTGACGCCGGTGCCGGCCGGCGACGCCGGCTCGCATGCGGCGAGCGTGGCGATGAGGAGGAGGGGGATGCCGAGGAGCCGCGGAACCATGGTGATGCCTTCCCTTTCACGCGAGGGTCAGGGACATCGCGATCGGGCTGGCGACCTGGCTCCCGAGCTCCACCTGCTTGGAGCGCGGATACAGTAGCGGGACTGCGCCGGCGTCTCACCGGCTTCTCCATTCACCCGTGGTCCTTGCGGCCACGGCACCCGTCGGCGTGTCTTCGGTTGACGTGAGCGATCGTAGCAGAGGGCGGCTCAGCGCATGAAGGCCGGCGCGTGGCGACGGATGGCGAAGGCGGCGTAGGCAAGGCCGATGACGGCGCCCAGCGCGGCGGCGCTCCCCAGCGGACCGGCCGCCTCGCAGGCGGCGAGGTTCGGGGACAGCCAGAGGCCGCATCGCGGTGCGGCGACCACCAGGAATGCGGCGGCCGCGGCGCCCACCCAGGCGACGTTGAACCCGAGGGCCGCTGCCCAGTCACGACGCAGCCAGACACCGCGTGCAACGGCCACCACGCCGGCTCCGGCAGCGAGCTGGGCGAGCGTCGGTGCGAGGCCACCGGCCGGGTCGGCGAGCGCCGACGGAATGCCGATCGCGCCGCCGGCGAGGAAGGTCGCACCGACGGCGGCGAGGATGATCGCCGCGGTACGAATCGGTGTTGGCGTCGTGACGGCGTCCGCGGCCGCCGGCGACGGCGCGGCGCGCGCCGGCGGCGGGCCGGAACGTGCCTCACCCATGCGCGCCGGATCGATCGCGACCACCGCTCGGTCACGCTCCGCCGCCGATGCGAAGGCGGCCACCAGGTCCAGGGCCTCGGCGCGAATTCGCAACGCCGGTCGGACGCGGCCGGCATGGATCATGTCGCCTGCCGTGATGCCGAACCCGGGCGGTACCGGGTCGAGGGCCAGCAGGATCGGGCCCTGCCCCGACGAGAGCGCCAGCCGGGGCACGCCGCCCGAGGCCGTCCCGCCCGGGCCCGGCGCGCCGCCTGCAGCTTCTCGCAGCGAGTACTGCCACCTGCGCCGCTCGAGCTCGTCTGGCGGAAGGAGCGCCAGCCGGGCGGGCGCACCGTCGACCGCCACACGATCGGAACCGCGCCGCTCGACGCCGTACAGGTCGGCCGCGATCTCCTCGCCGACCGAGAGCGGCCAGGTGCGGACGCCCGCGGGCAGCGGGCGGCGCCGCACGAGCGGATAGCCCAGCAGCCAGCCGAGGACGAGGAGCGCGGCGATGGCGGCCAGCAGCATGGGCAGAACGTACGAGACCGATGGCAGCGGGGGCGTCACGCCCTCGGCCAGCAGCCGGCTGTCCGGGATGCGACGCCCGCCGGCCGCGGCCTGCAGAGCCGGAACGGCAAGCGCCTGCTCCGTCCGCAAACGGTCTGTTGCGGCGACTCCCCAGACGTCCACCGGCAGCGCATCGGGTGGATGGGGTGAGCGGACGATGACCGCGCGGCCGCCGTCTCGCACCACGTACTCCCAGGCGCCGTCCACGGCTCGCGCGCGCTGGAACTCGCCGCGCAGGGTGATCACGGTCCCGTCGTTCGAGGCCAGGGAGACCGGCGTCATGACGCCGGCTCCGGTGAGGCGGAGCGGACGGTCGTCGAGCTCGACGAGGTAGCGCCGCGGATCGACGCCCGGCACCTCGCCGTCCAGGCCCGCGACGGCGTCCGCCACGGCCGGCGGATCGTCCGTCACGCGCGCCGCGATGGTCCGCGTCCGCCGCTCCTCGAGGCGGGACGGCGAGCGCGCGACGATGGCCACGGCGTCGTCACGCGGGTCGAGCAGGAGGTAGTACCAGCGCTGGACGGGCGCCCCGTACGACCTCGAGTCGAGGAACGGGCCGCGCACGATGGTGGAGGTGCCGACCCAGCCAAGGGCGCGAAGGTCGACGATGTCGGCCACGCCGGCCGGGACGGGCCGCGGGGCCGCGACCGTGATGGCACGCGCGTCCTCGATCGAGCGCCACGCCCACAGGGCCGTGAGCGAGGCCAGCACGAGGACCCACGGGATGGTGCGGGGAGCGAACCAGACGGCGCTGGCCAGGACGCGACCCACGACATGGGCCAGCCAGCCGACGGCGGCCGCGGCACGGTAGACCACCAGCATCATGGATGTCGCGACCGGCGTGGCCCCGGCACGGAAAACCCGCCGGCGAGCGACCGCCGGCGGGCCTCGGCAGCGCTGCTCGACCTACGCCGGAACGGACTCCTCCTCGCGCGACTCGACGTGGCCGTAGAGCGGCGTCTCGCGCGCCGCCTCCGAAAGCATCGGGTCGAGCATCTTCTGCACGGCCAGGGTGTGGGTACAGCCGCCGGCCGATTCGAACAGGTGGCAGTCGCATTGCCACGCATCGGCGTCGAGGGTCACGGCATGGGTGCCGTTGTCACCGGCGAAGCTGGCGCGTACGGCCGACAGCTTCACACGGTCGGGCTCGTGCGCGTAGCGCATCGCCTTCTCGACCTTGCCGATCATGCTCGAATGCACGTAGCGGTTACCTCCATGGCGCCGGAGCCCGGCGCCCTATTGCGTGGCGCCCGTCGGGTCGGATCCGGTGGCCCTGGCGAGCCGCTCCTTGAGCATCGCCAGCAGTGTAACCGGCGTGGGGTCGGTCTGGTAGAGGATTGCGAGATACACGCTCACGAGATCGCCGTACGCAACACCGGTCATGACGCGCGCCAGGGCCGACGGCCCGTCAGCCCACACCTCGCTGCGGCTGGTTGCCCGCTCGCCCAGCAGCTCCTCGACGACGTTGTACCGCTCGGCGATCTCGGCGGGCTCCGCGCGGTCCCGCACCTGGACGACGTACAGGGCGTCACCCAGCTCGCGCGGGTTGAGACTGCCCTCGATGGCGTTGTGGTTCGCCTCCGGCATCGGCTCCCAGGCCGCCCAGGCCTTCGCGTTCTCGTTGAGCTGGGTCTTCCAGCGGTGGGCGACCGCCGACATCGCGCCGTGCCCGTACACGACCGGGATGCGCCCGAAGATCGACCACGCGAGCTGCTTGGCAGGGTTCGCATCGGTCTCGACCGACGGACCGATCCGCTCGAAGAGCTCCTCCAGCGCGCTCACCACCGGGCCGAGGTCGTCCGGGCCGTCGATCAGTCCGGCGCGAGAGAGCAGCTCGTGCATCAGGCCGACGCCGAAGCCGATGGCGGCGCGCGGCTGCCCGCCGAGCCGGTACTTCAGGAGCGGCAGGCCGGCGGCCGTCGCGCCCGTCGCCAGCCGGCCGCCGGTCGTGATGACGGCGGTCGGAAGGTTCCGCTCGCGCGCCGCCGCGAAGCCGGACAGCGTCTCCGCGGTCTCGCCCGAGTGGCTGGCGGCGACGATCAGCGTCCGCTCCCCGGCGCCAGGCGGCAGCCCGTAGTCGCGATGCACGACGAGCGGCACCCGCAGCCTGTCCCCGGCGGCGGCGGCGACGAGCTCGGCGCCGATGGCGGAGCCGCCCATGGCCAGCACGACGACGGCGTCGACGTCGGTGTACCGTCGGTCCAGGGTGACCGGTGCCGCAACGCGTCGGGCCTGGGCAAGCTGGCCCGGCAGCTCGGTCACCCGCCCGAGCATGCCGTCGGGATCGATCCGCTTCAGAGCGGCTGGATCGTCGAGGGTGACGGCGTCCTCGAAGAGCGGCGGCGTGTCGTCATCCCCGGCCTCCGCCGGATCGGGCCCCCCTGGCTCCTCGTCGGGATTCTTGTAGCCGAAGTAGTCGCGTGCATCCATCAGCGGCCGGCGGCGGCGATCTTCCTCCCCTCTTCCAGGAGCGCATCGACATCGTCGGGGGAGCGCGCCTCGACGTAGACGCGCAGCAGCGCCTCGGTGCCGCTGAAGCGGATGAGCAGCCAGGATCCGTCGGCGCGGTAGAACTTGAAGCCGTCCTTCGTCTCGAGCGCCTTACGCTCGACGACCTCCTGGCCGCTCAGCTCGGTCGGTGCCTCCTCGGCCAGCCGCGCCAGCGTATCGGTCTTGACCGCGTCGTAGCCGTCGCGCGCGAAGCGGATGTCGATCCTGTTGTAGTGGCTCGGTCCGGCGAGCGCCTGGAGCTCGGCCAGCACCTCGGAGGCCTTCTTCGCCTTCGTCAGCCACAGGTCGAGCAGGAAGAGGCCGGACGCGATGCCGTCGCGCTCGGGGATGTGCATCCCGAAGCCGAAGCCGCCGGACTCCTCCCCGCCGATCACCGCGCTCGTCTCGGTCATCTTCGGCCCGACGTACTTGAAGCCGACCCCGGTCTCGTGCGCCTGCGTGCCGTAGATCTCGGCCAGGCGCTTGGCCATGGAGGTGGTCGTGACGGTGTAGACGGCCGGCCCGATCTGCCCGCGCACGTCGAGCAGGTACCAGTACAGCAGGCCGTAGACCTGCAGCTGGTTGACGAAGATGCCCTCCTCGGTGGCCATGCCGACACGGTCGGCATCTCCGTCGAACGCAATGCCGATGTCCGCGCCCCAGCGCGGGATCTCCTCCAGCCACTCGTCCACGTTGGGGCGGATCGGCTCGGGATTCACGCCGCCGAAGAACGGGTTGCGCTCGGGATGCAGCTCACGCACGGTCAGCCGGCCGCCGCCGATCAGCCGCGTCATCCAGCCCGACCCCGAGCCGTAGAGCGCCTCGACCAGCACCCGCTTCTCCGCCGCGCGGATCCTCTCGATGTCGACAATGCTCACCAGCTGCTCGCGGAACCGCGGATAGGGGTCGAACTCCTCCACCAGGCCGGCGGCGACCGCGTCGTCGTAGTCGCGTCGAGGCTGCAGCTCGTCCTCCGGGTGGGTGTCCATCGTCGCTTCCATCGCCGCGAGCATCTCGGGCGCCGCGGCGCCGCCGCTGTCGGCCTTCACCTTGAAGCCGTTATCGGTCCACGGGTTGTGGCTGGCCGTGATCACGATCCCGGCGCCGGCGCCCAGCTCCCGGGTAAAGAAGCTGCCGACCTGGGTCGGCACGTAGTCGGGCGGCGTGAAGGAGCGAATGTCGTGCGCCGCCAGCACCTCGACACAGGCCCGCGCGAAGTGCTCCGAGCCGAAGCGTCGGTCGTGGCAGACGACGACGCCACGGCCGGCGGCGCCGGTCTGCTGCAGGTGCTCCGCGACGGCGCGCGCGCAGCGGCGCACGTTATGGAACGTGTAGTCCTCGGCGATGGCCGCGCGCCAGCCATCGGTCCCGAACTTGATCTTGGTCACAGAGCGGTCAGGGCAGGTGCATGTGTGGTCCCGGCATGGTAGCCCTAACCGGAATGTAGCCGCGTCGCGATCCACACCGCTCCGCCCGCGCCGAGCCTGGCCGCGGAGACCGCTCCCAGCCAGGCCCAGATGAGGTAGGGGGCAACGATGATCCCCGCTAGGACGTACGTCCCCGTCGAGCGGAAGAACGATGAGTCCCGGATCGCAGGGGGCAGGAGCCCCAGCGTGGCGCACAGCAGCCATTCGCCGCTTTCCGGCGTCGCCAGGAAGACGGTGATGGCCAGGGCCACGAAGAAGAACGCGATCCATCGGATCATGCGCCGGGGGGAGGACAAGGGAGCCAAGGCATGACCCGCGAGGATCGACCCTGACGCCGCAACGAAGAAGCCGACGACCCGGCCGGGGACGAAGCCGATCGAGTTCAGGGAAGGCTGACCAGCAGAGGGGAACAACGCCAAGAGCAGCCCAGCGACGAACAGGCCGATCCCGGCTGCGAGGCCGATTCGACGTGCCGCGCTGAGCGTTCGCCCTCTGCTATGCCGAGCTCCGTCGCTCGGGATCGAGGGCGTCATTGCCGGGCTGCCTACAGCTCCCAGCTGATGGACGCCCGCGGATCTGGCACGTACGAGCAATAGGTCCCGGTGCGAATCGTCGCGTCGAGATGGCTGCCGAGCGCAGGGCTTTGCTCGCCGATGCGTGACATCGCCGCCCGAATCGCACGCGTGACGCTGATGCGCGCACGCTCGGCCGGCGAGGACGCGAGCCGTTCGCGCCCGCCGAGACCGACCGCCGCGGCGAGCTGATGGGTCAGCGCGTCGATCTCAGAGGCCGCGCGCGCAGCGCGCTCCGGGTCGTTCCACGACGACGCCTGGTCGACCTCTTCCCGCAGCTCGGCGAGCCTGGCGCGGTAGGCCTCACGTGCCTCGGCGTCGAGGACGGGTCCGGCGTCGACGAACGGGTCTGCCGTCAGGTCGTCGACCGCGGGGCGCTTCGTCATGCTGTCCGGCCGCGCGCGTCCCGCGAGGTCGAGGGCATGGAGCTCCCGACCCGGCTCGGCCAGTAGGCGCGCGAGGTGACGCATCCCCTTCATGTCCCTGATCCGAAACGGGTCGCCATCGAAGCGGATCGTCCAGTACTCCCCCTCTCGACGGAACGTGGCGCGGGACGATGGCCGCTCGGCCCGTTCATCGTGTGCGGGCTCATGATCGCTCACGATCGCGGCCTCGAGTGCGGTCATGCCCAGGCGCCGGGCAGTCGCGAGCGCGGTCCGATCGAGGGAATCCGCACGGTCCTGGTCGCCGGGGCCGGCACGGCCGGCGAGGAGTCGAGCCAGATCGTGCTGCGCGTGCGCCGCCCACGGCCAGGCTCCCATGCGCTCGTTTGCCGAGATCGCCGCATCCAGGTGCCGTTCAGCGTCGGCCGTCACCCCCATGGTGGCGGCCAGCAGCCCGAGATACCGGTCGACCGATCCGATGCTGCCTTCGGTGTGCCCGATGGCATGGCCGCCCGCGAAGGGAAGGAGCTGCCGATACAGGATGCCGGCCGCCGACGCGTCGCCCAGCGCTGCGCACGCCTCGGCGGCGAGCGGGACGCCGAGCATCCACTCGCAGTCGGGGTAATGCATCCGAAACTCGTCGACAGCCATCTCGGCGAAGACTGCGCGAGCCTCCTCGATCCGCCCGACGTCGAGGAGCAGGCACGCCAACGCACTTCGGTGCATCGGATACCACGGGAACTCGTCCACCGACGCGCGGACGCTCGCCTCCTCCTCCGCCACGCGGCCCTGCTCCCTTCGGAGAAGGAACCGATGCATCCGCAGCGCCGAGACGTCGTCGCGGACTGGCGTCGCCACGTCCTTCTGCTCCGCCTCCTGCGCGAGTGTCTCCTCGGCACGGGCGTAGTCGCCCTCCAGCAGGGCAAAGACCGTCCGATACGACCACGTCAGCCACAGCTGCGCCGGCTGGCGGAGCTCTCCGGCCAGCCGCACGACGGTCTCGGCGCGTGCCCGCGCCTCGCTGGTCCGGCCCAGGTCCATGAGGACGAGGAAGAGCATGAAATGCGCGTCGATCGCTCGCTCCGCATCCCCGGCCGCCTCGGCGACTCCAAGCATCTCCGTGGCGACCGCCAGCCGCTCGTGGACGTTGTCCTGCAGCCACGCCGCCCAGAAGAACCCCGCCAGCGCGTAGCTGAGCGTGGCCTGGTCGCCAAGTGCCCGGGCCAGGTCGATGGCCTGCTGGCTCATGGCGCGACGCTGCTCCTGCCGCTCCCGGTCGCTTCGCAAGGCGCAGGCGAGGCGCGTGAGCAGGCGCGCACGCAGGCGGTCGTCAGTGCCGCCCAGCATGACGAGCGCATCCTGGAGCATCGAAATGAGGTGCGGGTCATTCCCGACGCGCGCCCAGAAGAAGCGGCCGCCATACCCAAGGGCGGCACGAGCCATAGCCTCGGCGGCACCGGTCCGCCGAGCGAGGTCGGCCGCGGCAAGGAACGTCTCGCGCGACGTCGGTAGGTCACCGCCGCGCGCCTCCGCATCCCCGAGCCGCAGCAGGATCTCCAGCTGCGAGGCGAGCTCTTCCGGCTCGTAGTCCTCGAGGACGGCGAGCGCCATTCGATAGAGCCGCGCCGCCTCTTCGTATGCGAGCGACTGCAGCGCTTGGTCGGCGGCGTCCCTCGCGTAGCTGGCGGCGCGGTCAACCGCCGATCCGGCGCGATCGCCGCTCGCGTCGCCACCGCGGCAGGCCTCGAAGAAGTGATGGGCGAGCTCGGCGAGGTATGCGTTCGGCGCCGCTCCGTGCATCGCCTCGAGCGTGTCGCCGATTCGCCGGTGCAGCCGTGCCCTGCGGCCCGCAGGCAGCCCGTCGTAGAGCGTCTCGCGGATGAGGTCGTGCGAGAACCGATACCGACTGAGCGCTCCCGGGACCGCCACGATGAGACCCGCGCGAGCGGCCTCCCCGAGTCGGTCGAGCAGTTCCTCGGACGGCACGTCCTCGACCCGCCTGAGAACCTCCGCGCTGAACTCCGGGCCGATGGCCGCCGCGTGCACCAGGTCGCCGACCGTCGTCTCACCGAGAAGGCGCATCCTCCGCGCGATGACGTCCCGGATGCCACGGGGAACCGGCAGGTGCAGCGCCTGCGCCGCCGCGACCTCGTCGAGCCGGCCCTCGGCGGCGAGAAGGCGGACCGCCTCTCCCAGGAAGAGCGGATTCCCCCCGGTCTCGCGGGCGAGCGCGGCAGCCAGTCTCGGTCCCGGCGTAACGCCCGCGGCGGCCTGGATGAAGCGAGCGACCGGTGCTTCGGCCAGGCCGGACAGGATCAGCATCCGGGTAGTCGGCTGGCGGGCGATCTCGTCCACGGCATGGGTGAGAGGGGCATCCGCCGTGAGCTCGGCGTCGCGGTAGGTGCAGACGACCATGAGCGAGGCGTCGCTCAGCTGGCTGCCCAGGAAGCGCAGGAGCAGCATCGACGGGGTGTCCGCCGCGTGCAGGTCGTCGATCACGATCACCAGCGGTCCCGCGTCCCCCGCGCGACGCAGAAAAGCCGCGGTTGAGTCGAAGAGCTGAAAGCGCGCCGATTCGGACTCAATGGCCGTGGCGGCCGGCAGCTCCGACAGGCGCTCCCGCAGCTCCGGCACGATCTGTGCGACGTCCCCGGCGCCCGATCCCAGGAGTCGCCGGACCTCGTCGTCGGCGAGGCCGCGCACCAGCATCCGCAGCGCCTGGACCCACGGCCAATAAGCCGGCGCGCCGGCTCCGTCCCAGCACCGGCCGATCAGGACCCGCAGGTCCTCGTCGCGTGCGCGAGACATGAGCTGATCGGCGAGGCGGCTCTTTCCGATCCCGGCTCACCGCCGATCAGGACCAGGCTGCCGCGCCCCGCGACCGTGTCCCGGAGCCCACGATGGAGCTCCTCGAGCTCGCGGTCCCGCCCGACGAACGGCGTGCCGATCGTCGGCTGGGCTTCCGTCTTGTCAGTTACCACTTCGAGCGTCCTACGGGCCAGCGTCCACCCGCGATGCTCGGGGCACGAGCCGCTGGCGCTCGAAAGCATACGCCGCGGTGATCGCGTTCCCGAGGACTGCCGTGCCGTCGATCCGACATTCGTTCAG
>Ga0136619_10000186_pt1 | contig 22321 bp, 22 predicted proteins | sample AntDrymUQ3532106_2_FD_104807 | JGI IMG/M metagenome (GOLD analysis project Ga0136619, IMG submission 104807) | Polar desert sand microbial communities from Dry Valleys, Antarctica - metaG UQ353 (21.06) | ecosystem: Environmental > Terrestrial > Soil > Desert | place: Antarctica: Dry Valley...
GCAGCTTCAGGCTACACTGGTCAAAGTGGCGTCGAAGACGGCAGGCCGATGCACGCCGCTGTCACTACCGACGCCGGATGGAACGCGATGCCCCGAGCAACGAAGTGCGGTTGTAGTACTAAGGGGTTCGTGCCGCACGCCTACCGCAAGGCTTTCCGGACGCCCCATCCCATCGGGCGTGTCTGGGCGTGGCTGAACGACCCTGCAACGTTCGTGGAGGGGCAGGTGTGGCCTTACCGGGTCGAGTTCGTGGACGGCGGCTTCGAGCCCGGCGTCCTCAACGTCCACCACGGGCCGTTTCTGAACGTGGCCGGGGTTATCGGAGAGGTGCGAGGTCCTGGCGAAGGGAGTGGCGCCTACCGGGACCTACCGTACTTCTACGGGAGCTATGCGATCAGCCCTCGACTGTTCCGCCCGACGCGGCTCCAGTTCTGGGCCGAGAGGTCGGGAAGAGATACGGCCGTCACGCTGCAACTGGACAGCCTGGTGCGCCGGCCGTTCCTACGGACCTGGGATCTGGCGCAAGTAATCTTCTGGTCCAGGTTCCCGAGCTGGATGGACTCCGCGTTGAGAAACCCTGACGAGACTCCGGCGTAATCCTGTGTGCCAGGGGTCTGATCCCCAACCGTTCCCGAAAATAGGAGGCAGAACGTGGACATCCTTCGCATCATCATCGCGATAATTCTCCCGCCGCTCGGCGTGTTCTTGCAGGTGGGCCTCACGAAGCACTTCTGGATCAACATCCTGCTAACGATCCTCGGCTTTTATATAGCCGGCATCGTCCACGCCGTCTGGGTGATCGCCACCAAGTAGCGGCTCCTTCTACCCCGCCACGTCGCCCACCCGCAGCACGACCTTGCCGCGACCGTGGCCGGAGTCGAGCCGCTCGTGCGCCTTGCCGACCTCGCCGAGAGACAGCACCTCGTCCACCAACGGCCTGACCTGCCCGCGCTCGATGAGCAGGGTGATGGCGTCGAGGCGCGCCCGCTCCCGGTGGAGCAGCACACCGTGGAGGGTCTGGTTCTTCTGGTACATCGGCGTGAGATCTCCCTGCGCCCCGAGGATGGTGGCGAGCCTGCCGAATGGTCTCACCGCCGCGATGCTGTTCACGATGGTGTCGCCGCCCGCGGCGTCGAAGACGGCGTCCACGCCAGTCCCGGCGGTGTCTTCGAGGGCGGCCTCCACGAAGTCCTGGCTACTGTAGTCGATGGCCACGTCGGCGCCGAGTTGTTTCAGCGTCTCCTGATTGTCCGGGCCGGCGGTGGCGAGGACGCGCGCTCCGGCCGCCTTGGCGATCTGGATGGCGAAGGAGCCTACGCCCCCGGCCCCACCGTGGATCAACACCGTCTCCCCGACCCTCACGTCGAGTCGCCCGATGAGCACCTCGTGAGCCGTGCCACCGGCGAGCGGAACCGACGCAGCCTCTTCGTGGGAGAGCGAAGCGGGCTTCTTCGACACCAGGTAGACCGGGGCGAGATGGTACTCAGCGTATCCGCCGTTGGAGTTCGGTCCGAAGACCTCCGGCGTGTAGTACACCTCGTCCCCGGGAGAGCAATCCGAGACTCCCGGCCCGATCTCCTCTACGACCCCCGACACGTCGGAGCCCAGGACTATCGGCGCCTCCAGCCCCATTGAGTCTCCGGCGGCCCGGAACTTGGCGTCTATGGGGTTGGTCCCGGAAGCGACGACCCGCACCAGGACTTCGCCCGGTCCCGGACCCGGCCTCTCCACGTCCCGCTCTTCGAAGAGGTCAGGAGACCCGAACTCCGGCGTCACCATCGCGCGCATGAAAAAAGTTCCTCTCTCTCGCCAACCTTCTCGCCATAGAGTGCCCGTCCCGACGGCCGGGCAAACTGGAAACCGGGGAAGCCCGGACACTGCCGGACGGGTAGAATGTGACGCGCAGGCAATGGTCGCGGGAGGGAACGGTGTCCGAGAGAGAGCAGCCGGGGGCGGAGAAGCTGACGGAGGCGTTCGGGGAGTCCTACCGGGCTGTCGTCGGCAACGCTGTGGACGCCCAGACGAGGAACTTCGAGTTGGCCCAGAGCTGGGTGGACGGCCTGACCGGGGTGCTGGAGAGCCAGGCCGAGGCCAACCGGGCCCTAACGAAGGCCATGGAATCCTACGTGAAGGTCGTCGACGAGGCCCTCAAGAGCCAGGAGCGCACCAACCGCGCCCTGACGGAGAGCATGGAGTCATACAGAGAAGCTGTCGAAAAAGTCTCCGAGTTGCAGGAGAAGAACACGGACCTCACCCGAGGTTTCTTCGAGGGCGTGACCGGAGAGCTGAGGCAGGGGGCGGAGAGCACCCAGGCCATGACCCGGGATCTCGCGGACGGCTCCCGGAAGCAGATGGAAGCGTTCCAGCAGATGCTGGCCGAGGCAATGTCCTCCTACACCAACCTGATGAACGCCCCATACGAACTGTACCGCAAGAACCTCGACGCCATGAGGAAGATGGGCGAGTGATCGAAGCCGAGGAGGAAAGATGAGCGCACAGGATATAAGTGAGAAGGCCCGCGAGGTAAAGAACCTCGTCGGGGGTGTGTGGGAGGACCGGAACGGTCTGGAAACGGAGCCTGTCTACGACCCGGCGACCGGCGAGGTCATAGCCGAGACCCCGCTCTCGACTGCGGAGGATGTGGACCGGGCGGTGCAGAAGGCGAAGAAAGCCTTCCCTTCGTGGGCGGCGACGCCGGTCACGGAACGGGCGCGGATCTTGTTCCGGTTCAAGATGCTCCTTGAGGAGAACTTCGAGGAACTGCGAGATCTCGTCACCCTTGAGAACGGCAAGGACAAGAATGACGCCGGCGGGGAGGTGCGGCGCGGCATCGAGGTCGTTGAGTTCGCCTGCGGGATGCCCACCCTCATGATGGGGGAGACGGCGCGGGACGTGGCGCGCGGGGTGGACAACGCATCGTACCGCTACCCGCTCGGGGTGGTAGCGGCGATCACACCGTTCAACTTCCCCTGCATGGTGCCGCTCTGGACGCTCCCCGTCGCCATCGCCGCGGGCAACGCCTACATCCTCAAGCCATCGGAGAGGACGCCACTGAGCGCGCAGAAGCTGGGGGAGCTGCTCACCGAGGCCGGCCTCCCAGACGGCGTCTTCAGCATCGTCAACGGGGCGCGGGAGGCGGTGGACTCGATCCTCGAGCACCCTGATATCGAGGCCGTCTCCTTCGTGGGCTCGCAGCCGGTGGCCGAGCACGTCTACCGGCACGGCGCGGCGCACGGCAAGAGGGTGCAGGCGCTCGCCGGGGCCAAGAACTCCATGATCGTGATGCCAGACGCCGTCCTGGACAAAGCCGTCCCCAACATCGTCTCCTCCGCCTACGGCAACGCCGGGGAGCGGTGCCTGGCCGGCAGCGTCCTTGTCGCCGTCGGTGATGTGGCCGATGAGCTGGTCGAGCGGCTCAAGGAGGCGGCCTCCGCCATGAAGGTGGGGCCGGGTAGCGAAGAAGGCTCGGAGTTGACGCCCGTGATCCGGAACTCCCACCGCGACAAGATCCGCTCATACGTGGACCTCGGCGAGGAGGAGGGCGCCGCAGTCGTGCTCGACGGTCGGACGCCGCCTCGGGAGGAGGGCTTCTTTATGGGCCCGACCATCCTGGACGGGGTCACGGCCGAGATGCGGGTGGGGCGCGAGGAGATCTTCGGTCCCGTCCTCTCCGTGGTGCGCGTGGACGACCTCGACGAGGCCGTGGAGTTCACCAACGGTTCGGCGTTCGGGAACGCCTGCTCCATCTTCACCGAGAACGGCGCGGCCGTCAGGCGCTGGCGCGAGACCGTCGAGGCCGGGATGCTCGGCGTCAACGTCGGCGTGGCGGCCCCGATGGCGTTCTTCCCGTTCAACGGGATAAAGAACTCCTTCTACGGCGATTTGCACGCCACCGGCAAGGACGGGGTGCGCTTCTTCACCGAGAACAAGGTCGAGATCACACGCTGGTTCTCGGACCCGGCCGGCTCGCGGCCCGCCGTGGAACGCCCGACCGAGGCCGGAGCCTAGGCGCCTTCTCGAAATATTTTCGACCGGGGAATATTTCGCAATTCCCCGGTTTTCCCTCGTTTGGTTACGGAAACGCAACCGGGATGAAACACTTTCGCAAAAAAAGTTAAAGTTCTCTTCCTTTTACGTCGAGACCTCGGTAGAATGTCGCAGGACGCTACCGAGTTTTCATGGAGGGGGACTTCTAAATGCGTCGATCCAAGCTGATCGTGTCGTTCGTTGTTCTGACCACAGCATGTGCTTCGTTGGCCGCGCTGCTGGTTTTGCCCGGGGTTTCGGGGGCGGGTTCGCCGTCCCAGGGCTCCGTCGTCGAGGGCCCGGGGCTTCCGGAGGAGAACTTCCCGGACTACTCGCGGGTCGTGGACAACTCCTCGAAGCGTTTCGAAGCGCCGGGGTGGGAGACCGGGTCTTCGGGCCTGGATATCCACGGCGATGACTACAGCTTCGCGGGGGCGGGCCAGGACGCGAAGCCAGCGCGATACAAGGTGAAGATCCCCGCCACCGACGTCTACTCCGTCTACGCCTGGTGGCCCGCCGAGGGGGACAACGACTCCTCGACCCGCTTCGGCGTCAGCACCTCCTCCGGCGTGAAATGGACCGAGGTGAACCAGCGCAGGGACGGCGGCTTCTGGGTGAAGCTCGGCCAGTACGAGATGGAGAAGGGCAACCGCTACGCCATACAGGTCGCTCCGGGCTCCGAGGGAGAAGGATACGCGGTCGCCGACGCCGTGGCGGTCGTCCGGGGCGTCACTTCCGCCCCGCCCGAGGACAGCTACGAGGGGGGTGACGAGGGGAGCCTTTCGACGCTGCGGATCAGTTCTGCCGACGACGGCCCCAACGGGCGGGACGTGGTCCGCAGGGCACGGTCGTTCTCGGGGATCCAGTACAGGTACGCTACCTGCACCGTCTCGCGCATGAGTTGCACCTGCCTGACCAGGAAGTCCTACAAAAAGTTCGGCGTCTATCTGCCCATGAGCGAGGCCAAGCAGTGGAAGTTCAGCCGGGGGCGCAGGATCGAGCACCGGTCCAACCTCCGGCCCGGCGACCACGTCTTCTTCAAGGAGAACGGCCGGCGCAACGGCATAACTCACGTCGGGGTCTACTCCGGCAACGGGAACATCGTCCAAGCCTCCAGCTACTTCGGTAAGGTTGTGGAGAGCAAGATTAGGTACATAGACGGCTACCACGGCGCGAAGCGATACCGGCTGCGATAGGGAAGCTGCAAGGACCGTGTAACGCGGGAGACAAATAAAGGACCGGGTGGGCAAGCGTCCACCCGGTCCTTTTCTGTTGGGGCGTGAGGGCGGTCTAGTAGTATAGGTCCGCGGCGAGAAACGCGGCGCCCGGACGCTAGAGACCCGGCTGGTAGAGGTACTGGAGCTGAGGGGTGGGGTAGAGCCCGGCGGCCTTCATGATCTGCACGGCCTCGGGCTCTTGCGGGGCGAGACGTGCGAGCAGCACGTCGCTGAAAGTTTCCGGCATCACGTAGCGGACGACGGTCGCTTCGTCTACTCCGGCGCGCTCGCGGGCGTCGCCCGCGGCCGTCTCCAGGTCCCCGAACTCGTCCACGAGACCCAGGTTCTTCGCCTGCTCGCCGGAGTAGATGCGGCCGTCGGCGATCTCGCGTACCCGATCCTCCGGCAGGCCGCGGCCCTCCACGATCACGGAGACGAACTCGGCGTAGGACTCGTCCACGATGGACTGGAAGATCTCGCGCTCCTCGGGTTTCAGTTCCCGGAAGGAGGAGCCGATATCCTTGAACTCGCCGCTCTTTATGACTTCCTGGCTGATGCCGTACTTGTCAGCGGCCTCGGAGAAGTTGGTGAGCGTGATGATGACGCCCAGAGAGCCCGTAAGGGTGGTCTCGTTGGCGACGATCTCGTCGGCGGCGGTGGAGATGTAGTAGCCGCCGGAGGCCGCCGTGTCGCCCATGGAGACGATGACCGGCTTGCCGGAGGACTCCTTGAAGTCCAGGATGCTTTGGTGCATCTGGTCGCTCGCGGTGACGCCGCCGCCGGGGGAGTTGACCTCCAGCACGACCCCCTTGACGGTCTCATCGCCGGCCGCCTGGTCCAGGGCCGCCTCCAACCCCTCCGGCGTGACCGTGGACTGGACCCCGCCCACGGTGCTGTCGGCGGAGGCGATGGTGCCCTCGACCGGCACGACGGCTATCTTGTTCGCGCCGTCGCCTGAGACGTACTCCTCTTCATACACCACCGGCGCCGCCCCCGCCGTACTACCGTTTGCGGTGAGCGCCACGACCGCGGCGATTGCTCCCACTCCCAGGATCAGCACCAGCAGAACGGCGATCCCCCCGACCACCCAGGGCCACCGGCGACGCCGGCGACGCGGCTGCTCCTGGAACTGTTGCCCCGAGGTGTCTTGCCGGCGCTCTTCGCCGTTCGCCGATCCGTCTTCTCTGCGGCCCGAAGGCCCGTTTTCAGAATCCAATCCGACACCCTTCTTGTCCGTTTGCTACCGGGCCGGCGCCGCGCTGCCGCCGCCAATCAGGAGAATTATACGGTGGGAGAGGCCGGGGATCACCCATCCGGGACTCGGCTGCTCCTGCGAGGGCGGCGTCCTTTGAGGATGTCGTTCTTGGCGGCCTCGGGCGAGATGCGCTCGTCGCGAGCTTCCAGGGCGAGTTGCTCGCGGTGGAAGAGGATCCAGAGGTACAGGTCCATCTCGGTGCGGTCGGGGAAGGCGTCGAGGATACGCTCCTCCCGGATCATCTCCGAGATCGGACGGTACGAGTACTCGTACCAATCCCTCAAGACTTCCTCCGGCGATACGTAACGCCGCCAGAGCTGCGAGAGCCGGAAGCCGTGTGCCTCCACGTAGGTCGCCAGGCGCCGGTAGTCGGCCACGTCAGAGAGGTCCACCTTTACTTCAGGCAAGACGCGGTCCACGGGGAGGCGTTCCAGGAGATGCCGGTACTCTAGCTTGTGCAGGAGATCTCGGGCGGTGAGGGCGGAGTCTATGGGGACGCGGGTGCGAAGTTCCGTGACCTCGGCGTCTAGCATCTCGATACCCTGCTGATGGGCGACGGAGACCCTGTGGTTGCCGTCGTTGACGAAGTAAGCGTCCCCGATCTTGAACAGGCTGATGGGCGGGATCTCGCCGCGGCGCATCATCTGGTCTATGCGCTTCCACCGCTCCCCGAGGTCCGGCTTGGACGGCAGGAACGCCCGGTCGAAGTCCCTGTGGCGGCCCACGCTACCGACGATCTTGGCGACCTCCACGGTGCGCATCCCGAGGTACCCCTGGGACACGAGGCCCAGGGTGCGCTTCACCTCGTCGAAGGAGAGCAGGCGGTTGGAGGACGGATCGCGACGCAGGTAAGACCCAACCCGGCGCAGGAAAGCCCTGCGCCGCGCCCGCGAGAAATCTATGTCCGCCTGCTCGTTCGGTTGCATGAGTCCAGCTCCGCGCGTCCGATGGCTACGGTGACAGGAAGAATCTATCCCCGATCCACCGCCGCAACAAGGCCGCCGGCGAACGGAAACCTAGATTTCCAGGATCTTGTGCCCGAACACGTTGAGCATCTTCGTGTCCCCCCGGCTCGTGACCCACTGCTTGTCCGCGCCGTAGAGGTGGACGTGACCGTGCAGCCAGAGCTCCGGTCGGTGGCGGTCCATCATCCCGACAAAGGACTCGAAGCCTACGTGGGCGTGGTCTTTGGCGTCGCCGAGCTTGAACGGCGGGGAGTGGGTGACGAAGATGCGGGGCTTCGGCCCTCCGAAAAGTCCACGGCATCTTATCCGGGTGGAGAGGGCGCGTGTCCGGCGGCGCATCTGGCGTTCCGTGTACTGGTTGGGGCCGCCGGAGTAGAGACGCGAACCGGAGAGCCCCGCGAGCACGACGCCGTTGGCCTCGCCCTTTCCATCCTCCATCTCCACCACCCGGCCGTCCAGCGGCGTGCATCCGCCGGGGTACTCGGGACCGTCGGGGGCGGGATCGTGGTTGCCGAGGACGTAGTAGACGGGGACACCGAGGAAGGTGACCAAGTACTCCAGGTACGAGAAGGGGAGGTCGCCGCAGGAGATCACCGCCTCCACGTCCCCGGCGTAGGCGTTGAGGCTCGGGCCCTGGAGCATAGTCTCCACCCGGTCGCTGACGCACAGAATCTTCACGCCAGCCGTTTTACCATGCTGCTGCGTAGCCTCCACCAGTCGCGGACTTCGGCGATTATCGGGGACACGACGCGGGTAGTACGCTGATGCTGGCACGCGAGGCTGGAGGTAGAGTTGGCGGGACCGGAAACCCCGAAGCTGATGGTGGACGTGGTGATCCCCTCCGAAGAGGGCGTGGTGCTGATCCGGCGGGGCAGCGAACCCTTCGAAGGACAATGGGCGCTGCCTGGCGGCTTCGTGGAGGTGGGGGAGACGGTGGAGCAGGCGGCGGCGCGCGAGGCGGCCGAGGAGACGGGGCTCAACGTCGAGCTGGCGCGTCTCGTGGGCGTGTACTCGGAGCCCGAGCGCGACCCACGCGGACACAACGTGAGCGTCGCCTACCTGGCCCGCGTCCTCGGCGGCGAGCTTTCGGCCGCCACGGATGCTGCGGAGGTGGCGGTCCTGGAACCGGGGGCGGTGGAGTTGGCGTTTGATCACCGCCGCATCGTGGACGACGCGATGGGATTCTAGCTGGTCAGCATCTCAGCCTGTCAGCACTTCAACTTTTGGGAATGCAGAGACCTCACCGCTTCTCGCACTGCCCTCATATTGGACGATGCGGATACGAACCCTGGATGCGATGTCAACGAGCGTAACGTGACGGCTGATCACTGACTAGCTCTTCAAAGCCCACAACGACTCGGTCGGCGCTCTGCCTTCACGAGCGCCGGTCTTTCTCCGCCAGGAGGTTCCGGATCCCGGCTTCCGTCTGTTCGTAGGCTCCTTCACCGAAGTGTTTGTAGCGGATGAAGCCGTCGCTGTCGATCAGGTACACCGCCGGCCAGTAACGCTGGCCGTAGGCGTCCCAGGTGGCGTAGCGGTTGTCCAGCACCACCGGGTACTCGATGCCAGCCTCCCGAACCGCCGCCTCGACGTTGGCGTACTCCTTCTCGAACCCGAACTCCGGCGTGTGGACGCCGACGACCTGCAAACCGTCGCGGGCGTATTCATCGTGCCAGGCGTTGATGTGGGGCTGGACGTTCTGGCAGTTGTAGCAGGTGTAGGTCCAGAACTCGAGCAAGACGACCTTCTCGCCCCGCAGACCGCCGAGCGATACCCCATCAGCGTTAACGAAGCCGGTCGGCGCCTCGATCTCCTTCGCCCGCTCGAACTTCTCCTCCTTGGCGGCGATCCGCCGGGCGGCGCTTTGCTCCGGAGTCTCCTCTTCTGCTCCGCTCTTTTCGGATCGTTTTTCCACCGGCTTTGGCTGCTCTTCGCTGTTGGTTTCGGGGGTGGCCGCCTGTTCTTCCACTGGTTTTTCGGGCTTCTCGGATCGCGTCGGAGTGGCTTCGGACGGCACCGGTTCGGGCTGTGCTTGTTCGGGTCCGGCGAGTCCGGGAGCAAGCTCCAGGAAGGCGATGGCGCCGCCGATCAGGAGCAGAGCGATCGCGAGCAGGACGGGCCTGGACGTTTCCGGCCTCATGTGAATACCTCGCTTATCAGGGGGAAGTTGGCGAGCAGGTTGAGCCTGCCGGCGAACACGAGCACGCCCATCCCGATGAGGGCGCCACCGAAGGCGACGTGCAGGTACGCGGCCGTCCGGCGATGTTTCTTGAGGAACGCGAAGGCCCGCGCGGGGAAGAGGCCGGCGAGCAGGAACGGCGCCCCGAGCCCGATAGCGTACGCCAGGAGCAGGGGGAACGCCGAGGCCGGACGCGCCGCCGCGAGCGCGAGGACGCTGCCGAGGATGGGACCCACGCAAGGTGTCCAGGCGACCGCGAAGGACGCGCCGAACAGAATGGGGGTGACGCGCCCCGGCGCCATCGCGTACGGACGGTCGAGGATTGGCAGGCGGAGCAGCCCGGTGAGGTGGAGTCCGAGGACGATGATGACCGCGCCCGCCACCCGCGAGACCCAAACGAGGACCTCCGCCGCGACGCCCGCTAGCATCAGGTTCAAAGCTACGCCCAGGACAGTGAACGTCACCGAGAACCCGGCCACGAACAGCGCTGCGTTCGTGAAGGCGCCTCCGCGACCGGGGCTCGCGCCGCCGAGCGTGGTCCCTGCCAGTTGCGCCAGGAAGGCCGGTATCACCGGCAGCATGCAGGGAGAGAGGAACGAAGCCAGCCCCGCGGCTGCCGCCAGGGCGAGCGTCGGTTCGTTCATGTCCTCACCTTCCTCCGTTCGCCATCCACGATTCGATTCTTACAGCGGGGGATGGCTTCGGCAACGCTTTATCGCCGCGGGTAAGGGAATCGTAAGGGAAAGTTAAGATGTGGGATCTACGGCGCCGATGCGCGGCGCAGGGTGAAGCCGAAGCGCGTGCCCTCGCCGGGGTGGCTCTCTACGTCTATGTGGCCGCCGTGGGCTTCGATCAGGCCGCGCGCTATCGCCAGCCCCAGGCCCGCGCCGGAGTCCACGGAATCCACGGAGCCTGCTTCTCCATTCCCGCGCGTCCTTGACCTCTCGCCCCGGAACGACCGCTCGAAGATCCTCGGCAAGTCCTCCGGCGCGATGCCCTCTCCGGTGTCTGAGACCTCGACCCTGACCACCTCGCCGCGGGGCTCGGCCCGGAGGGAGATCGTACCGTCCGCGGGCGTGTGGCGCAGCGCGTTGCCGATGAGGTTGTAGAGGACGCGCTGGAGGCGGGGAGGATTAGCCAGGACCGGGTCCACATCCCGGGATACCTCGCCGACGAAGCGGACGCCCTGGCGGCGGGCCTGGGGCTGGAAGCTGGAGAGGGTGTCGGAGATCAGGTCGTGCAGCGAGGCGGCTTCGAGCTCCAGCTTCAGCATCCCGGCGTCTATCCGGGCGAGCTCGAAGAGGTCGTCCACCAGGCGGCTGAGGTGGGCGAGTTCCCCGCGGGCGGATTGCAGGTAGCGGGACTCCGTCTCGGGCGTGTCGGCGACGCCGTCGGCCAGGGCTTCTATGAGGGCCCGCGTGGCGGTGAGCGGGGTGCGGAGGTCGTGGGACACGGCGGCGATGAGGTCGCGCCGGGCCTTCTCCATCTCGCGCTCGCGCTCCGCCGCCTCTTCGAGCGCCCGGGCCATGCGGTTGAAGTCGTTCGCCAGTTCGGTTATCTCGTCGAAGCCTTCCGCCGGGATCTCCGCTTCGAGGTCGCCACCGGCGATCCGGGCGGCGCCCATCCTCACCCGTTCGATGCGGCTCGCCATCGGGGCCGCGTAGAGGAGGCTGAAGCCGACCGAAAGGACCGCCGCGAAGAGCAGCATCGTCAGCACGATCACAAAGTCGTGGGCCGAGATGAACATGGCCCGTGCCCCAGCCAGCGTCATGCCGAGTATGAGTAGGGTGCCGATCAAACCCGCCCCCACGAGCTGCACTCGCACACCGCCGAGCCGCCCGAGCACGGCGGGCCTTGCCAGCAGCAGCGCCAGCAGCCCGACCACGCCCCCGACTTCGGCGAGCAGGAGCGCCACGGCCGGCAGGTCCCGGGCCGGCACGCCGAGCAGGGTCGCGCCGACCGCCAGCGTCACAGCCCAGGCGCCCGCCAGGAACAGCAGCGCCAGGACCAGCGTCCTGAGTGTTTCTCTCATTGGACTCCGAACTTGTACCCGACGCCCCACACGGTCTGCAGGTATTGCGGCTGGGCGGGGTCCGACTCTATCTTCTCGCGCAGCCGCCGGACGTGTACGGTCACGGTGCTGGTCTCCGCGGCGAACTCGTAACCCCAGACCGTCTCCATGAGCTGGTCGCGGGTGTACACCCGGCCCGGCTTCGAGGCGAGATGGTGGAGGAGGTCGAACTCCCGCGCCGTGAGCGTCACCGGCTCGTCGTCCACGAAGACCTCTCGCGCGTTCGGGTCTATCCGCAGGCTGTTGAAGGCGAGGACCTTCTCATCGGCATTCCCATACGCGGGTTCGTCCACGCGCCGTAGCACCGCGGCGACCCTCGCGGCCAGCTCGCGGGGCGAGAAGGGCTTGACTACGTAGTCGTCGGCGCCGAGGCTGAGGCCGACGATACGCTCCTCCTCCTCGCCCTTGGCGGTCAGCATGATCACGGGCACCCTCCGGCCGGAGGCCCCGGCCCCTAGCCGGCGGCAGACCTCGAGCCCGCTCATCCTGGGGAGCATCAAGTCCAGCACGACCAGGTCCGGGTCGCTGCTCTTGAAGAGCCTCAGCGCCTCCTCGCCGTCGGCGGCCGAGATGACCGCGTGCCCATCTCGGCGCAGGTAGAGGCCCACCACCTCCCGGATATTCGGCTCGTCGTCTACTATCAGGATCTTCGCCACCGGCGCTACCACCCCCTACCTCCTCCAAATTATATCGTTGTTGGGCATCAAGTCGGCCTACAGGTCGCCTCCGCCTCCCCGAAGCGAGGCTCGACCGGGTGAACCCCGTCAACTCGGGGTAGTTCGTGGATGCCCAAGCCTATGATGATGGTCACGTCCATCGTGTTTGTTCCGGGGCGCTCGTGGATCTGAACCCACTCATGTTGTGGCGACGCCGTATCCTGGCTACCGTCAACGCCACGAGCCCGAGCCCGGAGAGGAGTGAGATCGCTACCCCCGCCCGCAGAGACCACGATTCGTAACGCAACTCGACGGTGTGCTCGCCGGCGGGCACAGGGACCGCGCGCAGCACGTGGTCTGCGGCGTGGACGGGAACGGGCCGTCCGTCCACGTATGCCTTCCACGCCGGGTAATACACCTCGCTCAACATCATCAAGCCCGAGGCTCCGGTGCTCGTCCGCAATCGGATGCGGTCGGCCTCGTACGTCGTTATCGAAGCCCGATCCGCGGCGGGGTCGTCCGGGCGGGCAATGTCCGGCGGCGGTCGCTCCAGGAGAGCTGTTTGCCGGGGATCCACCGCCCCGGAACTCAGCGCGTGCAATGTTTCCCGCTGCGTGGCCTGCCTGGCCGAGTGAACGATCCAGGCGCGCGGGAGCGAGTCAGTGTTCTCCAGTACATCTACCCGGTCTCCACTGTACGCGGTCGGATAAGTGTCCTTTAGTTCCTTCAAGGCGCTCTGATCCGGAGTCGGATTGGCGGGCACGATGATGTACCGTACGTTGAGGAGGTCCAGCAAGGGAGAATCCAGCCCCGCCGGGAACACGTCCGTATCGTGGTAGTTCTGAGATTCTCCGTTTACCTCCTCTATGAACTCGTCATAGAGGCTGATGTGGACGGCGTTGTAGCCCTGGATGCTCTGTATCCCCAACGGGGTCGCCAGGTTGCTGGCTAGAAACGCGGTCTGGCTCGGATCGAACCACCTCGAGTAATGGTACTGCAGGCTCTGCTTCCCACCCTGGAGGTATGATCCATAACCGAAGTAACGAACCGGCTCTCCTTCTGTTTTGGACTTCAGGAACCCGGCGGCTCCCGCGGGTTCGTAATACTCGGCAAGGTCCATCTTCGCGGTCCTGAGCGCCCCCCTGGAGGTCGCGCGCTCCTCGATGATCGAGCTTCCCGCCGTAAACAGGTCAACGAACACCACGAGCACCACCAGCGCCGCCGTCAATGGACGCGCCGAAGGCCAGAGAGCGTAGGCCGCCACGCACGCCATGACGAAGATGAGCGCCAGCATCGTGCCAGAGGGAATCTGCCTGACCAGGTCGAAGAAGCCGGGGGTTCCATTGGTCGGAGGCGGCACGACGCGGGTTACCAGGAACAGGGAGGTCAGGATGGACAAGGCGGCGAAGGCTCCGGCGTTCCTGCCTCTCTCCGCCAGGCCGCTCAACGTAGCGCCGGCCAGCAGGGCGAAGCCGAGGTACAGGATCACTTTTAGCCGTTCGGGACCGTGCGTGTGTAGCGATTCGAAGCCGGGCAGCAGATGGTAAAGTGTCCAGTGCAGCGGAGTGACTCCCTGGCCCGAGAGGATCAGCGCGCAGATCGAGCGCACGAAGAAGTAGGGCACGGCGTGCCGACCACGGGCGATGAGGGGCGCCGCGAGGGCGAGCGCGAGGGTCGGCAGGCCGGCATAGATGCCGCTGGGCACCAGCAGCTTGCCCCAGGTCTTCAGCTTCCACCCTCCGTAGACGGCCTCGTCCGCTCCGATCCCGGCGTAACCGTCGGCCAGGTTGGAGAGGGCTATGTATTCCAGGCGAGGAATGACGCCGGCCGCGGCGAGCCCGAACCCGAACACGAGCACCGCCCCGCCGTGAAGGAAGAGGCCGGAGACCCTAGCCCATAGGCCCCGAATGTTCTCCGGCGGAAAGAGCAGCGTGCGGTAGGCGACGTACCCGCCGAGGGCGAGGAGCGCGTAGTAGGAGCCCTGGCCCAGCCATGCGGCGAGGATCTGGCTCAGAGCCAACCCGGAGAGCCCCCACCACAGGCTCCTATCCAGCCAGCGGGGACTCCGGATCGCCAGCTCCGCGCCCAGGATCGCGAGCGGGAGCCACGCGGAGACACCGACGTAAGCGGAACAGCAGAGGTTGCGCGTGTACAGATAGCCGGTGTACTCGTAGGCCACCGCTGCCAGCAGGGAACCCGCTACGTTCATCCGGAGCGCCCGCGCCAGGGCGTAGGTAGAGAGCCCGGCGAGCAGCAGATGGAAGAGTATGTAGCCGCTGGCGGCCGCGGCAAGCGGCAGGAGGGTAAAGAGCAGCATCGCGGGCAGGTAGGTCCAGCCGGAGAGGGTGTCTCCCGCAAAGGGTGCGCCCGAGAACTGGTGCGGGTTCCACCCTGGCACGTCGCCGGAGCGAAGGCTCTCGCCGAGAAATGAGTACCAGGGGTAGAACTGAGTTATGGTGTCCTTGCCAACGACGGTCCCGCCGCCGACCAGGTTCCAGCCGGCGATCAGGGTGAGGACGACGAGAGCGAGCCCGGCGGCGAGGTCCGCGCGGCGTCCGACGGCGGGGAGAAACCGGAACCGCAAAGACTTGGCCGCTGAGGTCATGTGCCGTCTCGCCCCGGGTCCTTTTTCTCCTTTTCGCAGAGGGCGTACTGGTACCAGGTGTCGTGCCAATGGCGCGCGGCGCTCCAGGGTTGGGTTTTGATCAGGGCTCTGAACCCGCCGCCATCCAGCACGGAGACCCCGCCGGGCTCCCGGTAGCTTCGTCCACGTTCGCCGCCGAAGTCCGCCAGGGGGGCGAGCAGCCGCATGGCCTGTAACGGCACGGATGCGCGCAGGGCCGAGCGCGGTTCTGCTATAAAGCAGCGTCCGCCGGGCTTGAGCACACGGTACATCTCCGCCACCGTCTGTTCCGGCTCCGAGAGGACCATGAAGAGCCGCGAAGCGACCAGGGCATCAACCGAGCCGGCAGGCCACGCCAGAGCCCGCACGTCCCCCTCCTCGAAGCTGCAATTGCCGAGCCGTAGAGCGGTCGCGAGCGAACGCGCCCGGCGTAGCTGCCGCGCGGAGCGGTCGACCCCGGTAACCCGCAGCGGCTCGAAGCGTCCGGCCAGCCGGCGGGCATAGAAGCCGGGGCCGCAGCCGAGGTCGAGCAGGCTGCTCCCCTCAGCCGGAACGATTCCGGGCCACAAGGCGGCGGCGATCTTCTCGGTGTCGTTGCGAAAGAGGTGATCCCGGCAGAAAGCGTAGAGCCAGGGGAAACGCTCGTAGAGGTTCTCCGGTTCTGGGTCGGGAAGGTGGAGCCCCGCTCCCCTGTTGCCTGTCGAAGCGTGGGCCATCAGTCGCGGCTGACTTGATGAACGATGCGCTTCTCTCGCAGGGTTTGCTCGGCCCCGGCGAAGTAATCTCGTATGTCGCCCTGGGTCCGGATCCAGGCCAGGTATCGTTCGACGCCCTCGGCCAGAGCCACCCGCGGCGTGTAGCCGACATAGGCCGCGCGGCCTATGTCGGAGGTCAGGTGGCGCATCTCACCGGGCCTGATCTCACCCCTGGCGACGGGTTCGATCTCCACGTCCAGCGCCCCGGCGACCATCCCGGCTACCTGGCGGATGGGCGTCGCCCGTCCGCTCCCGACGTTGACCGGCAGGCCGTCGAGAGCACCACTCTCCGCAGCGAGCAGGTTCGCGCGGGCGACGTCTCCAACGTAGCAGAAGTCGCGGGTCTGCTCTCCATCCTCGTAGAGCACCGGCGGTAGACCGTTGAGGAGGCGGGTGGCGAAGATCGCGATTACTCCGGTGTAGGGATTGAACACCGACTGGCGCGGGCCATAGGTGCAGGAGTAGCGCAGCGCCACGGTCGGGATGCCGGTCTGCCGCCCCCAGGTCAGGACCAGACGTTCCTGATCTGACTTGGTAATAGCGTAGACTGTCTCGCCACCCGTCGGAGCCTCCTCCGGCGTCGCGGCCGGTGCCGTGAATGCGCCACATACCGGACAGCGAACCGCGTAGTCTCCGGCGGAGAGTTGCTCGATGGGCCTGGCGTTCGGGAAGATGAGGCCGTGTTCGGAGCAGATCGCCGCTCCCTCGCTGTAGACCGCCTGAGAGGAGGCGACGACGATCTTTCTGATCAGCAGGTTCTCGTCGCGGATGGTCTCGAGCATCTGGGCGGTGCCGAAGCTGTTGACGTGTACGTACTTGGAGATCTCGGGCATGTAGCCGCCGTAGGCCGCCTGGTGGAAGACGATGTCCACGTCCCGAAGCGCGGCGGCCACGGCCTCCCGGTCGCGGATGTCGGCGTTCACGAACTCGGCCTCTTCCGGTACCCAGGGCGGTTTACCGTCGCGGTGGGTCTGGGGTTCGAGGTTGTCGAGGATGCGGACCCGGTAGCCTTCTCGCAGGAGCAGGTCAACCAGGTGCGAGCCGATCAGACCTGCCCCGCCCGTAACCAGGGCGCGTTCGCCGGCGTTCCTTCCGTTTGCCATCGCCTTCACCGATTGCTCCTTCTATGCCTCGATACGGGCAGGGAGCTTGTGGTATCCGCTCACCCCATCCTTGACGCCCGTTACCTCATCCGTCTGGAGCTGTCCGTCGCCATCGGTCGCCCGCACCACCAGCTTGTAATCGCCGGACTGGCTCGGACGCCAGTCGTAGCTCCAGAGCACCCAGGCCAGCCGCGAGGACGAGTAGTCTATGTTCGCCTCCTGCCAGCTCTGTCCGTCGTCGGGGCTGACCTCGACCTTCGAGATGTCGCGGTCCCCGGAGAATGCCACACCCTTGAGCGTGACCGTCTCGCCCGCTTTCGCCGGCAATTGGGGATCGAACCTGAGCGGATCCAACCGCGACCAGGTATGGAAATGCTCCGCCTCCCAGCCCTGCTTTCCGTAGTATCGATCTTCCACGTTGCGGTCGAACAGCTCGATGCGGGTCACCCACTTCACGCTCCCTTCGCCGTAGTAGCCAGGGACCAGCACGCGGGCCGGGTAGCCGTGGCGGTCGGAGAGCGGCTCGCCGTTCATCTCGTAGGCGACGAGCGTCGTCTCCTCCATCGCCTTCTCGTAGGAGACGTCGTGTGTGTAGCCGTCGGCGGCCTGGAGTAAGACGTCCACGACGCCGGACTCTGGACCGGTTTCCTCGATCAAGGTTCGCAGCGGGACACCCGTCCAGACGGCGTTGCTTATGCGGTGGCCGCCAATTGAGTTGCTTATGCACATCAGGGTCTGCTCCTGCTCAACCGAAGGCATCTCCGCCAGGTCATCGAAGCCGAAGGTGGTGGGACTCTGCACCATCCCGCCCACCTCGAGCCGCCAGGCGGATTTCGTGACCCGAGGATCTATGATGTTCTTGGTGACGACGTAGAAGCGGTTGTTGGGAGTTATGGGTTGGAGATCTATGCCGCCGTACCCCATGCCGTCGTAAGGCAGGGTAGACTCGTTGTAGAGTTTCCGAACCAACCCACCGGAAGCCGCCGCCAGGACCACGCCGCCGGCCCCGGCCAGGAAAGCCCGGCGCCCGATGGGCTGCCCGACTGGCGCTGGCTCCCGGAGCGGCTTCCGGCTCGTCACCAGACGGTAGGTCAGCACCAAAGCCACGCCGTAGCAGGCATAGAAGAACAGAAAACCGAGGGCGGTGGAGATCGAGGCCAATCCTGGTGGCAGTCCCAGGTTGCTGGTGGCGAGCGTCGGCCAGAGCACGGCGAGGGAGACGGCCCAGATCACGACGACGGCGACCGCCACGAAGAGGACGCCGATGCGGCTGATGCCCCATCGCCGCTGCCGCTCGGGGTCCCGGACCCGTCCCCATTCGACGATGAGCGCGTACAGCACGCCGACCCCGGCGCCGAAAGCGAGCTGCCCGCCCCAGCCGGACAGGAACGCCTTCCTCTTGGCCTCGATGGGTCCGCCATTCGCGGAGAGCAACTGGAGGAACTCCCTAACGTTGAAGGTCGGAAGGAATCGGTCCCCGCCTAGCTCGACCGGCAGCGGGACGCCCAGGAACAGGCGTAGCAGCGCAATCACCAGCGTCATGAAGAGCGCCGCCACCAGGCCCGCCAACAGGCCGGCCGCGAGAACCTTGCCCCAGCGCCAGACGAAGCTCATTTCGAATCCTCCGTGTGGATCTTGAACGCAAGCCCGCCACCCGGCCGCACGGTCACATTAGTCCTGCTCATGAGTTGTTTCCTTTCTCCAAGCTCGTATCGTGTTCATTGCTGGTCCGGGATCTCCCACGAGATACCCGGTGCATCCGTCGTGAACGGGTCCTCGAAGGTGATGATCTTCGGCCTCTCGTCCCGCGGCGTCTGGTAGGTGATGAAACCGCGGGTGCATGTACCGGGTTCGGGGTCCATGGTCATTAGCGCGGGCTTCCTGACCGCCGCGCCCTCGCCATAAAATGCCGTCGGCCGCACGGGGGTTCCGTCCGCCAGCCGCAGGATGAAGGCGTTCGGGCTGATAGCCATCTGATCTTTCCCAGAGGACGAGTCGGCGCACCCCTCGGCTTCGATGGCCGAGAACTCGAAACCCGAGTCGGGCTTCGAAGAACCCTTTGAAGTCAAAGACGACTCGTAGGAATGCACGGTCAACTTGTTCCCTGACTCCGTGATCGTCGCTGTGTCGCCCACGGCGAGTTTCGGGTCCTCCGCCATTGACACGGTGACCTTGTGCGCCGTCTCGGTGGCCGCGCTCTGCCCGACCGGTTCACCGACACCGGCGTCGCCGCACGCTGACAGCGACAGCGACGCCAGCACCACAAGAATGACTTCACGCTTCATCCGAATCCTCCTATCTTTACGTCCCCGTTGTCTTCTCCGCGGCCGGAATCCGCCGTTTCGGGGACGAGTCGTCCCGGCGGATCAATACTCTCCAGGGCTGCTCGGGTCGCCTGTAGATCTGAGCCCGCGAAGGCGGCCTGCCGCAGGTGTTCTAGGTCTTCTGCCTCATCAACGTCGAACGTGGCCTCGACCCAACCCACGGACAGCCCGGCGCGCACGGCCCGGGTGGATACGTGGTCCAAAACGGTATCGGTGCTCATCGGTAAGCCGCGCAGCACGTCGCGCCGCACGGCCCGGCGGCGCATCCCGATCAGGTAGTAGCCGCCGTCGAAGGTCGGCCCGAAGACCAGGTCGCGCCGGTCGAGCTCTTCGAAGGCCCGCTCCACGACTTCCACGGCGAGGTGGGGCGAGTCGGAGGCGACCAGGACAACCTTATCCTCCCCGCGCCCCGCGGCCCCGCTGAAGAGTTCCCGCTGCCGTTCGGTCCAGTCGCCCTCTCCCTGAAACAGGACCCGCGCCTCCCCACCCGGTGTGACGAGCGGCGCCACCTCGGGCCAGGCGTCGGGCGGCGTGACGTACCAGCCGCACTCGAACGGAGCGTCCGCGAAGCGCCCGGCCAGGTCTTGCAAGAACGCTTTATAGAGCGCGACGGCGGACTCGGGTCCGATAGAGCGCCCGAGGCGCGTCTTCGCCAGCCCGATCCTGGGCGCTTTGGCGGCGATGTAGAGCATGGCGGTCACCTTCGCGCCTCTTCCGCGAGCCGTGCAGTGTTCTCCGGCGTCCAGCGCGCGTAGCTCAGGGTGGTCGAGATGATGCACCAGCCGGCTTTGAGGCTCCCCCGGAGGGTGCCGCCGACTTTAGAGACGCCGATGCGGCGATGGTATTTGACGGGTACCTCGCGGTAGCGGTATCCGGCCCGGACGGACTTCACGATCATCTCCACCGACCACCCGTAGGACATTTCTCGCATGTCGAGCGCGAGCAGGTCGCTGCGCCGGATCGCCCGAAACGGTCCTAAATCGCTGACCCGGACGCCGTAGATTTTCCATATCAGCCAGGCGGCCAGACGGTTGCCGAAGACTTGCTGGGGGGTCATCGAGCCGGGTTCCCACGCACCCAGCGACCGCGAGCCGACCACCAGGTCCGCTTCGCCGTCGAGGAGTGGTTCCAGCAGGCGCGGGAGGTCGTCCGGATCGTCGGCTGCGTCGCCGTCGAGCAGGACGATCACATCGGCGTCCCGGGCGGCGAGTACGCCTGCCCGGCATGCGTACCCGTAGCCGCGACGCTCCTCGCGCACGACGCGCGCTCCGGCCTTGCGGGCGATCTCTCCTGTCCCGTCGGTCGAGCCGTTGTCCACGACGATGACGCCTTCCAGAGCCATTCCCCGGCCGCGCAGCCTCCACACCACCCGCGCGATTGAGGGAGCTTCGTCGAGGGCCGGGATGACGGCGACGACGCACGGACGATGAGCGTCGTTTCTGGCCGATCTACCCGGAGGTGGCGTTCCGGAGAGTGGCTGGTCTGTCCCCGGCTGCCCGAGGTCGCTTCGATGCATTCCGTTCATGTCGCCCAATGTATGCGACGGTTCTTACACGACCCTTGCCGATTCCTTACAAAAAGCTGAACACTCTCCGGGAACGTGGATTGGCCGGGGGCAGCTTCCCACAGCTCACCTGTCCGATGGCGGGTCGAGGATCTGCAATTCTCCCCCCGTGCGTCCGGCGACGAAGATGCGCCCACTGGCCGGGTCTACGGCCACGCTGTTGGGCTGACGGACGGTCGGATAGCTGGCGGTCTCGCTGGGTGTATCGCCGTTCAGGGTGAGCCGAACCACGCGGTTCTCGGCGGTGAGCGTTACCCAGAGATGGTTCCGTTCGGGGTCTATCGAAATCCCGTACGGCGAGCCCCCGGGGAGCGGCACGCGTTCGAGCAGCTCCAACCCCGGGCGTGCGCCGTAGACGAGGATGGCGTCGCCGCTCGTGTCGGCTATGTAGAAACGGTTTCCGGGACCGGTGACGACGTGGGTCGGGCCTTCGCCGGCGTCTATGCGTCCGAGGGACCTCAAGGTATCCGCGTCGTAGACCTCCAGTGCGAGGCCGCGGACGCCCACCACGCCTGCCAGACCATCTTCGGTGACCGCCACGCCGCCCGGCTGAAGCGGGGTTTCGAGTGTCTTGATCACGCGGTCGTCTTCAATGACCGAGACGGCGTGCCCGAACTCGTTGACGACGAAGATGCGGCCTCCAGGGGCGGAGGCCGCATCGTGGGGAAACTCCCCGACCGGCGTCTCGTCCGAGATCTCCCCGTCCGGCAGGCTGACCTGCGCGAGGGAGTCGGAGCGTTCGGACGGCACGAGCACCGGGCCGCCGGGCGCGGCGAGGTCCAGATGCCGGGGCGACTCCGGAAGCTCCACCTCGCGGACTACCTCGTCACTCTTGCCGGCGATGAGCGCGAGCCTATCCGGGTTGGCGAGGCCCATCGCGACCAGGCCGGTTTCGGGGTCAGCCACGATGCCCTCCGGCCCGTGGCCGACCTCGATAACTTCCCCGGCAGGCTTTCTTTCCAGAGGAGGTGATTTGGCGGGTTCGGGCGCCGGGGGCGGGTCCTCCGGCGGGGTGTACGCTTGCCCGGTAGCGCTCCGCCCCGGTGTGCTCTGTTCCGCGCCGCAGCCCGCCAGCGCCAGCACGAGCAGGATCGCGGACAAGAACCGGCGATGAGGCAAGACCGTTTCTCTTAGCATGCTTTCTCTACGCTCCCTTTGTGTGGCTGCAAGCGATGGAGCTGGTTGTTGGGTGCGAAAAGATCCGTCCGTCTCGCTCGTACCCGCGTCCGTGAGCCAAGTAGATGCGTGGACAATGCGTTCGCGGCGTGTGATCTTGTAGTCAAAGCCCCCACGCTGCGGGGCCAACCAGGCGCACCAATACCAGCACCAGCAACTTCTTTAGCTTTTTGCCTGACTCGATCACGGTTCTGCTCCAGAACATATCCGGCTTGTTTGGCGTCGCTATTCTTCTTTATTCGTGGTCCAATCTACGCGACGGATGTTATGCGACGCTTATCAATCCCTTAAACGCTTGGTGTGAGTTGCTGAGATCACCACGCCAGCAAGTCAGCGAAAGCCAACCAGGGACGACCGAGCTGGTCGTTAAGCCAGATGCAGAAGTTATGCAACGCCACCCTCGCCGC
>Ga0136619_10000187_pt1 | contig 22297 bp, 14 predicted proteins | sample AntDrymUQ3532106_2_FD_104807 | JGI IMG/M metagenome (GOLD analysis project Ga0136619, IMG submission 104807) | Polar desert sand microbial communities from Dry Valleys, Antarctica - metaG UQ353 (21.06) | ecosystem: Environmental > Terrestrial > Soil > Desert | place: Antarctica: Dry Valley...
CCGCTTCTTACGGCCGCAGGAAGCGTCGATGGCGGCACCGGCGACATCTACCTGTTCGACGAGGGCGCGAGCGATCAGCGGCCGGTCATCAGCTGGACCCCGAACGACGCCGGCTTCACTCCCCTGTTCCGCGTGCACCGCGTGCGCGCGTCCGACGAGGTGCTCGACTCGGTGGAGGCCATTCGAGCTGCCGTGGATGCCGGCCGCATCGAGGTCGAGGACACCGACGTGATCGTGAATTACCCGCTGGTGAAGTGGCCGGGCGGCGAGCTGGCGGTGGATCCCGAGGTCAAGCTGGCGCTGGCCAACGGGCCGCTCCTGGAGGCCCCGGATCTCGACGCCGAGACCGTCGTCTTCAAGCTCCACCAGTGCTATCCCGAGAGCCGCTACATCCTCACCGACACATCGGCGGTGCCGATGGCGCCGATGATGAGCATCGTCGGCTCGCCGGGCACCGAGGGCCTCATCGAGGCCCGCGCAACGAGCAAGATCACCGTCTTTGGCAACGGCATTCCCGGGCCTGGCGCGATGGGCTTCCAGCCGGCAATCTTCCAGGCCAAGGCCGGCGACCCGGCATGGAGCCCCATGTGGGACCACTGGACGGCGGTCTGGAACGACGAGGCCGACGCGACCCTGCTCACCACCCAGGCTGAGCTCGACGCCGCGGAAGCTGACGGACGGCTCACGCTGCACCATGGCACACCGGATAGCGGTGGCATGGGGTTCGTCGTCAACTGCCCCAGCCCGATCGTCGCCCCGAACGACTTCGAGGTCACCTGACGGTCACGCAAGGCGCTCGCCGGCGCGAACCGGGACGCCGAGCCAGTTGGCGCCTAGTACGGCCAGTTGGCCAGTCCGCCGAACGTGGCGCGGCTCCCGACCGGGACCGGCGACTGCGGGTGCTCCGGCTGTGTGCTGCACAGCTCGGCCACGTCGATCGCGCCCTCGTTGAGGGCGATCGCCATCGGCGCATCGCACGGCGCCAGCGGCTCGATCCGTAGCTCGCCCCACGGGATGCCGTAGACGTCCTCGAGCGGGCCCCCGGCACAGCGGATTGCCGTCGCACTCCGGCGGCAGGCCCCACACCAGCTCGGTCGCGACCGCCGCGAGGTCCGTCATCGTCTCGAGCCCGTACTGCCCGGCGATATCGGGACGGACGACGAAGGCGTTGTGATCCTGGGCCGGCGCGTGCTCGAGCACGCTCAGCCCGACCGCCTCCAGCGCGTCTTCGAGACGATCATGTGTCTCGGCCGAGTCGCCGGTGGGCTGGAACGCGTCGCTGCCTTCCTCGCCCGCCTCGCGCCCGAGGAAGGCCAGCAGGCTGCCGATGTGCTCGGGCACGAGGTCGACCTGGCCGCCGGTGATCGCGGCCTGGGTGTTGTCCCGCGGGCCGATGCCGAGCTGGCGCTGGCGGACCTTCTCGGGCTCCCGGAGGCGCCTTCGGTTGCGCCACGCCGCGGTCCACGCTGCCTGGGCAACGTCATTCGCGACATCGGGGTCGCCGACGATGGCGTACGCCAGCCGTACGAGGTCGCGATGGTGGTCGGCTACCAAGGCCGCGAACGCAGCCTCAGAGTCCAGGGGCGATGCGTCGCACCGTTGCTTGGTCGCCGACGCCACATCGATGTCCATACCCCCATACGATCCCGGAGCGAGGGGAATCGTTCCATCCGTATCCGGAAGGGTGTTGCGCGGAAAATCAGCCCCATGGCGCATCATGGGCTTCCTAACACGCAGGGGCACACCCATCCAGTGGCGTTGGAGAATGGCGCGCCCGGAGGGATTCGAACCCCCGACCTGCTGATCCGAAGTCAGCTGCTCTATCCACTGAGCTACGGGCGCGAATTCACGCTCAAAAGAGAGCGGATAGCTCGGATACGCATTGTGCCACAGCGCTCAGGCAGTGCTTAACAAGGAGATCGGCGCGATCGCGCTCGCCCCTTCGACAGGTGCAGTGTGCGGGTTAGCAGCCACTGATCCTCAGGGCAGGCGCGCCCGCCAGAGTACTGATCCGAGGCTCGAGTCCGGCTCCGCGTGTTTCAGGACAACAAGAAGGCTCGAGCCGTTGCTGGCGATGGTGGGGCCACCACGGTCGTAGGCCCTCAGAGCGCGCGCGCATCGTCGATACGCTGGCTCTCCTCCCATGTCCGTCCGTCTTTCGAAGTGAGAACCCATCCGCCTGCAAGCGCGTCGTCTGTTCCGCCAGCCAGCCGGCGGACGTGCCCTCGGTGCCGTGAAGGTGGCGCGTGGCGACATGCTGTACTTCGCTCTCGAGGACACGCCGCGGCGGCTCCAGGGCCATTTGGTCACGATGCTGGACGATGGCCACGAGGCGCCGGAAGGGCTGGAGCTCCAGACGCAATGGCCACGTCTCGACGCCGGTGGACCCAGTGCGGCCACACTGTCGCCGTTGGGCGACCCGGTCACGTCGACCTTCCTCTCCCAGAACGGGCGGAACAGGCTTCCGAGCAGCGTCTCGCGCCGGATGGGACGCTTGCCTTCTCGACCGGGGAGGTGTTCACGATGGATGCGAATAGCTGCTTCGTGTCCATGTGCGAGGTGCACCAGGTCAATACCGCGCCGCAGGGTCCCAAGCCGGGTGGCAGCGCGCCGGCCAACGACACTCCGGACGGAGCCGTCGCCCTACGACTTGGCGGCGTGGTGAACGATCAGACTCGCGGCGCGGCGCTCGCCCCGGAGCTGGCGGTCACCGCGTGCCCAGAGGAGGATGACCGATTCGGGCGCACGCTCTGGTACTCGTTTACCGGTACCGGCGGTCCGGTAACGATCGATACCGCGGGCAGCAACTTCGACACCGTCATCGCCGTGTACGACGACGGCGTCAACCTGCTGGCCTGCAACGACGACATCGGGTTCGACCCGATCGGTGGCAGCTTCCAGGCCGCGCTCACCGTCGACACCGTCGACACCGTCGAGGGCACAACCTACTACGTGCAAGCTGGCGGGTTCGACGACGTCTTCTTCACCGGCGAATCGAATCCGCAGTTCGGCCGGCTCCGCATCACGATCAACTAGGGAACGGCCATCGAAAAAGCCGCTCGGGCAACGCCCGGGCGGCTTTCCACGGCCCGCAGAGCGCCGCCTGTCTGTGGATCGAGACCGCAGCGTCGCTGAGGGCCATGCCATCGCTGAAGAGGTCCGCCATCGCCTCTTCCACGACGTAGCCAAGTTGGGCAGGGTCCAGGTGCATGTCGATCCGTGCGCCCACGACGGCGGCGAAGCTCATGAGGCAACGGCGCATCACGACCCGTATGTGCCCATAGCGCCTTCCCAGTAGTCCGCCACATCGGCACGTCGGGATGGCGGCGCTCTTCTGGCCAATCTGCGCCATTGACGAGCGCGCGAGGATCTTCCCTCACCTGGTGTCTGCGAATCTTTCTTCTTGACGACGCGCTTGTGCGGGAGGAGCTAGCACACAGCCCGCGCCCGTGGTGACTTGAGGGGTTGGCTGGGAGGACACCCGGCGAGTCGGAGCAGCAACCTTGTGCTCGGGACCGACTGCACCCTACACTTGCCGCGTGACGAGTGCGAGCTCCGCCGAGGCCACGATGCGACAGGACGACCGCACGCCCGCGGTCCGCAAGCTCGCTGTCTCCGAGGTCGAGCCGATCACGGACGTCATGGCGCGCGCCTTCGACGACGATCCGACTGTCAATTTTCTGGTCAAGCAGGATGACCGGCGCACCCAGCGCGTCCGCACGGGGTGCCAGATGTTCATCGACATGTGTCTGCCCCATGGCGAGGTGTACGTCACCGACGGTCTGGAGGGTGGCGCCTTCTGGGTGCCGCCCGGGAAGTACGACGCAAGCCTCCGCGCCACCCTTCGCCGCTTGCCCGGCTTCATCCGGGCGGCCGGCCTCGCTCGGGTGCCGATGCTGGCGTCGGTGTTCGGCGAAATTGAAAAGAAGCATCCGCACCAGCCGCATTTCTACCTAGCGATGATCGGCGTCGATCCTCAGCACCAGGGCCGCGGCCTCGGTGCCGAGTTGCTGCGTCCGGTGCTGAAGCGATGCGACCGTGACCGCATCCCGGCCTACCTGGAGAGCTCGAACGAGCGGAACGTCACCCTCTACGAGCGCCACGGCTTCCGAGTCACCGAGACACTCCACCTGCCGAAGGGCGGACCTGCGCTGCGCCTAATGTGGCGCGAGCCGCAGTCGCTTTAGCGACCGCCGAGCGAGCGGAACGGATCCCCCGACCCGTCGACAAGGACGAACTCCTTCGCGTCGGCGCTTGCCGGCATCTTGCCTCGCCCGTGCTTCGAGGGGATCGTTCGGTGCCAACCGTCGCGCAGCCGGGCAAGATGGGGCACGGCGTCGCGTAGGCGGAAGCCGCCGCTAACCCGACGCACCTTCCCGACCGTCTAGCCCAGCCGGCGGACTACTTGCCGGGCTTCGCGGCGGACTCCTCCCGTTCGGCGATCTCGCGGAACTCCTCGAGCTCGCCGCGGAAACTCCCCTTATAGGAGCCTGTCGCGAACAGACGGGCTGCGATCGCCGCGACGACGCCGCGGGTATGGAAATCTTGAGTCAAGCGGGTGCCGGCGCCGTCTGGCTCGAACGTGACGTCGGACTCCCCTCGGGTCGAGCAGGTGAGCGAGCTGCTCAAGCGCGTGATGCCCGAGGTGCCCTGGAGAGAGGCAAAGGGGATTCGCGATATCCTCGCCCACGCCTACCAGGACGTTGACGTCGTCCAGGAGGCTCCAAGAGAGCAGATAACTCGGCCCGTTCCGCTCCCCCGCCCACGCTCGGGCCACAGCGCACTGGCGGGGATGCTCCGAAGTCAGCTGCTCTATCCACTGAGCTACGGGCGCGTATTTGCGCTCAGAGAGAGCGGAAAACGCGGTATCTGCCGGTGTGCCTCCACTCGCGTCGGCGCCGATGGCTAACACGTCGTCGACGCCGGTCATGGTAACTGAAGGGGACCTCGCGGAGAATCCGGCGTCGTTCCGACGACACCTGCGTGCGCCAACTGTCGCCGAAGACACAGAAGGCGTATCTGGATGGCCTCACGCGCCTGGCGACTTTTCTCGAGAGCGCGGCATGCCAACCGATGTCGCCGCCATCCGGCGAGAGCACCTTGGCGCCTTCATCGAGGACCAGTTGGCCCGAGAGGCGCCCTTCTCGCGGGATAGGCGGGACCGGGAGCTGGTCGGAACGTCACAAGCTGGCTCTTTGCCGCTGGGCGCAATGGGGCGGCGGCATCCCGTCACGCCGGTGTCGCTGCGGCCGAGTGGCGCTCGAGGGCGTAGGCGACCGCCTCCTCGACGGTCATCGACCGGCCGTCATCCCAGGCCGCCTCGAGCTCGCGGCTGTGCGCCCGCAACACCGCACCGTCCGGCGTCCGGTAGTCGGGAATGGACCGCACGCGTAACGCCACATCGGCTCCGGTAGAGGCGCTGAGCTCGCTCGCGGCGCCGGCGAGCCGCATCGCCCCGTCAAGGTCGCCCTCGCGGAGGACGAGTGCGGCGAGCTGGTCCAGCACGAGTGCGATCCCACTGAGATCGCGAGGCGCGCCGTTAAGGGCCAGTGCCTCGCGCAGATTGGTTCGAGCGGTCTCCAGGTCGCCGAGCTGGAGCGCGGCATAGCCCATGAAGTCGACGGACCACCCCAGGTAATGCGTATCACCCATCGGTCGCAGCCGCCTCGCGCCCTCGCTGGCGAGCTCGGCAGCTGCCTCCCACTTGTGTCGGAAGAAGGCCTGCGCGGCACGGGCCTCGTACGTGCGGGCCGCCCCCACGGAGTCCTCCAGCTCGTCGAAGATCGCGCGTGCCTCGCGAAGAAGGCCTTCAGGGACCGACGGATCGTCGGCGGCCAGATCGTATGGCAGGTACGCGTACGACAGGTTGAAGAGGCCGTTCGCAAGCATCGGCCTGTCGCCCAGCTCGCGGGCGATCCGGACCGCTTGCTCGTACCACGAGCGCTCGACAGCCGAGTCCCCCTGCCAGTGAGCGATGCCCCCTGCCGCCTCGAACGCTCGAGCCAGCTCGCGCGGGTATCGGTCCACGCCGTCCAGTGCCAGAACGCGTTCGATCTGGCGCCGGCCCTCGCGTAGGTAGCCGCGCATCTGCCAGAGGCGCCAGAGCGCCGCCCCCAGGCGCAGTGCCTGCTCCACCCGCGAGGCATCGGTCGCCCAGTCGAGTGCCGCGCGGAAGTTGTCGATCTCCCGCTCGAGACGGTCCAGCCGCGCCCGCCGCTGCGCCCCGAGCAGGTGCGGCTCCGCGTCCTCGGCGAGCGCCAGGAAGACGTCGAGGTGGCGTTCGCGTATCTCGGGCTCGTCCCCGCCGGCGGTCAGGCGTTCGGAGGCGAACTCGCGGATGGTGCGCAGCATCCCGAAGCGCGGCTCGCCCTCGTCGTCCTCAGTCGCGCTGAGCAGGCTCTTGTCGGTGAGCGAGGTGAGCCCGTCCAGCACATCGACGCCCAGGGGCTCGCTCGCTCCTTCGACCACCGCCGAGATGTCGGCCAGGGTTCCACCGCCGTTGAAGACCGCGAGGCGCGCGAAGAGACGGCGGTCGGAAGCCTCGAGCAGCTCGTGACTCCAGTCGATCGTGTCACGCAGCGCGCGCTGTCGAGCGGGTGCGTCGGCGCCCTCGCGCTGCAGCAGGCGGAGCCAGTCACCCAGCCTGGAGAGGATCGCTTGCGGAGACAGGATGCGGACGCGCGACGCCGCGAGCTCGATGGCGAGCGGCAGTCCGTCCAGTCGAATGCAGATCTCCGCGATTGCCGGTGCGTTCTCGGGCGTGACGGCAAAGCCGGGTCGAACGGCGGCAGCGCGCTGGACGAACAGCGACACCGCCTCGAACGCCACCAGCGCTTCGGGCGACATCGGCCTCGACGGATCCGGCAGCGCCAGCGGCGGCACCCTGTAGACGTGCTCGCCCGCGATGCCCATAACGATCCGGCTGGTGACGAGCATCCGCACCTTGGGCGCGCCACGGAGCAGGTCCGCGAGAACGCCGGCCGCGGGGATCAGCTGCTCGAAGTTGTCGACCACGAGCAGCATCTCCTTCTGACGCAGGAAGTCCGCCACCCGCGAGCTGACCGGCTCGGAGCCGCGTCCGGCCTCCAGGATCTCCAGCGCCTGACCGACGGCCGACGGCACCAGCGCGGGATCGGTCACGGCGGCGAGCGGCACGAAGCGCACGCCATCGGGGAACCGTCCGCCGATCCTCCCTGCCACCTCGGCCGCCAGTCGCGTCTTGCCGGTACCGCCCGGGCCTAGGAGCGTCAGCAGGCGCGCGGAGATCAGCAGGTCGGCGACCTCGGTCAGCTCACGTTCGCGACCGATGAAGCTCGTGAGCTGCACCGGGAGGTTGTCGAGCGTGGGGTCCGCAGAGCGAATCGGCGGGAAATCGGATCGCAGGCCGTCGATGACGAGCTGATGCAGCCGCTCCGGGCGGGAGAGGTCCTTCAGGCGGTGGTCGCCCATGTCGCGGATCGCGACGCCGTCAGGGAGCGACGCCTCCACAAGCTCGGTGCACGCGCGGGAGAGAAGCACCTGGCCGCCGGAGGCGGCGGCACCGATGCGCGCCGCCCGATGGACGTCCAGCCCGACATATGTGCCCTCAACGACGCCCGCCTCGCCGGTGTGGAGCCCCATCCTGACGTTGACGGTCGCGTCAGCCGGCCATTCGTGCGTCGCGAGCGAGCGCTGCGCCTGGCTCACCGCCCCGACCGCGTCGGAAGCGGCGCCGAAGACTACGAAGAACGAGTCGCCGTGGGTCGCCACCTCGTGGCCACCATGGTCTGCCAGCGCGGCGCGCATGACGCGGTTGTGCTCCTCGAGCACGTCTGGATACCTCGCGCCGAGCCGCTGCAGCAGGCGAGTCGACCCCTCAATATCCGTGAAGAGGAACGTGAGCGTCCCGGTTGGCAGGTCGGTCAAGGTGGCATGCCTCAGCTGGTCATGCGGCGTCCATGATCAACAGCCGCGGCTGCATCGGTCCCGGAAGCATCCCAGGTCCTGGAACCGATACCGCCCACCGGGCGGTGAGGTCACGAGCTCGCCGTCCAGGAGGGCGGGCGCCGCATGGCGGCGACCGCCTCCACGAGCCGCGTCAGGCGCTGGCCGGGACTCGACCCGAAGTCGATTCCGGCGCGCCGGGGCGTCATCAGATCGGAGTCGCGATGCAGCAACCGTCCCGGCATGATGGAAATCCGGACCAGTCACCAGGCCGACCGCGAGATCATTCAGTGCACGAAACCACGCTGGAGCATGGCGCAACTCTACCAAGAGCGGACAGCTGACCTCGAATAGTCGGCTGCCCTAGGCGGCCGACGCTCGCGACCCGCTGTCGTGGCTCTTGCAATCAGTGCGCGCGGCATGTCGCACTGAGTTTGTCAGTGGATCTGAATGTTGCCGCCCCGCAGCGTGTGCTCCCCTGATTCGTAGCCGTTGCTGATCGTGGAAACACAGCAGATAACTCGGCTGTCTACGCTCCCCTGCCCACGCTCGGGGCCACAACGCATCGGCCCTGATAGTCCGAAGTCAGCTGCTCTGATCCACTGAGCTACGGGCGCACATTCACGCTCAAAGAGAGCGGAAAAGTCGAGGCGCTAGCCACAGCGCTCGCACAGCGGATAACTCGGTATGATGCGATCCGCTCGAATCGAGGCTCTTGCTGGTGCTCAACGCGTCCTCCACGCCGCTCATGGTAACCGAAGGCGATCTCGCCTCCAATGTCGCGAGTTACGCGCGGCACCTGCGCGCCGCCAACCTGTCGCCCACATGCCTGTCAGCTCAGGCAGGGATGTCCCGCCTCGCGTCTGAGGGCACACAACTGCCAGTCGACGTCCACGATCCAGATCTGCTCGGCCTGCCCGGGCCTCGTCATGGATCGAATACCGGAAGGTCTCCCGGTTGTTGGCGTACTCGTCGAACGCGCTGGGGGACAGACCTGGTGGCTGGAGGGCTACTTCACCCAGAGCTGGTCGAGAAGGACGAGGTAGGCGGGGTGGAACTGGAAGTTGCCGACCCTCTCCGAGACGATGTCGGCCCCCGGGTTGAAGAATGGCGCCCACAGCGCCAGGTCCACCACGGCGCGGTCCACCTCGGCCCACTTGGCCGTCGCCGCGGCGGCGTCCGTCGTCTGAAGCTGGCGCGCCTCCGCCACCATGGCGTCAAACGCCGGATCGCAGTAGTTTGAGAGCCCATCGCTCTCCGCGCACGTGAACCCGGCCAGGAAGCCGGCCGGCGTCAGGGTGTCCGCAAACCACTCGAAGATGCCGATCTGCTCGCGCGAGTCGAAGACCGCCTGGTAGACATCGTCATCGGGTATCTGGGGCGCGAGCGAGGCCTCATAGCCGAGGTCCCGCAGGACCGTCACGAGATAAGCCCCCATCTCGCGGTACCGGTCGAGGACAGGCCCCACTACCACCGTTGCGCCCTGTGTGCCCGAGGCATCGACCAGTCGCCTGGCGGCGTCAAGGTCGGGCCCGCGCCACCGCCCGCCGGGGTCGGGGCGCGTGGTATACGGGCAGTAGGGGTGATAGCCGGGCCAGCCCGGCGGAAGCACCTGGCAGGTGATGCTGCCACCCAGAGCGGCCGCGCTCAGCTCCGCAAGGTGGGCCCTATCGATGGCCATGCTGACGGCCTGCCGGGTCGCGACGCTGTCGAACGGTGCGAGGGCGGTGTTCATGAATGCGAACGTGACCGAGACCGATGCGGAATGAACCTGCACCGTGGACTGCGCGCGCAGAGCGGCGATCGCCTCGGGAGAAATGCGGCCCCCAAACCGAGTGACCATGTAGTCCGCTTCACCGCGTTCCACCATGGCGAGCTGTTCGTCCGGCTCGATCCCGTAGGTCCACACGATCTCGTCGGCGAGACCGTCGGGCCGTACGTCCTCGTTCCATGACACGAAATGCGGATTTCGCGTGAGGCGAATCTCGCTGTCGCCGACGGTGGAGACCACGTATGGACCGGTGCCCGGGAACGCGCCCAGGACCCGGGCGTCCATCGGCACCGTGTTCGGCGGAACAGGGTAGGCGTGGACGAGCGCGAGCTTGGCCGGGAAGTCCGGGTCAGGCTCCGAGAGATGGAAGGTGACAGTGTTCGCTGACGTGTCGGTCACGATGCCGGCGGACAGGTCGCACCGCACCACGGGCGCATCCGCGCAGGCATCGGCTCCCATCACCGACCCGTAGTAGAAGGGCCCAACCGCCTCGAAGCCCGGATCCGCGACCTGGAACGCCCGCTCGATCCCCCGGCGGAAGTCGTCGGGGGAGACCGGGGTTCCATCGGCGTAAACAAGTCCGGCACGCAGCTGGAACGCATAGGTCTTCCCGCCGTCGGTCGGCCTCGGTATCGAGGTCGCCAGGTCGGGCAGCAGCGTGGAACCGAGAATGCCGCCGACGCGGCGGTACGCAACCAGGCCGTCCGCCTGGAGGCCCGCGAAGTTGTAGGCGGGGATACCCACTGCCGGATCCAGGTCCGGGGAAAAGAGGCTGACGATGCGGAGCGTGCCGCCGCGGTGACTGGCTGGCGACGCTCGCGTGGCGACCCACAGCTCGCGCTCGACGAACGTCAGCGCCTGACCCGCGCTGTCGGTCGCAATGCGGGTGGGCGGCAAAGCCGGGTTCGCCGCGTCGAGGCGGTAGACCGCTCCCTGGAGGTCGGCCGCCCAGACCACGCCTTCGCTCGCGATGATCGCGGAGAGGGAACCGCCGACATCGACGGTGGCGGTGATCCGGTTGGCCGCAGGGTCGATGCGCACCACGGTCCCGTCGCTGCCCGCCACCCAGACGGCCCCGGCGCCGATGGCCACCGCGTTGGGCCGTGCACTCAGCGCGATCGGGGCAGCCAAGGTCACGCCGCTGGCCGGATCGAGGTGCGTCACCGCTGCGCCGTCCTGGCTCACCACCCAGACGCCACCATCGTCGACGGCCAGCGCAACCGGTTGAGTCGCGACCGGGATCGACTGGCCGGGCACTCCGGAACCCGCATCGATGCGCACGACGGTGCTGTCCGTGGCGTTGGCGACCCACACCGATCCCGCTCCGGCCGCAACGGCGGTGGGCCCGTCGCCCACGACGATGGTGTCGACGACGGCGCCCGTCGCCGGGTTGATCCGCGAGACAGTTCGGTCGCCGCTGTTCGCCACCCAGACCGCGCCGTCGGTAACCGCGATACCGACCGGGCTGCGGCCGACCTCGATGGTGTCGACGACGGCGCGCGTCTGCTGGTCGATGCGCGAGACGGTGCCGGCACCGGTGTTGGTGACCCATACCGCGCCTGCTCCGACCGCGACGCCACCGGGCCGCTCCCCGACCGGCAGGGAGGCCACCACCTCCGCTCGGTCGATGTCGATCACCCCGATCGAGTCTTCCGCAACCTTGGCGAGCGCCGGCGGTCGCCACGGGCTCCAGACGAGCAGGCCGCTCGCCACGAGCACGAGCGCCACGCCGACACCCAGGCCGGCGGCGAGGCGAGGCCGCCGCTGCCAGAACGGGCGTGACCGCGCCCGGCGGACAGCGGCAACCCTGCGCGACGCCTGCTCGTCTCCGCTCTCTGGCTTCGCCGTGGCTTCGCCTGAGCGCTCAACCTCGCAGATCTGCCACTCACCGGGGACACCTTTCAGCTGCTGGATCCCGCGGTCCGTGAAGCGAAAGCCGGCACCCGCGGCAAGGTCGCGGACCGTCGCCGAGACGAGGACCTGGCTCGGTCCGGCAGCAGCCATGATCCGTGAGCCGATCGGCACGGCGATGCCGCCCACCTTGGCGCCGATTTGCTCGACCTCGCCCACGTGGAGCCCAGCTCGCACCTCGATGCCCAGGTTCCGCACCTCCGCGACCACGTCGAGTGCGCACTCGATGGCGGCGGCTGGAGCATCGAACACGGCGAAGAACCCGTCGCCCGCGGTGTCGATCTCCCTGCCGCCCCTTTTCCGGAGCGCAGCGCGGACGAGCGCGTGGTGGAGATGGATCAGATCGCGCCAGGAACTGTCACCGAGCTCAGCGGCGTGCTCTGTCGAGCCGACGATGTCGGTGAACAGGATCGTCGTCAGGAACCGTTCGGGACTCCGCTTCGTCACGGGGCAAGTCTGAAGCCGCGGACTCGCGCGGGCAAGTAATTTGCGGCGAGTGGGTGAGGCCTTTGAGGCATCGGCGTGATGGAACCCAAGATCGTTCCGCCGGAGGCGGGGAGGTCCTGGCGTTCGGCGACTGGGATGCGGTGATCAAGATCGCGGCGGAGGAGACCGGCGGCACGGTGACGGTGCTCGAGAATCGTCACGACCCGGGCGGGGGGCGACGATGACGAGAAGCGTGGCGGCACCAACCACCCACACCCAACCAGGCGCTTTGCCCATATGCCGCGACTCTAGCGCAGGTCGCACATTTGCTGTCGGCGGCTTCGCAAGCGTGTGAGATGGTGCGTCGACGGACAAAGGCCCGAAGCCGAATCCACTCGATGATGGTTCCGTCACCTCGGTCTGACCGGTCGTAAACTCTGCTCATGAACGTAGGCCCCGAGGCGGAACCGCTCGCTGACGCTGCGTTCATCCAAGATCTGGAACGGGAGCGGCTGCGATCTCTCGTCGAACCAGACGTCCACGCTGCACGCCGGCTGCACGCCGACGACTACGAACTGGTGCCGCCCGGCGGCGGCTCGATCAGTGGAGCCGAGTACCTCGGATCAATCGAGCGGGGAGAGTTCGTGTACGACGTCTTCGAGTCGGCATCTGAGATCAGGTGCCGGACCTATCGCGACGCAGCGGTCGTGCGCTATCAGGCCCCCATTCAGTACCATGGCGATGATTGGCAGGATGGAGGCATCTTCTAGCACACCGACCTATACGAGCGTCGCGATGGACACTGGCAGGCGTTCTGGTCGCAGGCAACCCGCGTCAGGCAGGAGTCCTAAGCGGCGCCACAGCCCGTCGGGGTCGTCTGCCCGCCACGTCACCCACCGACCTCTCGTAGCATCGGGACAGCCAACCCCAGCGGCTGGGCTAGGCGAACGCGCGCTCGAGCTTGACCAGCGGCGACCACGGCAGGCCGGCGAGGCGCCTCGGGCATCCGGCTCGTTGGCGCAACGGTACTGGCGACGAGGCAGGAGAGCAGATAACTCGGCCCGCTAGGCTCCCCCACCCACACTCAGTGCCACAGCGGATCGGCCGGGATGGTCCGAAGTCAGCTGCTCTGATCCACTGAGCTACGGGCGCACATTCGTGCTCAAAGAGAGCACAAAACTGGATTCGGCATTCTAAGCACAGCGCTCAGAGAGCACAATAATCGGCATCTCGACGAGACGCGTCACGGCCCGACTTCGACCGGCCGCCCCGCGCGTTCATCCGTAAGGAAGTCTTGCATTGACTGATAGAGACCACCCCCTTACATCACGTCGAGCCTCTTCGTTCCCCCAACCTGCTCCAGGCCAAACACGGGGGGACAATCGCTATCCCCAACGACCCTGTCCGTGATCCCAGGATCCGTCGGTGACGGTGCCAGTCAGGACCGGATCGAGCATTGCCGACGCTGCCGCGAACCCCTCGGTCAGACTTGGTGGCAGCTCCACCTCCCGAGCAAGCACTCCGTACGGCGTGGCCCAGTGCGCCGGCGGTTCCGGCAAGCTCGTTGGCACGTCGTGCTGACCGCGATGCTCGAACGTCTCCTTCAAGGCCCGAGCCAACGTCGCAGCGTCGAGCGTGGCTCCCGTAGCGATGAGCACGAGGTCGATGAGATCTTTCACGCGGGTGGATGACGCGCCCGACGCGCCATAACTGCGGGTGCAGGCATGCACTTTCTCGGCGACCTGAAGCTCCAGTGGAAGCGTGGGCGCCTCTACGGGATCTATGTCCGCGAAGCCGAGCAGATCGGGGCCCTCGATCAGTTCGGGATCCCAGCCGGCGGGCAGGTCGAAACCGACGTCAATCACCACCTCCTCGAACAGCCGTCCGCCCAGGAGACAGCGCACGTGATAACGAATCGCCCTCCCGCCTTCCATCTCATCGAGCTGTCCGGTCCGGTCGATCTCGAAGGTGAAAAAGTCGCCCAACTCGGCTGCCTGTGCGGCGATGAGGTCCTCGGTGGCAGCCTCCTCGTCGCCGGACCGAGCGAGGTCCATGTCCCTGGTCGTGCGCACGCGGCTCCCGAATCGGTAGTCCATGGCCAATCCTCCCTTGAGCACCCATCGGTCGGGCGCGACGGCAAGGAGTCGAGCCAAGAGGCGGGAGAACACGACCGACTTGCGGAGCCGAACCAACGACAGGCCGGTTCGACGGCTGTGTTCGAGCAGGCGCGTCTCTAGAGCGGTCCGGAACGCGCTCGCCGATCCGTATCGCATCAACCAGGTTGGCCAATGGCGCTATCAACCACACCTTGAACTCGGCGCCCACGGCTGGATGCCGCAGCCCTGAGTTGCCGAGGCGTGGCGAACCCGCGATCGATCGCCGAACGGACCGCGCGTTCCACCTGATCCGGGGCAAGGCCCGCGTCGGCAACGTCAGCGATGGTGCGGGCGGCATTGGTGAGTCGAACCCCATCTCGGTTGACGATGTCGCTGGGCCGGACAGGACGAGTCGTCGTGTGGATGGTTACGCCGGGCAGCGAAGTCACCTTGCGGAACGTGCGCGGTACGGTCAGGTGGATCGCATCGGGAATGACGTCTGAGAGCCCCAGGATGTCGAGTGCCGATTCGTGCGAGACCACGGCCTTGGGGGCGATGCGGAGCCATGCAGCAAGCACTTCTTCACGCGGCGTTGACGGATAGTCGCGAAGCCGGTAGAGCCCGCGTGCGACGTGCATGAACCGTCCCGTTCGCACATGGTGGCGAATGAGTGGTGAACTGAAGCCGGCATCGTGAGCCTGCCCCGTCGTGAAATAGCCGGCCTGTTCGCTCGCAATGCCGAACAGCTTGGCGTGATCTAGATTCGTCGTTGTGTCGTTCATATCCTAAGCGCATTTTAGGTTATCGACGACAGTATCGCCGTTTTGTGTCGACGTAACCGTCGCGTTACCCGAACGAAACGGTGTCCAACATTCCGCGGTACCGAACTGGCGACGACGATCCCGACCCACTGCCAGGAATGCGTCCAAAGGCGTCCTGGTACGCAGTAAGGCAATCACCGCAGCCGTAGGCTCGGGTCCGCTCGGGTCGACTGCGGACATGCCCGTAAGCTCAGGTGGATTCGCCGGTTGGCACCAGCCGCGCTTGTCTCAGGGGAGGGTCGCGGTGCGTCGGCAGCGGCTTGCGACGGGCGGCCAGCGCCTCGCGGCGATGGGTCCGGTCGACGGGGTGGCGGGCGAGCAGGGCGGCCGCATCGGTCCGCGTCGCACGCGGATCCAACTTTGCTTGCTCGGGTACCTGGTGTATCGGTCCTGCTACACCCCCAGGCTGGTCCGGATCGCGCTCGCCATCGCCGGCATCGGCTACGTCGTCTACCACCTGCGGCCGTACCTGTATCGAGTCCGACAGGCGCTCGGGAGCGGCAGGCACGATCCGTTCACCGGTCACGCCGGTACCACCGCCGTCCGACCCAGCATCGTCCGTGCCGATCCATGGTGCACACTGCGCGCATGCGTTGCGGGGCATGCGGGGAATCGATCGAGGCCGGCGCCCGGTTCTGTCCAAACTGCGGGATGGCGGTCGCCCAGGCCAGCTGCGCGGCGTGCGGCGCACCCCTCGCCGCTGGCGCACGCTTCTGCGCAACCTGCGGCGCCCCCACGGCCGCCCCGGTGGGCGCCGCCGGGGTCGCCGAAAGCGTGCGGGAGCGCAAGGTCGCTACGCTCCTGTTCGCTGACCTCGTGGGCTTCACGGCGCTCAACGAGGGCCACGATCCGGAGGTCATCGAGGCGGTCGTGGGACGGGCGTTCGACCGGCTGAGCACCGAGGTCGCGCGCTACGAGGGCCTGGTCGAAAAGTTCGCTGGCGACGCCATGCTGGCCGTCTTCGGAGTCCCGGCCGTGCACGAGGACGACGCCGAGCGGGCCGTGCGCGCCGCGCTCGAGATGCAGGGAGCCATGGCTGACCTGCGCTCGCAGCTGGAGGCGGAGGGGCGGCCGGGGCTGGCGCTGCGCATCGGCATCGAGACCGGGGAGGTGCTCGCCAACCGGCAGCGCGCGGCGAGCGAGCGAGATCGCATCGTGACCGGGGACGCCGTGAACACGGCCGCGCGGCTGGAGCAGGCGGCCGCGGCCGGCGCCGTGGTGGTGGGCCCGGCGACGTACGCCGCGACGCGCGAGGCGATCGAGTACGAGGAGCTGGCGCCGATCGCGCTGAAGGGCAAGGAACTCCCCGTCCCTGCCTGGCGCGCGGTCCGGGTCAAGGCCGGACGCGGCGGGCGGCGCGCGGTGCTCGGCCTCGAGGCCCCGCTCATCGGCCGCGACGAGGAGCTGGCCCTACTCAAGGAGACAGTGCGACGGACGGTGGCCGAGGGCCGGCCGCACCTGGTGACCGTCGTGGGCAGCGCCGGCGTCGGCAAGTCGCGCCTGACGTGGGAGCTCGAGAAATACCTGGACGGGCTGCCGGAGATCTATCACTGGCGCAAGGGCCGGTGCCTGGCGTACGCGCAGACCAGCTACTCGGCGCTGGGTGACGCCATCTCCGCGGACGCATCGGCCCTGGACGACGATCCGACCGATGCCGTCGAGGCCAAGCTGGCCGCGCGGCTGGAAGACCTTGCCGAGGGGAAGGCTCCGGGGGCGGTGGAGGTCGGCGCACGGGTCGTGCTCGGCCTGGCCTCGGCCGGCGGGCTGGCGCGCGACGAGCTGTTCGAGGCGTGGCGCGGCTACCTGGAGCTGATCGCCGACCGCGCCCCGCTCGTCCTCGTGCTCGAGGACATCCACTGGGCCGATGAGGGCCTGCTCGACTTCATCGAGTTCCTGGCACGCTGGGCCGAGGCCCCGATCATGATCCTGTGCCTGGCCCGGCACGAGCTCCTGGAGCGGCGGTCGGCGTGGGCTGGCGGACTGCCGAACGCCACCACGATCGTGCTCGAGCCACTGCATCGCTCCGAGAGCCAGCAGCTGGTCGGCGCCCTACTGGGCGGTCCCCTGCCGGCCGAGCTTGGCCGCCGCGTGGCGGACGTCAGCGAGGGCAACCCGCTGTTCGCCGAGGAGCTCGTCCGGCTCTTCGTCGACCGCGGCGTGGTGCGCCGCACGCAGGGCGGCTGGGAGCAGGCGCAGCCGCTCGACGAGGTCGAGATCCCGCGCTCGATCCAGGCCCTGCTGGCGGCGCGCCTCGACAGCCTGCCCGCCGAGGAGAAGCGGCTCAGCCAGGACGCGGCGGTGGTCGGGCGCATCTTCTGGGATCGGCTCCTCTCGCACCTGGCCGGCCAGTCGCCAACCGCCACGGTGGCATTGCTGCGATCGCTGCGCGTCAAGGAGCTGGTGGTGCCGCGCGAGCCCTCGTCGCTGGCGGATGCGCAGGAGTTCGCCTTCCGTCACATCCTGATCCGCGACGTCGCCTACGACTCGCTCCCCAAGCTGGAGCGGGCGCGCAAGCACCGAGAGGTGGCCACATGGGCCGAGGAGCGCCTCGGCGAGCGCGCCGACGAGGTCGTCGAGCTGCTGGCGGCCCACTACTGGAGCGCGCTGCGCTACGAGGAGGAATTCGCGAGCGGAGGCGCCGGGCTGGACGACCTGCGGCGACGCACCCTCGACTTCGCCCGGTCTGCCGGGCATCGGGCGCTCGACGTGGGGCAGCTCGAGAGCGCGACGCAGTGGATGCGGATCGTCATCGAGCAGAGCCAGAAGCTGCATACCTCGGTTCGCGAGCATGCCGAGCTCGTGCTCGATTACGTGCGCGTCGCGGAGCTGTACGAGACGTACGACGCCCGCCTGGCCGCGGTCACGGAGACGCTCGAGCGCCTCGCCGGCCTGGGTGAGCTGACCGACGAGGACCGCCGGGTGATCGCGCGCCTGCGTCAATGGGAGGCGTACCTGACCTACTCCGGCGCGGATGCCTCACCCGAGCAGGTCCGCGGCATCATCGACGCGGGCCTGGAGGTGCTGAAGGGGATCGGTCCGTGCCGGGAACGAGCGTCGCTGCTGCATCGGCTTGGCTGGCTCATCTGGCGCACCGGTCGGGGCGAGGATGCCGTCGAACCCCTGCAGCGGGCCCTGGCCGAGGCTCGAACGGCCGGCAGCCGGCGGGTCGAGCGCTGGTCGCTCCACGATCTCGGGCTCGCCATGACGCAGCTGGTGCCGGATCCCGAGGGCCTCGGCCTCATCGAGCAGAGCATGGAGCTCGCGCGCGAGGCGAACGACGTCACGCTCCTGATGCGCTGCTACATCAACCTGCCGGGCACCCTGGTGAGCTTCGGCGAGTATGCGCGCGCGATCCCGATGTGGGAGGAGGGCATCGAGCGGGCACGCCGCTCATCGGATCGCCACTCGGTGTTCTGGCTCGCGAACAACCTGGCGCAGACGTACGCCGAGCTGGGCCGCCTCACCGAGGCGATCCCGCTCCACCTCGAGGCGATCGAAGCGGCGAGTGCCATCGGCATGGCCCGCGCCGGGCTACCGGAGTACAGCTGGACGTTGTTCCACCTCGGCCGGGTGGACGAGGCCCGCGAGACCTGGGCGCGCGCCCGACGGGACGAGGGCGCGCCCGAGCCACAGATGATCTCGTGGTGGGCGATCCTCAATGCGGTCATGAGCTGGGCCGATGACCCGCAGCGGAGCATCGCGGGGCTCTCCGCATCGATCGACGAGGCGCGGGAGGCAGGCACGACCGAAGGCATGGGCTACGCCGCGGGCATGCTGGCGAGGATGGCGATGCGTGCCGGAGACCTCGAGGCCGTGCGCCTGGCCGATGCGGCCGTCCGCGAGACGGCCGAGCTCGTCCCCACCGACCGGACCGCCACCCTGACCCGGTGGTACACCGCGCTCGCCGACCCTGACCGGGCCGCGGGCGCGGCACGTGCGGCGGACGCGGGGCAGGAGCTCGCGGCGACCGCCCACCGACGCGAGGCGGCCGACGCATACGCGGACGCGGCGTGGCTGGCAGAGCGGGCCGGGCTGCCCGCCGACGAGTGGCGCGGACGGGCCGATGCGCTGTATGCCGAGTGCTCCGCGGTGCCCCTGCTCGATTGGCTGCCGGCCCTCGAATCGACGTAGCCGCCGCTCCGATAACGGGTCCCACAAACGTGGATCACAAAGTCATACTGAGCGAGGTGCGGCCGCTCGCTGTCGTCGGCGAAGAGCAGTGGGCTTGACACCCTGACCCACGATCAGAGCGCCAGCAGGCTGAGCTGCTGAATGCGCCGATGCGCGCCACCGCCTGTCTCTACCTGCTCAAAGAGAGCGGAAAACTCGACCGGATTCACTCCCCCACCCACGCTCGGAAGCACAGCGCATCGGCCGGGATGGTCCGAAGTCAGCTGCTCTATCCACTGAGCTACGGGCGCGCGATTCACGCTCAAACAGAGCGGATAACTCGACCTGCATTGTGCCACAGCGCTCCCGCACCACCTAACCGGCTGGATGGCCGCCGGTAGGAACGCCAGCTCGTAGACACCAAGTGGGGCTTGCCCCTTCGACAGAGCAGCCTCCGGATTGGTACATGGACTGCGACAAGTTGGATGCGTAGGCTGGGCCTAACGCCGCCGGAGCAAGCGTCAGGCGCCTCGGCCACGGCCTGCGCCTCCTTGGCGTACTCCTTATTCGAGCGCCCTGACAACATCTCCAGCGACGCGACGACGACCTCGGTCTTCCAATGTCGCTTACGCCACTGTCAAGTTTCTCCCTGCTCGTGCCGGCTAGCGCGCCAGGCGGTACCGAAGGTAGACGACTCTCGATCTGAAGGTGCGGGTCTCGACGAGTTCGAGACCCAACGCGGCCGCCTCGGCGGCGAGAGTCGCGCCGCCGATCGCGATGTCGCCCTCCCCCGGCTCAGCTCGCAACCGCTTGATCTCCTCCGCGAGGCCGCCGGAGGCCAGGTGGGCATTGCCCTGCACCGCCGACAGCGTGGTGGAGAACACCACCTTTGGGAGCGGCTTCCAGATCGCGGCCACTCGAGCATTGAGTCGCCGAGCGATGGATCCTGGTCGGCGGTCTCCCAGTACAGCATCGCCTCGTACAGCCGTCGTCCCAACAGGTAGACGCCGACCTGTCGTATCTCGTCGGTGACGAAGCGAAAGACCTCCTCGTCGGGCGCCGTCCAGCCGAAGTCGCCGTCCGGCCCGACGATGTAGCCGTCAAGGGAGACGCCCAGCGGATAGGTCACGCTGCGCACCAGAAGTCCTCCTCGGTGATGGGTGGTTCGACATTACGACCGCAGACGCCGCAGGACTCATCGCCGCTCGCCGGATCTCCTGGGCTGCCACTGCCGCTGAGCAGCGGTATCCTGGCGGCCGCCCTTCCTTCGGGCTGACCCCCAGCCTCGACTACTAACCGTTCTTGACGCACAAGCCCGTGCTCAGGTCTTGACAAGGAAGCGCGCTGAACGACGGTCTTGCGTCTTGTCATCCTGCAATGGGGCCGCCTCCGATGTCGATCTTTCTCCTGCTCTTCGTCCATGACGGCGCCCCTCGCGCTCGCGTCGTGCGCGGGTCACGTGTGGACGCCGACCACGGCCTTCGGCTGCTACGCGAGAAGTACAGCGACGGATTTGGCTTCAGGACCGTTGAGGGTGTCATCGAACCAATCGCGCTGCCTCAACTTCAGGATGTCCACGAACCGATCGACTTCATGCTGGGCAAATGGACACGTAGGCCCCCACGTTCCTCGTCGCGGCGGCGATCGTCGCCTGGCCGCCGGTCGACGGATGGAAGTACTCGCGCGTCGAGACGTCGCCGGTGACGAAGTCGCAGCGGAAGCCGTCAAAGCCGCCGGCGTAGCAGCTCAGTGTGCCGGCCGCCTGTACTCCTTGCAGAGGTGGGGCGCGATCGGCCCTCAAGCTGGCCTTTGGTCGCGCTCAGCGGCAATTCTCGAGAATCAGCCAAACTGCCCGCACGCGACCTGCCGTCCGATTCACTGGCAGGAGTGGCGCCGGACCGTGCATGATCAGGGGCGTGGCGCGCGACCTTCCGTCCGGCACGGTCACCTTCCTCTTCACCGATGTCGAAGGCTCGACCAAGCTGCTCCACGCCCTGGGCGCCGAGGCATATGCCGAAGCCCTGGCCGCGCACCGTGCCATCCTACGCGCCGCCGTCACCGGCCACGGCGGGGTCGAGGTCGACACCCAGGGCGACGCCTTCTTCATCGCCTTCCCCACCGCGCCGGGTGCGCTGGCCGCCGCGACCGAGGCCACCGAGGCGCTGGCGAATGGGCCGATTCGGGTGCGCATCGGCTTGCACACCGGCAGCCCGCTGCTGACCGCCGAGGGCTACGTCGGCGCCGACGTGCACCGCGCCGCCCGCATCGCCGCCGCCGGCCACGGCGGCCAGATCCTGGTCAGCGCCGCCAGCGCCGCCCTGCTCGACACGGCCGACCTGCGCGACCTGGGTGAGCACCGCCTCAAGGACCTGACCGCCCCCGAGCGCATCTACCAGCTGGGCCCCGACGAGCACGCCGCGCTCAAGACCCTGCACCAGACCAACCTGCCGGTGCCGGCCACGCCCTTCCTGGGGCGTGACGCCGAGCTGGCCGAGCTGGCCGCCCTGCTGGCCCGCGACGAGGTGCGCCTGCTGACCCTCACCGGTCCGGGCGGCACCGGCAAGACGCGCCTGGCCCTGCAGTCGGCCGCGGCGGCCGCCGACGCCTTCCCCGGTGGAGTGTGGTGGGTGCCGCTGGCACCGCTGCGCGACCCGGCCCTGGTGCTCGAGTCGGCGGCCAGCGCGCTGGGTGCCTCGGGCGACCTGGCCGAGCACATCGGCGACACGCGCCTGCTGCTGCTGCTCGACAACTTCGAGCACCTCACCAGTGCCGCCGCGGACCTGGCCTCGCTGCTGGCGTGGTGTCCCAACCTGGCCCTGCTGGTCACCAGCCGCGCGCCGCTGCACCTGGCCGGCGAGCACGAGTACGCGGTCGACCCGCTCGCCCCGACCGAGGCGGTGGAGCTGTTCTTCACCCGTGCCGTGGCCGCCCGCCGCGACTTCAGCGCCAACGGCGAGGTGGCCCTCATCTGCGAGCGGCTCGACCACCTGCCGCTGGCCATCGAGCTGGCCGCCGCCCGCGTGAAGATCCTGTCGCCGGCCGCCCTCCTGGCACGCCTCGAGCAGCGCCTGCCGCTCCTCGCCGGCGGCGCGCGCGACCTTCCCGAGCGCCAGCGCACCCTGCGCGCCACGATCGAGTGGAGCCACGAGCTGCTGTCGCCGGACGAACAGCGCCTCTTCGCCCGCCTGGCCGTCTTCCGCGGCGGCTGGACACTCGAAGCTGGCGAGGCGATCGTGGAC
>Ga0136619_10000188_pt1 | contig 22248 bp, 21 predicted proteins | sample AntDrymUQ3532106_2_FD_104807 | JGI IMG/M metagenome (GOLD analysis project Ga0136619, IMG submission 104807) | Polar desert sand microbial communities from Dry Valleys, Antarctica - metaG UQ353 (21.06) | ecosystem: Environmental > Terrestrial > Soil > Desert | place: Antarctica: Dry Valley...
GCGCGATGGTACGAAGAAGTTCTCGGCCTGGAACGCCGCCACGAGGAGGTATGGGGCGGCCGTCCGCTGATGGTGTGCGCCGGTGAAACGTGCCTCGCCCTGTTCCCGCCGGATGGCACCATCTCAGAGCGGGCGTCGAGCCGGACGACGCTCTCGATGCGGCATTTCGCATTCAGGGTGGATCGGGAGAACTTTGCGGCGGCCCAGGAAAGGCTGGAGGAACTCGGGATCTCGTACACGTTCGAGGACCACGAGATCTGCCACTCCGTCTACTTCCCGGACCCGGACGGGCACAGGGTCGAGCTGACCACCTTTGAGATCTAAGCGTCTGTCTATTACCGTATCAGCGCCGTGAATATACCCGGCGATCTGGCCGAGACCTTGCGAAACGCCCAACGGGTGGCGGTCCTGACGGGCTCCGGCATCTCCGCCGAGAGCGGAATCCCCACCTTCAGGGAGGCCCAGACAGGACTGTGGGAACGCTACGATCCCCAGCAACTCGCAACTCTCGAAGCATTTCACCAAGCCCCGGAACTCGTCTGGAACTGGTATGAGTGGCGGCGGGAGCTGGTGGAGCGGACCGAACCAAACGCCGGCCACCTGGCTCTCGTGGAACTCGAAGATCTGGTCCCGGATTTCGCGCTCATCACCCAGAACGTGGACGGCCTTCACGGACGGGCCGGAAACATAGGTGTAATCGAGCTTCACGGCAACATCACGCGAACGAAATGTTCCATGGAAGGCGAGATCGTCGAAGAGTACGAAGAGGACGCCAGCCCGCCGGTCTGCCCCAACTGCGGAGCCCCGCTGCGCCCGGACGTGGTGTGGTTCGGGGAGATGCTGCCGCCAGCGGCGATGGAAACAGCCTCCAACGCAGCCCGAACCTGCGACCTCTTCCTCTCCGTCGGCACGTCGAGCCTCGTGTATCCTGCTGCCGGACTTCCGCGCGAAGCCCTCGCCAGCGGGGCGACGCTCGTCGAGATCAACCCGGACGAGACGCCCCTCACCGCTTATGCACACTATTCTTTGCGCGGGAAGGCGGGCGATTGTCTCCCCTCGCTCGTCTCCGCCCTCTCCGCCTGAAGGTAGCCTACGCAGGCTTTCCCTGACTACGGGTCTACGGGCGCGACCGGGACTTCGGGCGGCGGGATGAGTCTTCCGTGGCCGTCCACCAGGGGATCGTACGAGTCCCTGTGGAGCACGCCGCGTCAAACAATCCTTCACCGCCTTCCTGATCGCGGTGGCCGGCTTCATCCTCTACGAGAACAGCAGCGCACTGCCATGACATGACGCAGAACCATTCTTCACCTTCGTATCCCACGGAACTGAAGGATGGCACAGGAGCAAAATGAGCGTGCAGCATGCTCCTCAACCCCGCGTTCCGCGACATGGAGGCACCCGCGAAACATGAGTCGGAGGCCCGGAGCGCCGTGTTCGGAAGAAAACGCGAGATGTAGTGTCGTTCACCGTGATCGGGGGTATCGCCCGTAGTGTTAGACGGAGCCACGAAAGGAGAGCCACATGTCTGTAGAAAATCTGCGGCAGAGCCCGATGATGGTCCACATGCTCGATGCGCTGGATAACGGAGAAGATATCGGCCACTACGGTCGCCTGACGTTCGCCATGATCGCCCGCTACTTCGTCGAAGATGAGGAACTCGTCAGCCTCCTGACGAAGGATCGCGACGCCGACGAGCAGGAGATACGCGCCCTCGTGCAGCAGGTTCGGGAGAAAGGCTACAATCCTCCCCGCCGGGATCGCATCATCGAATGGCAGGAGCAGCAGGACTTCGCCATCTGCCCGAATCCCGACGACCCCGACGCCTGCAACGTCTACAACGAGCTGCAGTTCCCCGACGAGTTGTATGAGAGCATCCAGGAATACCGCGAAGAAAAGACGTAAGCGAACTTCAGTCGTCTGTTTCTTGCTGGTCGCCGACGGCTGATCCCCGTTCTGCTGCCAGCGCAAGATCGTGGGCGAGTCCCCGGTTGGCGCGCCCGACGAGGCGGGCCGAGGTCGTGACCCGGACGGAGAGCAACCGTTCTATGGGGATGTCTCGCTGGCGCAGGACCTGTTCCAAATGTTCGTCCTCCAGCGAGGACCGGGGCTCTAGGCCGCCAACCTCGCGATAGACGGCCGCCGTCAGGGCGAGCGAGGCCCCCGAGAACTGCCAGTGCTCCGCCTTGCCAGGGGCAGACCGGAGTTCCTTTTGCCGGAGACGCCCCCGCTCCGTGTGCCAGCGCACGATGTTCTCTGGCAGAGAGCCATTGTCCGAGAGTTCGATGCGTCCTCCGATGGCCACCGCACCGCGAGAGGCGGCGTCGAGTTGCGCCGCCAGCCAATCCGATGCGGCCACGGTGTCGGCGTCGGTCGAGCAGACCAGGCCACCGGGTCGTCCGAGGCCGAGCAGACGGGCGCACGCTGCCTCCATGCCTACCCGCCGCGCCGGCCCGGAGCCCCGTCCAGGACCATCGAGGAAGTGCAGCCGGAGGTTCGGATGCCTCTCCGCCAGGCTTCGCGCCCGGGCTTCTGTTTCGTCTGTGCAGTGGTCGAGCACTACCAGGACTTCGTACTCTTCGTGTGCGACGCCTCGCTGGCGCGCGAGCGCCCCCAGGCAGGCTTCTATGAGCGTTTCCTCGTCGCGGGCGGGTACGACGACGGAAGCCTGGAGGGCTGGATCCGGGGCGGACAAACTCATCCGGGGAAAGGCGCTCCGGCTTCGATCAGCTGCCGCCCTCGCTCGTAGTCATCGTCCGCGCCGTGGGCCAGAACACCCACCAGGACGTCGTCCTTGCCGTACCGGGCGGTGAAAGACTCACCGTCGGCATCGAAGAGCATTTCATCCCAGCCATCGCCCCAGGCCCAGTACTTGAGCGTACGGTCGCCGATAGTTGACCAGAAGCCGGGAGCCATCGCCCAGGCTGCCTCACCACCCGCAATCACGGTGCCCGCGATACGTCCGTGCTCCAGGGCATCGCCCCAGTGCTCGACGCTCAGGTGGCGTCCGGCGGCCTCGTTGTATGCCCGGACAATATCCCCGACGGCGAAGATGCCCGGCGCGCTCGTCCGCATCGCAGAGTCCGTCACTACGCCGCCGTTTACCTCCAGACCGGCCGCCTCCGCGAGCCCGATGCGCGGCCGGACGCCGGTTCCGAAGAGGACGGTACCGGCGGACATCGTATCCCCGCCTTCTATGGACACCTCGTAGCCGTCGCCCAGTTGTTCGATGCTCTCCAGATTTGCGCCCAGTCGCAGTTCCACGCCGTAGCCTTCGAGCCAGCCCTGAATGCGCTCCGCGACCTCCGCGCCCAGACGTTCTTTCTGGGGAGCTTCTTCCAGGCTGATCAGGGCGACCTCCGCACCCCGCAGCGAGAGCGAAGCCGCAGCCTCGCACCCGATGAAGCCGCTGCCTACCACCACGGCCCGGCTTCCCTCACCGACGCGGCTTTGCAGCCGGGTCGAATTCTCGATGGTGCGCATCACCAGGATTTCGGGGTCGTCCGCGCCGGGGATGGGGATTCGTACGGGCTCGGAGCCGGTGGCGAGAACCAGGGCGTCGTATGGAATCTCCTCTCCATCTTCCGACTCGACTATCTGCCGTTCGCGGTCAACGGAGGTCGCGCTCGTCGCCTCCCGCAACTCGACGCCATTCTCCTCGTACCATTCTGGCCGCTCGATAGGCAGTTCGTCACGCGACATTTCGCCGCGCAGGTACTCTTTGGTGAGCGGCGGACGATTGTAGGGCGCGTATGGTTCGGTGGTCAGGATGGTGACGTCGGCCCGGCCGCCTTCTTGCCGATACGCCCGGGCTGTGGCGAGGCCGGCCGGGCCACCGCCGACTATCACGAGACGTTGGTCGTTGTTCATGCAGTGTCCTCCAGGAGATCCAGGCGGTACTCGTCTTCGGTCACCGACGTCATGCGGGCGAGGCGGGTGTTTTCCACGAGCAACTCGTGTACCTCGTCGCCTTGCAGCGGGTAGGTCTCTGTCTCCTTGCGCCAGTGGACGGCGAGCAGCAGTCCCCCCGGGGCGAGCACATCCTCCAGGAGCTTCAGCGTCTCCAGCATTGTCTCCCGGGGCAGGTAGTAAAGAACCTCGGAGGCGACGACGAGATCAAAGTGTCCCTCTGGCGTCTCCTCGGGCAGGGTACGACGCTCGACGCGGACGTGCTCGAACCCCGCGAGCCGTTTTCTCGCTTCGGTGACGGCGCGCTCCGAGGTGTCCACGGCCAGTAATTCGTCGCAGAGGGACGCCAGCATGGCGGTGAAGACCCCGATGGAAGAGCCGACCTCCAGAGCCCGCCGGAAACGGCGATTCCCGAGGACTGACAGCGTGCGAGCGTACTTGCGGCGTTCGTACTCGCTGGTCTCGAAGCTCCACGGGTCTCTGGAGCGGGCGTAGAGATCTTCGAAGTAGTCCCGATCCAACCGCTCCCTCATGGATGGCCACCGTTTGACCGTTCGAACCAGGCCCGGATGGCCCTTCTGTATCCGTCCGGGATGGCGATGGTTCCCAACTCGTCAGAGCCGAAAGTCCCCGAAGCGCGGTGTTCTTCGCTATGCCTCAGCGGGGTGAAGTCCACGGACGTACATCCATAAGCCACGACGAGCACGTCGCCCGAGCGTGGTATCCGGTAGACCCAGGCGTCCAGTAGCGGCACGACCTCCACATGCAGGTCCTCGCGCTCGTTCTTCAGGAGGACGACTCTTCCCTCCTTCAACAGAACTCCCTTGACGGAAACGGGGAAGCTCTGCATTCCGGGCATGCTGGTCCGAAGGTCAGCCCGATGCATCATCGTCTTCCGTCATGCGAGTCTGTATTTCCTGCCTTCCGGCGCGGGCGAGGGCGGGTTCCAGACGATGCTGGAGGAGGAAAAGCTCCAGGTCGCGCCTGGCGCGGTCGAGGTTACCGGCGACTGCGAAAGGATGGGAGCCGACGGCGCGTGCGGCCTCGTCCAGGATGCTGCGGCACGCCGCCGCGATGGATTCACGAAGGCCGGTGGAGAACGGGGCCATCGAATCCTCCGGGTTTGTGTCGGCGTAGCGGGCCGCGTACTCCAGCCAGCGATCCATGGTCCCCTGCGCCGCGAGCATCTTTCCTGCGGACAGGGAGACGATGTCGTCGGGAACGCCGCCTGACTTGGCGGCGAGGATATCGAGGGCAGCGTTAACAGCGGAGTCAGCGATACCGGCCCAGGTTACCGCGGTTCGCACGGCGTCGCGGGAGAAGTACGGCTCGCGGACGAGTTCACCCCGCTCGCCGAGCACCGCGAGCACCGGCGTCCGGTGGAAGACGACGCGGTGGCTCTCGGAGGCTCGCATGCCCGCACCCCGGAACCAGCCCTCGTCCACCTCAACGCTTTCGTCGAGGGCCACATATACGAGGAGTGGCGGTCCTGGTCCTTCAGTCTCCGGCGCCCGTACGGCGACCAGCGCCCTGTCGATGCCCGTGGAGCCGCTGCAGAAGGTTTTGACGCCGTCTATTGTCGGGCCGTCAGTGGTGTCCACGAGGCTTGCGGGACCTCCTTCGCCGGGGATCGGGTCGGCCCCCCAGACTCCTAGCAGGAGTTCCCCCGTGGAAACTGCCTCCAGTTCATCGGACCGGAGAGGCTCTGGCGCAAGCACCGCCAGACGCTCGACGCCGTTGAGATGTCCGTCCAGGATGCGGCCTACGGAGGCATCGGCCCGGGCGACGGCCCGCAATACTCGCCACTCCTCGGAGAATGGAGCCAGGCGTCCGGTCTTCGATGCGGCGTGCGGCGCCGGCATGGCGAGGATGCCGACCTCCGCGAGAGCCTTGAATGGCGCGCCCGGGAAGCCAGGGTCTGAGTCGCGGGCTGCAGCTTCGGCGCGTATTTCGTCCAGCACGGATAGCAGATCAGACACCGTCCGCAGGCGTCTCCCTGTCCCGGCGCCCGTCAAACCGCCGACCTCGGCTGCGTGAACGAAGTGCGTTGTACGAGGTCTATCGTGACGGGTTCGCAGCCAAGTGAACGGATACTAGCCACGAGGGTGCCGATGAGCGCGACGGTCTCTTCGCAGCCCGAGCGCCGGGCTCCGGGGCCGAGCCCATCGTGCATGAGCACCACGGCGCCGGGACCGAGGCCAGGAGAGATAGCTTTGAGCATCTCTGTTGCGTTGTCCCCGCGCCAGTCGTGGGTATCAGCCGTCCACAGGGCGAGGCGCAACCCGAACTCCTCCGCAATCTCTGTTGTCCACGGGGCCAGTACGCCCCACGGCGGGCGCCAGAACCAGGGCGAGACGCCCAGTTTGCGAAGGTCTCGGAGCCCGGAGCGCACGTCGGCTTCTACTTGCTCGCGGGCCTGTTCTGTGTGACGGACGTGCCTCGTGCAGTGCAGTTCCACGGCGTGCCCGTCGGTCAGAATCTCGGAGATCAGGTACGGGAACCTCCGGGCTAGCGGCGCGGTCACGAAGAAAGCCGCCCTCGCATCCACAGCCCGCAAGGCTTCCAGAACCTGCGGCGTCCACACGGGGTCAGGTCCGTCGTCGAACGTCAGGGCGATAGCGTCCTGAGCGGAGCCGGGCTGCGTGCTGAAGTCTGCGGATGTCCGTATCACGAGCGCCTTTGTTCCCAGGATTTCACCGGACGAATCCTGGAGACGCTGGAGAGGTCCGCACGGGGCGCCTAGTTGTTGCCTTCGCTCGGGTGCGTTGCGGGGTTTGAGCCTTTGTCGGATCCGGGAGCGCGCCGCAGGGCTATGTTCAGCTCTTTTAGCTGCACTTCGGAGACGGGTCCGGGGGCGTCCATCATCTCGTCGCGGGCGGCCTGGGTTTTGGGGAAGGCCATTACCTCTCTGATGTTCGGCTCGTCTTGCAGGACCATGATGAGGCGGTCTATCCCCGGTGCGATCCCACCGTGAGGCGGCGCGCCGTAGCGGAAGGCCGTCAGCATCGCCCCGAAGCGCCTCTCCGCCTCTTCCTTGTCTATCCCGACGATGGAGAACACCTTCTGCTGGAGGTCGGGGCGGTGGATCCTGATGCTCCCCGAAGCCAGCTCGGTGCCGTTGGCGACCAGATCGTAGAGCTGGCCGATGACCGATAGCGGGTCCGTATCCAGCTTCTCCAGGTCTTCCTCGCAGGGCATGGTGAACATGTGGTGCATGGGCTCTATGCGTTTCTCGTCTTCGTTCCACTCGAACAGCGGGAAGTCCGTAACCCAGCACAGCGCCAGAACGCCCTCCCCCGCCAGTCCGAGCCGGTCCCGGAAGTGCAGCCGCAGCCGGTTCAGGCTCTCGAAAACTACGGGGTTCCGGTCGGCCACGAAGAATAGCCAGTCTCCTGGCTCCGCCCCGAGCGACGTGCGCAGGGAGGTTTGTTCCTCTTCCGAGAAGAACTTGGCGACCGGCCCCGTCAGGCCGTCCACTTCGATGCGGAAGTGTGCGAGCCCCTTCGCCCCGGCGTCCGTGGCTATTTTCGTCAGTTCATCCGTTTCGCGCCGGGAGAGGTCTCCGAGTCCGCCGACCGCAATGCCGCGCACAGATCCGCCGGATTCGACGGCCCCCCGGAATACTTTGAACTCCGAGGAACGGGCGATCTCCGATACGTCCTTCAACTCCAGGCCGAAGCGAAGGTCCGGCTTGTCGGAGCCGAAGCGGTCCATCGCCTCGGCGTAGGTGAGACGTGGGAATGGTTTGGAGACGAGCTTCTTGCCTGAAAAGTCCTCGACGATCTCCGTATAGAGACCTTCGATGAGGTCAAGGACTTCGTCTTGTGTGGTGTAGCTCATCTCCAGGTCGAGCTGAGTGTGCTCGGGCTGGCGGTCGCCGCGCTGGTCCTCGTCGCGCAGGGCGCGCGCGATCTGAAAATATCGTTCGAACCCCGCCACCATGAGGAGTTGTTTGAATTGCTGCGGGGATTGCGGCAGCGCGTAGAACTGTCCGGGATACAGTCGGGCCGGAACCAGGTAGTCGCGGGCGCCCTCTGGCGTGGAGGCGGTCAGGAGGGGAGTCTCGATCTCTACGAAGCCACGCTCGTCCAGGAAGTCGCGCATGTGCTTGACGACCTGGTGGCGGAACAAGATGTTCTTCCGCATGCGCTCGCGCCGCAAGTCCAGGTAGCGGTACTTTAGACGCAGAAGCTCGTCCACTTCCCGCTCGCGATCGATCTCGAAGGGCGGCGTCGCGCTCTCGTTCAGAACCCGCAGTTCGGTCGCCTGGACTTCTACCTCACCGGTCGTAAGCTCCGGGTTTTCGTTCCCTTCGGGCCGCAGGGCTACCTCGCCTTCGACGGAGATGGACCACTCCGGGCGCAGCTTCTCGGCGGCGGTAAACAGCTCTGCGCGTTCTGGATCAAAGGTAACCTGGATAATTCCCCATCGGTCACGGAGGTCTATGAAGACCAAACCGCCGTGGTCCCTGCGACGGTGTACCCAGCCCGCCAACCGCGTCTGCTCGCCAGCGTTTTTCGCCCGCAGCTCGCCTGCAGTGTGTGTTCTGTAAGGGTTCATAGCGCCGCTCCTCTCCGTGTGGGACCGTAAATGCTCGATGGTAGACACCCAATGGTAGAACAAACATCGCACGCTGGCGTGACGGTTGTGGGGACCGCAGGGTATTGACCCCCCGATTGCACGGTTTTCATGGCTATGGTACCTTGCGAGTGGTTTCTTACCGGGCGCTGGGGAGGGTCCCCGGGCGACCGGTGCGGTTTAGGGACGTACGGGAGTCGCAACCGAGGGGATGGGATCAGAGATTTGCCTTTGAAGGCCGGGTTGCTTGCTCTTCTCGCCCTGACGACGCTTCTGATAGCCGGGTGCGGAGGAGGCGACGACGCCGCCAGTACCCCACCGGCCAGCGCCACCGCGACGAGCACCGCGTCGGCGGCCGCGGCGAGCGCGCCCGCCACCGTGGGTGCCGGACAGGCAGAAACCTTCAAAGATACCCCGTTCGCCCTGAACATGGACCAACCCGTTCCCCCGGACTTCCGGGCCGCCTATCAGCGGCGATCCCTGATCTCGGTCCAGTTCTACAAAGAGAGCCAGGATCCCTTCTATCCGCAGGGTCTTCAGCCCGACGTCAAGGTACAGCGGTCGATGGAGAGCCTGAGCCGGCAGTATCCGACGATCGAGTTCTTCTCCTACGAGATAACCAACCCTGGCGCCGCCGAGACCAGTGAGGGGTTGGATCGGGCACAGTACGGCACGCTCCCCGCCCAACTTGGCGTCGGCATCACGCCCTACGTGGTGACCTTGGCGCCGGACGGCGACCAGTACGTCATAGACAACCTGTTTCAGGGGTACACGCCGAGGGCCGTTCTAAGCCAGGCGCTCTTCGACCTTTCGGCCACCGAAGTCGAGAGCAACACCAGCGATGTGGACGTGGTCATCGAGCAACTAGAGCTTACGGACTCAGGGAGCGGTCTGGAGTACATCTCCATCGCCAACCAGAGCACGCAAGAGGTCAACCTCCAGGGCTTCAGCCTGCGCCTGCTCGACCCCGAGACCGGGGAGGTAAACCCGGATTCGGTGGGGGTTCAGATCAACGAGGACGTACTAATCCAACCGGGCGAGAGCGCCTCCGTCGGCCGCCTCCCGAGCGTGGTGGACGCGGACGGAGATCGCGTGGAGGGTGTCTTTGAGGGCGGCGACGCCCTGCAACTTGCCCCGGGAGATCAACTCGCCCTCATCGACTCGGGCGGGGCGGTCGCCAATACCTTTACGGTTTGAATTTAGGCTTCGGGCTACAGGTGTCAGGTAACGAACGCGACAGGCTAACTTTCGTCATGCCACCAGCCTGGTGAACGCGTCGTGAGGTGGATGGTCGCCGAAACCCGGTGGCTCCACAACACTCGATGCCTGATACCCAAAAACCTCACGATGCAATTTCGGCGGCGTGGGTTAAACTCGCACGGATGACGGAGCACCGCGTTTATCTGGATCATGCCGCGACCACGCCCCTCGACGAACGGGTGCTGGAGGCCATGCTTCCCTATCTCAGCGGACGGCGCGGCAACCCATCTTCGCTCCACGCCTCCGGGGCCGCGGCGCGCGAGGCCGTAGAGGGGGCGCGGGAGACCGTGGCCGCGCTCGTCGGGGCAGCATCCGGCGAGATAATTTTTACCGGCGGCGGCACGGAAGCGGACAACCTGGCGCTTCTGGGAACGGCGCGAGCGTCGGAATCCGCCAGAAAACGCCACCTCGTCGTCTCCGCCGTGGAGCACGCCGCCGTGAGGGAGACCGCACGGTATCTCGAAAGCTCGGGATGGGAGGTGACCCATATCGGGGTGGAGGCGGACGGCCTCGTTGACCCCGAGGAACTCGTCGCCGCGCTGCGGCCTGACACCGTGATCGCCGCCGTAATGTGGGCGAACAACGAGGTCGGAACCGTGCAGCACGTGGAAGAATTGGCCAAGGTCTGCGCGGAGCGAGGAGTTCTGTTCCACGCCGACGCCGTGCAGGCTGCGGGCCGCGTCACTATAGACGCGGGGTGTGTGCCCGTCTCGACCCTCGCGCTCTCTGGCCACAAGCTGTACGGTCCGCAGGGCGTCGGCGCCTTCTACGTTCGCGATGGGGTCGCTTTCGAATCGATGGTCTTCGGCGGTGGTCAGGAGAGGGGCATCCGGAGTGGCACTGAGAACGTGGCTGGTATCGTGGGCCTCGGCGCCGCAGCCCATCTGGCCCGCGAGGAACTGGATGCGCGGGTCAGGCATGAGACGAGGCTTCGAGACCGCATCATCGGCGGCGCCACGGCGCTGCCGGGTGTGCGGTTGAACGGACATCCAGAGGAACGGCTCTCCAACAGCGTCCATCTCACGGTCGAGGGTGTGGAGGCTGAGGGGCTCGTACTTTTTCTGGATGCCCTCGGCTACGAGGTCGGGAGCGGTTCGGCTTGCGCATCCGGTGGGCACAAGGCGTCTCCGGTGCTATTGGCAATGGGCCAGGACGAACGCGAAGCGTTCTCCGCTATCAGGATCACGACAGGCAAAGACAATGCCGCCGAGGAGATCGAAGATTTCCTCGAAGCCTTCTCCACGGCCGTTACACAACTGCGCGAACTCTCGCCCCTGCAAATCACTTGAAACCTGAAGTCTGATGCCTGAAACCTACAGACCCGAAGTCATAGACCATCTCGTTCGCCCCCGGAACGTCGGAGACCTCGGCGAACCCGTCGGCGTCGGCGAGTCGGGCGACGCCGCGTGCGGCGACATCGCGCGGTTCTCCGTCGAAATAGAGGATAACGTGCTCCGGGACGTGCGCTACAAGGTCTACGGCTGCGCCGCGTGCATCGCCGCCGGGTCCGCTCTTTCGGAGTTGGTCCGAGGCAAGACCCTCCTCGACGCCGCGCGGGTCTCGAAAGAGGATGCAAGGGATGCGCTTGGCGGGCCGCTGCCGGCGGGTAAGGAACACGCGCTCACGCTGGTGCTCGACGCGCTGCACAAGGCGTTCGAGGATCACTGGAACCGTGCGGCGGGCAACATGCTCGTTGAAGGATACGGTGGCGCCGAGGCGGACGATGGCAAGACGGTCGTAGCGGCGATGAGCGGCGGGGTGGACTCAGCCGTGACCGCGTTGCTCCTCAAAGAGGCGGGATACCAGGTGGCCACCGTCACCTTCCGGTTGCACGATGGGGAACGGGGCAGCCGGTCATGCTGCTCGCCGGACACGGTGCTCTTCGCCCGTGACACGGCGCACCGTATGGGCCTGCCGCACTTCACCCTGAACCTCAAGGACCTCTTTCAGAAACGTGTGATGCGAGACTTCGTCGGCTCCTACGAGAAAGGACGGACGCCCAACCCCTGCGTCGCCTGCAACGCCCACGTGAAGTTCCACGCCGCAGCCTTCCTGGCCGATGGACTCGGCTTCCACCACGTTGCCACGGGCCACTATGCCCGGGTTGCCGATGGTGCCGAAGGGCCGGCGCTCGCCCGTGCGAAAGACGCGGCCAAGGATCAGACATACGTCCTGTGGCCGATCCCGCAGAAGCTGCTTGCGCGGACGGTCTTCCCACTTGGCGATTACGAGAAGCCGGAGGTGCGCCGGATCGCCGAGGAACGCGGCCTGGCGGTCGCATACACGCCGGAGAGCCAGGACATCTGCTTCATCCCGGACGGCAACTACCGCAAGTTCGTTCGCAAGAAGGTCGCCGCCGAGCCCGGCGAGGTCGTGGACGGTTCGGGCAATGTCCTCGGGCGTCACGCGGGCGTGGTGGACTTCACCGTTGGACAGCGGCGCGGTATCGGTGTCTCGGCCCCGGCGCCGCTCTACGTCACGGAGATTCGCCCACGGAGCAAGCAGGTCGTGGTCGGACGGCGCAAGGATCTGGAGGTCCATGAGGTGCACGTCAGGGACATGAACTGGTTCCTCGCGCCGGAGGAGGCGCGCGCTGTGCAGGTGCGCTACAACGGCTCGCCGGTGCCGTGCGAGGTCGAGGAGCTGGAGGATGGAGGGTGGATCGCACGTCTCGCGCAGCCGGTCATGGGCGTGGCGCCGGGACAGTCGGCCGTCTTCTACAGCGAGGATGGTGAGCGGGTCGTCGCCGGGGGCGTGGTGGCGCGTCGCGGATCTTAGCCGAAAAAGCGGGTGTATGTGCGTGCGGCGGGCTTTACGACGCGAGTATAATCCGGGTGTTCCGGGACGTAGGTTGGAGGTGCAACGGATTTGGGCGCTTTCGTGGAGCTGATGACGGGGGTTCTGTTCGCGGGTATCGCCGTGGCGTTCTTCGTGCTCGCCTGGCTGTTCTTGCGGCTGGCCAGGATCTTCTCCACCACGGAACAGTCGATCAAGGATGTCTCCGAGCAGGTGGTGCCGCTCCTCGGCAAGACCCACGTCACGGTGGACAACATAAATAGCCAGCTCTCCCAGCTCGACACGGCCGTTGGTGACGTGGCCGGTATCACGGGGGAACTCGACCAGACGACGACCGTCATCACCCAGGGCGTCAGGGGTGGGGTCATCAGGCTCTCCTCCGCGACAGCCGGGCTCTCGCGCGGGATCGGCGCCTTCATCAAGGGCGAGAACAAAGGCGAGAAGCAGCCCGAGGAGGAGGGCTAGGCTATGGCGGGATGGGGCAAGCTGGTGGCCGGGGCTCTGATCGGGGTGGCCGGAACGGTCTACGCCACGAACGAGGAATTCCGCAAGAATCTGCCGGGCGCCGCACGCGACCTGCCCGTGGCGATTCGTCGTCGGTTGGAGAATGCGGTCTCCGCAGGAAAGGCGGCCTCCTCGGAGCGCCGGGCGGAGATCCTGCGCGACCTCGAAAAGCACGGCGGACAACACCCCGTCCGGGAGACGCATCTGGATTTCACGGAAGAAGTCGAATCACCGCCGAGCGAAGCGACGGAAAACCAGCCGCAGGATCCCACGCAGCCGGCCGAGCATGGTAAACAACACGAGCAAGAGCATCAGGGCTAATTTGCGCGACCGCGAGAAGGAGTTTTATTTGCCAGCGGCTGAGACCACCGAGTACACATATCTGACGATACCGCCGGTCGTGGAGTTGCGATCGTGCGTCGGGCTCGTGATGGCCGGCATGGCGATGCGCGCCAGGGTCGGGGTCGGCGGCCTGGAGGAGGCCGTGGAACTATTGGAGAGCTATCACTCGCAGGGTGAGCCAACCCGTTACCGCTTCTCTCTGGGCGAGGAGTGCGTTCTCGCAGAGGTGGAGGAGCCGGAATTAGGGGGCAGGGCGGAGGTTGACACCGGATGGCGAACGGTGGTGGAGCTAGTATCTTGATGCGTCGCTACAGGCGGCCGGACAAAGCGCGCACCCGGCGGCTTCTAGTCCGCTACCACAAGGAGGGCGACGAGCGTGCCCGCGAGCAGGTGATTCAAGAACAGCTCCCGCTGGTGGAGTTCCTGGCGCGCAAGTTCGCCGGACGCGGAGAGCCGGTGGACGACCTCGTCCAGGTCGCCTCCGTCGGCCTCATAAAGGCCGTGGACCGCTTCGACGTGGACCGCCAGATCGAGTTCTCCACCTACGCCACGCCCAACATTCTTGGGGAGATCAAACGCTACTTCCGCGATAAAGGCTGGGCGATGCGCGTCCCGCGTGGCCTCCAGGAACTGCGCCAGGCCGCCAAGGAGGCCATCAGGGACGAGACGGTACGCAGCGGAAAGTCTCCGACCATCCAGGACCTCTCGCACACCCTGAACGCTGACGAAGAGAGCGTCGCGGAGGCCCTCACTTTGGGTCGCGCTTACAACACCAGTAGCCTCGACGCGCCCGTCAACCAGGAGGACACCGACGGCGACACCATCATGGACCTCCAAGCCGACGAGATTTCCCCGATAGAAGGAATAGAGGATAAGTTACTCCTCCGGTCCGCCATGGGTTCGCTCAGGGACCAGCAGCAGACCATCCTCAAGCTCCGCTTCGACGAGGGCAAGACGCAGACCGAGATAGCGGATCGCATCGGCGTCAGCCAGATGCACGTAAGCCGTCTCCTCAGGCGCGCCCTCGAAGACCTACGGCGCGAACTCACCGAGCTGGAAAACAAAGCCTAGAAAAGTACAATACCGACAATGAATAGCAGCGAAATCCGCCAGAAGTTCCTGGACTTCTTCGCCGAACGGGGCCATCGGCCCTACCCGAGTTCGTCCCTGATCCCGCACAACGACCCGACCGTGCTCCTGACCACCGCCGGAATGCAGCAGTTCATAGACTTCTTCACCGGCCAGCAGAAGCCGCCCGTACCGCGGGCCGTCAGCGCCCAGAAGTGTTTCCGTACCCAGGACATCGAGGAGGTCGGCGACTCGACGCACCTCACGTTCTTCGAGATGCTCGGCAACTTCTCCTTCGGGGACTACTTCAAGAAGGAGGCCGTCCAGTTCGCCTGGGAATTCCTGACACAGGAACTGGGCCTGCCGCCGGAGCGGCTCTGGATCACGATTTTCGAGGGCAACGAAGACGCCCCGGAAGACGTGGAGGCCAAGAGGTTCTGGATGGATGTCGGTGTCCCGGAGCACAAGATATTCGGCCTCCCCAAATCGGAGAACTGGTGGGGACCGCCCGGAGATTCCGGTCCTTGTGGGCCGTGCTCCGAGGTCTACTACGATTACGGTGAGGAGTTCGGTTCTGGCGATCCGCGGACCGACCCGCAGTACGGACCCGGCGGCGACGGAGACGAAAACGGACGCTTCCTGGAGATCTGGAACCTCGTCTTCAACCAGTACGAGCAGCGCACGGACGGCACCCTCACGCCGCTCGCAAAGCCCGGCATAGACACCGGCATGGGCCTGGAGCGCACCACCGCCGCCGCGCAGGACATCCACAACATCTATGACACGGACCTCTACGCGCCGATCTTCAAGAAGGCCCGCGAGTACTCTGGCGTCGCCATCGACGACTCCGACATGACGGATCGCTCGTTACGCATTCTGGCCGATCACTCCCGGAGCATCGCCTTCCTCATCGCGGACGGGGTTCGTCCAGGCAACCAGGGCCGTGAGTACGTTCTTCGACGCATAATACGCCGGGCGACACGGGAGGCATACGTGCGGCTCGGGATGGGTGCGGGGCGGATCTCCGGCGTTGTCGGGGCGGTCGTTGCTGAGATGGGAGACTTCTATGCGGAGCTCGCGGCGGCGCGGGAGGACATAGAAAGAATCACCACGGTAGAGGCGGCCCGGTTCATGGAGATCTACCATTCCGGGATGGAGCTTCTGGAGAAGGAGATTGCTGAGACCGGTGAGGGTGAGATGCCACCGACTGCGGGTGGGGCGCCGATCCAGCCCAACTTCTTCCCAGGCGAGGTCGCCTTCCTGCTGCACGATACTTATGGATTTCCGGTGGAGATCACGCGTGACGTGCTGGACGAGCGCGGTATCTCGCTGGATGAGGCGGGCTTCGACCTGGCGATGGCCGGGCAGCGGGAGCGCGCCCGCGAGGCCATGCAGGGCCACGAGAGGGTCGTGGCGGCGTTCCGGGAGCAGGAGATAAAGAGCCGCTTCGTCGGCTACGAGCGCGAGCAGGTTGAGACCAGGATAGTGGCCGCAGAGCCCGTGCCGGGCGTGGAGGGGGAGGACTTCGTGGTGCTCGCGGAGAACCCGTTCTACGCTACGGGTGGTGGGCAGGTCGCTGATGAGGGTTGGATCACCTCGGATCGAGCCCAGCTCGAAGTGGTGGATGCCATCCCTGCGGGGGATTATCAGGTTCTGCGCGCCAAAACCGAACGCCGGGCCATCCAGGTCGGTGAAGCGGTTACGGCCTCCATAAACCGCGTCCGGCGCCAGCAGATAGAAGCCAACCATACGGCCACCCACATCCTGCACTGGGCGTTGAGGGCGGTGCTCGGGAAAGAGGTGGTGCAGGCTGGCAGCTATGTCGGCCCGGATCGGCTGCGCTTCGACTACCGGTACTCCGGCAAGGTTGACGAGGCCGAGCTACGCCGGGTGCAGGAGCTGGCGCTACTCAAGATCACCGAGAACCAGCCCGTCCGCTACTACACCACCACGCTGGCCGAGGCCCGTAATCTCGGAGCCATAATGCTCTTCGGGGAGAAGTACGGCGACCTCGTGCGCGTCGTCGAGGTAGACGGCTTCTCCCGCGAACTGTGCGGGGGCACGCACGTCCGCGACACCGCGGAAGTGGGGGCGTTCAAGATCGTCTCCAACCGCAAGCACGGGGCGGATCTCTACCGCATCGAGGTCATCACCGGCCGCGAGGCGCTCTACTACCTGATAAGGACGGCCGAGAAGGCCGAGGCCATCGCCGGCAAACTTCGGGTCGACGTGGATCGGTTGGCAGAGGTCGTGGACGGACTCCGGAGCGAGGTCGGCGAGGCCCGCGAGGCCGCCAGAGAGCATACTCTCCGTCAGGGACTGGGGGAGGTTGGCTCCCTGGTCGAGAACGCAGAGTCCATCAACGGCGCCCGGGTCGTGGCCGGGCAGGTCGTGGCGGCCGACGTCAAGGGGCTGCGTCAGATCTCCGACGACATCAAGAACCGCCTCGGCGGACCTTCCGCTGTGGTGCTCGCCGCCGATCTTAACGGCAAGGCCGTCGTAGTCGCCAACCTCCACCCGGAGGTGTCCGAGAAGATACAGGCCGGGGAGTTGGTGCGCGAGATCTCCGGCGTGCTGGGTGGCGGTGGCGGTGGCGGAGCCACCATGGCCCAGGCTGGGGGCGGAGACCTCTCCGCCATACCGAACGCCCTCAGCCTCGTACGCGACATCCTCGGGGAGCGACTCTCCGGCGACGGCGCCGGAAGCTGATTTTTGGGCAGGCCCGAGCCCGCCTCCGGGCGTATAGTCGCGCTCGACCTCGGCGAAGCATGGACCGGGGTCGCCATCTCCGACCCCGGAGCCATCATCGCGAGCCCCGTGAAAACCGTGCCAGCGGTGGACCTGGCGGACTACCTGGAGAAGCTCGTGCGCGATGAAGAGATCGGGGAGATCTTGGTCGGCGTCCCGAAGACGCTCGGGGGTGAGGTCGGTTTCCAGGCGCGGCGCGTATTCGCTAAACTGGACGACCTAAAAGAGCGGCTTCCGGGAGTGCGCTTCATCGAGTGGGACGAGCGGCTCACGACGCGCGTGGCCGCGGCCCGCTCCGAAGGACGAGGCGGGCGGAAACGGCGGGGCCGGGAGAGGTTGGACCATCTGGCGGCGGCCGAGATGCTGCAGGAGTATTTGAGAGCGAGGGGGGATCTTTGAGGCGGTACGAACGCGGTAACCGCCGCGATCTGGAAGAGGTTAACGAGCGGCTGTGCGCGCTACGGGAGCCTCGTCGGCGCAAGAAGCGGGCCAACTGGGGGCCCACCGTACTCGGGATCTTGTTCGGTGTCGGAATCATCCTCGCCCTTTACTTTATCTACACTTCGGCAACCAGCGGGGATCAGGAGACCTCGGAAGCGCCGGCTACCGTCTCCGTCGTCGAAGGCGATACCCTCGAAAGCGTCGCGGCAAAGCTCAAGGACACCGGTATTATCGCCAGCACCTCGCTATTCGAGCTTGAGGCGCGGGTGAGCGATCAAAGTACGGAACTCAAGCCAGGCAAATACCGCTTCCGCCCCGGCACGGACGCCGAGAAGATTCTCGCCGCCATGACCGCTGGGGAGGGTGTGCCCCTGTTCGCCATCACCATTCCGGAGGGCCTTACGATAGAGGAGACCGCCGAAACCGTCGCGGAAGGGAGCAAGATACGGGCGAACGATTTCCAGGCGGCGGCGAAGAGGACGGGGTATGGCTACGCATTCCTCGAGAACCCGAAAATACACACCACGGAAGGGTTCCTCTTCCCCAAGAGGTACGAATTCGAGCAGGGCGCCACGGCCTCCCAGGTCGTCAACCGGTTGTTGGAACAGTATCTCCTGGAGACGCAGGGCCTCGACCTCGGGGAGGCACGGAAGCGCCTCGGCCTGACGGAGTACGAGATACTCACCGTCGCCTCCCTGGTCGAGCGCGAAGCCGCCAACCCCCAGGAACGCCGGCGGGTCGCCTCCGTGATCTACAACCGGCTGCGCAAGGACATGCCCCTGCAGATAGACGCCACCATCCAGTACGCCAGAGGAAAGCCGAAAGCGGACCTGTCACTGGCCGACCTCAAGGTAAAGTCGCCCTACAATACTTACACGAGCACGGGCCTTCCTCCTGGCCCTATCTGTAGCCCCGGACGCGATTCATTGGAGGCCGCCATCGACCCCGCGCGGACGAATTACCTCTACTACGTACTGAAGCCCGGTGGACAGGAGCATTTCTTTACCGACGATTACGACGAGTTCCTGAAAGTGAAGGCCAGGGCCGGGCGCTAGGTATGTCCCGCTAAAGGCCGGGTAACCTATTGCGGTACCCTTGCGGTACCCTTGCGGTACCCTTGCGGTACCCTTGCGGTACCCTTGCGGTGAGGAGCGGTATACCATCGCCGCGAAGAGGTGTGTAGAATGAATTTGAGTGGAAGGACACAGTTGTTAGGTGTTATCGGACATCCAATCGGCCACAGCCTGAGCCCCAAGATGCACAATGCCGCGTTTGCGGCCAGTGGCATGAACTACGTGTATGTCCCGCTGGACGTAAGCCCGGACCGCCTGCCTGCCGCCATCGAGGGGGCCGCAGCGCTCGGCTTTCGCGGCTTCAACGTCACCATGCCCCACAAGGAGAGGATCGTATCTCTGCTAGATGAGGTGGAAGAAGCGGGTAGGGTCGCCGGGGCCGTGAACACCGTCCTCATCGAGGACGGCTCGTTACGGGGCCTCAACACCGACGGTAGCGGCTTTATCGAGGCCTGCCGCGCTGCCGGGGTGGAGCTTGCGGGACGGAGGGTCCTGATCGTGGGCGCCGGGGGAGCTGCGGCCGCGATCGCGTTGGCCCTGATCGGCGAAGGAGTTGCGGAGACGAAGATCGTCAACCGCACCGCCGGCCGCGCCGAACGGTTGCGGGACCGCTTGCTCTTCATGAGCCCGGAGACCGAAGTCTCGGCAGGGTCTCTGGACGATGTGGAGGAGGCCGCGTCGGGCGCGGAGGTGATCGTCAACGCCACGTACCTGGGGATGAAAGACGAAGACCCGGTGCCGGTTCCGGTGGGATGTCTCGAGTCCCAAAAAGTGGTCTGCGATGCGGTATACCGTGCCGGAAAGGAGACCAGGTTGATAGAAGCTGCCCGACAGCGGGGCGCCAGGGTGGTAACCGGAGACCGGATGCTGCTCTACCAGGGCGTCCAGGCGCAGCGGTTGTGGACGGGCCAGGAGCCCGACGTGGAGGCTATGAACGATGCACTCACCTGAGAACATGAGCGGGGCCGCCCCGCCGCGCAGGATAGGAGAGATCCTCGTTTCGCAGGGTAGGATCTCTGGAGAGCGGCTCGACGAAGCGCTGCGGCTACAGCGAACGGATGACCGGAGCCTCGGGAAAATACTCGTCTCCCTCGGATACATAACCGAGACAGAGTTGGCGCATGCCCTCTCCACCCGGCTCAACGTAGAGTACGTGGAGTTCTCCGTGTCGGACGTAGACCCGGAGATACTGAAAAGCATCCCCGAGGACGTGCTCGTCCAGCACCACGCCGTGCCGCTGCGCATGGAGAACAGCCGTCTCCTGGTTGCCATGAGCGATCCCAACGACCTCCTCGCCCGCAGCGACCTCACCATCAGCTCCGGCTATCCCATCACGACCGTAATCACCTCCAGGGACGCTATCGAGGAGATCCAGAGCCGCCTGTTCTCCAGTCGGGAAGCCGGAGAGAATGGTTTGATGGCAACGGAGGAAGCCGCGGGAGAAGTACGCAACGGTGAGGGGCCGGTTCAGGCCGACGGGCGACCCGGAGAAACAATCCCTGGAGGCGGCCGAAGATCACCGGGAATCTCTGAAAAGAAAACTGGAGAGATACTGGTCTCGCAGGGCAAGATCACCGGGCAACAGTTGCAAGAGGCTCTCGCCGTGAGGCGGAACGATTCCCGCGACCTGGGAAAGATATTGATCTCCCTCGGCTACGTGACGGCTGCCGATGTGGCCCAGGCGCTGGCCCGGAGACTGAAGCTGGAGTACGTCGTTATCTCGGAGTTGTCGGAGGATGACGTAGACAGTGAGGTGCTCGGACGCTTCGGCGAGGAAACGATGCGCAAGTACAGGGCACTACCCTTGCGCCACGAGGATGGAAGCCTCGTCGTCGCCATGCACGACCCCAACGACATCCACGCCCTCGAAGACCTCAGGATCATCGCCGGACGTCAGATTCGTCCCGTAGTAGCGTCCGAGGAAGATCTCGAAGGTGCCTTCATCCACCTTTTCGGGACGGCGGCGTTGGACGAGGGCATCGTGGAGGTTGATGACGGCGACGGCTGGGCTCCACCTGTTCCGGAGCAGGTTCCGGCCAGCGCGGTCTTGTCCAGCCGCGACATAGAGTTGAAGGTTCTGGTTGCCGAGGACGATACGGTCTCGCGCAGTATCGCCGTGAAGGCCGTGGAGAGCTTCGGCTGTGAGTGCGTGGGAGTCCGCGATGGGCTGGAGGCGTGGAAGCTGTACCAGGAAGATCCGGACATAGACGTCGTTCTCAGCGACTGGATGATGCCCGGCATGGACGGGCTGGAGTTGTGCCAAAGGGTGCGCGGGCTCGGACGCCAGAAGCATACGTTCTTCGTTTTTCTCACGGCGCTGGGAGACCAACAGCATCTCACCGACGGCATGGAGGCCGGCGCCGACGAGTACCTGATCAAACCACTGAACAGGGAGCTTCTGCGGGCGAAGTTGGAAGATGCGTTTCGGGCGAAGTCTCTGCACGAGCACCTCGGCGCTAGTGAGAGCGGCGAAGACAACACGCCCGCGACACAGGGCCAGGAGGTGGCCCTCAGGACGGGCGCGCAGCCCGCGCACGGGGACAAGATCTGGGACATCCTCATCTCCGACGGGAAGATAGACGAGGGCCAACTTCGCCACGCGCTGGAAGTCCAGGTGGAGCGGCGCGAGGAGTTGGGCAAGGTTCTGGTCTCACTTGGCTACATAACCAACTGGGATCTGGCGCAGGCTCAGGCGCACCGCTTCAGGCTCCAGTTCGTGGAGCTCACCGAGAACGCCGTGGACGCGAGCGTGGTGGCCCTCGTGGAGCAGAAGGTGTTGCGCAAATACAAAGTCATGCCCTTACGGATCGAGAACAACCGGCTCGTGGTGGCCATCAGCGATCCCACCAACATCTTCGCCCTGGAAGACCTGACCATGTTGTCCGGGTATCCGGTGACGCCTGTAATAGCCCTCGAAGACAACATTACGACCGTACACAACAAGATCTTCGCCTTCAGCGAAGAGGTCTCCGAATTTCTGGAGGAGGCTTCCAGGGCGGGTTTCGAGCAGGATCTCGGCGAACTGGACCTCGGGGTAGAAGCGCCGCCCGACGAGGCGCCCATAATCCGTCTGGTCAGCGCCATACTCACGCAGGCCGTCGGCGATGGCGCGTCCGACATCCACATAGAGCCGCAGGCGCGCGAGGTGGTCGTGAGGATGCGGGTGGACGGTGTGTTGCGCGAGTCCATGACCATCCCGCCCAAGCTCCAGAGCGGCGTCGTGACGCGGCTCAAGATCGTGGGTGACCTCGACATCGCGGAGAGGCGCGTGCCCCAGGACGGGCGTTTCTCGGCCAAGCTCGGCGGCCAGAGGCTGGACCTGCGCGTCGTCAGCCTGCCCACCGTCTTCGGCGAGAAAATAGTCCTGCGCCTGCTTGACAACACGAACGCCACCGTCCCGCTTCCGGATCTCGGGTTCGCGCCCAAGATATACCAACGCTACGAGGAGGTTTTCCGCAGGCCCTACGGCACGGTGCTGGTCACGGGTCCTACGGGCAGCGGCAAGTCCACCACGCTCTACGCCACCCTCAAC
>Ga0136619_10000189_pt1 | contig 22217 bp, 20 predicted proteins | sample AntDrymUQ3532106_2_FD_104807 | JGI IMG/M metagenome (GOLD analysis project Ga0136619, IMG submission 104807) | Polar desert sand microbial communities from Dry Valleys, Antarctica - metaG UQ353 (21.06) | ecosystem: Environmental > Terrestrial > Soil > Desert | place: Antarctica: Dry Valley...
CAGATGGCCGCCAACACCCTGTTCGCGCTGGGCGCCGAGGGCATCGCCGTCAACGGTGAGCGGATGATCGCCACCACCGCCATCCGCAGCGCCGGTTCGGCTGTCCTGGTGAACTACCGCGTGCTGACGTCGCCCTACGTCGTGGCAGCGGTCGGCAACGCACCCGCCCTCGACCAAGGGGTGCGGGTCAGCGCACTGTGGGACGACTTTGAGATCTGGCGTGACGTCTACGGCCTCGGGATCTCCCTGGAGCAGGCCGACGAGGTAGTACTGCCGGCCTTCTCCGGTTCGGTGCGGGTGCCCACCGCCGCGGACGCCCCGGGCAGCGCGCCATGATCGCCCTGCTGGCGTTGCTGCTGGGTGCCACGCTCGGCCTGGTGCTGCAACCCAACGTGCCGCTGGCCCTGGCGCCATACCTGCCAGTGGCCGTGGTGGCCGCCCTCGACGCGTTGTTCGGCGGCGTTCGCGCCCGCCTCGACGAGACCTTTAGCGACCGGGTGTTCTTGGTGTCGTTTCTGTCCAACGTTATCTTGGCCGTCTTCCTGGTCTACCTGGGCGACCAGCTCAATGTCGGCGACGCGTTGGAGACGGCGGTCATCGTGGTCTTCGGGGTTCGCATCTTCCAGAACCTGGCCGCCGTCCGCCGGCACGTGTTCCGGGTATGACGGGCACCGCGCACCAGGAGCGGACCCGGGGGCTGCAGCGGCCCACCGCCACCGGGTCGTCGTCGCCGTGGCTGCGCGCCGCGACGGTCCTGGCCTGCGCGCTGCTCGGCTTCCTGCTGGTGACTCAGTTGCGCGCCGGCGAGGACCTCGGTGAGCGGCTCGACATCGAGCGAGAGCAGGACCTCGCCCAGATCCTGGCCGACCTGTCCACCCAGTCCGACCGCCTGCAGGAAGAGGTCACCGACCTGCGCTTGACGCTGCTGGGGTTCGAGAACTCTGCCCAGAGCGACGAGCTGGCGTTGGACAGCCTGCGCCGCCGCCTGCAGGAGCTGCGCGTGCTCGCTGGCACGCTGGCCGTTGAGGGGGAGGGCGTGGAGATGATCGTGGAGGACCCCGACACCCAGGTCACCCAGGGGCTGCTCGTCGACAGCGTGCAGGAGCTGCGCGACGCCGGCGCCGAAGCGATCGCCGTCAACGACGTCCGCCTCGTCGCGTCTTCGTCCTTTACCTCGGGAAACCGCCGGTTGGTCGTCGACGGCAAGCCGCTGGACGCGCCCTACGTCCTCATCGCAGTCGGTCCCGCCGAGACGATCGGCAAAGCCCTGGCCATCCCGGGCGGCGCGGTCGACTCGCTGGAATCGCGGTCAGCAGTGACGACGACGGTCAACCAGCTGGCGGTGGTGAACGTGCCCGCACGGGCGGAACCGGTGTCGTTCGTCTACGGCGAGCCGTCACCGGCTGACAGCCAACAGTGACGGGGTAGCATCCGCGCGAGCCGATCAAAGGACGTCCAGCGTGATCCCTTCCGAGCTGCGATACACCGAAGATCACGAGTGGGCGCGGGCCGAGGGCGCGCGTGTCACGGTCGGGATCACGCACTACGCCCAGGACGCCCTCGGTGACGTGGTCTACGTGGACCTGCCGTCGACGGGCACCCGCGTCGAGCACGGTCAACCGTTCGGAGAGGTCGAGTCGACCAAGAGCGTGTCGGACCTGTACGCGCCGCTGTCGGGCACGATCGTCGCGCGCAACGAGTCGCTGGAGGGCCAGCCCGAGCTGGTCAACGCCGACCCCTACGGTGACGGTTGGATGGTGGTCATCGAAGCCGACGACGCCGCAGCCACCGACGCGATGATGTCGGCGCAGGACTACGAGCGGCTGACCACCTCGTCGTAGAGGACGGGTGCGGCCAGGGAGGCGGGTCCCCAGGCCGCAACCCGGCATGGGACCGCCGCCGGCTCGGTGTTAGCATCCCGCCGTGGCGGCCATACCGGCCGCTGACGAGAGTGCGGGCGCGTTGGAGGCTGCATGCCGGCGCCGCGCTGGCGAACTGACGTGGACCTGACGTGGGAGAGCGGATGATCTGCAAGCACTGCGGTCATGAGAACCCCGCAGATGCGAACTTCTGCGCCAACTGCGGCCGCCCGCTCGACCACAGCGGGGACACCACCACCGGGGCGCTGAAGGCCGAGGACGTCGAGCTCGCCGAGGCCAACGAGGCCGGGGTCGACGTCGGCGAGCTCGAGGCCGGCACGGCGCTGCTGGTCGGGGTCCGCGGCTCCAACCGCGGCGCGCGGTTCCTGCTCGACCGCGACGTCGTCACCGTGGGTCGCCATCCGGAGAGCGACATCTTTCTGGACGACATCACGGTGTCACGCCGCCACGCGGAGTTCCGCCGTGATGCCCAGCGCTTCTGGGTGCACGACGTCGGCAGCCTCAACGGCACCTACGTCAACGGCAACCGCGCCGACGACCAGCTGCTGCAGACCGGTGACGAGGTCCAAATCGGCAAGTTCAAGCTCGTCACCTTCCTGGCGGAACCGGCGGGCTGACGGTTGGTAGCTGACGGGTTCACCATCGGCGAGGTCCTCAACCAGCTCAAAGAGGACTTCGAGGACATCACCATCTCCAAAATCCGTTTCCTGGAGAGTGAGGGCCTCATCTACCCCGACCGCACCGAGTCGGGCTACCGCAAGTTCACCGACGACGACGTGGACCGCCTGCGCTTCATCCTGACCGCCCAACGCGACCACTACCTGCCGCTGAAGATCATCCGCGAGCAGCTGGAGCGCCTGGACGCCGGCGAGCCGGACGGGACCAACGACGCCAACGCCGCCGCCGCAGCCGGCGACGGGCAGGCCGAGGAGCGTCTCGGGACGCGCCGGGCGAGCGAGATCGCCGCCGCGTTGGAGAAGGCCGTCTCGGCGGGGGAGCAGCCGTTACTGGAGCAACCGCCGCAGCGTGTGATGCTGTCGTTGCGTGAGTTCTCCGAGGCGACGGGCCTGGACGCGGCCGAGGTCCGCGCCCTGCGCGACTACGGCATTATCGGCGGGCGCCCCGAGGAGGGCGGGTCGTTCGACGGCGACGACCTGCTGGCCGCCCGTGCCGCTCGCGACCTGCTGCACCTTGGACTGGAAGCGCGTCATCTGCGGATGTACGGGCAGTTCGTCGACCGCGAGATCGCCCTGTTCGAGCAGCTGGTCACGCCGCTGCTGCGCCAGCGCAACCCCGAGGCGCGGCGCCAGGCCACCCGCCAGCTGGAGAAGCTGGCCGTGCTGACCGGACGGCTGAAGCGCTCCCTGCTCGCCCGCGCGCTGCGCGGCTATGTGCACGGCGGCTGACCTGTTCGAAGTCCGGCGATCCTCGGTGGGCAGGGGATGGGGCCCGCCGAGATGGTCGAGATCGCCGGCTCGCGGAAGGGCCGGGTGCCGTCGCGTGATGGCGACGGTCGCGACCATGTTGGTGCTGTGCCTGGGCGCTGGGCCGGTTGCCGCCGCGCCTGGCGAGCCGGACGTCACCGCCGGGGGTGCGGTGCTGTGGGACCCCGCCGACGACCGGGCGCTGTTCGACAAGCAGGCGGGTGCCGCGCGGCCGATGGCCTCCACGACCAAGATCATGACGGTGCTGCTCGCGTTGGAGGCCGGAGCCGGCGACGAGACGCTCAGCGTCTCGGCTGAGGCGGCGGCGGTCGACGACGCACCGGGGACCGCAACCCTCGGCCTACAGCCGGGTCAGCAACTGCCCGTCGATTCGGTCCTGGAGGGTTTGCTGCTGCGCAGCGGCAACGACGCGGCGGTGGCGGTCGCCGAGCACGTGTCCGGCAGCGAGCCGGCGTTCGTGGCGCGGATGAACGCACGAGCCGTCGAGCTGGGCCTGGACGCCACCAGCTTCGTCAACGCCAGCGGCCTGACCAACGACCTCGCCCACCACGCAAGCCCCACCGACCTCGCGCGGCTGGCAGAGGTGGCGATGCGCGACGACGACTTCCGCGCGTGGGTGAACTCGATGTCGAGCACGGTCCCCGGCATCGGCACCCTGGTCAACCGCAACGAGCTGCTCGACCGCTACCGGGGTGCGGATGGCGTCAAGACCGGCTACACCGCCTTGGCGGGGCTGTGCCTGGTCGCCAGCGCCACCCGCGACGGACGCCGGCTGTTCAGTGTCGTGCTGGACTCGCAGGCCAGCTTCAGCGACGCCGCCGCTCTGCTGGACTACGGCTTCATCGCCTTCCGCCGCGTGCAGCCGCTGCAACGGCGAGTACGGGTGACGCGTTACCACTGGGCCGGCGCGGACGTGGCCCTGCTCAGCGACGGCGTGCTGGGTCGCACGCTGCCCACCGGCGCTGCGGTGCGCTTGCGCACCATCCTGCGACCCGACGCGCGACGGCCGCTGCGCAGCGGACACGTGCTGGGCCGCGCAGAGCTGCTCACCGGCGGCCGCGTCGTGGATCGGGTGGCCTTACGAGCGGCACGAAGTGTGCCCGCATCCCCGCCGGCCGCCTCGCCGGCCGCCGGCGCCACCACCGTTGGGCGGGCGGTGCAGGACGCCCTTCGCGCGTTTGCCCGGCTGCGTCCCGTGACCCGCGAGCTGTGATCGGCTGTGGGTACCGGCCGCGGCGGTCCTTCGATTGCTGACACGATGCCCTACCGCTTCGCTGCTTGCGGGCTGCGTCGCGGTGCTCAGGCCACGTAGACTTGGCCGCCAAGCGGACAGGCGAAGGAGTCGACCGTGATCGAGCTGGAGTTGGTCGGGGTGCGGGTGGAGCTGCCGCACAACCAGCCGATCGTCTTGCTGAAGGAACGGTCGGGAGAGCGCTTCCTGCCGATTTGGATCGGCGCGGTGGAAGCGACGTCGATCGCGTTTGCCCTGCAAGGGGTGGCTCCCGCCCGTCCGATGACCCACGATCTCATGCGTGACCTGCTGGCAAGCCTGCATGTCTCGGTGGACCGCATCGTGGTGACGGAGATGCGGGAGCGCACCTTCTACGCCGAGATCCAGATGACGCAGGCTGACGAGCCGGTGGTGGTCTCGTCGCGACCGTCGGACGCCATCGCCTTGGCGGTGCGCGCCACCGTCCCGATCTACGCCGACGAGGGCGTCCTGTCGGAAGCCGGCATCGAGATCGAGGATGCTGACGAAGACGAAGTCGAGCGCTTCAAGGAATTCCTCGAGCAAGTCACGCCAGAAGACTTCCGCGAGTGACACCAGCGTTACTCCATGGTCCGGGCGGCGGTCTTCACGTACGCCTACGGTAGGATTCTCGATAGAGGACCCTTGTGGCGTGGGTAAACCACAGGTTTTTCCACAGATGTGCACAACCTCTACATGAGCGCCACCCTTCTGCAACCCTCTAGTGAAGACTGAGATTTGGCACCTGACGGCGGGCTGTGAGCCGGGCGGGAAAGCCACATGGCAGTGGGAGGTCATTGACGCCGGTGGGCCGGCAGCGTAAGTTCGCTGAAATTACGGTGCTGTGAGCATCCCGGCCAGTGACCACACCGGGGCAGTCCCGCAGTACCGCAGACAGGGGTTTGTGATGGCCGCACGCGAGAACCGCTACCTGCGCGACATCCCACTACCCGGCATGGAGGAGCGGCCGTCGGGCTACCGCGGACCGGCGGTCTGCAAGATCATCGACATCAGCTACCGCCAGCTCGATTACTGGACGACCACCGGGCTGATCACCCCGTCGGTCCGCAACGCCGAGGGCTCGGGATCTCAGCGGCTGTACGCCTTCGAAGACATCGTGCAGCTCAAGGTCATCAAGAGCCTGCTCGACGCGGGAGTGAGCTTGCAGCGCATCCGCGCGGCCATCGACTACGTGCGGGAGCGTGGGCTGTCGTTGCGCGGGCTGACGTTGGTCTCCGACGGCGCCACGGTTTATGCCCTGGACGACTCGCGCGATGTCGTCGACCTGCTGGCCAAAGGTCAGGGCGTCTTCGGCATCGCCGTGGAGCCGGTGTGGCAGGCCGTCGAGGCGGAAGTCACCCGCCTGCCGGCCGAGTCCACCCCCGACGCCGCGGTCTCGGGCAAGGACGTCGCTGGACGGGCTGTCCAAAGCTGAGCGAGCCACCCTGTCGCGGCGGCCGCGGCGGCGGCCGGACGGGGGCTAGACTCGGCGGCGCGGCGCGGCTGCCCCCTTCGCCCGGCCCGCCCTTTTGCTGTCGCCTTGCTTGTAGGAGCCCGCGTTGGACTTCGCCCCGCACACCGACGATGACCTGGCCGCCATGCTGGCCGCGATCGGCAAGTCCGACCTCGCGGACCTGTACCGGCACATCCCAGAATCCCTGCGGGTGCGCGGCGCGCTGAACCTTCCCCCCGGACGCAGCGAGGACGAGGTCCTCGGCGCCCTGGCCCGGCATGCCGCGGCCAATACGCCCGACACCGTCTGCTTCGCCGGCGGTGGCGCGTACGACCACTACGTACCCGCCGTGGTCGGCGCCGTGATCAGCAGGGGCGAGCTGCTGACCTCCTACACGCCCTACCAGCCCGAGGTCAGCCAGGGGATGTTGCAGGCGCTGTTCGAGTACCAGACGGTGATCAGCGAGCTGACGGGTCTGCCGGTCTCCAACGCCAGCCTGTACGACGGCGGCAGCGCGGTCGCCGAGGCGGTGTCGATGGCCTGCGTGGCAACGCGGCGCAACAAAGTTGTGCTGTCTGCGGCGCTGGACGCGCCCAGCCGCCAAATTGTGCGCACGTACGGACACCCGCTGGGTCGCGAGGTCGCCGTGGTGGACCACGACGACCGCGGCACGACCCCGGCAGGCCAGGTCGCTGACGACGTCGCCGCCGTCGTGATCGCGCAGCCCAACAGCCTGGGCGTGGTCGAGGACGTGCGCGCCCAAGCCGAGGCGGCGCACGCCGCCGGCGCCAAGCTGATCGTCAAGCTGGAGCCGACCGCGGTCGGCCTGCTGGCCACGCCCGGAAGCCAGGGGGCGGACCTGGTCATCGGCGAGGGGCAGCCGCTGGGCCAGGGACTGTCCTACGGGGGACCGTCGTTCGGGTTCCTGGCCTGCACCCATGACCAGGTCAGGCGGCTGCCCGGCCGAGTCGTGGGCCAGACGGTCGATCGGCGCGGAACCCGCGGCTACGTGATGACGCTGCGGGCCCGGGAACAAGACATCCGCCGTGAGCGTGCCACCTCCAACATCTGCACCAACCAGACGCTGTGCGCCGTGGCGGCCCTGGTCTACGTCACCTGGCTGGGCCCGCAAGGCTTGCGCGAGCTGGCGGCCGCCTGCCTGTCGCGGGCGCGCCACGCCGCGGCGCGGTTGACGCGGGTCGACGGGGTGGAGTTGGCGGTCAGCGGGCCGTTCCTCAAGGAGTTCGCGTTGCGTCTACAGGGCGTGGACCCCCACGCCGTGGTTGGCGGTCTGCTCGACGCCGGGTACCTGATCGGGCCCGTGGTGCCCGACGGCCCGACGGCGGGGGCGGTGATGGTGGCGGTCACCGAGCGGCGCACCGCCGCCGAGGTCGAGGGACTGGCTGAGGCCCTCGCCGATGTCCTGCGCACGCAGCGGCGCGAGCTGGTTGCGGCCGCCGGACCGGCCGCCGGGCCCGCCGCCGGTGGGGAGAGCGCCTGATGCCGCTGATGGGCGACCGGCTCGCGGCCGAACCGACCGTGTTCGAGCGCTCGCGTCCCGGGCGCCGCTCGGCGACAATGCCCGCGCTGGACGTGGCGGCGGTCGACCCCGCCGAAGCGCTGCCGGGCGTGGAGCTGGCCGAGGCCCCGCCGCGACTGCCGGAGATGGGCGAGCTCGACCTGCTGCGCCACTTCACGCGGCTCAGCCACCGCAACCACGGCATCGACGTCGGCTTCTACCCGCTGGGCTCCTGCTCGATGAAGTACAACCCGCGACTGGCCGAGGTAGCCGCGGCGCTGCCCGGCTTCCGCCAGCTGCACCCCTGGGCGCCCGACGCCGCCGCGCAGGGCACGCTGGCGCTGCTAGCCGACCTCGAGCGCTGGCTGTGCGAGCTGGCGGGGCTGCGGGCGGCCACCTTCCAGCCCGCCGCCGGAGCGCACGGCGAACTCACCGGACTGCTACTGATCCGCGCGTACCACAGCGACCGCGGTGACGCTCGTCGCACGATCATCGTGCCCGACTCCGCGCACGGCACCAACCCGGCGAGCGCCGCCATGAGCGGCTACGACGTCGTCACCGTCCCCTCGGGCGACGGCGGGCTGGTCGACGTCGACAAGCTGGAGGATCTGGTCGATGAATCGACCGCCGGGTTGATGCTGACCAACCCCAACACCCTCGGCCTGTTCGAGCTGGAGATCGAGCGGATCGCGGCGATCCTGCACCGCGTCGGCGCGCTGCTGTACTACGACGGCGCCAACTTCAACGCGATCGCCGGCCAGGTCCGCCCTGGCGATATGGGCTTCGACGTCGTCCACCTCAACGTGCACAAGACCTTCGCCACCCCGCACGGGGGCGGTGGGCCCGGCGCTGGTCCCGTCGTCGTCAGCCAGCGTCTTGCGCCGTACCTGCCGGCACCGGTCGTCGTCCGCCACGACGATGGGACCTGGGCCTGGGATGCGGACCGGCCCAAGTCCATCGGGCGGCTGCACGGTTTCCATGGGAACGCGGCCGTGCTCATCCGCGCCTACAGCTACCTGCTGTTCCACGGCGGCGACGGGCTGCAGACCATGAGCGCCAAGGCCGTCCTCAACGCCAACTACGTGGCGTCCAAAGTCAGCGACGTCCTGCCGCTGGGCTACGGCCAGCATCAGCCGATGCACGAGTTCGTCGCCACCGGCAAAGGCCTCAAAGCGCACGGCGTGCGGGTCACCGACCTGTGCAAGCGGCTCATCGACCTGGGCTATCACCCACCGACCAACTACTTCCCCCTCATCGTCGACGAGGCCTTGATGGTCGAGCCCACCGAGACCGAGTCGCAAGAGACCCTCGACGACTTCGTGGCCGCACTGCGCCAGATCGTGGCGGAGGCGGCCAGCGACCCCCAGCTGTTGCACGACGCGCCGCAGACCACCCCGGTCACCCGCCTGGACGAGGGCCGAGCCGGTCGCGAGCTGGTGCTGCGCTGGCACCCTCGGTCCGGTTGACCCGCTCCGCCCGGCTGCGGGTCGGGCTCCTACGGCCAGGCGGTTGCTCGGACGTACGTGCGCTGCCGCTTCGCTACTTGAGCGCTGAGACAAGCCGTGCCTGAGGGCCACACGATCCACCGCTACGCGCGCGAGCATCGCCGCTGGCTGCGCGGGAGGGCGGTCGAGGTCAGCTCGCCGCAGGGGCGCTTCGCCGCCGGTGCCCGGCTGCTCGACGGTCGCACCCTGCTGACGGTCGATGCCTACGGCAAGCACCTGTTCTACCGCTTCCAGGGCGCGGCGACCCTGCACGTGCACCTCGGGTTGTACGGCGGCTTTCGGGAGCTTCGGATGGTCAACAGCGAGCGGGGTGGCGACGGCTGGTCTGTCGCCGAGGTGCCACCGCCAACGCCGGGGACGCGGCTGCAGCTGCGCACTCCCGAGGTCACCATCCGCCTGTCGGGACCCACGTCATGCGAGCTGCTCGACCCCGACGGCGAGACACGGATACGCGCACGGCTCGGCCCGGATCCGCTGCGCCGCGACAGCGACGCCGAGGCGGTGGCGGCGGCGCTGCGTCGGCGGACCACGCCCATCGGGGCGGCGCTGCTGGACCAGAAGGTCGTCGCCGGCATCGGCAACGTCTTCCGCGCCGAGGCGCTGTTCGTCTGCGGCACCGCTCCGCTGCGCCCCGCCAACCTGCTGGACCCCGACGACTTCCAGCGCCTGTGGGCGACCATCCGCGGCATGCTCGCGGAGGGATTGCGCATGGGAAGGATCGTCACCGTCGAGCCCGCTGAGGTCGGCAAGCGCACCCGCGGCCGCCTGCTCGCCGACGAGCGCCACTACGTTTACCGCCGCGCCGGCCTGCCCTGCCGCCGCTGCGGGACTGCGATCCGTGCCTTCAAGCTTGCTGCACGGACCGCCTACGCCTGCCCGACCTGCCAACCGTGGTGAACGCGGCGATGGTCAACCGTTGGCAGTGCCTGCGGCATTCGGCTACCTCGTCACGCGTACCCGCAGCCCCCGGCTGTTGCTGATGGCCCTGCTCAGCTCGGTCTCCCGTCGCCGGTCCACCGAGTGGCCGAACCGGGCGCGCAGCAGCAGCTGCGCCTCCAGCGTGTCGTTGCGCGGGGCGTTGCGCAGCTGTCGCACCAGCCCGCCGAAGGTCTCGGCGCGCCGCCCCAGCCGGCCTTCGCACTGCCCGAACAAGAAGCAGAACTCGCCGCCACCGCCATAGTTGGGGTTGCCGACGATCAACTGTCCGCGACCGCCTGCGGAGCGCTGCCCGAGGTCGTAGGTGAACACCCGGCGGGCGACCTTCGTCCTGCGGTCCCCGCGGAAGCGGTGCAGCACGGCACGGACCCGCAGGACGGACCCTCGCTCGACGAGCACCGTCCCATCGGGCTCGTACCAGCGACCGTTGCGGCGGACCATCAGACGGGCCACTTTCCAATAGCGCTGCTGGTCCACGACCTGGCTGCGCAGGTGGACCCCGTCGAAGCGAACCTTGCCGAAGCGGTTGCCGGCCAGCCGCTCCAGCTGCAGCCACGGCTCTTGCATGGACTCCACGGAAACGTCCCAGCGGGCGTTGAACTGGTTGCTGCGCTGCAGCTGGTACGTGCGGCCCTTGTGGGTCATGTCGACCGTCCACGTCACCGTGGAGCTACCGGCGCTGTAGTACCGGTCGAGCAGGAAGTCGATGTTGGAATAGCCGTGGATGAAGGTGATGAACGGCACGTAGTCGCGGTAGGCCACATTAGTGGTGCCCGTGTCGCTGACCAGCGAGCCGTCCGGCCGCTCAGCGATGGTGCGTGACGTGATGGGACTGGCGAACGCCGGACCGGTCAGGCGGCTGTGCAGGCCGGTGTAGCCGTCGTAGTCGACGGTGCCGACCGGCGCCCCGAGGGTGGCCAGCTTGTAGCTGCCGAACGCCGGGTCGACGGCGATGGTGACGGCCTCGGCTCCGTGCAATCCCAGCCTGGTGCGACCCTCCCAGAAGAACGGATGGCCGAAGGCCAGCGCCTCGCCCTGGCAGGTCCAGGTGGTGGTTCCGGTGCCGGCGGCGGTGATGTCGCCGTAGGACAAGGCCGCGGCGAAGTTGCTGCCCGCGACGATGTCGCCGGGTGCGGCGACTGCGCTCGCCGAGTAGCCGGTGCCGGCCACTGGCACGATCGGTGAGCCGTCGCGGCGGGCACGTCGCTGCAGCCATTCGATGCGTTCCTGGCTACCGTTGATGGCCAGGGGCACGGCCAGGCGGGGCAGGCGACCGGGTACGGCCGCCATCGCCGTGCTGGTCTGCACGGCGATCGACCGGCGCTGCCCCCGGTCGAGCTGGACGGACGCTCCCGCCCTGCCGGTCGGCGAACCCGCGTCGGTCATCGTCAGCATCTCCTCGGCGGGCGTGATGCCGGCGAGGCTGCTGGCGCCCCAGGTGAAGCCGTAGGACACCGCGCCCACCAGTTGGTCGTCGAGGTAGACGGGAGACCCGGACATCCCGGCCCACACGCCGCGCTCGCCGTCGATGCCCAGGCCGGACAGCTCGGCGATGATCAGGTCGTGGTCGATGCCGATGCCGCCGTAGTCGATGCCGAGGATGTCGGCGTTGAATGTTTGCGCTGTCGTTCCGTGCACCACCGTGGCGCCGGTGGCCGCGACGGGTACCTGCGCGCCGGTGTCCGGGTCACGCCCGTTGGCGTCCAGCAGCGACTGCAGCGCGGCCGTGGTCAGCGCCGGCGCGCAGTCACGGTCGGCGGCGGCGGCCACGGGGACCGCCGGTAATACGGACAGCGCACTGGCAAGTACGCACAGTGACAGCAGGACGGACAAGCGGTACGGCCGTGATCGTGTCAACGAGGCTCCCAACCGGGAACGGCCCACCTGCTGTGGTCCGGGATAGCCGAACGCTACGGGCCAGCTTGTGCCGAAGCGAGCACTATCTGGCCACTGGCCGCAATCTCATCCCAAACGGCTATGCCCCATGGCCACGGCGGACTAGTTGTGGCGCGACCGCCGGGCTCCGTCGGGCCTGAATACCCGAGGTTCCGCGACTTGGTCGCGCCTGCGTTGACCAAGTCGCGGGACCGCCCGGCGCCACCGGGTGAAGGACCAGCCCAGCAGCAGGGTCCAGCCGGGGCTACGGCGGGCTAGTCGCCGCGGCGTTCCAGCCAGGCCAACAGCGTCCGCACGCCGTAGCCGGTGCCGCCGGGTGGCTGGTAGCCACCGGCCAGCTCGACGGGTCGGAACGACGGCCCGGCGATGTCCAGGTGCGCCCACGGGACATCACCGACGAAGCGGCGCAGGAACAGCCCGCCCATGATCGCGCCGCCGTTGGCGCCGTCGCCGGTGTTGTTCAGGTCAGCCACCGGCGAGTCGAGCAGATGCTCGAGGTCGTCCCACAGCGGCAGCTCCCACAGTGACTCACCGGCCACGCCGGCTGCCCGCAGCAGCGAGGACAGCAACTCGGCGTCGTTACCCATGACGGCGGCGGCCAGGCGACCGACGGCGTGCAGGGAGGACCCCGTCAAAGTCGCCAGGTCGACGATGGCATCGGGTGCCTCCTGCGCGACGGCGTGCAGGGCGTCGGCCAGAACCAGGCGACCTTCGGCGTCGGTGTCGCGGACCTCGACGGTGGTGCCGCCATGGATGCGGATGACGTCGTCGGGGCGTTGGGCGTCGCGGCCTGGCATGTTCTCCGCCAGCGCCAGCAGCGCCGTCACCTCCAGGCGGACACCGAGGTCGGCCAGCGCCGAGCAAGCGCCCGCGATCGCTGCGGCGCCGGCCATGTCGGCCTTCATCCACTCCATGCTCGTGCCGCGCTTGAGGTTCAGACCACCGCTGTCGAAGGTGATGCCCTTGCCGACCAGGGCCACGTGGCCAAGGGCGGCGGCCGGGCGGTAGCGCAGGCGCACCAGCCGAGGTTCGACGCTGGAACCGCGCCCCACCGCGAGCAGGCCGCCGAAGCCCTCGGCGCGCAACGCCGCGGCGTCGAGGATCTCCACCTCGCAGCTGTCGGCGACCAGCGCGGCGATCGCGTCGGCGAGGTCGGCTGGCCGCTTGTGGCCAGGCGGCAAGTTGACCAGGTCGCGGGCGGCGATGGTGGCGCAGGCGTAGCGCTGTGCCCTGGCCAGCGCCTGCCGGGCGTCGGCGAGCTGGCTGGACGGCGTCAGCACCACCACGTCGGTCAGGGTCGAAGCCGGCGGCTGCGCGTCCACCCCGAGATGCCGGCGGTCCTCGTAGGCCCCGAGGGCAAACCCTTCGGCCACCGCCTCGACGGCGGCCGGGCCGGCATGGACCTGCGACAGCGTCGTGGCGACCCGGGGGGCGTGGCGGGCGGCACGGGCGGCCACGCCCGCCGCCCGGCGCAGGCGCTCGTTGTCCGTGGCGTCCATCCGTCCCAGCCCCACCAGCAGCACCCCCCGCGCCTCCAGGCCCGGAGAGCTCAGCAGCAGCTGCTGGCCGATGTCGCCGCGGAAGTCGGGGGTGACGGGCCAGGCATCCAGTCCCAGCGCCGCCAGCACTGCCGCGGCGCCGGGACCCTCGATGCCGCCCTTGAACACCGGCACCACCAGCAGGTCGGCGGCCACGCGCAGGGGATCATCCGCGGAGACGGTGACCGTCAGCACGACGTGGTGCCTTTCGCAACAAGAAGCCCGGTCAGCGGTCGCGGACCGAGCGGAGACAGGGCAGCGGGGGCAGGCGATGGTGCCGTGTCGCAGTGTAGATGCCGCCGGTGAGGCGGCCGTCACCCGGGTTATTCGGGCCGTCACCCCGTTCGTTCAGTCGGGCAGCGGCAGCCCGTCGTCGCCGAGCGGTCCGTCCCGTGACGCTCGCACCCACACGGCCGGGTCAGCCGGGCCGATTTCGCGCCAGTCACAGCCGCCTTGGCAGCGACGCAGGCACGCTTCGGGCACCTGCGTGTGTTCGTCGAACGGCAGCAGCTGGGTGCAGTGCTGACAGCGATACGTTGTGCTGGCACGGACCATGGCGTCGAGGGTAACCAGTGGAGCTCGGCATGGAGGTGGGCCTGGTCACCGGCACGGCGCTGGTCCTGGGCGCTGCGCTGCTGGCGCTGTGGTTCGGCAGCAGCCGCCGGTACGCCGCCGAGCGGGCGCGCCGCAGCGCCGACTGGGAGGGTAGCGGCAACAAGCCCGAGCTGTGGACCTTGGCGGCGCGCTGCCCGCACTGCGGCGCCCACGGCGGGCTGTTGGAGCTGGAAGGCGACGAGACGTGGTTTGTGTGTCTTGCCTGCCGCCAGCGCCACCGCCGCCAGTCGCGAGCCTGACCCCCGAGTCCCGCCGCCGGTCGCGAAGCCTGACCGCGAGTCCCGCTGCCGCCAGTCGCGAGCCTGACCCCCGGGGCCTGCCTAGGTGACGATGTGCTTGTCGACGACGCTGCCGTCGCCGTCGAGCTCGTAGACGACCGGCACGCCGGTGGCGATCTCCAGGCGGGTGACGGCGTCATCGTCCAGGCCGTCCAGCTCTTTGACGATCGAGCGCAGGCTGTTGCCGTGGGCCGAGACCAGCACCGTGGCGACCTCGAGGGTGGCGGGCAGCACGATCTCGTTGAAGTAGGGCAGCGTCCGCTTGGCGGTGTCGGCGAGGCTTTCGCCACCGGGGGGAGGGATGTCGTAGCTGCGCCGCCAGATGTGAACCTGCTCGGCGCCGAACTCCTCGGCGGTCTGGGCTTTGTTGCGCCCGGTCAGCGCTCCATAGAAGCGCTCGTTGAGTTGCCAGGCACGGACCTGATCAAGAGCGTGCTGGCCCAGTTCGTCCAGCACGATGCGGCCGGTGTCGATGGCGCGGACCAGCGTCGAAGTGAATGCGCGGTCGACGTGCACGCGCTGGGAAGCCAGTCGCTGGCCTCCCAGACGCGCCTCCTCCCGGCCGTTGGCCGACAGCGGCGTATCGACCCATCCGGTGAAGCGGTTCTCGGCGTTCCAGGTCGACTGGCCGTGGCGCAGCAGGATGAGAGTACTCATGACCGGGGACGCTAACACGGTTGGACAGTCACCCTACGGGTACGTAACCTACGCAACCGTAACCACGATTCTCCGTCGCAAGGAGCCGCCCCGTGCCCACTCAAGACCAGCGCCTGCTCGCCGAACTCGAGCCCAAGGCCGAGGAGTTGCTCAACCGTCACGGCAAGGCCGCTCGGGAGTGGTTCCCACACGACTACATTCCCTACAGCCTCGGGCGTGACTTCGACAAGGACCCGTGGACGCCCGACCAGTCGCGCCTGACCGGCGTCGCGCAGATCGCCTTCGAGGTCAACCTGCTGACCGAGGACAACCTGCCCAGCTACCACCGCGAGATCCACCAGATGTTCGGCGCCGGCGACGGGGCCTGGATCAACTGGGTGCACCGCTGGACCGCCGAGGAGGGCCGCCACGCCATCGTGCTGCGCGACTACCTGGTGGTGACCCGGGCCCTTGACCCGGTGCAGCTGGAGCGCGGACGGATGCAGAACGTGATGGTGGGCTACGACCGTGACGGCAAGTCCACGCTGCAGGGCATGGCCTACGTGGCCTTCCAGGAGCTGGCCACCCGCATCTCGCACCGCAACACCGGCCGCTACTCACAAGACCCGGTGGCCGACCGGATCATGACGCGCATCTCCACCGACGAGAACCTGCACATGGTCTTCTACCGAGACATGCTCGGAGCGGCACTGCAGCTGGACCCGTCGGCCGCCGTCAAGGCCATCGCCGCCGAGGTCGTGGGCTTCCAGATGCCCGGCGCCGGCATGGCTGACTTCAACCGCAAGGCGGTGATGATCGCCAAAGCGGGCATCTACGACTTGCGGGTCCACCACGATGACGTGATCTGGCCGCTGCTGCGCCACTGGCGCTTCTTCGACATCGAGGGGCTGGATGACGAGGCCGAGAAGGCCCGGCAGCAGACCGCGGAGTTCCTGACCGCCTTGGACGCGCAGGCCAGCAAGTTCGAGGCCAAGCGGGCCAAGTCCCAGGAGCGCGAGGCCGCCAGGGCCTCGTAGCAGGATCCCTCCGGGATGGGGCGCCGGCTTTCGCCGGCGGGGCAGGATCCCTCCGGGATGGGGCGCCGGCTTTCGCCGGCGGGGCAGGATCCCTCCGGGATGGGGCGCCGGCTTTCGCCGGCGGGCGAGATTGGCGTGGGTCGGAGCCACCGTCGGTGTTAGTCAGGCTAGGGCAGGCGGTCAGCGAGTTGCGTGCGACCGGTGATGCCCATCTTGGCGTAGATGTTCGACAGATGGTTGTCGATGGTGCGGGCCGACAGGACCAGATCCCGGGCGATCGCTCGGCTCGACAGGCCGGAGGCTGCGAGGGTGGCGATCTGCCGCTCCCGCGGGGTGAGCGGCAGCGGGTCAAGCAACTCGAGTGCTGGGGTGCGCGCGCCCTCGCAGAGGCCGGCGAGCTGCTTGGCGCGCTTGGTCGAGGCGAGGGCGCTGGCGACCCGACCCTCGGCTCGATGCGCCTGGGCCGCCTCCGCCGCTGCCTCGGCCGCGAGCAAGGTGAAGCCGAGCGCGTCGAAGCGGCCGGCCACATCGTCGAGCCGCGGCCCGTCGCGAGCGATCAGCGCATCGACGTGCGCGGTGTACACGGTGACGGCCTCACCGTCGACCTGCCCGGTGATCGCTCCGAACCGTCGGGCGGCCGCAGTCGCGTTGCCGAGGCGGGCGATGTCGTGCATGGCGACGACGGCCCAGCCGAGCTCGCCCCGCTGCCGGCCTCGGTCCGCCGCAGCGATGGCGAGCTGCACCGCCGCCGCCCGTTCGCCTCTGGCGGCGCTCACCCAGGGCCGCGCCTGCTCTACGTGCAGCAGGAACGGACCCCGCAGGTGCTCCTCGGATTCGCGCAGCATGTCGGACGCTGCGTGCGGGTCGCCGGCTACCGCGGCCGCGTTCGCGCAGTCCGCGAGGACGGCGGGCAGCGAGCCGAAGCGGTCGTTCTCGCGCAGCAGCACGGCACTCTTGCGCAACCATCCCAGCGCGGATCGCGGCTGGCCTCGGTGGCGTGCGATGTGCCCGAGCCACTGCGCCCACGTTGCGCAGGCGTCGCTCCAGTGCTCCCGGAGGGCACGCTGGTAGCCCGCCCGCGCGTCGGCCTCCGCCCGCGCCAGCCTGCCCGCGAGCAGATCGGCCAGGCAGCGGTTCACCGCGAGCTGCAGGGGGCTGAGCGGTAGGTCATCGGCGTACTTGCCGACAAGCTGCTCGCCCCGGGCGGCATAGGCGAGCGCTTCGTCGCCCCGACCGCACAGTGCGGCGGTGAGGCCGCCGATCACCAGTGCGCTGAGCGACGCGCGCCCCCCGACGTCCTGCTCGATCACGCTGCGGGCGCCGGCAAGGGCGTCGCCGGTGCGACCACCCCATATGGAGCACGTTGCTTGGAAGGCGGCGAGCTCGCCACGCCACTGCGGGTCGGCGGTCTGCGCCGCCGCCGCCCGCAACAGGTCCTCGGCGGCGGCGACCTGGCCGAGACCGAACACGAGGTTGGAGGCGCGCAGCAGCGCCAGCCGCGCACGCGCGGCGTCGCCGCGACAGCGCGGGGCGAGCTCGGCGAGCACGGTCTCGCCGCCCGCACTGTCGCCGCGACCGATCAGGGCGTCGCCGAGAGCCCAGCTTGCCGCCAAGCCGCCTCCCACCTCGACGGCCTTGCGAGCGAGGCGTTCGGCCAGCGCGTAGTCGAACCTGCGCAGCGCGCGGCGAGAGGCGGCGGAGAGGATGGCAGCGTCGCATTCCGCCCCCGCGTCCAGGCTCCAGGTGACGACGCGCAGGACGTCGTCGGCGCGGCGGATGCCCGTCGCCGTCGCCGTCTCCGCGAGACGCCGGCACACGCTGCGCGCCCGTATCGCCGGCGCGTTGCGTCGCAGCACCTCCGAGTACAGCGGGTGGGCCAGCCGGGCCTGCACCCGCCGCTGCTGTTGCTCGAGCATGATCAGCCCCTTGCGCTCGGCCTGTTCGAGGGTGGCCAGCGGCACCAGCCGCTCGAGGGTGTCGGCACCGAGCGGCTCTCCGAAGGCGAGCAGTTCCAGGCCTAGTCGCGCCTGCCCATCGAGACGACCCAGCCGCGCCTCGATCAGTTCGACCAGGCGCGGAGGCGGTGTCAGCGGGCCGAGTAGACGCCACACACCACCGGTCTTGCGCAGTACCCCGGTGTCGAGGGCGCCAATGACGAGCTCGCGCAGGTACAGCGCGTTCCCCTGCGTCACCAGCGCAACGTGCTGAGCGGTCGCGTCATCGACCGGACCGTTCACCGCTATGGCCAGGAGCCGGTCGACGTCTTGCGCCGGGAGCGGTCCGACCTCGAGGCGCTCGGCCAGTTCGTCTTTCCACAACGCCACGATCCCGTCGGGCGTCGGTTCGCGGCTGCGGACGGTCGCGATCAGGAAGGTGTCGGACGCCTCCGCGAGGTGGCGGACCAGCGTTGCCGAGCCGTCGTCGAGCAGGTGTGCGTCGTCGACTGCCAGGACCAGCCGCCGCCCGTCGGCCCGGCGCGCGAGGTGCCCGACCGCCGTCCGCAGCATGTCAAGGTGCTCACTGGCGGCGCCCCGATCAGCGGGCACGAGATGGCTGAGCGCGCCGAAGGGGATCGAGGCGGCGGAGTGCGTGCCGACTGCCCAGTCGCCGGCGAAGCCCACCGCCCTGGCGGCCGCGAGCGCCTCACGGGCCAGGCGCGTCTTGCCCACACCGGCGGCGCCGGCGAAGACGACGCCACGGCAGGCGCCTCCGTGCAGCAGTTCGCTGACCCGTTCCAGCTCCTGCGCGCGTCCCACCAGCGGCCAGCTCGTCAGCACGCAGGGGAGTCTAGGGAATACCCCAGCATCTAGGTAAGACGGCGGTCATACGTCCCACACGTGAGTAACGCGCTACTCATGCGTTGTGCACGGGTTTCGGCAACTCTGCTGTGCAGGGGGCCGTACCTCGGCACCACCTCGGGAGAAGTCATGCCAGATCCGCAACTGCAAGCTGTGCCGCTGCCCGTCGATGCGGAGCTTCGCGTCGAGGTCGAGTTGCCACGGCTCGACGGCCTCGACGACGCGCTTGACCCCATCGATCTGCATCGGGTGGTCACGGTGGCGCATCCGTTGGTGGAGCCGCTGGAGACGTTCACCCCGCGGCTGGAGTTCATCGAGCGGCTGCCCAAGCCGGTGCTCGATCTGGCCCCGCTCGTGCGCGCCGCGCCCAGTCGCGTTTCGCACCGCCAGTGGCAGTCCACCCTCGACGTGAGCCAGGGCGGGCGCGGGACGTGCTGGGCGTTCGCAGGCATCGCTGCGCTCGAGGCCGCTTATGCGCGCAAGGGCATCCGCGTCGATCTGTCCGAGCAGTACCTGTTCCACCTGTCCAAGGCACACGAGAACCACAGAGCCGGCCCCGGCATCCACTCCCTGGTCGGCTTCCAGGGCAGCTCCGACATCGTGCACCACCTGTCGTACTGGGCGGTGCCGCTCTCGGCACACGTGCCCTATATCGACCAGCCGCAACTGCAGGCGCTGGCCACGTCGATCCCGGGCACCGGAATGGCGCTGTCCGGCGCAGGCGGGGGCACCAAGGAACAGGCTGACTGGTTCGAGTACGACCTGCGCACGATCCCGCTCAACGGCCGCTGGTTCGCCCAGTACAGGGCGAAGTCATTCGCCAGCTTGACGAACTTTTCGAACAATGACATCAAGACGGTGCTGGCCGCTGGTTACGACGTGGTGGTCGACGCCAATGACAAGATCAACAACGGTGGCCACGTTCTCTTGATCTACGGGTACGACGACGCGACCCAGACCTTCGATATCAAGAATTCTCAAGGGCTTCCCGGTTTTGCGACGATGCGGTATTCCGGTGACCCGCAGTTCGACATCTTCTACAACAGCGCCTATTACATCACCGATGTGGCAGCGGTCGAGACGCAGTGGGCCGCGATGTGGCTGGGCCGCTGGGAAACCGACCACGACGGTTGGCGCGGGCGGCTGCTGGTGCGTCGCTTCCTCGATATCCGCGGCGACGGTCAACTGCCCGGTCCGGGAAGTCGCATCAGCCTAGGCACCTGGTACGGCGAGGACGGCCGCACGCTGGACGTGGTGGGCCACTTCGTCGACGGCGGGAGGGGGCTGCACTGCGCGATCGGCGACCAGCCCTTCGAGCTGTACCTGCACACGCGGGACCCCTACCGCGCCGGCGGCCGTTGCACATGGAACAACACGCCGTTCGGTGTTGTCCTGTCGCGGGGCACGGCCGTCGGCGCGGGCAGCGGGTTTCACCGGTCGGAGACCATCGGCATCTGGGACACCGTCCACGACGGCTGGCGCGGGCAGTTGCGCATCGGCGCCGAGCCGTCGTACGTCCAGGCGGCTGACGGCGTCGCCCGGCGCGCATGGATTGACCCCGGCGCGACGCCGCATGTTGTCGACACCCACGTCGACTTCGGCGGCGACAACCGTGACCAGCATTTCCAGCTCCTGGCCCACACCCGCGAGGACGGACTGCTCGGCGGCGTTACGTCGTGGGGCGGCAAGGGCTGGCCCGTCGAGGGCCGGATGGCGCAGAACCTCTACGCAGTCACCCCCGGCGGGGACCTGAACTGGTACCGCAACACGGGCCGGGCCGCCCGCGCCGGTGACTGGGACGGGCCGAAGAAGGTGGGCACGGGATGGGGCAGCTTCACCACAGCGTTCGGTGGTGGCGACGGCGTGATCTACGCGGTCACGCCCGACGGCAAGCTGCAGTGGTACTTCCACGAAGGGCGTAACCAGGGCAGCTTCGAGTGGCAGGGGCCCAGGGAGGTCGGCACCGGCTGGGGGGACTACGCCCGCATCATCGCCGGAGACGGCGGCGTGGTCTACGCCGTCACCCGCAGCGGCGACCTGCTGTGGTACCGCCACCTCGGACGCCGTGACGGCACCTTCAACTGGCAGGGTCCTGCGCTGGTGGGCACGGGCTGGGGTGGCTTCCTCGCACTCGCCGCCGGACCCGACGGGACGATCTACGCCACCAAGCCCGACGGGACGATGCTGTGGTACCGCCATTATGGCCACGACCAGGGGTACTGGATCTGGCACGGTCCGTTGCAGGTGGGCGGCGGTTGGCAGCCCTACCAGCAGATCTGGGCCGTCGGCAATGGCTTTGTCTACGGCATCAACGGCTCGGGCGACCTGTACCTGTGGCGCCACCACGGGTTCCTGATCGGTGACGGCTCCTGGACCGACGGCGTCCGGGTGGGCAACGGGTGGACCGCCGCTGCGGTCGCCAAGGCCTTCGCTACTTGAGCCGCTGAAAGGCCCGTAGCCCCACCGCCTCGTTGGGGGTTACGCCGGCAGGTTGGCCACGGCGCGGGGCAGGCGCGACAGGCCTGTGTAGGCAAGGGCGGTCAGGTGATCGGCGACCACCTTCTTGTCAGGCGCGCGCTCGTCGGCCCACCACGCCCCCACGTGCACGACCATGCCGACCAGCGCGTGGGCGTACAGCGGCGCGGTGGCCAGGTCGACGCCGGTACGCGTGAAGAAGTCACCAAGGACCTCCTCGGCCTTGCCCGCCACCTCCGACAGTAGCCCAGCCATGCCGCCACCCGAGAAGCCGGACGGCGAGTCGCGGATCAGCACGCGGAAGCCGTCCGGGTCGGCCTCGATGTAGTCCAGGAACGCCATGGCGCTGGAGCGGACCTGCTCGCGGGCACCCAGGCCGGGACCGAGGCGGGTGGTGATCATCTCCAGCAGCCGAGAGCTCTCCCGGTCGACGACGACGGCGTACAGCCCTTCCTTGCCGCCGAAGTGCTCGTAGACGATCGGTTTGCTGACCCGGGCGCGGCTGGCGATCTCCTCGATGGACGCGCCGTCGTAGCCGAGCTCGGCAAAGACGCTCTTGGCGACCTCGACAAGCTGTGTCCGCCGCTCGCTGGCGGTCATGCGTCGCTCCGTCATGCCGGTGACGCTACTGCGCCGTGGCTGGCGTTACAGTCCATCCACGATGGCACAGCCCGAAGTGGTCACCGTGGACGTGGCGGGCGAGCCCGTGCGCGTCACCAGCCCGGGCAAGGTCCTGTTCCCCGAACAGGGCTGGACCAAGATGGACCTCGTCAGCCACTTCATCGGCTGCGCGGACGGCGCGTTGCGCGGGGTCTACGGACGCCCCACCGTGCTCAAGCGCTGGCGCGAGGGGGTGGCGGGCAAGCCGTTCTTCCAGAAGCGGGCGCCCAAGGACAGCGAGCACGAGTACGCCACCATCACGTTTCCGTCGGGACGCAGCGCCGACCTGTTGGTGCC
>Ga0136619_10000192_pt1 | contig 21964 bp, 26 predicted proteins | sample AntDrymUQ3532106_2_FD_104807 | JGI IMG/M metagenome (GOLD analysis project Ga0136619, IMG submission 104807) | Polar desert sand microbial communities from Dry Valleys, Antarctica - metaG UQ353 (21.06) | ecosystem: Environmental > Terrestrial > Soil > Desert | place: Antarctica: Dry Valley...
ATCAGCCGGCGAGGCGCCGCGATGGGGCATCTCACCGTCCGAACATCCCGTGGGGCGGGCATAACGGCCGATGAGGCGCCGATACGCCCGCCGGGCGGGCAGAGTCAGGGAACGGGCAGGGTCAGCAGCATCGTCGTGCCGCGGGCCCCGGTCGACTCGACCTCGAGTGACCCGCCGTTGGCGACGACCAGCTCGCGGGCGACCGTCAGGCCGATGCCGCTCCCCGGGATCCGGGCGCGGGACCGATCGGCACGGTAGAAGCGCTCGAAGACGTACGGCAGGTCCTCATCGGCGATGCCGGGCCCGGAGTCGCGGACGCGTACCAACGCGGCGCCACCCGCAGCCGACATCTCAACGCGGACTGTGCCGGCGCCGGGCGAGTGCTGGATGGCGTTCGTCACCACGTTCCGCAGGGCCCGGGCCACGTGGCCGCGGTCCACGAGGGCGGTCGCGTCGCCGCTGATCTCGGCGCGGACCTCACGCTTCCGCAGCAGGCCGTCGAGGGAGTCGGTGATCTCGCGCGCCAGCGTGGCCAGATCCACGGCCTCGGGGCGCAGGCCGAGGGGCGCCGCCTCCGCGAACGTCAGCTCGCCGAGCTGCACGATCACGCCGGAAAGCCCCGCGGCGGCGGCCCGCGCGCGATCCAGCTGGGCGGCATCCGCGGGCACGACACCGTCCACCATCGCCTGGAGCTGCGACTCGAGGACGGTGGCGGGCGTCGCGAGGTCGTGGGCGAGGTCGCTCGCCGCGCGGCGCCGGAGCGCCTCGGACCGCTGGAGGCGCTCGGCCATGGCGTTGAAGGCGGTTGCCAGCTCCGCGGACTCCGCGTCCGGTCCGGGCGCGGCACGCGCCGAGAGGTCTCCGGCTCCCAGTCGCTGCGCGGCCCCAGCCACGTCACGCAACGGCCGGGTGAGGCGGTTCGCCAGGAACGCGGCTGCAAGGAGGAGCGCGGCCACCGTCACGATGCCGGTGAGCACCAGAGCGGTGTTGAACGCACGGAGGAACGGCGCCTCGCGGCTGGGGACAACGACCTCCAGCGCCCCGCCGTTCGACAGCTCGGTCCGCGACGCCTCTCCGTCGCCGCCCGGCGGCAGACGCCCCGCCTGCGCCACGACCGCGCCGTCCGCGTCGAGGATCCGCACGAGCGCCCCGCCCGGCTCCGTGACTCGCCGCAGCAGGCCCTCGAGACGCCGCGGCGCGACGCCCTCGCCCAGCGCGGCGTCGATGAACGGGACCGCGAGCTCGAAACGCTCCTGGTCGCGGTCCGAGAGCGTTTCCCCGAACGACCGTGAGGCGGCGCGGTTCACGACGATCCCCGCCACGAGCAGCACGACGACCACAACGATGGCCATCAGCAGCGCCAGCCTGACGGCGAGTGGGCGGCCCGTCATCACGGCGACGGGTCCGGCGGCACCACGAGCCGATAGCCGCTGGCCGGCACCGTCTCGACCAGCCACGGGGCGCCGGCATCGTCGCCGATCTTCCGCCGCAGGTTCGCGACGTGGACGTCGACGACGCGTTCGTACACCTCGTCCGGCCGCCGCGCCACCGCCTCCAACAGCTGCGATCGGCTGAGGACGGCTCCCGGGCGGGCGGCGAGCGCCACCACCAGGGCGGACTCGCCTGGCGTCAGGCGTCCGGAGCGTCCGTCAGCCAGGGTGTATCGGCGCGAAGCAGGATCCAGCACGAATCGGCCGCCACCGAAACCGAGGATCGGCGCCGGCGCCGCAGCCGAACCCCGCGTGCGACGCAGGATGGCCGCGACCCGCGCGGTCACCTCGTGCGGGTTGAACGGCTTGGCGAGGTAGTCATCGGCTCCGGCTCGCAGGCCGCCGATCCGCTCCGCGTCGCTCCGCTTGGCCGAGGTGATGAGGACCGGCACATCGCCGGCATCGCGCAGCGCCTCGAGCACCGTCTCGCCCTGCATTCCCGGGAGCATGAGGTCCAGGATCACGAGGTCGGCGCCATCGGCGTCGAATGCCTCCAGCGCGGCACGCCCGTCGCCCGCCTCCGTCACCCGATGCCCGTCACGCTCGAGATACAGCCGCAGCAGACCCCGGAGATGCGGTTCGTCCTCTACGATCAGGATGCGCGCGGGCGTCATCGGCGAATCCTACGCGGGCGCCCATTCAGACCTTGTGAAGACCGACGACGCCCATCTTGGCGCGATCTTCACGCTCCCGAGCCGATGCTGACGCGGTCAACCTTGCGCCCACTCACGGAGAACGAACCGATGCGACTCGCCAAGACCCTCGGTGCCGCCGGGGCACTCATCACCGCCGCGCTCGTGGGCGGCACCCTGATCGGCTCGACCCTGGCCGTCGAGGACGACACGGCCGGGACCGATGCGGCCGCCTACTGCGACACCTTCATGGAGACGTTCGCCTCCGAGCTCGGGACCACGCGCGACGGGGTCGTCGCCGCCGGGCAGGCCGCCGCCAACGCGGCCATCGACGCGGCGTTCGAGGCCGGCGATATCACCGAGAAGCGCGCCACCACCATGCGCGAACGCGTCGCCCACTTCGACGGATCCGGGTGCGGCTGGTTCGGGCCCGGCGGCCACGGCCCCCGCGGTCCGGGTCACGGCCCTGGGCGTGGCCTCCTGGGCGGCGATGCGCTTGGGGTGGCTGCCGAGGCGCTGGGTCTCGAGGCGTCCGAGATGCGTGCCGAGCTGCGCGATGCCGGCAGCCTCGAGGCGCTGGCGACTTCCCAGGGCGTGGCCTACGACGAGGTTCGCAACGCCGTCCTCGTCGCCGCGCAGTCCAACCTCGACGCGGCCGTCGCCGATGGCGACATCGAGCAGGAGCGTGCGGACTCCATCCTCGAGCGGCTCATTACGTGGCTCGACGGCGGCGGCGAGCTCCGCGGCGGCCGGGGTCAACGCGACGGCGCCTAGGAAGCCGAGTTCCCATCCCACGGGCGTATCGGCCGCTCACCGGCCGATTTCCCGTGGGGCGGGCGGTTCGGCCGGCGGGAAATGCCCATCGCCCGCCGCGACCGGCTGAACCTGCCGTGGGGCGGGCGATTCAGCCGATCAGGCGCCGTTACGCCCGCCGGGCGGCAAGCCTCGGCTCTTCGAGCGCCGGGGACCGCCACCGTAGCGGTCCCGGCGCTTCCGTGCTGCCACGAGGAACTCGCGCCAATTTGCCATGGGCAGCCGTAACCCCGCTACGCTAGGCGGCATGGCGAAGATCGGCTACGCGGCGATGCTCGAGCAGTTCCATCCCACCGACCTGCTCGACTGGGCGGAGCAGGCGGAGAGCGCCGGATTCGACGCCGGCTTCCAGGTGAGCGAGCACTTCCACCCGTGGACTCCTCAGCAGGGACAGAGCGCCTTCGCGTGGAGCTTCATGGGGGCGCTGGGTCAACGGACCAAGCTTCCGTTCGGAACGGCCGTCACCTGCCCCGGTTTCCGATACCACCCCGCCGTCATCGCCCACGCGGCCGCGACGCTGGGCGCCATGTACCCGGGAAGATTCTGGCTGGGCCTGGGCGCGGGAGAGGCGCTCAACGAGCACGTCATCGGCGGCGAGTGGCCCGAAGTGGGCATCAGGTCAGCCATGATGTTCGAGGCCATCGAGGTCATCGGCAAGCTCTTTTCCGGCAAGGTCGTCAAGCACGACGGCGAGTACTTCACGCTCGAGTCGGCCAAGCTGTACACAAGACCTGAGCAGCCCGTCCCGATCTACGTCGCCACCGCCGGACCGGTGAACGCGAAACGCACCGGAAAACACGCGGACGGGATCATCACCGTCGGCGCCGCGGACGAGAAGATCAACATGCTGTGGGACAAGTTCCGCGAGGGCGCGAAGGAGGCCGGCAAGGACGCGGAGGCCATGAAGACGCAGCTCCAGATCCACGTCAGCTGGGCGCCGACGCAGGAGGAGGCGGAGCGCAACGCCCTCACCGAATGGCCAAACGGCGGGATGCCGTTCCCGAAGCAGGACATCAAGAACCCCGAGGACTTCGAGAACATGGCGAAGATGGTGAGGATCGAGAACTTTGCCAACCGCATGCTCATCAGCCCCGACCTCGAGGAGCACACGGCCCAGATCCAGAAGTTCGTGGACATGGGGTTCGACGAGATCTATCTCCACAACGTCGGGCGCGACCAGGCGGCGTTCATCAGCACCTTCGGCGAGAAGGTCCTTCCCAACCTGAAGCTCTCCTAGCGGAGCCGATACGGGCCGATGGATCGGGCGAAGTACCCGCAGTACGCGACGCTCGAGGGCGACTTCGGTGCGGCCATCGTGGTCAAGGTGGTGCGCTGGACCGGCTGGGAGTTCGCGCCGCGCGTCAACGATCCAGGTGCGTCCGCCGGAAGCTGACGTAGAGGGCGACGTCGTAGAGGGCCTTGATGCCGCCCGCGACGACGAACGGAGCCCCGACCCACAGCCCCTGCATGAGTGCTCCGCCCAGGATCGGCGCCAACGGACGCGCCACGTGCCGCGCGGCGTTGGTGTAGGCCGCGGCGGCCGTCCGTTCGGAGGGATCCACCAGCGCCACCACGAACGCCTGGCGCGCGGGCACGTCCATCTGCGACAGCACCGATCGCGCGAGCAGCAGCCCGAAGGCGAGCAGAAGCGTCGGCGCGAACGGGATGAGCGCCAGCAGCACGTTCGACGGGAGGTGGGTGAAGACCATGGTGTTGACGAGGCCGATGCGGTCGCCCAGCCATCCGGCGGCCACCGATGAGGCCGCCTGGAGCAGCCCGACGCCGAAGAAGGCCAGGCCGATGATCTCGATCTGCGCCCCGAACTGGCGGGCGAACCAGAATGCGAGGAACGACTGGACGATGAACCCGCCCGCGAACGCGTCAACGGCGAAGAGGCCCGCCAGCCGCTGAACCGCGCCACGCGACCGCTGAAGGCCTCGCCCCGAGAGGTCCGCAACCGCGGGAGCCGGTGCTTCGACCTCCGACGACAGCCGTCTCGCCAAGTAGACGCAGAGCAGCCCGCCGAGCGCCAGCACCGCCAGCCAGCGCTGATCGGCCGGGAGGCCGGGGATCGCCTCGCGCAGGAGGCTCGGCGCCGCGGCGGCCAGCGCACCTATCGCCCCGGCGACGTATGCGACGGCGTTGTACCGCCCGTAGACGCGGCCGCGGACCGCCGGCGGCACACCCGCCAGCATCGCGGTCTCGAGGCTGGTGATCGGCCCGGACTCGTTCGCATCGGTCGAGAGCGTGCCGGTCAGCGCCGCGAGGATGATGAGCGGCGGCCAATCGGCCAGCGCGAAGACGAGGCCGGCGACGGCCATCAGACCCAGCAGGCCCGCGTACGCCCGACGTCGCCCGACGCGCTCGCCCCAGCGGCCCACGGCCAGGGTGCTGAACGCCATCCCGATGAGCATTGCGGTGAACACGGCGCCAACCTCCGCCGCGCTGAACCCACCGTCGGCAAGGCTCGACCCGATGAGGATGCTCGCGAAGCCGTACAGGAACGCCCGGACCCCCTGGATGGCGAAGATCATCCGGACGTCGCTCATGGCGCGACCGCGCTATTCGGTGGCTTCGAAGACCGCGGCGATGCCCTGGCCGACGCCGATGCACATCGTCGCGAGGCCGTACCGCGCCCCGCGGCGTCGCATCTCGTGCACGAGGCTCGACGTGATCCGGGCGCCCGAGGCGCCGAGTGGATGCCCGATGGCGATCGCCCCGCCGTTGACGTTCGTCCTCTCCGGGTCAAAGCCGAGCTCCCGAATCACCGGGATGGCCTGCGCGGCGAACGCCTCGTTGAGCTCCACGAGGTCCAGGTCATCGACGCTGATGCCTGCGCGCTCGAGAGCGCGCCGGGATGCCGGGATCGGCCCCAGGCCCATGACTCCAGGCTCGATTCCGGCGACGGCGGAGGCAACCATGCGCGCCATCGGCTTCAGGCCCAGCTCGCGAGCACGCGCGTGCGACATCACCAGCAGCGCCCCGGCTCCATCGTTGATCCCCGAGGAGTTGCCCGCGGTGACCGACCCGGACGCCTCCTCGGTGAAGGCCGGCCGGAGCTTGGCCAGGCTCTCAAGCGTCGCATCGGGTCTTGGGTGCTCGTCGGTGTCGAAGCTCCGCGTCTCGCGGCCGTCGGGCACGTCGATCGGCAGGATCTCATCGGCGAATCTGCCGGCCTCGTGGGCCGCGCCCCACCGCTGCTGCGACTGGACCGCGAACGCGTCCTGCTCCTCGCGCGTCACGCCGCAGCGCTCGGCGACGTTCTCGGCGGTCTCGCCCATGGAGTACGGGTAGTACGCATCGGCCAGGCGCGGGTTGGTGAACCGCCAGCCGAGCGTGGTGTCGTACATCGTCTGCTCGCCGCGCTGGAATGCCGCGGATGGCTTGGCGGTGACGAGTGGCGCCCGCGTCATGGACTCCACGCCACCTGCCACGAAGACGTCACCGTCCCCGTACGCGATGGCATGCGCCGCGCTGATCACGGCCTGAAGGCTGCTGCCGCACAGCCGGTTCACCGTCTGGCCTGCCACCGTCACGGGAAGGCCCGCGAGCAGCGCGGCCATGCGCCCGACGTTGCGGTTGTCCTCGCCGGCCTGGTTCGCGGCGCCCAGGATGACGTCGTCGATCTGAGCAGGGTCGAGGCCGTTGCGCTCAACCAGCGCCCTGATGACGTGTGCCGCCATGTCGTCGGGCCTGGTGTCCTTCAGTGCGCCGCCATATCGGCCGAACGGCGTGCGGAGGCCGTCGACGATCACCGGAATGCGCTGCGGGTCGCGTTCCATGCGGTCGATCGTAGCAGCGGGCCCGTCTGGCAGGCGCTCCACCCCAGTACTACCTAGGATCGACCGGACATGACCACAGACCGGTCCGCCCGCTCGACCCCGACGCGGCCCGCCGGCACGCAGCGCAAAACTACATGGTGATCACCGATCCCCGATCCCCGATCACGAACTTCCGCCACCTTGGGCCGATCGACATCGGCGCCGACCGGCTCCCCGAGAATGGGCTCGCGCGACGGGGGCCGCGTGCACTACGCGCACGGGACGGTGCCGTCGACCCGCTCGCGCGCCTGGCGCCGGTGGGCCACCGGCAGCGGATCTTCCCGCCGGAGCCGATGCGCTACGTCGGCGCACGCATCATCCGCGAGGCGCTCATCCGGCGTGACGAGGGCCTTCGCCGCCATCTGAGCGACCTCAGGACGCCCGGCGCGCCTCGGGATGCGTTGCCGTCACGGCGTCCAGCAGCCGTCGTGAGGCGGCGGCGACCTCCGCCACGGCCTCCTCGAATGCCGTCTCGTTGGCGGACGATGGCTTCCGGTATCCGCTCACCTTGCGCACGAACTGGAGGGCGGCTGCGGTGATCTCGTCGTCGGGCGCGGACGTGGCGCCCTCGCGTAGGGTCTTGATACTGCGACACATGCCGTCAGCATACCGCCGCGTCTGAGGTGACTTCGAGCACGGCCACCTGTAGCCGATACGCCGCGGCGGTCGCGCGCACCCCCCACTTGCCCAATTGCCAACCTGGCGACAAGGCGGCGCGCTCGGACGCCGAGTGTCACCGAGGACTTGCGCGTCGGCCATCAAGGGGGCACAGCCCGGGCTCTCGGTGGCCGCTGCGCAACTCCGGCTTGCGTCCGCACGAGGACTAGGTTCCGGCCCCGGCGACCAGCAGCTCCTCGAGCGAATGGACCACGCGGTCGGCCAATGAGACATCGGTCTCGGCGAACTGCGGTACGGCAATGCAGAACAGCCCCGCCGCCTTCGCCGCGGCTATCCCCGGCGTGGTGTCCTCCAGAGCAACCGCCTCCGACGGCGCAACGCCCAGCCGCTCGCAGGCCAGCAGGTAGATGTCCGGGGCCGGTTTGGCGTGAGCCACGTCGTCCGAGGTGACGATGGCGTCGAACGCATCGGTCAATCCCGCGCCCGCGAGGGCGATGTCCACGATGTCGCGGGAAGAGTTCGAGGCCAGGCCCACGCCGATGCCTCCAACCTCCCGAAGGCGTCGCACGAGGTCACGAGCTCCGGGTTGCAGCTCGACCCCACGCCGCAGCTCCTCCTTCATGAGCTCGCGCATCTCGTCCACGAGCCCGACGCCACGCTCGACGGGCTGCCGCAGCCGCTCGGCGTAGTAGAGCGCCGTGGTCGCGAACGACGTGCCCATCACCGCCAGCTTGTCCTCGAACGTCCACGTGTCCCCGTGGCGACGGAACAGCTCGCCCTCGGCACGGTCCCAGAGCACCTCGCTGTCAAGCAGCAGCCCATCCATATCGAAGACGACGGCCCGATACCGCCCGCTCAGCGGCACCGCTAGTCGCGGGCCGAGAAGATCGAGCCGCCTGAATCGGCGAGCACGCGCAGCAGCGGAATGGCGCGATAGCGACCGTCGGGCACCGCCGCATGCAGCCCGTCGAGCAGATGGACCACCGACGACAGGCCGATGCGCTCGCCCCAGGCGAGCGGGCCGTCCGGCCAGTTCGTGCCGAGCCGCATGGCCGTGTCGATGGCGGCGGGCGTCGCCACGCCGTCGGCGACCGCGGACGCGGCCTCGTTGACGATGGCCGCAAGGATGCGCGCCTCGATGTGAGCCGCGTCCAGCCGCGCGAGGCCCGGCGCACCGTCCGATCGCCGCTCGAGGCCCGGCCACGGCGCGCCCCGCGCGCCGTCGGCCTCGTAGTCGTAGCAGCCCCCGCCCGTCTTGCGACCCAGGCGGCCGGCGTCGACCAGCGAACGCTGAAGCGGGTGCGGCCGGTAGCGCGGGTCGCCGAAGAACGCGTCGAACACGCTCTCGCTGACCGCGAGGTTCACGTCGGCACCGATGGCATCGATGAGCTCGAAGGGACCCATTCGGAAGCCGATGCCGCGCATGGCGGCGTCGATCTCCTCGACCCGGGCCATCCCCTCGCCGAGCAGCCGGAAGGCCTCCAGGTAATAGGGACGCGCGACGCGATTGACGATGAAGCCGGGGGTATCGGCGGCCATCACCGGCGTCTTGCCCAGCCGCCGTGCGAGCACGGCCACGAGCTCGGTGACGGTGGGATTCGTCAAGGGCCCGGCGATGACCTCGACGAGCGCCATGAGCGGCACGGGGTTGAAGAAATGCATCCCCGCCACGCGCTCCGGACGGGTGGTGGCAGCGGCGATGCTCGCGATCGAGATCGAGCTGGTGTTCGTGGCGAGCACCGTGGGGGGTGCGGCGGCCGCGTCGAGCCGGCGAAAGGCGTCGCGCTTGAGCTCGAGGTCCTCGGGGATGGCCTCCACCACCACGTCGGCGGCCGCGAGCGCCTCGAGTGACGCCACCGGCTCGATGTGCCCGACAGCGGCGGCCACTTCATCGGCGGTCAGCTCGCCCCTGTCAGCGCGCCGGGCCAGGAAGCCCCGGATGCGCTCCTGCGCGCGATCGGTGGCTCCGGGCAGCGGGTCGTGGAGCAGAACGTGGATCCCCGCCTCCGCGGCGACCTGCGCGATGCCCGCTCCCATGGTCCCGGCACCCAGCACCGCGAGGGTGCGGGCGTCGCTCACAAAGGGCCGAACCGCGGCTCGCGCTTCTCGGAGAACGCGGCCACGCCCTCGGAATGCTCGGCGTCGCGACCCGCAATCTCCTGGACGGCTGCCTCGAGCGCCAGGTTATCGGCCAGTGAGTCGTCCTCGGCACGGGTCAGGAGACGTTTGGTGAGGCCGATGGCCGCGACCGGGCCTGCCGCGAGCCGCCTGCCCAGCTCTCGGGTGGCATCCGCCAACCGGGACGCGGGCACGACGGCGGCCACGAGGCCCGCTTCGTGCGCCGCCGCCGCGGTGAGCTGACGCTCGCCGAGCAGGATCTCAAAGGCCCGGTGTCGCCCCAGTGTGCGGACCAATGTGCGGGTCAGCCCGGAGTCCGGGACGAGGCCGATGCGGTTGAACGCCGGAACGAAGCGCGCGTCGTCCGACGCGATCACCAGGTCCGCCGCGAAGGCGAGGCTGACACCGGCCCCGGCCGCCACGCCGTTCACCGATGCCACGACCGGCTTGGGCAGCGTTCGGAGGGCGGTGATGAGTGGGTTGTACTCGTCGGTCAGCACCCGCCGGAACTGCCGCTCGCCGCTGCCGCCGCGCAGGTCCGCGCCCGCACAGAATCCACGGCCTGCTCCGGTGAGGACGAGGACGCGCGTCGAATCGTCGGCGCGGGCCGCCTTGACCGCGGTGAGGAGCTCGCGACGCAGCTCGGCGTTGAGCGCGTTGAGGCTGTCGGGCCGATTGAGCGTGATGGTCGCCACACCATCGATCAGCTCGTGCAGCAGGATCGAATCGGGCGACGAGTCAGGATCGGGGGGCACGCCGAGATTGTAGCGATGCCCGTCCCAGGCTCCCGAAAAAGCAATACGCCCGGGGCCTCAGCGGCACCGGGCGTATCGGTCTGTCAGGCGGGCGTCAGACCGCGCGTCGGCTCCGTCCAGCGATCATGTTCCAGACGAACACGACGATGATGGCGCCGACGATGGCAGCCACGATCGTGCCGATGCTGATGCCATCCATATAGGTGGCGTCGTTCGTCAGCAGTCCGAACAGGAACCCGCCGAGCATGGCGCCGACGATCCCGGCGATGAGACCGCCGAGTACGCCATAGCCCTCGTCGCCGGGCATGACCTTGCTCGCGATGAAGCCGGCAATGGCGCCGACGACCAACCAGGCAATGATGCTCATGAAAACCTCCGCTATCCCTCCAACCAATCAGTTCGGCGGGCGTGCCCGCTCCCCCGTTGACTCAGACGGATGCACATTCCGTTCCGGACGCGCCCCGAACGGCTCTCATCGTAGTGTCCAGAACGATCCGGCATCGGTCATTCCGGCAGACTCGTAGAGCCGATGCGCCACCGTCCGGTGGCTGCCGCTCTCGAGCGCGACCGCGTACGCACCCCTTCGCCTGCTCTCCTCGAACGCCGCGTCGAGCAGCGCGGCCCCGATGCGCTTCCCGCGGGCGGCCTCGGTGACGACCAGGTCGGGGATCCACGCCTGCGGCGCGGGCACGAAGAACGGCTGTCGATGCTCGAGTGAGATGAACCCGACCGCGGCCCCGTCGAGGAATGCCAGCCGGGAACCCGTCTCGGGCCGCGAAACGTGCTCGGCGTACGTGCGGCGCAGGGCGGGGAGCTTCTCCTCCGCCGGGGAGGGGCGGCCGAGCTCGGCGAGGAGCCGGGTGGCGGCCTCGAAGTCGGCGTCGTCGTCGTGGATCGGTCGGATCTCCACGCCCCTCCCCGGGGCGACGCCGCGCGGTCGCACCGGGGCCATCTCGAAGTACTTCCCGCGATCCTCGAACCCGGTCGCGGCGTAGAGGGCACGGGCCGCCGTCCTGGCGTGCGAGACCTCAAGGGTGACCTGGTGGCCGCCGCGCAGCCGCAACTCGGCGATGGCCGCCGTCAGCAGCATCCGGCCGATCCCTCGTCCCCGGAAGCGCTCCGCGACCACGAGCTCGCTCACCCAGCCCTCGAACGTGGCGTGGTTCAGCCGCCGCCGGAAGCGGAACAGGATGAGGCCCGCCGGCTGCCCATCGGCGAGTGCCAGGAACGGGCTCGCGTCGACGTCGTTGACGAGCGCATCGAACCGCGCGCGGAGCTCCTCCGGGTCGGCGTCAGGCAGCCCGTACAGCTCGCGAACCAGCGCGAACGCATCGGCGAGGTCGGCACGGCCGAGCGGCCTGAGCTCCACGCCATCAGGTCGCGGGACGGCGAGGCCGCCGACGGCATGGTCCGGATTGCCGAGCGACATCAGGCGTGGATTGACAGGGCCTAATCGGTGACGATCACGAAGCTGCCCGGCCATCGCCTGCCGCCAGAGGTGCGAGATCGGTCATGCGCCGTCATCGGCCCTTGAAGTCGGGGGTGCGCTTCTCGAGGAAGGCCGCCATCCCCTCCTTCTGGTCCTCGGACGCAAAGAGCAGGTAGAAGAGCCGTCGCTCATGGGCGAGCGCATCGGTCAGGGGCATCTCATACGCGACGTTGACGGCCTCCTTGGCGAGGCGCAGCGCGATCGGCGACTTGGTGGCGATCTTCGCCGCCAGCGCCAGGGCGTCCTCCACCACCAGCTCGTCGGGAACGACCTGCGCGACCAGGCCAGCGCGCTCGGCCTCCTGCGCCGTGATCGGCTCGCCCGTCAGCACCATGCTCATCGCCTTCGACTTGCCGATGGCGCGCGCCAGCCGCTGCGTCCCACCGGCTCCGGGGATGACACCGATGTTGATCTCCGGCTGCCCGAACTTCGCCCCCTCGCCCGCCACGATGATGTCGAGCGTCATCGCCAGCTCGCAACCACCGCCAAGCGCCCAGCCATTCACCGCGGCGATCACCGGTTTGGTGATCTTCCGCACGCGATCCCATTGGCCGATGCGGTTGCTGGTCAGCATGTCGATGGGCGTGGCGCCCGCCATCTCGCCGATGTCGGCGCCCGCGGCGAACGCCCGCTCGTTGCCGGTCACCACGATGGCGCGGACGGTGTCGTCGCCGTCGAGATCCTCGAGCGCCGCGCACAGGGCATCCATGACCGCGCCGTTGAGCGCGTTGAGCTGCTTCGGACGGTTGAGGCGCACGAGCGCCGTTCTTTGCTCCGCCTGGCGCTCGACCAGGATGAGCTGCTCGTCGTTCATCGGTTGCCACGACTTCCTGTCAGATTCATATGACCGCCGCATAACGCGCCGCCTATCCGAGATTCGGCTCACACCAGCGGCCGATATGCATAGATTTGCCACGGTATCGGGGGCCATGCCGCGCCATTGCGGCCGATAACGCGCACCTCGTATGAATCTGGCAGAAGAGCCGGCGGCATCACGCGTGAACCCACGCGTCGGGCAGCTCTACGCCGCACGACCCGCAGAACCGGTGCGACGCCGGCAGCCCGACGGCACCGCACGCGGCGCACACACGCCCTTCGCCCGCCTCGAGCCGCCGCAGCTCGGCGAAGCGCGGGCGCCGCTTGTCGTGGAAGGCGGCAACGGCCTCGCGAGTCTCGTCGGCGGTTGAGTGCACGGCAAGCCAGTCGCGCGCGTGCTCCACGGTCTGCGACCAGACGAGGTCGCGCCACCAGTTGAGCTGCGTCTTCGTGTAGCGCATTGCCTCGGGGAGCTTCCGCGCGAGATTCGCGGCGAGCCCGGCAACGACCGCGTCCAGGTCAGCCCGGGGCACCACCCGCGAGACGAGACCCCAGTCCAGGGCCGTGGCCGCGGGGATCGGCTCGCACAGCATGATGATCTCGCGCGCGCGGCGATCGCCCACGATGAGCGGCAGCCACTGCGTCGCGCCGCCGGCCGGGACCGACCCGTGCTCGGGTCCCACGTGCCGAATGTAGGCGTCGTCCACGATCACCGACAGGTCGCACGCCATCTGGAGCTCGTTTCCACCGCCGACGCAGATGCCGTTGATGCGCGCGATGGTCGGCTTGCCGATGTGCCGCAGCCGGTCGTGCATCTCGATGAACGCGCCCATCCAGCGCCAGTACTGGCCGCTCGTGGCACCCATGGTCGCCTGCTCGTCGAGATCGGCGCCGGTGCAGAAAGACCGATCCCCCGCGCCGGTGAGAACGACGCACGCGACCGAGTCGTCCCACGATGCCTGCTCGAAGGCACGCGCCAGCTCCCGCATCGTCGGGAAGTCGAGCGCGTTGAGCACCGCCGGACGGTCGATGGTGATCGTGGCGACGCCCGCATCGGCATCGCGCTCGTATCGGATGTGCTCGAAGCCGAGATCCGCGGGCTCCGTCACCGTGGGTGAGCCGGGCTCAGGCATCGGCCCCGTCGTGGGCGACGAAGAGGGTCACGCCGCCGCCCGCGAAGGTGCGCAGGTCGCGCGCACTGGCGGCACCCGCCTCCGATTGGAGCGCCTCCTGGAGGTCGGCGTCCGAGTCGAACGTCATCTCGGCCATCAGGTAGTAGGGAGACGGCCGCCCACCGACGCCGTCAGGCTTGCAGGTCTTCAGGTCGCGGAGCTTCGGGTAGCCCTGCACGATCGGCGTGTGGACCTCTCGGTAATGTGCGTCGAAGGCATCGGTGTCGTCGGGGGTGTTGTAGAGGACGATCAGGCGTGGCATGCGGCTACTTCTTGAAGTAGTCGGCGTTGATCTGGATGTACTTGACCTGGTCGTCCGGGACGGCATCCTCGGCGAATATGGCCGTCACCGGGCACTCGGGCTCGCACGCCCCACAGTCGATGCACTCGTCGGGGTCGATGAAGAACATCGCGTCGTCGTCGGTGGCGTGGATGCAATCGACCGGGCAGACGTCGACGCACGAGGCGTCCTTGACGCCGATGCACGGCTCGGTGATGACGTAGGTCATTGCCCTCCCTCGAAGCTGATCGTCCCGGGGGTCCGGAGTCTACCCGATGCGACCGCGTGGACGCCCTCCCGCTAGGATGCCGCCCATGAAGCTCACCAATGGCGGCCGCCCGGTGCTCATCGTCGCGGCGGTCACGCCACTCACCGAGGACGGAGACGAGCTTGACGAAGCGGCCATCGGGCCGTACGTCGAATTCCTCGAGTCTCACGGGGCCGATGGCGTCTTCGCCTGCGGCACGACCGGCGAGGGCGTGCTGCTGTCACTCGAGGAGCGACGCCGGGTGGCGGCCGCCTACCGCGCGACGGGCTCCGGGACCCTCATCGTGCACGCCGGCGCGCAGAACACGCGTGACACCTGCGCACTGGCAGCCGACGCGGCCGACCTGGGCGCCGATGCGGTGGGGGTCATCGCCCCGCCGTACTTCACCTTGGACGACGACGCACTCGCCGCCCACTTCGTCGCGGCGGCGAACGCCTGCGCGCCGCTCCCCTTCTACTGTTATGCCTTCACCGCCCGCTCGGGCTACCCACTGCCGGTGAACGTCATCCGGCGAATCGCCGAGGAGATCGATAACCTCGCCGGCCTCAAGGTCAGCGAGTCGCCGTTCGAGCGCGTCGAGCCGTACCTGGAGCTCGGGCTCCCCGTCCTCATCGGCAGCGAGCCGCTCATCCCGGCGGGGCTGGCGCGCGGCGCCATCGGCTCCGTGTCGGGCATGGCCTCTGCCTTTCCCGACGTGGTTCGCGAAGCGCTCGACCGTCCGGAGAGCGCAGCTGAACGGCTGAGCGCGCTGCGTTCGGCCATGGAGGCGAGCGGCCAGCTCATACCGGCGGCGAAGCACGCGCTGGGGATGCGTGGAGTTCCCGTTGGCCCGGGAATGCGTCCGCCGCTGCGGGGCCTGAGGGCCGCGGAGTCGGCTGAGCTGGAGCGACGCCTGGCGGAAATCGGCGTCCTTTAATCGTCGACGGTCTCGAGCACGAAGACCGGGATCAGCCGCTTCGTCTTGCGCTTGAAGTACTCGTAGGTCGGATAGGCCTCGCACACCAGCGCCCAGAGCCGATCGCGCTCCGGGCCATCGACCTCGGCGGCACGCACCGCGTGGACCTCGCCATCGTGCCGGATCAGCGCACGAGGCTCGGCCCGGAGGTTGTCGGCCCATACCGGGTCTCGCACGGAGCCGCCACGTGAGCCGACCACGACCCACCGCTTTCCGTCGGGAAACGCGTACAGCTCCACCTCGCGCGGCTGTCCGCTCCTCCGACCGGTCGCGACGAGCGTCAGCGTGACCTTCACTCAGGCGGTTGCCAGCTCCGCGGCGGCCTGGGCGGCGCGGAGCGAGGCGAAGCCCGGCTTGATCTGCTCGTTGATGATCCGCAGCCGGCCGTCGAACGGCCAGAAGGCGGACTTCATGGCGTTGAGCGTCAGCCACTCCATCTCGTCGAGGCCGATGCCGAACGTGCGCACCAGCGTCGCGAACTCGCTCGACAGGGTGATGCCGCTCATGAGCCGGTTGTCCGTGTTCACCGTGACGCGGAAGCGGAGGCGGCGGAGCAGGTCGATCGGATGCTCCTCGATGGAGGCGGCGGCGCCGGTGTGGACGTTCGAGGTCGGGCACATCTCGAGCGGGACGCGCCGATCCCTGACGTACGTCGCCAGCCGCCCCAGCGCCACGCGGCCGTCCGGGCGCACCGTGATGTCGTCGACGATCCGCACCCCGTGGCCGAGACGCTCGGCGCCGCACCACTGGAGCGCCTCCCAGATCGACGGCAGCCCGAAGCCCTCGCCGGCGTGGATGGTGAAATGGAAGTTCTCGCGCGCGATGTGGTGGAACGCGTCGAGATGGCGCGTCGGCGGGTAGCCGGCCTCCGGCCCCGCGATGTCGAATCCGACCACGCCCGCGTCCCGGTGCCGGACAGCAAGCTCGGCGATCTCCACCGACTTCGCCGCCTGGCGCATGGCGGTGACGATGAGGCCGATGGTGATCGACTTCCCCTCCGACCCCACTCGGAACCCGTCGAGCATGGCCGTCACGGCCTCGTCGAGCGACAGGCCCCCATCGGTCAGGAGCTCTGGCGCCATGCGCACCTCGGCGTAGACGATGCCGTCGGCGGCGAGGTCCTCCGCACACTCGGCGGCGACGCGCTGCACGGCGTCGCGCGTCTGCATGACCGCCAGCGTGTGGCGAAAGCCCTCGAGGTACAGCTCGAGCGACTTGCGGTCCGCGCCCAGCGTGAACCATCGGGCGAGCTCATCCGGGTCCGTGGTCGGCAGCTCGCCGTAGCCCGCATCGGCAGCGAGCTCGATCACCGTGCGCGGCCGGAGCCCGCCGTCCAGGTGGTCGTGGAGCAGCACCTTCGGCGCGCGTCGCAGCGCGGCGAGGTCAAGCATGGGTGGCGGCGGTGTTCATCTGGAAGCGGCTGGGGGGCGCGGCCGCCGCCAGCTCGGCAATCCGTTCGTCGGTGAGGTCATAGCCGAATCGGATGGCGGCAAGGTTCTCGTCCACGTAGCGCTTCGGCAGCGACTCGCGGATCGCGTCCTCGTCGAACTCGATCGCCGCAAGGCGCAGCAGCCGCCCCAGCGCGATCATGTTGCCGAACAGCTCCTTGCCGAACTGCTGGCTGCCGAGCGAGGCGAACGGGATCTGCTCCGCACCGGGAACGTCGAGGCCGAGATCGGCCACCACCTTGCGGCCGCTGATGCGAAGGTGCCCCTTGTCGGCGAGCTTGAGCATGATGTCCGCCTCCTCGACGACCGGGTTCGCGATCGGCTCGTCGTCAAAGATGAGGAAGGCGTCGGACATGCTGCCGCGCACGCTCGAGTCGTAATCGAAGAGCACCGTGACCTCCTTGCCCATCCGGGCCAGGAGCGCGCCCATCACGCCCGCGATCAGCCGCACGCCCTGCCCACCCACGCCGTCCAGCGCGATCTTCGTGCTCATTCGGGCTCGACCCCGGCCTCGCGCATGGCGTCCTCGAGGCTGATCTCGCGCGTTGCGACGCGGAGCTTGAGGTCCGATGGAAGACGCTGCATCAGGGCCAGCTTGCGCTGAGCCTCGGCGCGCTTGGCCTCCTTCGGATCGGAGACCGATGCCGGCCGCGCGTCTTCGAGCGTTCGTGGCATGGCCGGTTGTGTGTCTCCACCCGGCGCGCCGCCGATGAGATCACGACCCTCCGCCGCGGACTCCGCCTTCTGAGCGTCAAGCTCCGGCTTGAGCTCGGATTGGGGATCGGCGCCGGTCAGCGAGCTCGCCACCTCGCCGGGCGCTACCGGCGCGTCCGCCGGCGCGCTCGCACCGCTCCGCAGCCACTCGGGAATCTCGAGTCCGGCCTCGGCCAGCGCCTGCGGAAGGGTGATCTCGCGCGTCGCCACCCGCATCTTCACCTCGGGGGAGAGCTGCGCCATCAGCGCGGCGCGCTGCTGGGACTCGGCGCGGCGCCGCGCCTTCTCGTCGTCGCCACGCTCGACCACGGCTTTCGCCGTCGCGGGTGCCGTGGCGCCGCCCTCGCCGGGAGACTCGGTGGCCGACGCCATCGGTCCGTGTGGCTGGTCCGGCAGCGCGGGCGCGCGCTGCGCATCGGCCTCTGAAGGGGCGCGTCCGTTTCCGTTGAGCGCCGCCTGGTCAGGCGGGTAGACGATCCCGATCTCGAAGGCGTTGAGCTGGGTCGCGTCCTTCGGCGCCCGCTTGTAGGTCTTGCGGTAGAAGGTGAGCATGTCGTTCGCGCTGGCGAAGCCGATGCGCCGCCCGTTGTTCTCGATGCACTGGCTGGTGATGTCCACGAAGCTGAATCCGGGCCACTCGATCGCCTCGCGGATCACATTGCGCATGTGGAGCTGGTGGTAGACCGTCGTCTTCGCGTAGAGCGCCTGCGGCGACGAGCGCACGAGGCCCTGGAGGTTGATGGGCACGTTCGGGTTGCCGCCGGGGCTCGAGAGTGTCTTCGTCCCGGTTGGCGTCGTCGGGCCGGTCTGGCCGCCGGTGAGCCCGTAGATCTCGTTGTTGTTGCAGAGCACGGTGACCGGGGCGTTGCGCCGAATGGTGTGGATGAGGTGGTTGCCGCCGATGCTGGCGGTGTCGCCGTCGCCGGCCACCACGATCACGTTCATCTCGGGTCTGACGGTCTTGATGGCCTCGGCCACGGGCAGGGTGCGGCCGTGGAGCGTGTACACCGCCTCGTGCTTGAGATAGCCGCCCATGCGCCCCGTGCAGCCGATGCCGGTGACGATGATGGTGTTGCGCTCGTCGAGCTTCATCTCGTCGAGCACCATGGCCAGCATCATCATGATCGTGCCGATGCCGCAGCCCGGGCACCAGATGGTCGGGAACAGGTCGAGCTTGAGCCGATCCTTGTAGGTCATCTCGGCCATCGGCGCCTCAGGCATCGCTCAGCCCACTCCCAGCGGCGAGCGCGGCGCCGCGTCGGACGGCGCGACAGGGATCGGCGGCTCGGAAGGGCCGCCACCCAGCACGCGGTCGATGCCCTCGCGCACCGCCTCGAGGCTGATCCGCCCGCCCAGCAGCGGCACGCGCTTCACCTCGCGATGGATGGCGAGCTCGACCATGTCCGCGTACTGGCCGTCGTTGGCCTCCACGACCACGATCTCGCGGTAACGGGCCGCAACCTCGCGCAGCTCCTCGTCGAGGATCGGGTGGATGCGGATCGGTCGGAACAGGGCGTATTCATCGCGCAGCGGCGCCGCCACCCGCGACACGATCCCATAGCAGACGATCAGCAAGTCCGCATCGGTCTTCCATCCGTGCTCGTAGAGCCGATACCGACCCGCCACCTCGAGGTGGCGGTGCTTGGCCTCGTAATACTGGCGCAGGTACTCGTCCGCATCGGCCGTGGCCGGCTCGCCCGCGTTCGGCCCGTGCTCGTACATGAGGACGCCCGCGAAGAAGCGGGGCTGGTCGGTGAACTCGCCGAGGGGCGCCATGTCGCGGTCCGCCACGCGCAGCTCCGTGGCGAGATCGTCGAGATCCACCACCTCGTTCAGATGCGCCACAAACGTGTCGGAGAGGACAACCACCGGCGACCGCGACTCTTCCGCGGCGTTGAAGGCCTCGACGGTGAGCCGGAATGCCTCCTCGACGCCGTTCGGGTAGAAGGCGATGGGCGTGTAGTCGCCGGTGCTCCCCCACTTGACCTGCATGATGTCGCCCTGGCCCGGCATGGTCGGCATGCCGGTGGCGGGACCCACGCGCATGACGTTCACGAAGACCGATGGCACCCCAACCTTCTGCGCGTAGCCGATGGCCTCCTGCATGAGGCTGAAGCCCGGGCCGGAGGTTGCGGTGAAGGCCTTGGCGCCCGCCAGCGAGGCGCCGATGACGGCGTTGGCCGACGCGATCTCGTCCTCAGCCTGGAGGAATTTGAACTCGGGATGCTCCGCCGCATGACCGGAGGCGATGTTGAGGATCTCGGTGGACGGGCTGATCGGGTAGCCGGCGTAGTAGCCGGCGCCAGCGGCAAGCGCGCCGCGGAAGACCGCCTCGTTACCCTGGGTGAGCTTGCGCGTCACGGACTCTCCTTGGCGGCGTGCGCGGCCACGGACGACGGGATCATCTCGATCGCCAGGTCCGGGCAGTACCGCTCGCACAGGCCGCAGAGGATGCAGTTGTCCTCCTCGAGGATCGCGTCGTTGCGGAGGACGAGCGTGTTCTTCGGGCAGATGTCGACGCAGATGTCGCAGCGCTTGCAGAAGACCGGGTTCCAGCTGATGTTCGCGTAGTCGACCCACGTGATGCCATCCCGGTGGTCGTCCGAGGTGCCGGTGCCGAAACCGATGGCGGAGCCGCCGCCGCGCTCGATGTTCATGGGCCCGCGATCATACCGCCGCTCGATCACGTTCGACCCTCCGAGCGAGGCCGCGCCTATACTCGGCCCGATCCCATGAGCCTGCGCTTCCGTCCCCTCGCGCCCATCGGCCTCCTTGTGCTGCTCGTATCGTGTGCCGACCCGCAGCCGACGCCATCGCCGTCAGGCACCGATCCCTCCAGCGCCCCGACGGTTGCCACGGCGCCCAGCGCAACCCCACGGCCGACCCCCACGCCACTCCCTCTCGTCGGAGTACCGATGGCGGTCGTGACCGGGTACACGAGCGTGCGCGCGACGATCACAGCGGACGAGGTGATCGCTTTGATGAATTCCGACTCGATCGTCAGCCCATGCGAACTCCCGCCCACACCGCACCCCACCGCCGTCTGCCAGCCGGCCGATGAGATCGTGGCTCACCTCAGGGAGAACCCCGACGACCTGGCGCTGCTGCCCGCCGGGCTGGTGGAGCCGACGGTGAAGGTGCTCCCCGTGGACGGCGCAGACCTCTTCGGCGGACCCGAGGCGCGAGCTGCCTCACACCCGTTCGAGATGGCGGTCCAGGGACCCCCGGAAGAATGGCTCCACGATCCCGACGAGATCCGAACCGTCATGTCGCTCGGCGACTCGTGCCCGGACCGTGGTGTCGCCCACGCGGCGCTGATCGTCGGGCACGGCTGGGATTGGATCTTCGACGGAGGCACCGCCGAGTACGTGAGCGTGTACCCCAACCCGGTGCCGCCAAACGTGGTCGGCAACGGCTTCAACATCGTGGATGCGGTCCGCACGGGAAACGAGGGTGCCCTGGCCGCGCTGGTGAGCGGAGCCGACGTCACGATCGACGACTTCGAATGCCCGGTGGTGGACGACTTCACGATCAACGACGGGACGTCGTTCAGCATCGATCCGGCCGTCCTGCCACGCCTCCGAGACACGTACGGCGTGGATGTGGCGACGCTTGCCGCCAACCACCTCTTCGATCGGGGCCAGGCCGGATTCCTCGAGACGCTCGAGCAGTTCGCCGCGGCGGAGATATCAGTCACGGGCGCCGGTCTGGACCTCGATGCGGCCCTCGAGCCCGCCCTCGTGGAGCGTGACGGCCTGATCTTCGGCATCGTGGCCTTCAACCAGATCGTCGGGTCGGTCGAGGCGACGCCCGGTGTGCCGGGCGTCGCCTGGCTGAACGAGGAAAACATACGAGAGGCTGTCGCGCGCGCCCGCGAGGCGGCGGATGTCGTCCTCTGTGTCCCGCAGTGGTGGGGCGGTGACACGCCGGGACCGGGGGCCGAGTACCACGCCACCTTCCGCGGTGACATGCGCGACTACCAGGCGCAGATGTTCGACGCGGGCTGCGATCACATCCTGGGGCACGGCACCCACTGGTCGGGACCGATCGAGATCGCCGCGGGCGACGAAGGCGGATATCGCGTCACGCTGGTGAGCCACGGGAACTTCCTGTTCGGCCAGAGCTGGAGCCAGCAGACGCAGGAGGGCGTGACGCTCGAGCTCAGCTTCCGCGGCACCGAGCTCGCCCAGGCTCGGATGCACCCCTACATCATGCTCGACCAGGCACAGGCGAACCTGACCAACCCCGAGACGGATGGCCTCGACGTGCTGAACCGGATCTACGAGTCATCCGGCCCGATCCCGGCCGCCGCCCCGCCGGATTGATGCCCTGCTGGCGTATGACTGTAGCGTCGCGACCGGCAGATTGACCGGCATTTTCAGCCGACGTACCATCGCGGCATGACCGCAAGCGCTGCTCCCGCTCCTCGGCTCGTGCGATCGTTCCCCGCAAGCCTCATCGCGCGGGTGACCGGCGCGAACGTGCGCACTGCCGAACGGTGGCGTGCCGGCCAAGCCCCTCAGTCCCGATTCCGGGATCGAATGAGTGCGCTGCAATCGGTGCTCGACGTGCTCG
>Ga0136619_10000194_pt1 | contig 21941 bp, 20 predicted proteins | sample AntDrymUQ3532106_2_FD_104807 | JGI IMG/M metagenome (GOLD analysis project Ga0136619, IMG submission 104807) | Polar desert sand microbial communities from Dry Valleys, Antarctica - metaG UQ353 (21.06) | ecosystem: Environmental > Terrestrial > Soil > Desert | place: Antarctica: Dry Valley...
GAGCCTTTTCACGTACTTCCACCAGAGAGCGGTAGCGCAGGGTGCCGAAGTGGATGAGGCGCGGTTTCGGCATCCCGGCCCGAAGCCCCGGAGCAAGGAAGCCGGGATCGTCATGCTCGCCGACGGGACCGAGGCGTCGGTCCGATCGCTCGAGGAGAAGACGCCCGAGACGATCCGCGCGATGGTCGACCGGATCATCAACGAGCGCGTCGCGGATGGGCAGCTCGACGAGTGCGATCTCACGCTCCGCGATGTGCATCAGATCCGTGACGCCTTCTGCGGGCTGCTGCTCGGCGTGTACCACGAGCGGATCCCCTACCCGGAGGACCGCATCGCCCGTCTCCCGAGCACCCCGCCTCCAGCCGCATCGTTCTGAGATGACGCCACGCGGGGTACGTCCCGCGCCGCCGCCGCGGTCGGCCTCCCAGCCGGCGGCACCGCGCAACGCGTGAGGATCCAAGTCTCCGGCCACCCGCCGTGCGACCTCGCACCGGTGCGACGCGCGGTCCAGGCGGCGCTCCGGCCATACGGCGTGCCCGCCGGTGCGCGCATCGGGCTCGCGTTCGTTGACGACGTCGTGATGAAGGAGCTCAACAGCCGGCACCGCAACATGCCGCGCACCACGGACGTGCTGTCGTTCGGGCAGGGGCTGCCGCCCGGCGCCAAGGGCGAGACCGCGGCGAAGGCCCTCGTCCGCGACGTCGACGGCGAGCTCGAGGTGGGCGACATCGTCATCAGCGGCGCGCAGGCTGCCCGGCAGGCCCGGCGGAGGCGGCACCCCCTCGCGCGGGAGGTCGCGTTCCTGGCTGCGCACGGCGCACTGCATCTGCTCGGGTTCGAGGACGCGACGCGCACCGGCTACCGGGAGATGGTCCGCCTCGGCATGGCTGCCCTTCAACGCGCCTAGGCGGGCGCCCGCGCGCACGTGATCCGCGAGGTTTTCCGCGGCGGACCGTGCAGCTTCTGCGAGCATACGAGAGATGAGCTCGGATACCGGGGAGACGGACCGGGGGGGAAGCGGCCCTGCCGCGACGATCGAGACCACGCGTGGCCGGTCGTCGAGGCCACGCGGCGACGAGTCGATCGAGCAGGAGCGCAAGATCCGGGAGCTCACGTTCGTCCGGGAGATCGGTCAGCTCGCGGCCTCGACGCGCGATTGGGACGAGATGCTGCGCATCGTCATCGATCGCACCACCGGCGTGATGGGTGCCGAGGTCGCTTCCCTGTACCTTGTCGAGCGGCGCGAGGGACTCCTCCGGCTCGCCGCGACGAACGGGCTGAACCCTCGCGGGATCGGTCGCGCGACCCTCCGCATCGGCGAAGGGATCACCGGCTGGGTGGCCAATGCTCACGTCCCGCTCTCCGTGCGCGACGTGCACGGGGACCCCCGCTGGAAGCGCGTTCCCGCGGTGGACGTGGAGCGCTTCACGTCGATGCTCTCCGTGCCGCTCGTCATGCGCGACGAGGTCATCGGAGTGCTCAACGTGCAGACCGTCGAGGCGCGTGAGTTCGACCGCACCGAGATCGACTTCCTGCAGACGATCGCGAATCAGCTCGCCGGCATCATCGACAAGGCGCGCCTCCACCGCGACGCCGAGCGACAGCTGCGCGAGGTCTCGGCCCTCTTCGAGGTGTCGAACGTGCTCACGTCGACGCTCGACCTCGACGAGGTGCTCGCGCTCGTCGTCGATCGGCTGGTGCGCGTCTACCCCGGCTCGTCCGGTGCCATCGTCCTGCACGGCGAGGCCGATGACGACGTCCGCGCGCGCTCCGGCGAGCTCGCGCGCTCAGCTCTGCAGGCGTCCAGGCGCGCCATCGAGGAGCGCCGGCCGATCGTCGGCGAAGAGGACGTCGCGCTCCCGCTCCTCGCCGGTGACCGCCTCCTCGGTGCCGCCGTGCTGCACGTGCCCGGGCGCGCCGAGTTCGGCGATGAGGAGATCGCGTTCGTCGGCACGCTCGCGAACCAGGCTGCCCTTGCGATCGACAAGGCGTCGCTCTACGCGCGCGAGCGCGCCACCACCGAGAGCCTGCGCGAGCTCGAGCGGGCGCGCGCCGATCTCATCGCGGTCGTGACGCATGATCTCCGCACGCCGCTCTCGGTGATCCGCGGCTACCTCGACCTCCTCAAAGGCAACGGCGCCAAGGGCGTGACGACGGCGGCGATCGCCCAGGTCGAGCGGCTCGACCTGCTCGTCGACCGGATCCTCGCCGGCGTGCGCGCGGATGCGCCCGACCTCGAGATGCGACGCGCGCGGTTCGACCTGCGGGATCTGGTCGTCTCGCAGCTCGGGGAGCTCTCCACGCTCGCGCGGCGCCACCGGGTCCGCGGGCCGCGGCGCGGGAGGCCGGTCACCGTCCGGGGCGACCGGAGGCGCACGGCGGACGTGCTCGCCGCGCTCGTGCACAACGCGTCCAAGTACGCACCCGAGGCCACGGACATCAGGATCTCGATATCGGCGCTGCGCGATCGTGCCGTGGTCAGCGTCGCCGACCGTGGGCCGGGGATCGCGCCGCAGGACCGCACGCGCGTCTTCGAGCCCTACGTACGGTTGGGGGACCAGTCCAAGACGCCCGGCAGCGGTGTCGGCCTCTATGCCGCGCGGCGACTTGCGGAGGCGCAGGGGGGCGACATCTGGTGCGAGGAGCATTCCGGCGGCGGCAGCGTGTTCAGCTTCAGCATCCCCCTTGCGAAACGATGACCGCGATCCTCATCGTCGACGACGATCGCGCGATGGTCGGGATGGTCGCCGCGCTGCTCGGCGGCGAGGGCTACGACCTCATCACCGCGTACGACGGCGAGGGTGCGCTGCGACGGCACGCGGACGAATCGCCCGATCTGGTGATCCTCGATCGCCGGCTCCCGCGCCTCTCCGGCGACGAGGTGTGCAGGCGTATCCGCGAAGCCTCGGACACTCCGATCCTCATGCTCACCGGGGAGAGAGGCACCGACCAGCGCGCGAAGCTCCTCGACCTCGGAGCGGACGACTATCTTGAGAAGCCGTTCGGGCGCACCGAGCTCCTGGCCCGCGTTCGCGCCCTCCTCCGGCGCGCCGCAACACCTAGGCGATCCGCTGCTGCCGGACGGATCGGACCGCTCGAGGTCGACGTCGCGGCGCACCGCGCCACGGTGCGAGGCACCGTGCTCGCGCTGACCCCGATCGAGTTCAGCCTCCTCGCCGTGCTCGCCGGCCGCCCTGGGGAGGTCGTGGCGCGGCGAGCGCTCCTCCGGGCGGCCTGGCCCGACGAGCGCGAGCCGGATCCCGAGTGGCTGAAAGCGCACCTCGCGCGCCTGCGGACGAAGCTCGAGGGCGCCGGGGCCCCGCTGCCGCAGAATGTCCGCGGCGTCGGCTACCGCCTCGGATGAGGCACGCGAGCGCGTCGATCGCGATACGCGCGCCACGCGAGCGGGTCTTCGAGTTCCACGCCGACTCCGCGAACCTCGCGCGCGTGCTTCCGTCCGCCGTCCCGCTGCGGTCGGTCGGTCCGTCGCGCCTCGGCCGCGATGCCGTGCTTCGTTTCCGCTTCGGGCCCTTCGGGGGACACGGCGTCGTGCGGGTGTGGGAGCCGCCGTTCCGCTTCATCGACGAGCAGACCTTCGGTCCGTTCGCGCTGTGGCGTCACGAGCACCGCTTCAGCGAGCTCGCGGGCCGGACCTGGGTCACCGACATCGTGGAGTTCGCGCTTCGCCCGCCGGCGCGGCCGCTCGAGCGGTTCGCGCGGCCGGTGGTGCGTGCGATCCTCGTGGCGAAGCTGCGGCGCACCAAGTCCGTGCTGGAGACGTCTGCGTAATCCTCCTGCCGCCTCCGCCCGTCGCGTTCGTCACCGAACGCGCACCGTACCGGCGCTGTACCGCAACCCGATCAGCACGTACCGTGTACGCGTGACCTCGAGCAGCGCGGCGTCGGCGATCACCACCTCCGCAGCAGCGGAGGACATTGCCTAGTCGCGCGGCGGAGATCCCGGGCACCGCGCGACAGGCCTCCTCGCAGTAGGAGGCCTTTTTCGTTCTCGCGCGGAAAGGAGGCGGCTTGTTCGGTGAGGGACGCGTGAACGACGAGCGTGACGCGTGCGCGCTCGTCGCGGTCGCGCGGAAGGATGCCACGGCCAGCGCGGCCCCCCTGGCCCTCGCCCTCGGTGGCCTCGAACGCATGGCCCACCGCTCCGGTCAGATCGACGGCGAGGGTGACGGCTCCGGCGTCCTTGTGGACATCCCCCGCGCGCTCTGGTCGGCGCGCCTGGCGGAGGACGGCATCGCGGCGTCGGCGCTTCACCCGCGCTTCGCGGTGGCCCACCTCTTCGTCCCCGCGGACGCCGGCGATGCGGTCTACGCCTCAGTGCGGAGCATCCTTACGGCGCACCGGATCCGCGTCCTGCTCGAGCGAGGCGACGGGACCTACCCGGGCGCGCTCGGGCCCCGCGGCCGGCGCGAGGAGCCCAGATTCTGGCAGCTCGCGCTCGAGGTCCATGCGCGTGGGCGCCGCGGTGACCGTGCGCTGCATTCGGCCGCGGTGGACATCGATGAGCGCACCCCCGCGATCGTCGTTAGCCTTTCGCGCTCGACGGCGGTGTACAAGCTTCGCGGCGCCGCGCACCAGCTGACGCACTACTACGCTGATCTCGCCGACCCGCGGTTCGGCACGTCGGTCGCGTTCGGTCACAACCGCTACTCGACGAACACGTCCAGTACCTTCGGTCGCGTCCAGCCGTTCGCGGCCTTCGCCCACAACGGCGAGATCGATACGATCGGACGCCTGCGCGAGGAGTGCCGCGCCCTCGAGGTGCCCCTCTCGCGGGAGGGCAGCGACTCCCAGGATGTCGATGCGCTGCTGCGCGGACTCGTCCACGGGCAGGGGCTCGACCCGATCGAGGCGATGGAGCTCGTCTTCCCGCCGATCGTGAACGAGATCCGCCGCATGCCCGCGGGCATGCAGGACGCGTACGCGCATGCACGCGCGGCGTTCGGCCCGTTCGCTCAAGGTCCCGCCGCGTTCCTCGCGAGGTTCGACGACACGTGTCTCTTCGGAGTCGATGCGATGGGGCTCCGTCCGCTCTGGCACGTCGAGACGGACGAGGAGCACGTCTTCGCGAGCGAGCGCGGCTTCATCCCGCTCGAGCGCTACGTCGCCGACCCGCGGCCCCTCGGCCCGGGTGAGCACGCTGCCCTGGAACGCTCCCGCGGCCAGTGGCGGTTGCTCGATGAGGCCGCCGTGCGCGATCGCTTCGTGCGGGCGCGTGCCACTCATGGCGTCGGCGTCGACGGCGCGCGTGCCCGGCTCGAGACTGGCGGACCCCTCTCCCAGTGGTCGGGCACCACCCTTCCTCGCGAGCGGCCCGAACGCCGCGTCGAGATCGCCACACCGCCTGATGAGATCGAGGATCATGCGGTGCTCCGTGAGCAGCGCTTCGCTGCGCTTGGGTACGAGCCCGAAGACCTTCGCACCATCGCGTTCATGGCGCAGGCCGCCGGTGAGCCGATCGGCTCTCTCGGGTACGACGGGCCCCTGGCCGCGCTCTCGGCGCGGCGGCCGAACCTCGCCGACCACCTGCAGGAGTCGGTCGCCGTCGTCACCAACCCCGCGATCGACCGCGAGCGCGAGATCGAGCACTTCTCGACACGGGTCGTGCTCGGGCCGCGCCCCTCTCCGCGTCGCGCTGGACGTGTTCGCGGCTGGGTCGAGCTGCGAGTGCCGATCCTGCTGGGTGGCCACGATGCCCGCGCCGGTCTCGCGGACACGGAGGCGCGCGCTCTCGCCGCGCGGCTCGGCACGTGGGTGCTCGACGACCTCGTCTCCCACTTCGCGTCGGCCGCGCGCCGACCGGCGGTCGTGCTGCAGGCCGACCGCGACTGGGAGGAGGGTCTGCGCGACGCGCTTGCGCGGCTGGGTGCGGCCGCGTGCGCGGGAACGCGCGCGGGATCCCGGCTCGTGCTCATCGAAGACCGCGGTGTCGCAGAGGAGGGGCGCTCCTGGATCGACCCGCTGCTCGTCGCCGCGACCGTGCACCGCGCGCTGATGGCGCAGCCATCGCGCTCGGGCAGCCTGCGTCGGGATTGCGCGGTCGTGCTCTCCGCCGGCAGCCTGCGGAACCTCCACGACATCGTGGTCGCGCTCGGCATCGGCGCCGACGCGGTCGCCCCGTACCTGCTGCTCGAGCACGCGATCGCGACCGGCGACCCCGACGCGCCCGGGAATCTCGTTGAGGCGCTACGCAAGGGTATCGAGAAGGTGATCTCGACCCTCGGCATCCACGAGCTGCGCGGCTACGGGCGCGCGTTCTCGGCGATCGGGCTCGCGCCTGATGTCGCGCGGCTGCTCGGTGTGCGCTCCTTCGCGGCCGGCGAGCGCGCCGGTCTCGATTGGGCGGAGCTGGAGCGCGACGGCGAGGACCGGGCGCGCCTGCTGCGAGAGCGCACGCCCGCACGCCTCGAGAACCCCTTCCGGCTCTACCCGCGGATCTGGAAAGCGGCGCTGGCCGTCGCAAACGGCGAGGCGCCGTACGCGGCGTACGCCGAAAAGCTCGAAGCGCTCGAGCGCGAGCATCCCGTCGCGCTCAGGCATGTGCTCGACCTCCGCACCGGCGACGCGACCACATCGGTCCAGCTGGCGGCATGGGACACCAAGCCCACTGCCGCCGACACGCGGATCGGCGAGCACGAGGCGCCGTTCTACATCTCGAGCATGTCCTTCGGCTCGCAGGGCGAGACCGCGTACCGCGCCTACGCGGAGGCGGCCTTCCGGCTCGGCATCCTCTGCATCAACGGGGAGGGCGGCGAGCTGCCGGACCTCCTCGGCAGGTACCCCGAGCATCGCGGCCAGCAGATCGCATCCGGCAGGTTCGGCGTCTCGTCGCTGCTCGCGAACTCTTCCAACTATCTCGAGATCAAGATCGGGCAGGGCGCCAAGCCCGGGGAGGGCGGGCACCTCCCCGGCCGCAAGGTCTCCGAGAAGGTCGCGCTTGCGCGCAATGCGGTGGCCGGCGTCGACCTCATCTCGCCGTCGAACAATCACGACATCTACTCGATCGAGGACCTCGCGCAGGTCGTCCACGAGCTCAAGACGGTCAACCCCCGAGCGCGCGTCGCCGTGAAGATCCCGATCACGCCGGACGTCGGCGTGATCGCCTGCGGGGTCGCGAAGTCCGGCGCGGACATCGTGACGCTCTCGGGGTACGACGGCGGGACCGGGGCGGCCCGGCTGCACGCGCTGCGCCGCGCGGGTCTCCCGGCGGAGATCGGTGTCACCGAGGCGCACCGCGCGCTCACCGAGAACGGGCTGCGCTCCAAGGTCGAGCTCTGGTGTGATGGCGGGATGCGGAGCGCGCTCGACGTCGCCAAGATGCTCTGCCTTGGCGCGGACCGCGTGGGCTTCGGGACGCTCGCGATGGTCGCCATCGGCTGCACGATCTGCCGCGGCTGCCAGCTCGATACGTGTCACGTCGGGATCGCGACGCAGATCGCGACCGCCGGGGAGGCGCAGGCCCGGGGGCTCAAGCGCTTCGAGCCGCAAGAGCTCGAACGCGCGGTGACGAACCTCCGGCGCTTCTTCGGCGCTCTCCGCGAGGACCTCGCGCGCCTCGTCGCGGCCGCGGGATGCTCCAGCGTCCGCGAGATCGTCGGGCGCACCGACCTCATCACGCAGGAGCGGGCCACGGGGCGGGTGGACTGCTCCGCACTCCTGATCCCCGTCGAGGCGCGCGAGGAGGGTCCGCGGGTGCCGCTGGCCGTGGCGGCAGCTCATGTCTCCACTGATCGCGCGCTCGGCCCGTCCGACCGCTCGGTCGCCACGGCGGCCGCCGGAGCGCTCGCGCGGCAGCGGATCGCCGTTGCGGTGCCGGTCGCGGCGCGGGTCATCGCGAGCTACGGCCGCGGTTCGGTCGCGGGGAACGGGCTCGCCGCGTACATGACCGATGGCGTGATGCTCGAGGTCGCCGGCGGCGCGCAGGACGGTGCGGCGAAGACGGCGCTCGGCGGCACCCTCGCCGTCCTGAAGGGCCCGAACGCGGTGGGCCGGTTCGTCGACGGGTCCGTGGGAAAGGCCTTCGCCTACGGCGCGCAGCGCGGGCGGCTGTTCGTGCAGGGCGGGGCGGACGCGCGCGCCGCGATCCGGCTCTCCGGCGCCGAGGTGGTCTTCGGCGGCGACCTCCGCGGCTTCGCCTTCGAGTACATGACCGGCGGCACGGCGATCGTGCTCGGTGACCCGGGGCGCTGGATCTGCTCGGGGATGTCCGGTGGCCGGGTCTTCCTGCGGGTCGACCCCTCGCGCGAGCTCGACGATGCGGCGCTGCGCACGAGGCTGGCGAAGGGGGCGAAGGTGACGCTTCGCGTCCCGGACGCGGACGAGGCCGCGCGCTGCGCCGACCTGCTCGGTGCCTACGCGGCGATCGTGGCCTCCTCCGGCCAGGCCACCGAGGCGATGCGCGTGCGCGACCTCGTCGGCAGGGTGGCCGAGGAGTTCCGCGTGGTCCGCCCGGGCGCCGACATCGTGGACCAGACGATCTCCACCGAATGAGCGCGCGCGCCGTCACCCATCCGCTACCCAACGGCAGCCCCGCGGCGACTGTCCGGCCGGAGCCGCACGCGTAGCGTCCCGGCATGGACCTCGACACCGGCAACACCGCCTGGATCCTCGTCTCGGCCGCCCTGGTGATGCTCATGACGCCGGCGCTCGGCTTCTTTTACGCGGGGCTCGTCGGCAAGCGGAACGCGCTCTCGACACTGCTCCACTCGTTCTTCGTGCTCTGCCTCGTGAGCGTGCAGTTCGTGCTCTGGGGCTACACGCTTGCCTTCGGCCCCTCGCAGGGCGGGCTCATCGGCGGCCTCGACTGGGCCGGCCTCGCCGGCGTCGGGCCCGAGCCGAACCCCGATTACGCCCCGGGCGTGCCGCACCTCGCGTACATGGCGTTCCAGATGATGTTCGCCGTCATCACGCCGGCGCTCATCACCGGCGCCTTCGCGGAACGGGTGAGCTTCAAGGCCTTCATCCTCTTCACCTTGCTCTGGTCGACCGTCGTCTACGCGCCGATCGCCCACTGGGTCTGGGGCGTGGGCGGCTGGCTGCGCGTCTTTGGCGCCATCGACTTCGCGGGCGGGACCGTCGTGCACATCTCGAGCGGGGTCTCCGCTCTCGTGGCCGCGCTCGTGATCGGCCGGCGCCTCGCCCGCACCGAGCCGCACGACGCGACGATGACCGTGCTCGGCGCTGGCCTGCTCTGGTTCGGCTGGTTCGGATTCAACGCCGGAAGCGCGCTCGCCGCCAACGGTCTCGCGGCCAACGCCTTCGTGGTGACGAACACCGCCGCGGCGATGGGCGCGCTGACCTGGCTCACCGTCTCGTGGATCCACCGCGGCCGGCCGAGCGCGCTCGGCGCGGCGCTTGGCGCTGTTGCGGGCCTCGTCGCGATCACGCCCGCAGCGGGCTTCGTCACCGTCCCCGCGTCCATCGTCATCGGCCTCGGCGCGGGCACGGTCTGCTACCTCGCCACGCTGCTGCGTCCGCGGCTGCGCATCGACGATGCGCTCGACGTCTGGGCGGTGCACGGCATCGGCGGCACCTGGGGCGCGGCCGCCACCGGCCTGTTCGCCAGCGTCGCGGTGAACGGCGCCGGCGTCAATGGACTGTTCGCGGGCAACCCCGACCTCTTGGTCAAGCAGCTCATCGCGATCGGCGCGACGTGGCTCTACGCCGGCGTGATGACCGCGGTCATCGTCAAGATCATCCAGCTCACCGTCGGGCTGCGGGTGCGCGAGGACGACGAGGTCCTCGGCCTAGACCGCTCGCAGCACGGTGAGATCGCGTACCAGCACGATTAGGAGGGATGGACATGGAGATCGCCGCCTTCGCGTCATTCGCGGCCCTCGTGCTCGCGTGGATCGTGCTGCCGGTGCGCAGCGAGGCGCCGGCCGCCGCGGAGACAGCGCCCGAGGCGCTCCCGGAGCCCGTCGCCGCCTAGAGGAGGCCGCGCGTATGGAGGCCGTCATGGTCCCGTCACCGCCCGACAGGCGTGTGCCATTCTCTCCCAAGCGCTTGCTGCCTGAGCCGCCGCGGCACCGGCACGTGTCGAAATCCGCACCGCCCGCTCGGGACCCGCTCGGCCTGCTGCTCGAGGAGTGGCTCTCCGAGCTCCGGATCGGCTATACGCACGACGCCGATTAGGGAAGGCCGCTACCGCACGATTGCCGCACTCCACGTCACCAGTGCCAAGCGCGAGGGAACGCGCAAGAAGGGCTTGGCCACCCTGATCGCGGACTCCGCGAACGGGCTGCGACTCAAGAGCCGTCTCGAAAGGAATTGCTGATGGCCAAACTCGATGCGAAGCAGCGTGCGAAGCTGCCCGCGAAGGACTTCGGCCTTCCGGAGAAGGCGCGATCCGCCGACGCGAAGAAGGAGACCGGGAACTACCCGATTCCGGACGAAGGTCATGCGATCAGCGCGAAGCGACTGTCCCGCAAGCAGCGCAAGGATGGCAACCTCACGAAGGACGAGTTCGACCGCATCAACCGCAAGGCCGACAAGGTTCTGAAGGCGGCCTCGAAGGACTGACGCTGGCTCGATCGTCCTGGCGACCGGGCCCCGCGCGTCGCGAGCGCTAGCGGAGGCGGCTCAGCAGCCCGCTCTGGACGATCGCGAGGCAGATGATCGCGATCGCGGCGAGCGGGAATTTTGACCAGCGGCCGGCCACGAGCATCAGCACGCCGCAGATCAGCGCGATGACCGAGAGCAGGAAGGCGAGATCCATGATGTCCTCCATCGCGGGTGTCGAGGAGAGTGTGCGCGTCGCTGGCCAGCCCGCGGCGGGACTCTCGCTCGGTCACGGCCACGCCCGCTTCGGACTCACGCAGGCGTCAGAACGCCATCTCCGCGAGCAGGCGGTCGATCGACGCGAGGCCGGCCTCGAGCACTCGTGGCGGCATCCCGAACCCGACCCGCAGGTGTCGCTCGGCCAGGAAGTGGGCTCCGGGAACGACCATCGTGCTCCAGTCGCGGATGAGCCGATCCGACAGTACGACCGAATCGACGGGCCAGGTGTAGGAGAAGAAGCAGAACGAGCCGGCGGCCGGTTGCGTCCATCGCAGCTCGTTCGGGTGTCGGCCGGCCCATGCCTCGAGCAGGGGCCAGCGCCCGTTCACGAGGGACCGCGCCCGCTCCACCAGCTGGTCGCGTGTCGCGAGGGCGCCCTCGGCGAGGATCCCCGAGAGGGTGGCCGGCGCGATGGTCGTGTAGTCCTTCAGCGACCACGCCGCCGCGAGGCGCTCGCCGGGCGCGACGATCCAGCCGATGCGCAGCCCCGGGAGTCCGTAGACCTTCGAGAGCCCTCCGGTCACGATGACGCGCTCGCCCCGCCCCGAGAAGCTCGATGCCTCCTGCCCGTCGCGCTCCGCGCCCCGGAACACCTCGTCGGCGAGGATCCAGGAGCCCTGCTCTGCCGCGATCCGCGCGATCTCGTCCACCTCCGGACCGGAGAGACGCTGCGCGGTCGGATTGTTCGGCTGGCAGACGCAGACCACCTTCGTGCGGGACGTCACCGCGGCGCGCAGCTCGTCGAGGTCGATGCGCCAGCCGTGCTCCTCGCGCTGCCAGACCTCGGTGACCCTGGCGCCGAGGCCTCGCGCGATGCCGTGGACCTGCAGGTACATCGGCATCAGGACGACGGCCTCATCGCCGGGTTCGAGGAGCGTCGCGAGCGCGAGGAAGTTCGCCTCGCTCGTCCCCGTCGTGATCAGCACGTTGTCGGGATCCGCTCCGGGGTGGAACGCCGCGACGAGCGCGCGCGTCTCGGGGCGGCCGCGGCCGTCCGCATAGCCCAGCGGCAGCGACCGCAGCTCCTCGATGGAGCGCGCGATGTCGTCCAGAGTGAGGGGCTCCACACCCGACTCGGAGAGGTCGTAGCGCACCGATCTCTCGAAGGTCGACTGCATCCGCTCCATCGCGAACTCGGGAAGCCTCAACGCACCACCCGAAGGAAGGCGACCGCGTGTGGCGCGACCGTCGTTTCGAACCCCGCCACGAAGGCGCCGAGATCCTGCCGTCGCCAGACGTCACGGACGGCGACGCGCGCGCCGGCCGGCCAGCCGAGCTCGCTCCACGACACGCCTAGGCGCGCGGGCCCGTCGCCCCGCGCGAACAGGAGGACCGCGCGCGCGTCGGCGTCGTCGAGCTCGCGGGCCCAGACCTCGCCGCCCTCATCGCGGGAGATCCGACGGCCCTGCCGGCCGGACGGGTCCTGGTCGATCGCGATGACCTCGGGCGCCATGAGGATCGCGCGAGTCGCGTCGGACATCCGGCGCACGTCGTTGCCGGCCATGAGCGGCGCCGCGAGCATCGCCCAGAGACTGAAGTGGGAGCGGTACTCGGCCTCGGTCATTCCCCCGTTCCCGACCTCGAGCATGTCCGGGTCGTTCCAGCCGTCCGGGCCCGCGTAGCGATGGAGGTCGACCTGCCGGTCGAGGATCCCGAGCACGCTCGACCAGCGGTCCTGGATGTCCCCGGTCGTGCGCCAGAGATGGCCGACCTCGCGCGCCCACTCCCACGGCCGGCTCCGGCCCCACTCGCAGATCGAGAGGACCATCGGCCGGTCCGCGCGCTGAAACGCGAGGCACCACTTCTCGTAGGTCGGCGGGGCGGACAGGCCCTCGGTATGGCACCAGTCGACCTTCACGTAGTCCACGCCCCACTCGGCGAATCGGCGCGCGTCGCGGATCTCGTCGCCGAGGCTCCCCGGCCGGCCCTGGCAGGTCCTCGTCCCGGCGTCCGTGTAGAGGCCGAACCGTAGTCCCTGGCCATGCACGTGGTCGGCGAGCGCGCGCATGCCGCTCGGGAATCGCACCGGATCCGGGACGAGCTCACCGTTCGCGTCACGCGCGGGCGCCTGCCAGGCGTCGTCGATCACGACATAGCGGTAGCCGGCGTCGCGCATCCCCGTGGCGACCATGGTCTCGGCGGTCTCCCGGATGAGCCGCTCGTCGATGTCCGCTCCGAAGCGGTTCCAGCTGTTCCAGCCCATCGGCGGCCTCGGTGCGAGTCCGTCGCGCGCACTACCGAGCCCCACACTGGCTAGTTTCCCGCACCCTCCGTCCCCTGTCGCTTCATCGGCTGGCACCGCCGCCGCACCGCCCTGGGTCTGGGCGAACAGGGCCTGTCAGCGACCCGCCCGGTGCGTGCTTGACGTTCTCGAGCTCCCGGCGCATCGAGGAGCTCTCGGCGCAGGAGGCAAGGTCCGCCAGCTACTGGAGGCGCACCACCGCAACGTCGGCGTGCTCGTGCGCCGCGCTCGCCAGCGCTCCATCGGCGGTCACGAGTGGCGCGCCGAGCGCCTCGGCCAGCGCGACATACAACGCGTCGTACGCGGTGAAGTTGCGGCGTAGCTGCCACGCACGCTCGATCAGGTGCAGGGTCGGATAGCGCACGACGGGGAGCGCGAGCAGATCCTCGATCGCCTCCGACGCGCGCTCGCGGTCGATCTCGCCGCGATGCTCGTAGCGCCGGATCGTGTGCACCACTTCCGCGTTCATGAGGTCGGGTGCGGTCGCGGGCTCGCGTGCGTCGAAGATGTGCTCGGCAGCAGCACCGGCGAACGGGAGGCCGAGCAGCAGCCGCACGACCGCTGAGGCGTCGACGACGCTCAGCGGCCGTCCTCGCGCGCACGCCGGATGATGCGCTCGGGACGCTCGCGGACCTGCACCGGCGCCCGCCCCTGCAGTCGCGCGCGTACCTCGTCGGGCGTGGGCAGGGCGGCCAGACGCGCGAGCTCGGCGCGCAGGTACTCGGAGAGTGATCTGCCGGAGCCTACCGCCCGCAGCTTCAGCGTCCGGTGGACATCGACCGGTACGTCGCGGACCTGAACGAGCTTTCCCATCCGGAGCACATGGTAACATACGAGATGCATACACGAGCGCGAGTCCGTTCGCACCGTCCCAATGTGTGTCGGGTCAGACGGGCAGCACGACGGACGGTGATTTTCCTGACCGCGTCGCGTACTCAGCCGCGATGCGCTCTGCGGTGTCGCGCCTGCCGACGCGCGCGATGGCGACGATCGAGCCGCCGAAGCCGGCGCCCGTCAGGCGCGCGCCGAGGACCGCGGGCTGCGCCCTGGCGATCTCCACGAGAAGGTCGAGCTCCGGCGACGAGACCTCGTAGTCGTCGCGGAGCGAGGCGTGCGAGGCATCGAGCAGCGTGCCCACGGCCTCCAGATCGCTCGCGCGCAGCGCGTCGACGGTCCGAAGGACGCGCGCGTTCTCCGTGACGACGTGCCGCACGCGTCGCTCGAGCTGGTCGGGGAGTCCCCACTCCGTGCCATCGATCTCGCGCAGGCTTGCCACGCCGAGGCGCCCGGCCGCCTCCTCGCACTCACGCCGGCGCAGGTTGTAGGCGCCCGAGAGGTTGTCATGGGCCACACCGCTGTCGATGACCAGGAGCTCGGCGGCGGCGGGAAGCGGGACCTCGCTGACGCCCAGGCTGCGCGTATCGATGAGGAGCGGTACGCCGTCCTTCCCGAGGCTCGCGACGAGCTGGTCCATGATCCCCGAGCGCACGCCGACGAACTCGTGGTCGGCCCGCTGGGCGAAAAGAGCGATCCCGCGGTCGTCGATGGCGAGGCCGAACGCGTCGCGCAGCGCGCGGACCAGCGCGACCGCGAGCGCGGCGCTGGAGGCGAGCCCCGCGCCGATCGGCAGGTCCGACCGTATTCGCGCCTGGAAGCCGCGGATGCGGTGACCGTCCCGGCCGAGCACGAACGTGATGGCCTGGACGCGATCGACCCAGCCCTGGCCCTGGACCTCCTCGCCGATCACGTACTCGGCATCACCGAGCGCGTCGCTGCGCACGCGCACGTGCATGTCGTCGCGCGGGGTGAGCTCGACGACCACGCGGCGCGGGAGCACGACCGGGAGGACGAAGCCGCCGTTGTAGTCGGTGTGCTCGCCGATGAGGTTCACGCGACCCGGCGCCGACGCCATTACGGTCCCCGTCGACGAGCGTGAGGCGGCGCGCGCGGCGTCCACGCGGCTATCCTGATGGAGATACGCGATCTCAGGCGGCGCGACGACCCCCTGCGGGTCGCGCGCCGCGTTTCGGCGTCGGGGAGGGAACGGATCAAGCGATTCTTCGGTGGGCAGTCGCCGCGGGCGGAACGCATCGTCATGGGTCTCGGGAACCCGGGCGAGCGGTACGCGGACACGCGGCACAACGTCGGGTTCCACGTCGCATCCCGCCTGGCGAAGCGCGCGCGCCTCGAGTTTGGGGCGAAGGCCGCGGAGTCACGGATCGCCGAGGGCGGGTTCGCCGGACTGCGGGTCGTGATCGCGCGGCCGCAGACCTTTATGAACGACAGCGGGCGCGCCGCGCGCAAGCTCCTCGACCGCTATCGCCTCACGCCGGCCGAGCTGCTGGTCGTCTACGACGACATCGATCTGCCCCTCGGCTCGCTGCGGGTCCGCGAGAAGGGCGGCCCCGGTACCCACAACGGCATGCGCTCGATCGTCGGCGCGATCGGCGAGGGCTTCCCGCGCATCCGGATCGGCGTGTCGCCGGCCGATCCCGCGAGCGAGATCGATGGCGACCTCGCCGACTACGTGCTCGAGCCGTTCGCCCCCGGTGAGCGCGAGGCCGCTGACGCCGCGATCACGAGGGCGACCGAGGCCGCGGAGGTGGCGCTTCGCGACGGGCTCCGCCGCGCGATGGACACGTTCAATGGCTGACCTCGCCACGCGGCGCGCCGCTCCAGGGCAGCCGCGGCTCGCCGGCCTGCTCGAGCTCGCCGAGGCGAGCCAGGCCTTCCGCGAGCTGCGCGAGCGGCTGGAGCGCGGCGGCCAGCTCGCGCTCGCCGACGCGAGCCCGGGTGCCCGCGCGTTCGCCTGGTCCGCGCTCGTCTCGAGCGGGCGCCGCGTGCTCGTCGTCGGCGCGACGGAGGAGCGCGCCCGCCGCTGGCGGGCCGAGCTCGCCGGGTGGCTCGGCGAGGACGCGGTGCTGTCGTTCCCGGAGCACGAGACCATGCCCTACGAGGTCGGGACGCCCTCGACCACCGCCGTGCACGCGCGGCTGCTCACGCTCGCGCGGCTCGCGGAGGGCGCGCCGCTCGCCGTCGTGACGTCGCTCCGCGCGCTGATGCAGCACACTATCGGCCCCGAGCAGCTCGCGGATCGCGCCCGGACGATCCGGCTCGGCGACCGGCTGCCGTGGCAGCAGACCGCGCGCTGGCTCCTGTCGCTCGGCTACGAGTCCGTGCCCGAAGTGAACGAGCCCGGGACGTTCTCACGCCGCGGCGGGATCATCGACGTGTACCCGGCGGCGGCGGGTGGCCCCATCCGGATCGAGCTCGTCGGCGACGACGTCGAGACGCTCCGCACGTTCGATCCGGCGACGCAGCGCTCGCAGGAGGGCCTGCATGACGTCGCGATCCTGCCCACGCGCGAGCTCTCACTCGGTGGCGCGCCCGAGCTCGCGGACCGGCTCGCCCGATCGGGCTGGGAGGAGCTTTCGAGGCATCCCGAGCTCTCGCCGTACGCCTCGGTCGTCGAGCCGTTGCGCCAGCTGCGCTACGTCGCCGGTGCCGACGTCTTCGCGCCTGCGCTCGGCGCGACGGCGTCGCTGCTCGATCACCTCGCGCCGAGTGGCACGAGCGTCGTGTTCGAGGACTCCGTCGAGCTCGAGCTCCAATGGGATGGCCACGAGACGCAGGCGGAGGAGCGTCGCGAAGAGCTGCGCACGCAGGGGCTACCGACGGATCCGCTGCCCGCACCGTACGTCGGGCGCACGGCCATCGAGCGCGCCGCGGCGGAGCGTGGCGTCGTCCGCGCGGGCTCCGACACGGGCACGCTGCGCCTCGGCTGGACGGGTGCGCCGAGCTACGCGGGGCGGCTCGACGCCTTCCTCGGCGACGTCGCGGGAGGAGCGGTCGGGGGTCAGGTCCTGTCCGGCCGCGGCGTGGTCGTCGTGGCCACGCCGCAGGCCGCGCGCCTCGCCGAGCTCCTCGTCGACCGCGACGTCACCGCTACCCCGCGCGAGACGCTCGAGGACCCGCCCGTCCCGGGGTCGCTCGTGCTGCTGCATGTCCCGTTGGCCCTGGGATTCCGCATTCCCGAGCTCTCGCTCATGGTCTTCACCGACGCCGAGGTGTTCGGGTTCCGCAAGCCCCGCCATCCGGAGCGGCAGCGCAAGCGGCGCGCGGTCGGGACGCTGCTGCAGGACCTCAAGCCGGGCGACTTCGTGGTCCATGAGGACAGCGGCATCGCGCGGTTCGAGGGCTTCGAGGACAAGCAGATCCTTGGCGTCTCCCGGGAGTCGTTGGTCCTCAGCTTCGCGGATGGGACCCGCTGGCTGCCGACGGAGCGCATCGACAAGATCACTCGCTACGTCGGCGGATCCGCGCCACCGCTATCCGTCATGGGCGGCGCGGATTGGCACAAGACCAAGCGCAAGGCGAAGAAGGCGGCCGAGGAGATCGCGCGCGAGCTGCTCGCCATCTACGCCGCCCGCGAGTCGGCGCCCGGGCACGCGTTCGGTCGCGACACGCCGTGGCAGATCGAGATGGAGAACGCGTTCCCGTATACGGAGACGCCCGACCAGCTCACGTCGATCGAGGACACCAAGCGCGACATGGAGCTGCCCCGCCCGATGGACCGGCTCATCGTCGGCGACGTCGGGTACGGGAAGACCGAAGTCGCGCTGCGCGCCGCGTTCAAGGCGGTGTTGGACGGCAAGCAGGTCGCCATTCTGGTCCCCACGACCGTGCTCGCCCAGCAGCACTGGGAGACCTTCTCGGAGCGGCTCGCGACGTTCCCGGTGCGGATCGGCATGCTTTCGCGGTTCCGTTCGCCCCCGGAGCAGAAGGCGACCGTCGCCGCGCTGGCGGCCGGTGAGATCGACATCGTCGTCGGCACCCACCGCGTCCTTCAGAAGGACGTGACGTTCCGCGATCTCGGGCTCGTGGTGATCGACGAGGAGCATCGCTTCGGCGTGCGCGACAAGGAGCGCCTGAAGGCGATGCGCACGCAGGTGGACGTGCTGTCGATGACGGCGACGCCCATACCGCGCACGCTGCAGATGGCCCTCTCCGGGGTGCGCGACATCAGCGTCATCGAGACCCCGCCCGAGGACCGGCAGCCGATCGAGACGCACGTCGTCGAGCGGACCGACGACCTCCTCCGCGAGGCGGTGCTGCGCGAGCTCGACCGCGGCGGGCAGGTCTATTACGTGCACAACCGTGTCATCGGCATTCAGCAGGAGACCGCGAGGCTGCGTGAGCTGCTTCCGCAGGCGCGGTTCGTCGTCGCGCATGGGCAGATGCGCGAGCGCGAGCTCGAGCGCGTGATGGTCGAGTTCGCCGACGCCGAGCATGACGTCCTCGTCTGCACGACGATCATCGAATCGGGGCTCGACATCCCGAACGTGAATACGATCGTCATCGACCGCGCGGGTGCGTTGGGCCTCGCGCAGCTGTACCAGCTGCGCGGCCGCGTCGGCCGAAGCGCGGAGAAGGCCTACGCCTACTTGCTGTACCAGCGGGAGGCGAGCCTCTCGGACCAGGCGAAGCAGCGGCTCCAGGCGATCTTCGAGGCGAGCGAGCTCGGCGCGGGATTCAAGATCGCGATGCACGACCTCGAGATCCGCGGCGCCGGCAACATCCTCGGCGCCGAGCAGCACGGGAACGTCGCCGCCGTCGGCTTCGAGCTCTACGCGCAGCTCCTCGAGGAGGCGGTGCGCGAAGGGCGCGGGCTGCAGCCGGCGACGCCGCCGCCCTCGGACGTTCTGGTCGAGCTCTCGCTGTCGACGGCGATCCCCGACGAGTACGTCCCGAGCCGCGCGCGCAAGCTCGAGACCTACCGGCGTATCGCGGAGCTCCGAGGACTCGAGGACCTGGCGGCGCTGCGCGACGAGCTGCGCGAGCGATACGGCCCGCCGCCGGAGCCGGTGCGCAACCTCCTCTACGGCGTGGAGGTGAAGCTGCGTGCCGTCCGCGCGGGTGCCGCCGAGGTCCGCGTCCGCGGACCGGAGCTGCGCGTGCTGCTGTCGCGCGACATCGGCCAGCACGAGCGCGCGGCCCTGCTTCGCGCCTTCCCGCGGCTTGTGCACGGACAGCGCCAGCTGCGGCTCTCTGTCGTCGACGTGCACGGCGACTGGCGCGACGCGCTCACGCGGCTCCTCGACGGTCTCGCCGCATGAAGCTCGGTATCGACCTTGACGACGTCACCGCGATCTGCGCGGTCCCCTATCTGCGGAAGTTCGCGGAGCGCTTCGGCGTCGAGCTGCCCGACGAGTCCGAGATCGGCTGGCATCTCGTCGACCAAAGCCGGGTGAAGCCTGCGCTCCGCGATGCCTTCCGGCTCGAGCTGTACGACAGCCCGTTCTTCGGCGAGCTCGAGGTCTATCCGGAGTGCCCCGCGGTCCTGGAGCGGCTCGTGGAGGCGGGTCACGAGCTCTACTTCGTCACGGCGCGGGCGGAGAAGCGGCGCGTCATCACGGAGACGTGGCTGCGGGAGAAGGGCCTGCTGCGCTACGCGAAGGGGGTGCACCTGAAACCGCGGGGCGACTTCGTGCCGCCGGTCCACGGACGCTATGACGCGAGGGGGTCGGCGATCTACAAGTGGCGGGTCGCAACGGACCTCGGTCTCGAGGCGTTCTGCGAGGACGACCTGACGATCGCGCGCACGCTCGCGGACGGTGGTATCCGCGTCTTCCTTTTCGAACGCGCCTGGAACCGCGGCCTCGAGCATCCGAACGTCACGCGCATCTCGACGTGGGATCAGCTCGCGCGGGAGATCGGGGTGTGAGCGCGACCAGGCTGTACTTCGTCCGGCACGGCGAGAGCGAAGGGAACGCCGCGCACGTGTTCACCGGCCAGGTCGACAGCCCGCTCACCGAGACGGGCCGGCGCCAGGCCGAGACCGTCGCGGGGGCGCTCGCGGAGGCGCGCGTCGATCGCGTCGTCTCGAGCGACCTCTCCCGCGCGCGGGACACCGCCGTCGCGATCGCGGCGCGGCACGCGCTCCCGGTGGAGACGTACCGCGAGCTGCGCGAGATCGATCTCGGCGACATGGCCGGTAGGTCGTTCGACGACGCGCGCGCGCACCCCGACTGGAACGAGGATGGCTTCGTGGCGTGGCCGGGCGGCGAATCGCTCGACGCCGTCTTCGACCGCGCTTTCAGCGTCGTCCAGCGCATCGTCGCGGAGAGTCCGGGCAGGACCATCGTCGTCGTCGGCCACGGCGGGGTCACGCGGATCCTCGTGAGCCACTTCCTCGGACTCCTTCCGAGGCTCGAGCGGACACGGGCAGCCAACGCGAACATCACGAAAGTGACGGCCGAAGCGGGGACGTTCACCGTGGAGCAGCTCTTCGACGACGCGCACATCCTCTGAGCGGCCGGCGACCTTCGCGCCGCCGGACCACCGGGCGCTGCCGGGCTGTCCGGCGAGGATGGCGGCGGGCCCGCTCGGCGAGTGAAGGGACCGCAGGCATCGCTGACGCCTACGTCCGGGGACGCTCCCAGGTCGCCTGAAGCCCGTCGGCGAGCAGGTTGGTCCCGAGCACCGTGATGACGAGCGCGAGGCCCGGGAACACCGACAGCCAGGGGGCGCTGCGGAGGAACGGCTGCGCGTTGTTCAGCATGTAGCCCCAGCTCACGACGGTGCGGTCACCGAGCCCGAGAAAGCTGAGGCTCGCCTCGATGAGGATGGAAGCGCCGACCTGCAGCGCGCCGCTCACGAGGACGATCGCGAGCACGTTCGGCAGCACGTGGCGGACGAGGATGCGCCCGTCGCGCAGGCCGACGCTGCGTGCGGCGACGACGTACTCGCGCTCGCGGAGCGAGAGCACCTGCGAGCGCACCAGCCGCGCCGTGCCGGGCCAGAAGGTGAGCCCGAAGAGCAGGACCAGAAAAACGATGCTCGGCCCGAAGAGCGCGGCGACGAGCACGGCGAGGAAGAAGCGCGGGATCACCTGGACGAACTCGGTGAGCCGCATGAGCAGGTCATCCGTGCTGCCCCCGTAGAAGCCGGCCGTCGCTCCGACCGCGGTCCCGACGAACGCTGCCGTCGCCGCGGTCACGACCCCGACGAGCAGCGAGATGCGCGCGCCGTGCAGGACGCCGCTCAGGACGTCGCGCCCGAGGTCGTCGGTGCCGAAGAGGTGTGCCCCACCCGGCGGCTTCAGCGGCAGGCCGGTCGGCAGGAACGGATCCGCTGGAGCGAAGACCCCTCCGAAGAGGCCGAGCACGACCAGGAGGCCGGTCAGGGCGACCCCGACCTGGCCCACCCGCGAGCGCATCAGGCGTCGAAGCACACCGGCTGTCATCGCAGGCGCACCCGCGGGTCGAGCGCGCCGTAGGCGAGATCGGTGAGCAGGTTCGCCAGGATGACGCTGGCGGAGGCGACGAGGAAGATCGACATGAGGAGCGGGTAGTCGCGCGAGAGCGTCGCGTCGTAGAGCAGCCGTCCGAGGCCCGGCCAGGCGAAGATGATCTCGGTCAGGACGGCTCCGGTGAGGAGGGTCCCGAAATGCCCGCCGACGACGGTGACGACCGGGAGCAGCGCGTTCGGCAGCGCGTGCCGTCCGAGCACCGCACCCGGCGCGAGCCCCTTGGCGCGCGCGGTCCGGACGTACTCGTCGGCGAGTGCCTCGCGCACGCCCGCTCGCGTGAGGCGCGTGACGAGCGCGAGCTGCAGCAGCCCGAGCGTGAGGGCGGGGAGCACGAGGTGGTGGAGCAGGTCGAGCACCCGCGCGAAGCCTTCGGGCACGCCCCGGACGCTGGTCATGCCCTGGACCGGGAACCAGCCGAGGTTCGCGGCGAACACGATGACCAGCACCTGGCCGAGCCAGAAGGCCGGCGTTGCGCCGCCGATGAGCGTGCCGACGGTGATCGCGTGATCGGGAGCCCGATCGGAGTGGCGCGCGGCCGTCGCGCCGAGCCAGATCCCCGCGATCGTCGAAAGGACGAGCGCGGTGAGCATGA
>Ga0136619_10000196_pt1 | contig 21837 bp, 24 predicted proteins | sample AntDrymUQ3532106_2_FD_104807 | JGI IMG/M metagenome (GOLD analysis project Ga0136619, IMG submission 104807) | Polar desert sand microbial communities from Dry Valleys, Antarctica - metaG UQ353 (21.06) | ecosystem: Environmental > Terrestrial > Soil > Desert | place: Antarctica: Dry Valley...
ACGAGGACCATCCTAGGGGCCAGCAAACGTCCCAGGACCCCGCCGCGCCATGCCCGCCGGAGTCGCGCTTTTCCTCTCATCGTGGCGACAGTCATGCTTCGCAGGGTTTGTGAGCAGGTCTGCTCCCCGTGCCGGAAATTCGGAGACGCCGGACCTCGCAGCGACTTGCCGCCGTGCGTCTCACATCGTCCGTTCCCCTTGCGCCCCTGGGCCAAGCACACGCCCTTGCCCTTGCCCTTGCGTTTCGGAGATCCGCAGATCGCATGGTCCTTCTCGGGATGGAAACCAAAAACCGGGCGGTCCTCCCGCGAGCCGTCGAAGCCGTAGATCGGATGGCCTCTCTGCGACCGCGCCACTACAGAACGGCCGCCGGAAATGTCTATTCCCTCCTGTTTTTCTAGCTCGCCCATCAAGACCTCCCACGAAAATCTTTTACCGGACCCTTACGGTTACAGAGGCACCTATAGGGTTACAGAGCCGGACTGGAATTCAGGTGCTACTCGAACCGAGCCAGCCGCGCTCTTTCGCCGTCTCTAGGGAACACGTCTGGATCAGGCCGCGAACCGCTGACAGGTGATCTATGAAGGAGAGCATAAAAAAGTGGGGGCACCAGATCCGAAAGGCTTGTGAAGTCAGCGCTCCGCACCGCCGCACCAGTGCCGTTGCCCCGAGAATTTTATGCTCTCCTACACCGCTTCATGCGCCTCGCTTACGAGGAAGGGGAGGCCTGGCTGGTGGAGCCGCTGGAGAAGGAGCGGGAGCAGATCGCCGCGCAGGCCGCCTACGCGCTGGCGCTGGAGAGCGAGGCTGGGCCCAGGTAGCGCCCGGGCAGCGGCCCGAAGTGTCTAGCGGGCCGGGGTCCTTCGGGGCTCCGGCCTGGTGCTCTCCCGTTGTGCGCCCGCCGCGTTAGTAGCGCTCCACCCTCTCGCAGTCGGGGGCTACGTAGTCGTCCTGGCCGGCCTCAACGAAGTCGGAGCCGTCGCCGCAGTAGATCCTGTCGATGGCGTCCGGCCCCGCCTCGCCGATCCGGTCGTCGCCCGCCCCGCCGCTGAGCAGGTCGCCCCCAGCGCCGCCCACCAGGAGGTCGTTGCCGCCCCCGCCGTAGACGTCGTCGTTCCCGGGGCCGCCGTTGAGGCCCTTCCCGGCCCCAGGGCCGACCTCGAAGCCGGGGTTATCGCCGCCGGACCCGCCGCGGATCAGGTCGGCGCCGTAGTTGCCGTAGACGCTGTCGTTGCCGCCGTAGCCGTAGAGGGTGTCGCCGCCGCCCCGGCCGTCGATGCTGTCGCCTTGCGCGGTGCCGAATATAGTGTTGGCTCCCGAGTCGCCCACGAACGTGGCCGCAAGCGCCGCCCCCGCCACCAGCAACAAGAGCAGCGCGCCCGCCGCTGCCACCGAACCCGCCCGCCTAAGCGTGCCCCTCATCTTCCGCCTCCCTCTCCTCGTCCTCCACGGGCAACCACGCCCGCCATTATAGGGGGCCCGGGTGACGGGGCGTATACGGGGACGTAACGGTTTCGTAACGCTTCTTGCTGCGGAAAACGAAGGGCGCGTCGAGCGGACCCTCCTACGGTCGGGGCCGGGGTCCTACGGGGTCCTGGCCCTCCTCGCGTCTGTGGACCCGAACTTCTCAGAAGCCCCTCAGGCCGAAGGTCCCAGAACGCCTGCCTTCCGGGACGTACGGTGAATGGCGCGGGCGATTTGGGGTAGGACTAGGGGACCTTGATCCGCTCGCCGCTGTACCGACCCGTCCTGCTCGCGCTGCGCCTCGCGCTGGGCGTTTTGCTGGCGGCCTTGATCGTCTCGGGCGACGCGACCGCGGCGCTGATCGTCGCCGTCTTCCTCGCCCTCTCGTTCGCCCACCTCCTGCGGAGCGACCGGCGCCCCGCCGTCTTCGACGTCTTCTTCGCGCTGGCGGCGCTGGCCGGGGCCTTGGGCTACGCGCTGGGCCTCTTCGGCGAGATAGCCCCCTACGACGAGCTGACCCACGCCTTCACCACCTTCTCGGTGAGCCTCGCGTTCTACTTTATGTTCTACGGCGGGGCGGTGCCCGAGCGCAGGGCCGTGGCGCTCGCGACCTCCGTGTTCACGCTGGGCGTCACCGTCGGGGCGTACTGGGAGGTCTTCGAGTGGTTCTTCGTCGGCCATTTCACCATGGCCGACACGATAAGCGACCTGCTCGTGGACAGCGCGGGGGCCCTGGCGGCGGCGGCGATGGTGGCGCTGGCGCTCCGCCGGCGCGGGGATCGCCCCACTTAGCGTCCGTCCCTCCCGACTTCCGAGAACGCCTACTTCCACGCACTCACTCGGGTAAATGGGGACGGTTCTCATGTCAGGCCCTGTTTGCGAGGGCTTTGTAAGTCTGGTGGAGGTGGTCCGAGAGCGTCACGACGGCGAAGATGCTGGCGACGAGCCGGGTAACGCGCGGGGCGAGTACGAGCCCATAGGTGAAGAAAGAAGCCATCCACATACCCAGGCAGAACTTGCACGTAAGAAGCTCGCCCACGGACCTCCGCAGGCCGCTACCCCGGGGCCGCTCGTCGACCATCTTGGGGCTCTGCTTCTCCTGAAGCTCGGTAAACGGGGCACGCAGGGGCATCGCGACCGCGTCGTTCACCAGCGAGTTGCTCAGTTTGTGGGTCGCCACCCCTAGCAGCGCCAGGTCCTTGAACTCCACGCGCTCCGGCAGGTCGCGGCCCGCGCGCTTGACGAAGAAGAGGAATCCGGCCAGGATCAGGTTGAACAGCCCGATCAGGGCCGCGTACGAGGAGAGCGATTGGGTATCTTCACCGTACCCTTCGAAGATCTCTTCGGCCACCTTGTTGTCTTGCCGTGCCGTCTCGCTCAAGGTAAGAACTCCCCTCATTAATTAGCGCAATCGCCTTCCTGCCGCTAATACGCGCCGGACGTATGATGCTCCCGCGTGCGCCCCAACCTTATCGAACCGGGGCAACGAGCAGCTAGGGCTGGCGGCCGCCTGCGCCACATATTGCCTTCTCCTAACAACCGAGTTTGGTCAGTCTAGCATCGCCCAGCACACCCCCCACTTTTTAGTGGCCGAATATCGCAACACGCCGGGGGAAGTGATCCGGAAACAGACCGGAAAAATTCCGCCCAACTTCCGATAACTACGACTCTACGCAGTTTGTGGAAACTTTCAGTTTGGCAAGGAACTTGATGTTGCGTAAGGGGACGATGAAGGCTATCTAAAACCGGTTCCCCTTACACCGGTTACAGGTTCCGCACAACAACTGGATGTTGTGCGGATCCGTCGATGAGCCTCCCTTGGAGTAAGGCCTGACATGGTCGAACTGAATGTTTGCGGTCGAACCACAATACCGACAACGTCCGCGATCTCGAGCGGCGACCGCGACCTTGACAGTTTGCGGGATTGTCCTTGAGCTGGTCGGAATCTGGGACATCTGACCGTACAGCGCCACGATCATAACTCCGGTCCAAACGGCCCATAAACCCAGCAGAGTTGACCAACCGCCCTCGAGGAAGAAAAGTTCGTCCCCTCAGCCAGCGGAAACCCAACAAGGAGCGAGACAAAGATCGCTGCGATCAATACCTCCGTCTTTTCTTCCGACTCCGTCTTGCGACGAGCTTCACGGCGGCGAAGGTATCAATCGCCCGCGCATCTCCCCTGAGTCGGGAGCGGGACTGATGGCTGACTCCGTACCAGCCGGACGGAAACGAGGACTCTATGTTGCGCCATGATGGTCGGGGTGGGGGATCGGCCCTCGTACCCGACCGGATGTGAGGTGGGTCTGACATGCCGGTAGCACCTGCCGAACGCGACGCGAAGAGGGAGCAGGCTTTCGCTTTGGCTGCGCGGAAAGTCCCGTACCGAGAGATCGCCCAGCAGCTCGGCATCAACAAGTCCACGGTGGTCGAGTATGTACGGGAGGAGCGGCAGCGCAGGAGCCACGACCGGGTCGCCGAGGACGCCATCAGGGATGCCGTGGCCGCACTCCGGTACGTCCTGGTTGATCTCCAGGACCGATACGACGAGATCGAGGGCAGCACCCCACACTCCATGTACGCGAGGGCGAAGGTGGCCGAGACCATCCGCCGCTGCTGTCGTGACCTGATTGCCCTCTACGGGATCACGCTGCCGGAGACCGACCCGAAAATGATCGGGATGAAGAGGCTGCTGGAGATGACCTCGACCGAGTTCCCCACCCCAGGCGGATACCCCGCAGTTGGGGAGCAGGCCATCATGGACCGGCACTCCGCCGACCTGGACTCCCGACTTGCGGGCCTGGGCGTGATCCCCGAGGCCCCGCCACCCACTGACGAGGACGACGGCGGGGACTTCCGGCAGTTCGATCCCTACCTCGACTACTAGCGCCCGTGCCGGAACTCGGATAGCCTGATCCCCGTCGGCGGGTGAGGATAGACAAGGGACGGTAAGGGTCCTGGGGACGCAGGATGTTCGGAGAGTAGCGAGGAGGGCGCTTGGCGGAGAGAAAATGCGTGTCCTGCGGGGACACGCTGGACCAGGAGCCGAAGTTTTGCCCGAAATGTGGTAGCTGCCCGAACTGCGGACAGCTTGCACCCAGACCATCTCCTGCGGGTAGCGGCGAATCCGACCCCCTGCCAGGCTACGTTGATTTTATGAAGGCAGAATACGAGTTCAATAAGGGTCTCATGACCTTGAATGTCGCAGCGATTGCGGCTTCCGGGGCAATCATCGGAGGAGTCTTTAAAGATGGCCGCTGGCTCGGCGAGGCGAGTAACGGCGGGGATCCCTCGCGCTGGGTCACAATTGCCGTCATCTTTGGCTTATTCATCGTCTCGATATTTCTGGCGTCGATGGCTGCATGGAGAGAATCACAGCTATTGATGCTGTGGCCTCATCCAAAGACCAAAGAGGCTGCCAAGGGAGAGCTTCCCCTATCGGGACTTTCGGCTGCGGAGACGCTAGAAGCAGGATTAGTTGCGTTCATCTATTTCGTTGTCCTAAGCAGCGTTGCTAAGACAGAGCTACCGACTTTGTTGGTGCCATATCTGGTGCTAGGAGTTATCGTGGCCGTCCCGCTGGCGCTTTTTGTATGTCGGTTCTTCAAACGAAAGAAGGAGGCGCAAACGAGCCGCTCTTGATGCTTTGTCGCAACCCCGCTTGATACCGGGGCCACCCCGACCGACTTCTCGCCCTTCTTCAAGATGACAAGCTCCTCCAGGAGGAGGTCGAGGTCTTGCGCGCGCGTCTGGAGGCTCATGAGCAGCGCACGGAGAGCGTGGACCGACAACGGCGCCACCAAATAGATCGCCTAGAGGGTGTTATGAACTTTGGCTCGGGAACGATAGCATGAGGGCATGTCGACAAGAAAGCCTTACCCAAGCGACGTTTCCGACGAAGAGTGGTCATTTGTCTCCCCGTATCTGGCACTGGTTCGAGAAGACGCGCCCCAACGCAACCATGATCTGCGCGAAGTTTTGAACGGACTGAGGTGGGTGGTGAGAACCGGCTCGCCCTGGCGCTACATGCCGCACGACGACCTGCCACCGTGGGAGGCTGTCTACCAGCAGACGAGGAGGTGGCTCTCCGCGGGCGCCTTCGAGGAGATGGTCCACGATCTGCGCATGCTACTGCGGCTTTCGGAAGAAAGAGCGGCTGATCCGACGGCGGCCATACTCGACTCTCGCACCCTGCGCTCTACTCCCGAGAGCGGCTCCCGGAGCGGATACGACGGGCACAAGCACAAGAATGGCTCGAAGGTGCATGTGGCGGTGGACACTCTGGGACACCTGCTCGCCTTGTTCGTCAGCCCGGCCAACGAGCAGGACCGAGCCTGGGTGGGCGAGTTGGCCGGGGCCGTTCAGGAGGCCACGGGCGAGTCGGTGGAGCTAGCGTACGTGGATCAGGGTTACACCGGGGAGCGACCGGCCGAAGAAGCGCGGGCTCATGGCATGAGGTTGGAGGTGGTCAAGCACCCGGAGGCCAAGCGAGGCTTCGTGCTCTTGCCACGCCGCTGGGTCGTGGAGCGCGATTTCGCATGGGCGTCGCGATTCAGGCGGCTGGCGAAGGATTACGAGAGGCTGTCCTCCACTTTGGCGGGATTGCATTTCGTGGCCTTTGCTTGCCTCTTCCTCCGTCAGGCAACCGGTATCCTAGGCGCGAGTCCATAACACGCTCTAGAGCGGGAGCTGACGGACGCACGCCGGCCGTGGTGGCGACGATTATTCAGATGGTAGGCCATGCCGACCGACTCCCCGCCCCCATATCGCGCATGAACTCCAGGCTATCAGCGCAGTACGTCTCTCCCGGCGCTGCGGTGCGGATCGACACGTCAGCCGTCCCGCTCCTCCCCCAGCGTAGCCAGCAGCTCCCCGAGGTCGTCGTACCAGTGGCCGTATTCCCTGCCCAGCAAGGACGTTGCATCGTCGGACTCCGGCAGCGGAATCCGGTGCATAACGGCGAGCTTGTTAGGGTACTTCGGGCTGCGCTCCAGGTCGGAGGTCTTCGCGTAGAAGAACTGGCCCCAATCGCCGGTCTTCTTGCCCAGGCACACAGGGGTCACGGTACCCGAACGGGAATTCTGTGCGGTAAGACTTACGATATAAATTTGGTGGGCCGCTGGGAGCGGTCTTTGTCGGCCCAGAGATAGGGTACCCCGTCACTGGGCCGGGTAGTGGAGCGGACCTTTTCGTGGGTGGCTTGCTTCCACCGAACGGTAGTGCGCTACGAGCGGCGCGGTGACGCCCGCGAATGCTTCCTGCAACTGGCGTGCTGCCTGATCTGCTTCAGGCATCTTCCGAGTGGATTATGAAACCGCTTCAAACACGAAATCATGAACCGACGCATACTTGCGTTAGTAAAATTCTCGGAAACGCTCGATAACGGGACGGAACGGGATCGTCCCGATAAAGCGTCCCGCTACTTCTCATGAGCGTCCCGAAACTCAGTCCCGATTGACGAATCCCGGTACTTGATATGTCGGACGTTTTCGGGACAATTAGATTATGAGGATCGGCTACGCCAGGGTGTCGAGGAAGGACCAGCGGCTGGAGCCGCAGCGCGACGCGTTGCTGGCCGACGGCTGCGAGCGCGTGTTCGAGGAGAAGATCTCGAGCAGGGAGGCCGACAGGAAGGCGTTGAGTGAGGCCTTCGACTGGTGCCGGGAGGGCGACGTCCTGGTGGTGGCGAGGCTCGACCGGCTGGGCAGGTCTTTGCGGGAGCTGATCGACCTGGTAGGAGAGCTGGAGGGTCGGGGCGTGGGCTTCCGCAGCCTAAAGGAGTCGTTGGACACCACGACGGCCGGGGGCAGACTGATCTTCCACGTGTTTGGGGCGCTCGCGGAGTTCGAGCGGGAGATCATCCGCGAGAGGACGATGGCCGGGCTGGAGTCCGCCAGAGCGCGCGGGCACCACGGCGGCAGGCCGAGGGCGCTCGACGAGAACAGGGCGAAGCTGGCGAGGAGGCTCAAGGAAGAGGGCGAGCACTCGGTGGAGGAGATCTGCTCGATGCTGGGGGTAGGGAGATCCACCCTGTACAGGTACCTCAGCGAGAACGATACGCCCGCCGAGCCGACGAAACGGAGATACGAGCGTGGGTCCTAGTCCACATTCGCCGAATCCCGGGGGCATGCGCGCCCTGCTGGACAAGGAGCTGAAGGACGCCGGGGACGATGCCTTCGGCCACCGCGACTTCGCCCAGGCCCTCCGCGGCCTGGTTGAAGCTCCCAATAACTCTCCGCCTTTCAGCGTGGGCTTGCTTGGCAGATGGGGAACCGGCAAGAGCTCGATCAAGGGCATTTACCTGTCGTCGCTCAAAGACGACGCCGCGACCGACCGCCGGGGCAGGAAAAGGGCCGACAGATTCCGGACCATCACGTTCAATGCCTGGCGGTTCGGCGGCGAGGACATCAAGCGTGCCTTGCTCAGGGAGGTGTACCTGAAGCTCGGCGGCGAAGAACCCGCCCTCAATGACAGACTCTTCCGCCAGGTGCATAGAACGGCGCAAGAGCGCCGTCCTTGGGCAGAGTTCTTCCAGGACCTCCTGGATAGGTGGGTTTGGTCGACCGTGCAGGTGGTGCTCATGTTCTTGCTCTTCGTCGCTTCCCTCTGGGCCGTGCAGAGGTATTTTCCGGTTGCAGACGACCTCGTCCGGGGCGGGGTGATCGTGGCGCTGGCGGTAACCGTGATCTTATTGGGAAGGCAACTGCTCGACCACAGGCGGCTCGTCGCCTCAACGCGGTCGAACGTGACCCGGATCGAATTGCCGAGTTCCTCCGCGGAGGAATACGAGGACCTCCTGGTCGACCAGCGCAAGAAATTCAAGGCGGGCACGACCAAGGACGGCGCAGGGAAGTCGTGCGAGCGCTTGATAGTCTTCGTGGACGACCTCGATCGCCTTTCGGCGGAGGAGATGGTGAACGGCCTCGACGCGATCCGCACCTTCATGGAGATGCCCGGGATGCCGTCCGAAGGGCCTGGGCTTGTCTTCGTGGTGTCGTGCGACGAGGGGCGCGTGGCGGACGCCCTTGCGGATCGGCGGAGGCAGAGGGAGGCCGAGCTTCCCGGCGCGGTGTTCAGCAGGGCGGACGCCCGCCGCTACCTCGACCGCATCTTCCAGTTCCGCCTCGAGATCCCGCAGTTCCCGAGGAGGGACATGCGAGCCTACGCGAGGAAGAGGCTGGTGGAAGACCTGCCGGAGATCGTCGAGGACCTCGGAGCACGCGACGTCGCCTTAGAGAACGTCACGGATCGCTTGGTGCATGTCCGGGTGCAGGACCCACGCAACGTCGTGCATCTGCTCAACGCCTTCTCCCAGAGTTGGTGGCTTGCCAAGCGGAGGGAGCTAGAGGGTGCCGGGGTCCCCGACCGAGCGGGCGGGCTGCAAGATGGGGCCGTCACCGGCCACCCGGTCGCGCTCGCCGCCATCTGCGCCCTGCGCGTCGACTACCCGGACTTTTTCAGAGAGCTGCAGCAGGAGCCAGATCTCATCGCGCGATTCACCCAAGTCTTCGTCAGGGGTGACACCGTCGAAGCGCAGCCGGAAAGCACGCGCGAGATGCTGCGTACCTACGCGCGCGAACTCGACACCGGCACTGTCGACGTCAAGCCCGAGTACCGTGCGTTGAGGCAGTACGTGGCGAGTCTTCAGGGCTTGAGGTGGCCGCCAAGCCTCCAGCCTCTCTTGCTGCTCGCGCAAGACCCCGTGACGCGTCGGCTGGGCGACCGGGCGCTCCCCGTCTTTGACGCCTTCGTCTCCGGCGATCACCGGGGCGTCCTCGAAGCGCTGGGGCACGACGCGGATACCGATCCGCTGACGGACGAGGAGATGGGCCTGCTCGGCGACATGGACGAGCAACTCGCCACCGACACGGAGGTCCGGCAGAACAACGCGGGAGCGGTGCTGGCGGCACTCGCCGATCGGTTCCCCGAGGACCGGGCCGGCCAGTTCTTGGGCCGGCTCGCGAGGCGACTGGCCGACTCTCCCGAGCTGAGGTGGCGGGTGGGGCTGGAGCGGATGCGGGATCTGCTGGTTCTGTTCAGACCCGATGATCGCCGGGAGCTAGCCTCTACGCTAGAGACGGACCTGCTCAAGCCGCAAGACGACGTGGATTTCCGCCTGGCCTCCGGCGAGACGCCTTCCCTCGACGAGGCCATGGGCATGGCGGAGACCGCTTGCACGATAGCGTTGGAGGTGTGGGGTCGTGACGGACTTCCGGAGTCCGCCAGAAGAAAGGTGCTCGAGTGGCTCGAAACCCGCAGGGTAGCGCTGGGCGAGGAAGAAGACGAACTCCCCTTTTCGAGGCTGGAGGCCTGGCTGGAGGATTACGAAGACACGCTCCTGCTCCCGCTCGGCGTCCGCTACACGGCCATGCTCGTCTCCGAACTTGAGGACCATCGCGTCGAAGGGCTTGACCTGGAAGCGGCCGTTCGCAGGAGCCGTGCCGTGTTCGCTCACCTTTGGGAATCTGGTGAGGAGAGCAGGGCGGCGTTGTGGGAGCAGGTGGCGCGCTTCGTAGCCGTAAGGCCGGGGGAAGCCGTCGCACTCGCGTGGGAGACGATGATCGCGCACCCCGGGGCCGCCGACCCTGGGGCGGCCTCGACTTTCCTGGAGCGCCTCGTCGGGAGGTTAATAAAGGATTTAGACGACGAGGATAATTGGGGCCTGCACTGGCAAGAAGGAAGCGCCGCTTTGGTCGAGGTAGCCGAAACTTATCGGGGACGCATCGAAGGGCGCGCTGGGCACCTCTTGGCGCAGATGGCAGAAAGATGGGGACGCGCCGGGTCTCCGGAGGACGTCTTGGCGCGCTCGGCGCTCCGGCTGCTACAGCCCGTGCGCGTATTTGCTGTGGAGGTGTTCGACGAGGTCGTCCAGGAGTGGTCGGGCGGGCTTCTTTCCGATTTGCAGAACCCGTGCAGGTTATGGCTCGCCGAGAACTTTGCCGACGAACTGACCGAGGCCGGCCGCGCAAGCGTGATACAGGGCATTGCGGCTGTCACCCAGAGCACCGAGGTCACGAAGGAGCAAGGCCAGCGGTACAGGCGCTTCATGAACGCCCTGGATGGGTCCGGGATCTCCACCTCCGAGATGCAGGGCCATTTGACGGCCGTGTTGGGGGTGGTGGAGCAGCAGAATCAGAGCCCCGGCCCGCACCTGGAAAGTGTGTTCCCGGCCCTGGCGCCCCGGTTCGCCCAGGCCGAGCAAACCACGGCTGCCAGGGTCCTTCAGACGCTGTTCGTTTCGCCCCGGGTGCAGCGGTTCCCCTGGTTCGCTTGGCTCCACGGCCAGATGGCCGACCGTTGGCCCGGCCGCGAGGACCTCAGCGGCTACGATCCCTCCGCGGTCTTTAACACCGCCGCCCAGGTGCTACCCACCGATCCCTCCAACAGCAGGGCGCCGGATCTCCTCAGGTCCATGCAAAAGATGGTAACGAGAGGCGTGGTGACGGACGACAACGCGGGACAGGTTCTGAACGCCGCCTGTCAGCTCTGGCCCCACCACCAAGCCGCTGCCTCCAAGGCCCTGCTCGAATTTGATGAAGCCCCTACGCCCGAGATGGTGGCCGGTCTAGCTGTAGGCACGGACCTGTCAGACGACGAAGAAAGATCCGTATTGGAAACGACGTGGCGCCACGAGGCCACCATCCTGAGCTTCGATGCCGACTCGTCGGTAGCAAGGGCCATATTTGCGCAACCTCCGCAGGGTCCGGACCAGGAGCCGGACGCCGCCCTACGCCTGTGGGTGGACGCTAAACCGGAGCGCATGGCACGCCTACTTCGTGGCCTCCTCGCGGAGCCTAACCTGAGCGACGCTCATCGCAAACGCGTTTGGCTTCAGGCGCAGCGAGTGCCGGAGAACCTCGGCGAGAGCTTCTTCTTGGGTGTCCTTCCCGAGGTCTTTGGGGTTGCCGACATGCCGGAGACGAACCGTACCATCCTGGACGGCTCGCGGGCTGTGTCGCGACTTTTCTCGACTCAGAAGGATAAGAACACCCTGTCTGGCATCTTGCTTCGCAGCTTGGCCGCCTCGGCTTCGATGGAAACAAAGAATGGACTGGTGTCGTGGATGAGCGACATCGGTGGCGGGGCCGTGCTTCGCAACCAAGACGCCCTGGCGACGCTGTCGGATGATGACTTGGAGATTCTGTCGCGGCACTTCCCTCGCTCGCAGCCCCTCAAGAGACACATCAGGAGGAGATCCAAGTGAATAGTGCTTGAAGCTTGGCGACGAAGAACCTAAAGCCCCGACTGCGGTAAAGAACCGGCTTCGTAAACGAAGCAACCCTTAGCGAAGCTCCTATGCCGGTCAAGGCTCTGCAAACGGCGCCGTCGGAGCTATCGTCGAGACGAGAATGCCGTAGATCTCGCGGGCTATGTACCTCTTCAGGCACCGCATGATCTCGCGTTTGCTCTTGCCCTCCGAGGTACGCTTGGCCACGTAGGAGCGGGTACGCTCGTCGCGGCTCATACGCTCCGCGGCGACCACGTGCAAGGCCCGGTTGGCGTCGCGGTTGCCCCGGCGGTTGAGGCGGTGCCTCACCACCTTGCCCGAGGAGGCCGGGATCGGCGCGACCCCGCACATGTGGGCGAAGGCCGCCTCGCTCCTCAACCGCTTCGGATCCTCGCCCGCGGCGACCAGGAGCGTTGCCGCCGTGTCGATCCCGACGCCGTGGACGGCGACCAGGGCGGGAGCGGTCTCGGTCACCTGCCTCTTCATCTGCCCTTCGAGCTCGCGGATCTCCTCCGAGAGGGCCTGGTAGCGGCGGGCGATGGAGCGGAGGGCGAACTTGGTGGCCGAAGCGACGTCGTCCGGGGCATCCCCGGGGCGGAAGCTCGCGGCCCTGCGGACCAGCTTGGCCGTGGAGAGCTTGCGCAACTGCGCCCTCAACCCGTCCGGAGCGGTGATGAGCATCGCCTTGAGCTGGTTCGCGGCCTGGGCCCGCGCCTTCACGGCAGAACGCCTTGCGGCCCTCAGGACCCGAACCATCTCCACCCTGCCCTCCGTGCCCTTGGTTTCGCCGATTGCCGTACCCGACAGCACGGCCCTCGCGGCGAGCTCCGCGTCGATGGGGTCGGACTTGCCAGAACGGTGCTGATCGCGGCGCTTCGGCCGGCCCACTTCCACGACGCGTATGCCACTTCCGGTCAGGAAGCGACTCAATCCCGCGCCGAAGGAACCCGCCCCCTCGATCCCGACCCGCTCCAGCTCCCCGAGGCCTTCGGCCCACCTCAGGAGTCTCGCATACCCGGCTTCTGTCGTTGGCACTGACAGGACGTCGAGGCGACGACCGAGGTGGTCGAGAGCCACGGCCACGTGCTCGTCGAGGTGGGTGTCTACCCCCACGGTAACTAGCACCGCGGCGGCTTTTTCGGTAAGCAGCGTCATGTCGTCTTTACCCTCCAGTTCCGCGGCCACAGCAGCGCGCTCACCGGATGGAGGCGACGGACGGTACTGCGATGGGACCTCTTCGGCAGGCTCCTATTAGGTCACTGCCGCCCCTCCGGAGCGCGGCGACGATCCTCCCTGGCCGACCGACGGTTCGCTAAAAAGGCACCAAGGGCCCTACAAAATTCGGGTCAGGCCGACCGGGAGGACCATCACCGCTTTCATTCTCGCAGTACAGAATTTCGGCAGCGTGTTGAGAAACGCGGTGAGTACGTGCGTACGTTCGACAGTGTCCCCTCACAAGCCCCCTCAACTCTCGGAGATCAAGGCGGTGCGCTGGTCGCTCCGGAGGGCGCAGGGCAACTACCTGCGCCGGTCTCCTGGGTCCACGGCCGCCGAAGGCGAGCAGCCTCTTTATGTTCTGTCCGGAGGCCGTGATCAGGACCTCGCAGTTCACTCTCTCCAGCATCCTGAGCCTCATCCTCTCCATGCCGTGCCACTGCTTGGCTTCCGCGAACATCGGCTCGATCCAGACCTTCCTCTTCCTCATCGCCTTCTTGTATGCCTCAAGCCCGTAGTAGCCCTTGATCTTCTCGAAATACTCCTCGTCGAAGTTCCGGTTGACCGCCCGGCCGCTCTTGCCCTCGGTGCATCGGAACTTCAGAGGGCAAGAGTTGCAGACCGCGGGATCGGCGACGTAGCGGGTGAGCCTCAGCTTCTTCCTTGCGCCGGTGTTGCGCAGGACTTCCCCGTTCGGGCACCAATACACGTCGCGCTCTGCGTCGTAGGCGAAGTCGTCCTTGCGGAAGAGCGCCCTCTTGCCCCAGGTGTAGTCGATGACCGGCATGTAGGCGCGGATGCCGGCCTGCTCGACGGCCTTCACGTTGGGGATGGTGCCGTAGACGGAGTCGCCGGTTACGTGGTGGGGGCGGAGCTTCCAGCGGAAGTTGGTATGCCAGAGAAGATCGAGCATGGGCTGGTTGTCCTTGACGTCCGCCTTGGTCACCAGCGGTGAGGATCACCCTGGCCTTGCCGCCGTCCACGACGTAATGGACCTTGTAGCCCATCCGGGCCGTTCCCTTGACGTGCCCGGCCAGGCAGGCGTCTGGGTCGGTTCGGTTCACGACGTGGTCGCTGATCTTCTTCGGGTTGGGCGTGCGGGACTTGGTGCCGTACCTGCCGGCGCTGGAGACGAAGTCCTCGCGGGCGGCGTTTTCGGCCCGGAGGTTCTCGTCATCCGCGCCCGGCAAAGCCGCGTCGGCCCGCGGAGGCCCCGAAGCCGGGTCTCGCCCCTCCGCACCGGACTCGTCCTCGAATAGCTCGTCGATGTGCCGGACCACTTCGAGCCTCGGTACGAGCGCCCCTTTCGCGGCGTTGGCCCTGACCGTGGTCGAGTCCACGAACAATTCCTCGCCCCATACGAGCCCCGCTTCTACGCACATCTCGACGATCTCCTCGAAGAAGCGGCGGAAGACCGTAAGGCCGTAGCGCTCGCGGATGCGCGTGAGGCTTGAGTGATCGGGCAGCGGCTCGTGCAGATCGTAGCCCAGGTACCATCGCAAGGAAAGGCGGTCGGCGACCACCCTCATGAGCTGCCGCTCGCTCCTCAGATCCTCGAAGAACATGACGAGCTGGAGCTTGAAGAACACGACCGGGTCCACCGAGGGCCTGCCGGCGCCGGCGTAGAGTGGGGCGGCGAGGTCCCTGACGAAAGAGAGATCGAGGGTCTTCTCCAGCCGACGATACGGGTGATCGTCGGGGACGAGCTCTTCGAGGGAGAGGTCGGGTAACGGAACGAATTGGCGGTTCTTGATGCCCATCATGGCGTGGCCTCCTACGGCTCTTGCGGAGGTCCATGCTACCCGCGCTCTGATCCCCACTCTACAGAACGTATTTCAACACGCTGTCCGGAATGGTACCGTGACCCCAGGTAGAGACTTGCCCCTCGTCGAGCGTTCCGTCAGACTCGCAGCTTGAGAATGGGCCGCCTGACATGCCACCGGGGGGACGCGCGCGACCTCTCCTTTTTGGAGGAGGGGAGCGTGGACCTCGTCGTGACCTCGCCGCCGTACTGGCGGCGCCGGGACTACGGCCACCCCGAGCAACTCGGCCAGGAGCGGACGCCGGAGGCCTACGTGGAGGCGCTCGTCGGCGCGCTCGACGGATGGGCGGGCCTGCTCAGGCCGCACGCCTCCGTCTTCCTCAACCTGGGCGACACTTACCGGGACGGGTTCCTGGCTGGCGTCCCGGCGCGCTTCGAGGTGGCGGCGCGCGAGGCCGGGTGGAAGATCGCCAACTACGTGGTGTGGGCGAAGGACAATGGCCTCCCAGAGCCTCTCCCCTACCGGCTGGCGAGCCGGCACGAGAGCGTGTTCCAGCTCACGCGGTCGGCCAGTGCGACGGGGTACTTCTTCGACCTCTACGCGCTGTCGGAGTACCTCGGCAGGAGCGCCAACCCTGGGGACGTCTGGGACCTCCGGCGCGTCCGGAACCCGAGCAACCACCTGGCGCCCTGGCGCACGGTCGCGCCGCCGGACGATTCTACGTGTCCCTACCTCGCGCCGCGCTGCGGCTGATGCTCGAAGGAAAGCCGGTTCCGGCCTGGCTACAGAAGGAGGCTTATCGCGAACTGGCTAGCTAGATAAGTAGAGAGGTCCCCCGCTCCGCCGAGCGCAGGGGACCTGGATAAAGCGGCGAGTAGCACCTTTGATCGGGGGGCCGCGCCGCGGGGTCAGTGTACCACCGCGCGCCTCGTCGCACGACAGCGAGAGAGGCGGCGTTACGGCTGGAGACCTGCAACTGGCCCTAGATCTGTACCCGGAGGACCTCCCCCGGGTGCGCACTCCCAGAGAACACGGCGAGCTCCTGCACGCCGGCGGCCAGGGGACCGTCGCCATCTCCCACAAGACGCATAAACGCTGGAACCAGACCGTATACCCCGTGGAGGTCGCCCTGGCGCTCCTGGACCAGTACAGGGGCCAGGACGACGTCTTCTTGAGCACTCAACGCTTCCGCGTCAGCTGGCGCCACCTCCTTGCTGATTCTCTTATCCCGATGCTCGGATGTAAAGGAGGGAGCTTCGAGTTGGAGTCATTGGAGGGATAGCGTGTTCTTGAGGTTGTGGCTTGTGACGCAAACCAGCGTTCGGGCTTCGCGCGGGAGGCGTCCGAGCGCCGCGATGCCCCGGACGGTCAGCGTACTCGGTACACGTCGGCTTCCTAGAGCTTCGCGCCAGGCGAACAGAAGCCGACGAGGAAGTCCATCACATCCAGGATAGGATCCTCGGCCTCATCGGGGGCGCGGCGCGCTTCGAGCAGGTCGCGAGCGCGATCCAGCTCGGCGTAGAGTTCTTCGCGCGGGTAGCCTTCGGCGAGCCGGTCGGCAGCGTACTGTCGGATCGTCGCAAGCGCCTCCCGGTACGGCTCCGCCAGCGCGAGCCGCACGACCTCTTCTGCTACGTCTTGATGCTCCGGTTGCTGCATAACGTCCTCCATTATCTCACGTCCTGACGGAACCAGCGCCATAGCGCGCGGGTAGTGTGTATAGCCCGCTGGTACTCCTCGAGGCTCATCGGGTGGGACGGCTCAATGAACCCGTGCCGCCCTGGAGCCTTCGGGTCGGGACGGTATCGTAGTTCCTCTGGCAACTCGCCTGTATCGAGGACGAATACGGGGTCTTTGCTTCGTCCGCCATACTCGCGGGGCCTACGGTGGAGCGCTAGATTCGTCACGGGCGGCGGTGCAACGCTCATGCCGCCTGTCTCCGGCTCGACCACGCCGCCGGCGCTCACTGGTATGTCGCCGTCTTGCGGCTGTCCTGGCAAGTCTGGCCTCGCGCCCAGGTAGCGTCCGCTTTCTCCGACCATCGGCAGGCTGTCTGCGTCGGCCCTCATGCCGCGTAAGACCTTCACGCTATCCCTACCTCTCCCGCTTCCGGTTGTGGGCAACACGTTCTCGTACGTCGTCCCAGACGGTCAGTAGAAGCGCCCGGGGCCAGGACATCTTCGGGGTTATGAGCGAGGCGGCCCGCTCCTCGAGGTCCTCGATCAGGCCGTCCACCTCCGAGACTTGCGCCACCTCGACGGTGTCCGCGTATCTCGTGCTGGAGACCACGTCGTCTATCCCCTCGTCCCGCAGCAGCAGGGAGGCAACGTCCGTGAAGGCGTCCAGGATCGCGTCCGCCGTGCCCTCCACCTCCTGCGGCAACCACAGCCCTTCTTTTCGGCGGTAGAAGATGAGGTCGTAGACCTTCGCGGTCAGCGACTCGGATAAGGACTCCCCGCCCGAGGTGTTCGCCATCGCACAGGCGTCCCTCACCACCTCCTGGCCCTATTTGCGCTTGTAGTCGAGCCGCGTGCCTTCCGGCCTCCCCTCCTCGAGGAACGCCTTCAGGTCCTACCACCCGGTCTCGTGCAACGGCCTCCCCTCGTACACCCGGGCTCCTACTGCTCTACCAGTCGGTTCAGGACGCGCTCGGCCAGATCCTCGTCCTGGCGCATCTCTTCGAGGAGCGCTCGCATCACGCTCATACCGTCAGACTCCGCGTCGTAGGCGAAGTCCCGCAGATACTTGTGTGAGGGGCGCGGCAGGTCCACGCTAACCCGCACCATCCGCTCCGGCTTCGTAGGCGGACGCCCGATCCTTCGCCGCGGACGTTCTTTCGTGGGCGTCTCGGCTGCTTGCTGGACCGCCTCTCCCCCACTCCCTCCCGCACCCGGCGACCTCTCCGGTCCTGCTTCCGCCGGCGCCGCCTCCTGCGTCCTCGTGGCCGGCGTCTCGCGCGTGAGCCCGCGCGCGAGCTTCTCCAGGCTCGCCTGGGCGCTTTTCTTGTTTCCCACTAGACCCTCACCTCCAGCAGCTCCTCCACGACCGCCTCGTAGTCGCCCGTGTCGTCTATCGTCTCCCCGAACGCCGAGCGGTAGACGCCTAGGAACGGGATCTCCGTCCGAAGGACCGGCAGATCCAGCGTCTCCATCGCGGTACGGGCGTCCCTCCCCTCCCGGCTGATGCGCCTCACCATCGTCAGGAGCACCCGGTAGTCCAGCTCCGTCACCGCCTCAACCTCCGCCACGAGCTCCAGCGTCGGGCGAAAACGGTTTATGTCCATGTCGGAAGGCGAGATCGCTACGAGCGCGACGTCCGCAGCGTGCAGCGCCGCCCTTACTATGTCCAGCTCCGCCGGTGGTGTGTCCAAGACCAAGTGCTCGTAGTCCCCCGCGAGCCGGTCCACGCGCTTCTTGACGTCGCGGGTGGGTATCGAGACCACGTTGAAGCCGAGCTCTCCCCCGTCGGCCTCCGCATCCTCTGCCCACGTGAGCGCGGAGCCTTGCGGGTCGCAGTCCACCAAAAGCGTTCGGCCCTTACGCGAGAGCGCCGCCGCCAGAAACATCGCGCTCGTGCTCTTTGCTGTCCCACCTTTGAGATTCACCACCGCCGTCCTCATAGCCTCACCTACTCATCTCCTCATGTGGGCATATGCTCACGTGCTCAAACTCTTATGCTCTCATGTACTTACATAAGTATATAAGAGTTTGAGCTCCGGGCGCAAGCAGTGTCGGACAAGGGAGGGTTCTGAGGAGCGGCCTGGTTAGGTGCCCGACCGGGCCGAGCCTTGGCGCCGCCCTGGCGCCGCCTTTCGATCTAAGTTAACACTACTGGGCATCATGCCCATAGGGTTACATGAGAGTAATTGAGGGACCAAGTGGAAGTTGACGAGGATGCAGTTAGAAGGTGCGGGGGCGGAAGAGCTGGAGGACCTGTCGGCGAGGATCGAGGCCGAGTTGACCAGGCGCGCGCTGGCGGAGCGCGGCGGGGAAGATGCCAAACGCGAGGTGGTGGAAGTACATCCGGGATCGCGCGGCTGCTACCGTCTATACCGTCTAGAGAGGGTTCGGTGCGGCAAGCAGAATTGCAGATGCGCCAAAGAGGGCGGGGAGCTGCACGGTCCTTACTGGTACCGGTACGTGCGTACGAACGGTCGCCTCACCAGCGGCTACGTCGGGAAGGAGCTACCTTAGCGAGTGGCCTCTACCTGCGGACTATTGCGCTTCGGGGGCTCCAAACACTGTACACCTGCCGAAAAGCCGAAGAGTATGGCGGCTACCGGGAACCGTGCCTCGCCCGACAATCAAACGACGAGGATTGCTCTCAGAGCCTCCTAGGTTGCTTCTCAGGGCCTCCTAGGGCTCCGTGAAGGGGTAAGGGGCCCAAAAGGGCCACGGAGGCATTCAGCGGCCTCCTGAGCGCCGGATCCGTGGACGGCAAATGATCTCGCGGCTGGCACCGCCGGCTGGCGCCGCCGATCTCGTTGAGCTTCGACGCGGTGCGCCGTTTGATCTCAGGTCGCCAGGACGTAATGAGCAGTAACGCGCACGAGGTAATCAGCATCGCTGGCCCCAGCCAGCGCGGGCAGCCCGACGTCGAGGGCTCACGAAGCCGCTGAATGCCCGCCCACGCCCATGCCACGGCCGCGAGTAGAGCCAAGGATGTTATTTCTTATAATACTTTAGCACGAACGTGATTCGGCACGGTGTAAAGGCACATGGCGAAACATGGCGAAAATACGCCGAAAAAAGCGGGGACATAAATTAGTATTATGCAAAATCACTCAGGGGCGCCCTCATGCCGGAGGACAGGTCTATAGCGACCTGGATCGCGGCGTCCCTGCCGGCGCGATCCCGCCAGAGTCGCGAGAGATCCTCGCCGAAGTTGTCGTTGAGGTGGTTCGCCGCCCTGGAGTTTGGGACCAGGACCGTGAGCGCAGCGTCCTCGAGCTCTCCACCCTCAAAGTCGTCCCACCAAGGAGGGAGAGCGTCGCGGCCGCGAAGGGCTGTGAGATCCTCCGCCAGAGCCCTCCAGGCGTCCCGCGCTGCCGGATCCGGTGAGCGTTCACCGGATGCCTCCTCGGAGTCCACGTTATCGACCACCGGTTCGGGTGCGTCCGGAGGCTCAGACCAGGCCTCGACGACTCCTGCCACCTGGTCGTCCTCACTGTGGCTCTTCGCCGACGGTTCGACGCTTTCCGTCAGGGAGGGTTGCTCCGGAAGTAGAGTCTCGACCTCATAGCCCTCCTCTATCGCACGCCTGAGCCAGCCGGCCGGGTTTCGGAGGTTTCGCTGGTGGGGGAGGGCGTTGGCGTAGCGGGTGCAGTGGGCGGGGCCGTGCTTCGCCACCAGGTCGCGGGCTACGTCGCCGCGAAGTCCCGACTCGGTGAGGAGCTTTATGGCGATGATCTCCTCCTTGGTCCCAGCCAATTCCAGGCCCTTTCTCCGGTCTCGGAAGGTCTCCGAGACCGCGTAGTTGATGCCATGCTTCTCCTCGTAGCCCGCGTCGGCGAGAAAGCCGCGCGCGATTAGCTCCTCGTGGGCCGCCGAGAGCTTCTCCTTGATCTTCGAGACGTAGGCGTAGGGTCCGATTGGGATGCGCTTCTGGAGGTCGAAGAGGTCCGTGTTCCAGGACGCTGCCCCTTCGCGCTTGAGGTCGATCAGCCGGTAGAGGCGCTTGGCCACCGGGGAGTCGAGTCTCCAGTAGAACTCGATGTCAAGACCCCTCAGGTAGTGCTCCTCGAAAGAGCGGCGGAAGAGCTTTCCGAACTCGATCTCGTGGCGGCTCCCCGAGCCGTTCTTGTCGGTGATCGAGTCGAAGCGGATGTTCCAGAGGTTGAAGGTATCGGAGATGTGCCGTTTCTGACCCTTCGACCAGAAAGCGTTGTCGCTCTCCAGGACCGTGGCTGCTAGCCGTCTTAGGGATCTCCTGACCTCTTCGTAAGTCCTTCCGGAAGGCTGGAGGCCCATGATGAGGATGAGTTCGTGCAGGGAGAACCCGAGCGTACCGTCCTCCGGCATGCCGCCACGGATCTCGATCAACTCCAACACCGCCGAATACACATCGTAGTCGAATCTCCCGGGCAGACGGTACTTGCCCGGAGCGGAGACCTCCAGCTTCTGCTGGAGCTCGCTACCGTCCTCGCCCGTGATGGTCTGCTCCACCCTGGCCGAGTTGTTCTTTGAACGGCCGAGCTGAAATACGGGCCATTCCTCGACGTTTGACTCGACCTGCACCAAGGGCGGGTGGCGGTTACCTTTGTCGTCTATCTCCGGATCCTCCCCACGGCCTCCGATTCCCATCCTGCAGGCTACCCTATTCTCTCCCTGTTTTTGTTAACAAACAAGAACAACAAGCTTTTAAACAACAGGGGACGCGAAAATCGAGACTGCTACCCTCTATTTTGCAGGAGTTTCGTGTTGGGGATTTCCCTCAAACCACGAGTAATTTCCCTCAAACCACGTGTCCCGCTTCCCTCAAACCACGAGTAATTTCCCTCAAACCACGTATGGATTTCCCCCAGACCACGAATTGGCTTCCCCCAAACCACGAGTCTATTTCCCTCAGACCACGAGTCGAACGCCGTAAAACGGCGGTAGAAAGCCTGAAACGCCATTTGCAGGGTATTCCAGCATGGCGGTACCAGCACAGTTATTCTGCCACGGCGTCCCGTCTAGCCCTCCGGCCTACGAATTTCCCTCAGACCACGAGTCAAACTTCCCTCAAACCACGAGCACGCCCGTTTCTTCCTGCAAAACGCTACCCCTCAGTGCGCGGGGATGGGGCCTCCAGGTCGTTCGGTTCGTAGGCGAGGTTCTCCTCGCGCGCGGCCTCGGCAAGGGAGGCGTCGTAGCTCATCAGCAGCACCCGAGGAGGCTCGTCGTCCTCCAGCGCTGTGGTTTCAGCGGACTCTCCGCGGCGGTCCCAGAGCTCGCGGACCTCTGACTTGAGGACCAGGGCCGTCGCCAGGTGGATCGCGTCGTAGGCTCGCAGGGCGTGCCTGCGGGCGGCCTCGCCCGCGCTTGCGATGATCACCCCCGTGGCGGGACGTGACAGGTAGACTTCCCGGAAGTCGCGCTCTAGCTGCTCCACCGCCGCGTAGTGCTGCTCCTCGGAGAGGGCCCCTTCACGTTCCTTGCGGGCCAGCGCCGAGCGAGCCTCGACGTACCC
>Ga0136619_10000197_pt1 | contig 21829 bp, 19 predicted proteins | sample AntDrymUQ3532106_2_FD_104807 | JGI IMG/M metagenome (GOLD analysis project Ga0136619, IMG submission 104807) | Polar desert sand microbial communities from Dry Valleys, Antarctica - metaG UQ353 (21.06) | ecosystem: Environmental > Terrestrial > Soil > Desert | place: Antarctica: Dry Valley...
GATCGACAGGATCGGGCGGCTCCGTCGGATCGACAGGATCGGGCGGCTCCGTCGGATCGACAGGATCGGGCGGCTCCGTCGGATCGATAGGGTCGGGCGGGTCGATGGGATCGGGCGCCACGACCTCGACGAGCGGGGATGACGTCGCCTCGGCCATCCGGGACGTGCCGCCAGCTCCCGCGCGAGCCACCTGGAGGCGATAGCTGTAGATCCCCGGCTCGAGTCTGCCCCCTTCGGGTCCCGCGTGCTCGAAAGCAATCGCTTCACCCCGTTTGAGTTTGAAGGTGTCAAGCAGCTCGTCGGGGTTACCCAGGCGGTACAGCTCGGCTGGCTGGCTGTCGGGCAGCTCTAGGGCTTGCCCGCTGACCTTGATCCGACCGCCCTTGCGCAACCGTGCCCAGACCCCCGGCGGCGGCGGATCCACCTCCAGCACGATCGGCTGGTCCTCCACGAGCGGCTCTTCGGCGTCGTCCGCGACGACAGTCAGCGTGTACCTGCCGTTGGCCAGCGCACATGGCCGCTGGACGCCTAATGGACAGGGTGGGTCGGTGAGGCTGAGACTGATCGATGACTGCTCGTCGCTCTGACTCGTTTTCTGTTCGGCCCAGGTGGTGGAGTCGACGGCGGAGTCGGCAGGGGTCAACGTGACCGTGAGCAACTCGGCCTTGCCGTCGACCGCGACGTCCAGGAACGGTGGGCCGGTCACGGGCATATCCCGTTCGGGCGTGACCAGGGTCGGCGTCGCCGGCTCCGACGGCGGCTCAGAGGCCGGCGGAGAGGGCGCCTCGGAAGGCACCTCAGACGGGGCCTCCGTCTGCGCGTATACGGGAACGGCCGCCAGGAGCAGGATGGCCGCGACTGCGACCATCGCCATCCCCCGAACGCCGGCCCGACCCTGGTGTCGTGGTCGTGTCACGGTCCTACCAGAGTACGGCTCTGCGGCGAGAACGGGAACCCCTTTAGCCATTAGTTCATCACTCCGGCACGTTGACGCCCGAACCTTTCGCTTTCAGCGGCAAAACCGCGTCACTCGGCCGCCAACCGCTGCAGCCCCTCGGGGATGTCTGTCGGCCCCACGATGCCCCCGTCACAGACCAGGTCCTGGCCGAGCAGGTCGGCGACGATGGGACCCAGGACCGGTGCAGGTCCGGCCGGCCGCTCCGGAGCGGTCAGCAGGTCGGCGAAGGCGCCCAGGAGCAGCTCGGTCGGACCCGTCAGGGTGACCGTGACTGCGATCTCTCCCACCGACCCGCGCACCCGGTCCGCCTCGACCAGCACCATGGCCAGATCGTCGACGTACAACGGCGAATGGGTCGCCTCCGCGGCTTCGACCGGCGCCGCCCCGCTCGCCAGCGCCTGCGTGAGCGGGTCGCGAGGACCATAGGTCAGCGCCCGGCGGACCACGATGGACTCCAGCGGAGCGTCAGCCAGCAGACCTTCAACCTCGACACAAGCCTCAAGGTAAGCGTTGCGCTTCGGTGCGTGGGCACCCACGAACGACGGCCAGATCACCCGTCGGCAGCCCGCACCGAGCGCCGCCGACACCACCGTCGCGGCGTCATCCACCACGGTCTCGGGCGGCGTCATGGGGTCACCACCCAGGTGGACGACGGTATGGACCTGCTCCAGCGCCGTCTCCAGATGGCCCTCGTCGTCCAGCGCCCCGCGAGCCACGACGCAGCCGATGGCCCGTAGCGCCTCGGCGGCCTCGGCGTCGCGGTAATCAACGAAGGCGCGGACCTGGGACCCGTCGCTACGCAGCCGGCGCGCCACGGCGCGGCCGACCGACGTCTGCGCTTGGGTGACCAGGACCGGCATGCCCGCAGACGGTATGCGATGCGCCGGCTGGCTCGCGATACTCACTGGATCGAGCAGCGACACGGTCCGGGCAACGAGCTGCCGGCTCGCCGGATACCGAGCGGATGGGGTACCAATCGTGGATCTCGACCTCAACGAGGCGCAGCTCGAGTTCCGTGACGAGGTGCGGGCTTGGCTGCGGCGCAACGTCGGTACCGAGCCGCTGGCGCCGTCCTCGACCCCGGAGGGGTTCGCCGCTCACCGCGCCTGGGAGCGGCGGCTGTACGAGGCCGGCTACGCCGCCATCAGCTGGCCGCGGGTGTACGGAGGCCGCGACGCCGACCTGCTGAACCAGACGCTGTTCGACGAGGAGTACGCCAGGGCCGAGGCGCCGGCGAGGATCAACGTCCTGGGGCTGGGACTGGCAGGGCCGACGCTGATGACCTGTGGGACGCCCGCCCAGTGCCAACGATGGCTGCCGTCGATCCTGTCCTGCGAGCAGATCTGGTCGCAGGGTTTCTCCGAGCCCGATGCCGGCAGTGACCTGGCGGCGCTGCGGACCTCGGCGCGACGCGAGGGCGACGCCTTCATCGTCAACGGCCAGAAGGTGTGGACCTCGCTGGGTCGTTTCGCCGACTGGATGTTCACCCTCGTGCGCACCGACCCGCAGGCGCCGAAGCACAAGGGGATCAGCTTTTTGATGATCGACCTGCACAGGCCCGGCGTGAGCGTGGCGCCGATCCGGCAGCTCAACGGTGACGCTGGCTTTGCCGAGGTGTTCCTCGACGATGTCGCCGTGCCGATCGACAACCTCGTCGGCGAGCTCAACGACGGCTGGCGGGTGGCGATGACCACGCTGAGCTTCGAGCGTGGAACTGGTCTCGGCAACCACCTACGCTTCTCCCGCGACCTGCAGGCGCTGGTGCGGCTCGTCAGGGCTGCCGGCGCTGCGGACGACCCGCTGGTCCGCGACCGCGTGGCGCAGCTGTACATCGAGACGGAGGTCTTCCGTCACCACAGCTACCGCGCCTTGACCCGGCTGGTGGACGGCAAGCCGATCGGTCCGGAGGCGAGCCTGACCAAGCTGTACTGGTCGGAAATGGAAGCGCGGATCTTCGACGCCGGGATGCGGGTCATGGGACCGTACGCCGAGCTGACCTCCGACGCCGAACAGGCGATCGATCACCAGCACTGGCAGGCGCGCTACTGGTACTCGCGGGCGTCGTGCATCTACGCCGGGACCAGCGAGATCCAGAAGAACATCATCGCCGAGCGTGTGCTCGGCCTGCCGCGACAGCCGCGCGGCTGAGCGGCGGCGAGCAGCTGCATGCGCTTCGACTATTCCGACGAGCAGTACCAGCTGCGTGACGTCGCACGCGACTTCTTCGCGAAGGAATGCCCTCCGGCGGCGGTGCGTGCCGCCTGGGACCATGACACGGCTCGCGACAGCCAGCGGTGGCGCAAGATGGCAGAGATGGGATTGGTCGGGCTGACGGTACCCACCCAGTACGGCGGGCTGGGCTTGCACGAGGTCGACCTGGTGCTGCTGCTGGAGGAGGCCGGTCGCGCCGCCCTGCCAGAACCGCTGGCGGAGACCACCGCGATCGCCGTGCCGACGTTGGTCGAGGCCGGCACCCCCGTCCAACGCGATGAGTGGCTGCCTCGCATCGCCGCCGGCGACGCCGTGGCGACGGTCCAACTCGCGGGTACGCCCAGCGCTCAGGCCGCCGTAGTCGGTAGCGCACTGGTCAGTGCCGCGCACATCGCCGACCTGCTGTTGACCGAGTCTGGCGGCGAGCTGCACGCCGTACCCGCCGGCCGCTTCGAGGCGGTCGCGCAGCCGTCGATGGATGGCGCCCGGCGCCTGTTCACGGTGCGGGCGGAGACCGGCGACGACACAAGGATGGACGGTGGGGTCGAGGCGGCAGGCAAGGCCTTCGACCGCGGAGCGTGGGCGACGGCCGCACTTCTCAACGGCGTGGCCCAGCGGCTGCTGGACATGACCGTGGCCTATGTCCAAGAACGCTGGCAGTTCGGGCGCCCCGTTGGTTCCTTCCAGGCGATCAAGCACAAGCTGGCCGAGACGCTGCTGGTGGTGGAGACCTCCAAGGCCGCCACCGCCTACGCCGCGTATGCGCTCGCCAGCGGACGTAGCGATCGTGCGGAGGCGGTGAGCGTGGCCAAGGCCTACGCCTCGGACGCGGCGCACAAGGCAAACACCGAGGCGCTGCAGTGCCACGGTGGCATCGGCTTCACCTGGCAGCACGACCTGCATCTGTGGCTCAAGCGCGGGAAGGCGCTGGAGCAGGCCTACGGTTCGGCCACGTGGCACCGCGCCCGCATCGCCGAGCGGCTCTTCGCCTGATCAGAGCCTGCCTGCGGCCGCTGCGCGGCCTCCGGTTCGCCGCCAGAGCCTGCCTGCGGCCGCTGCGCGCCCTCCGGTTCGCCTCCAACGAGGAGCCAACATGACCGAGCAGGTCAGGCGCGCTGGAGCCAGATGTCGCCGGACACCGTCCGCAACCGCAGGCGGGCCTTGCCGTTGTCGGCAACGTCCTGGGTGACCGCAGGCGTCCCGGGCGAACCCTCGGCAGTGTCGCGGTCGAAGTCATTACGAAACGTCCCCGACAGGGTGGAGGCCTCGATGTCCACGGTGCGCCCCGGTGGCAGTCCGACCCGGACGTTGCCGGTAGCGGTGTTGCAGCGCAGCAGCGCCCCACCGAACGTTCCGACCGAGACATCGCCGCTGGCCGAGTTGCTGACTAGGTCGTCGTTGGCAGTTCCGACGCGCAGGTCACCCGAGGCTGCCCGCACCGACGCTGCTCCGCCCACGGACCCGACTTCCACGTCGCCAGACGCCGTGGTCAGGTCGAGCCGACCGCCGACCGCCTCAAGATGCACGTCGCCCGAAGCGGTGCGCACCAAGGCATCTGTGGCGACGTCTCGGGCTCGCACGTTTCCAGAGGCGAGGTTGACGCGCAGGCGAGCCAGCGCAACCTCCACGTTGACGTCGGCACTGGCGCCGCGCACCTCCAGCTCGCCCCCCTGTGGCACATGGACGGTGACGTCGTAAGAGCGCCAGCCTTGCCCGAATCCTTCCCGTGGGCGCAGCACGATGCGGTCACCGGACTGCTCGATGCGGAAGGACTCGGCGTCGCGACCACGCACCTCGACCGTTACCGCGCCTTCCTCGCCGGACAGCACCATGGCGGTGCCGGATGCGAGGTTGATCTCCAGCTGCACCGCAGCGGCCACCTGGAACGTCTCCGTACGTTGCTGACTCATGTCTGCACCGTCCCCCGGTAGTGGCGGCCAGGCCGTCCTGGGCGGCTGGCCACTGACGACAGCGCCTTGACGACCCAGGTGTTCACCGAGTCACCGGTCGTGCCGGCCGATTCCTCGACGACGGACTTGAGGCTGGGTGGCAGCCGCAGGGTGAGGCGGGCCTCGTAGTCCTCTTCTCGAGGGGTTTGGACTCCTCGAGGCTCGCGGACGGTCAGCACCGGCTCACCTTCCCGCAGCACCACGTCAACGTCCTGGCCGGGCAGCTGCGCCCCCACTTCGGTGGCGGCCTGCTCGGCCAGTTCCAGTGCCAGCTGGCGGCTGGCAGGGCCCAGTGCGGCCAGCAGCGTCTGCGCCGCCGACTCCAGGACGGGGTCGCCCCCTGCGGCGGCGACCTGCGTGGCCACGGCGGCCTCGAAGTTGGCCAGCGCGGTCTGGGTGTCCATCTGATCGTCCATTCGTCGATGGTGGGGCGGCGGCTCGGGAAGCGGCCGTGGCCGGCGCAGCTGCGCGGCCACGCGGTCGGACCGCGCATCGTGAACTGTTGCCAGTAGTTCGGGTGTCCAGTGCATCGTACCCTCCTTAGGGTCTTGGTAACGCCAGTATGACATCATAATGATGTCATTGCAAGCCGATATGCTGTCAGCCGGATGCTGACCCTGTTCCACGACTTCACCTCGGCCGCCTCGGCGGTGGCGGTGGCCCGCGTCCAGCGGCTCGCCGATGAGGGGTCGACCGTGGAGTTCGCCGGCTTCGAGGCGGTCGGCATCGACGCGGTGCTGCCCCCGACCCTGGACGTCCTGGCCGCGGTGGACCGGCTCGCCGCCGAGGCGAAATGCGAGGGGGTGATCCTGCGGCGGCCCACTGCACTGCCCCCGACGGCGCTGGCGCATGTGGTTGCCACCGTGGCCGAGACCGCCGGACTGGCGGCCTCCTGGCGGCAGCTGTGTTACCTGGCCTTCTGGCGTGACGGCAGCGACATCAGCGACCGCCAGGTGCTGTCAGCGCTAGCGCGGCGCGCTGGACTGCCATCCGACGACGTGACCGCCGCGCTATCCGACCGCCTGTTGCTGGCTGCCATCCGCCGTCGGACCGCGGCCCACCGCCGCAACGGCATCGGTGGCGTCCCCACGATCCTCGCCCAGCGCACCTTGGTGCCGGGCCTGCTGCCGGAAGCGGATCTGCGTGCGCTGGCGGGCCTGTAGTGCAGGGCGCCATCGCTGTCGCTACCTGAGCGCTGATAGCTGCGCTACCGCTGTCGCTACTTGAGCCTAGACACCGCCGATCGGGCAGTCGGAGCGGCTCCGCGTGATCGCTAGGGTTGGCCGCGATGGTGCTGCTGTCCGACCGCTACGAGCTCGGCGCCACGATCGGGGCAGGCGGCATGGCCCGGGTCGTCCAGGCGCACGACCGCCTGCTTGACCGCCAAGTCGCCGTCAAGCTGATGCGCGACGACCTGTCCGCCGACCCCACGGTACGCGAGCGGTTCCTGCGCGAGGCCAGGGCGGCTGCCCGGTTCGCCCATCCCAACGCGGTCGCCGTGTACGACACCGGCCAGGACGGGCGCCAACCCTGGATCGTGATGGAGCTGGTCGACGGCGACAACCTCGCCGACCGCCTGGCGACCAAGGGAGCCCTGCCCGCCGAAACGGCGAGGGCGATCACCGATCAGGTGCTGGCCGCACTATCGGCTGCCCACCGCGCCGGCATGGTCCACCGTGACGTCAAACCGGCCAACATCCTGCTACCCCGCGACGGCGGCGTGAAGCTGACCGACTTTGGGATCGCCAAGGGGATCCAGGAGGCGACCGCCGGGCTGACGGCCACCGGGCAGCTCATTGGCACCGCCAAGTACCTCGCCCCCGAACAGGTCGACGGCCACCCGGCAACGCCGGCCTCCGACGTCTACGCCATGGGCGTGGTGCTGTACGAGATGCTGAGCGGCGCACCGCCGTTTCGCGGTGAGAACGCCCTGGCAGTCGCGCTGGCCCACACCCGCGACCCGGTGCCGCCATTGCGGGGTGTGGATCCGGCACTCGCCTCGGTGGCCCAGCGCGCACTGGCCAAGGATCCCGAGCAGCGCTTCCCCGACGCTGCCGCGATGCGCGACGCGCTCGCCGGCCGCTCGCCGGAAGCGGGCGCCGCACCGGCCGCGGCCGCCGCAACGGTGCCGCTGCGCCAGCCCTCGTCCACCACGACGGTGCTCGATCACCCACGCCGCGACGGGGCGCCCTGGCTGCTGATCGGTGTGGTGCTGCTGGCCTTGGTTGGGCTGCTCGCCTTCGCGGCCAACAGCCTGCGGGACGCGCCTCGAGAACAGACCGGCCAGGCCAACCCGACCCGGACGAGCCAGAACCAGGGCGGTGGGGCGGTGCCCATCACGCCGGGATCGCAGACCGAGCCGCAACGGACCGAGCCCGAAGAGACCGATCCCGCGGCAACCGAGCCCGCGGCAACCGAGCCGCAGCCGACAGAGCCTGAGCCGACAGAGCCGCAGGAGCCCGCCACGCCGACCACTCTCGCGGAGCTGGTTGCGCTGCTCGACACCAACGGCGGCGCCTACGGCGAGAGACAGCCCGACCTGGCCGACAAGATCACCGACCTGCTCGGCAGGCCCGAGGACGACCGCCCGGAGGAAGCCGCCAAACTGCAGGATGAGACCACCAAGTGGGTCGCCGACGGTGAGCTCGACGCCGAGATCGGTGCCCTGGCGGTGCAGTTGTTGGAGCCGCTAGCCGCTCAGCGACCGCCCGAGGACGATGACGAGGGCGGCGACGAGGGCGGCGACGGGGGCGACGACTCCGAAGAGGCTCGTGCCAAGCCACCCAAGGGCCCCGCACCACCCGGTAACGGCAGGGGCAAGCCAGGCCCGCCCGGTCGCGACGATTGAAGGCAGCCAGCCGGTGATCAGGACGACCAACGGGCCCAGCGCAGGACGGTGGCGGTCCGCGCCGATCCAGCATCCAAAACGGCTGCGCTGCTCAGATGACCGGCGGTTCCCGGTAGACGCCGAAGACGTCCTTGAGCGCCTGACTGATCTCGCCGAGGGTGGCGTCGGCGCGGACGGCGTCCATGATCACCGGCACCAGGTTGGCGTCACTGCGCGCGGCGCCGCGTAGCACCTCCAGCGCCTCGCCGGTCTTGCCGGCGTCGCGTCCCGCCCGGAAGTCGGCCAGCCGAGCCGACTGCGCACGCTCCACCTCCGCGGAGATCCGCAGCACTTCCAGCTCCCGCTCGTCGGGATCGTGGTGGACGTTGACCCCCACGATGCGCTTGGTGCCCTTCTCCAGCGCCTGCTGGTAGGCGAAGGCGGCGTCGGCGATCTCGGACATGAACCAACCGCTCTCGATGCCGCGCAGCAGCCCGCCGGTGATGGTGCCGTCGTCAGACTGGGCCAGGATCCGCTCGAAGTAGGCCTCGGTGTCGGCCTCCACCTTGTCGGTCATCCACTCGACGAACCAGGATCCGCCCAGGGGGTCGATAGTGCTGGTCACGCCCGTCTCCTCGGCGATGACCTGCTGGGTGCGCAGCGCCACCTTGGCGGCGTGGTCCGACGGCAGGGCCAGCACCTCGTCCAACGCGTTGGTGTGCAGCGATTGGGTGCCGCCGAGCACCGCCGCCATGGCCTCCAGCGCGGTGCGTACGATGTTGTTGTCCGGCTGCTGCGCGGTCAGGGAGACTCCGGCGGTCTGGGTGTGGAACCGCAGCAGCATCGCCTTGTCGGCGGTCGCGCCGTAGCGCTCGCGCATCCACCGGGCCCAGATCCGCCGCCCGGCGCGGAACTTGCCGATCTCTTCGAAGAAGTCGATGTGCGAGTCGAAGAAGAACGACAGCCGCGGCGCGAACGCGTCGACCGCCAGGCCGCGCGACTTGCCCAGCTCGACGTAGGAGAATCCCGCCGCCAGCGTGAACGCCAGTTCCTGCGCCGCCGTCGAACCCGCCTCACGGATGTGATAGCCCGACACCGAGATCGGGTGGTAGCGGGGCACCTGCCGACTGGTGAACTCCATAAGGTCGGCGATGAGCCGCAGGTGCGGTTGCGGGGGGAACAGCCACTCCTTTTGGGCGATGTACTCCTTGTAGATGTCGGTCTGCAAGGTGCCGGCGAGTTGATCGATGGCAAAGCCCTGCCGCTCGGCGGCGACGGCGTACATCGCGAACAACACCACGGCGGGGCCGTTGATGGTCATCGACGTGGTGATCTCGCCGAGCGGGATGCCGTCGAACAGCCCCTCGACGTCGGACAGCGTGTCCACGGCCACGCCGCAGTGGCCAACCTCCCCCGCCGACTCCACCTCGTCGGAGTCGCGCCCCATCAGCGTCGGCATGTCGAAGGCCACCGATAGCCCGTGCTGGCCGGCGCGCAGCAGGTCGTGATAGCGCCGGTTGGTGTCGCTGACGCTGCCGAAGCCCGCGAACTGGCGGATCGTCCAGGGTCGGCCCCGGTACATCGAGGGGTACACGCCTCGCGTGAACGGATACACCCCCGGATAGCCGATGCGCTCGAAGTCGGGCGTGTAGCTGTCGGGGCCGACCAACGGCGGCACCGGTACCTCCGACAGCGTCGTGAAGTCCTCGTCCCGTTCCGGCGTGGCGGCGTAGCGGCGCTGCCACTCCGCCATGCTCTCGCGTCCTACCGCTTCGCTACTTGAGGACCGGTCGTGGTCGTTCGAGGTCACGGCAAGCTCCTGGGAAGGGCGAGGCGAGGGGTAGCGTGACCATTCTGCCACCGGCGTGGCGCAACCCCAGTGGGCGCAGCGCCAGATGCATGTGAACGACAGTAGGGACCCGAACCTGGCGAACGAGCAGTGGGCGAACCATCGCCGCGAATACCTGCACCGGCTAACCGCCGCGGCGACGATCCCGAGTGCGGCAAGGCTATGAAGTGCAGCCGCCAGCGGGCCGGCTGGGCACGAGACTGGGCCCGCCAGCCTCCCACATGGCACCAGATAAGCCAGCGAAAGACGAAGCCCCGGCGACATGGCCTGGGCCAGCGGTCCACCGGGGCTTACAAGACCCAAAGGTACGCGAGTATGGCGGCGATGACAACGCCGCCGGGCTCCGCCGCGCCGGCCGCTGGACCTTGGGTACAGCGGTGGTTGAGGTCGCGTACTGGCCCGGGCCACCGCACCGGACGAGCAATGCGGGTCAACTCTTCGCCCCGCTGTACCGGACCAAGAGTCGCCGTCGCGTCGATGTGAACAGCAAGCCGCGGGAGTCCCTGCACCGGGCGGTGTCCAGCGCGGGAGGCGCGGCGACGCCACCCGGCAAGGTTGTCGCCGAGCTCACGTTCGGCTTCTGGCGATACCTCAGTTCAGCCGCACACGAGAAGACGCTGTGGGTGCCGTGTCTGCACCGCTGCTCCCCCCCGGCACCGACCGGCGCGACGTGGATGGGCCGGTCGGACGCCTTCACGACGTCCGTAACCGCGTCGCCCACCACGAGCCGCTGCTACAGACGAGCGTGGCGGGGCGACTCGCGGACCTGATTGAGATCGGCACGCTCCTCGACGCGCACCTCGGCCAGCATCTGTCGGCCACAACCAGGGTGACCAGCCTGCTGGCCACCCGCCCGTGAACTCCCGGCCCACGACCGCGACCGCCGCCGTGGTGGCGGGTGCGGCTAGGAGTCGACCTCGGCCGCGCCGGTGTCGCCGGCCGGCACGCTGGTGCCAGCGGCCCCGCTACCCGCCGAGAAGGTGTGGGTGCCGCCGTACAGGCTGACCTGGGTGCCGATGCCCAGCCGCGGATACAGCCACAGCGCGTCGGCCCGGCTGACGCGCACGCAGCCGTGGCTGGCGGGGTAGCTCGGCACGGAGTCCGACCCGTGGATCGCCCATCCGGCGTAGAAGTACATCGGGTCGTACAACGATCCCAGCTCTGCCTCCCGGATGCCGGGAATCTTGCGCTCGACGATGTACGTGCCAACCGGGGTCAGACTGGTGGCAGTGCCGCCCGACGAGGTCTCGTAGGACTCGCCGCTGCCTGAGCTGACCGCAACGATGCGCTGGAGTTGGCCGTCCTGCACGTAGTACAGCACCTGCTTGGTCAGGTCTATCTCGACGCGGGTGGCGGCCCCGCCTTGCAGCTCCGGCGTCACCGGCTTGTCCAGCGCCGCGCGGGTCAGCGGCCCCACCACGCCGTCGGCGGACAGCCCGTTGACCTTCTGGAAGGCCGTGACGGCGCTGATCGTCGCCGGACCAGCGGCTCCGTCGATGGCGTCCACGTAGTACTTCAGCTCGGCCAGCCTGCTCTGCACCGCGGCAACGTCGGCCTTGCGGCGGTCCTCTCGCCGCTGCGCCGCGCGAGCGGCCCTGGCCTCGGCGGCGGCCTCCTCCCTGGCGGCGGCCCTGGCCTTCGCGCGGGCTTCGGCGGCGGCCCTGGCCTTCGCGCGGGCTTCGGCGGCGGCCCTGGCCTTCGCGCGGGCTTCGGCGGCGGCCTTGGCCCTCGCCTCGGCCGCGGCCTTCTCCGCCGCCCTGGCGGCGGTTGCGACCTCGGTGACCTCGGCACGCGCCGGAGCACTCGGCGCGATCCTGGCGACCTCCCGCGCTGACGAGCGCTGGCCACCGGTGCCCGCGCTGACCGGGGAAGGCCCCAGTGCTGCGACCAGTGGGGCAACCAAGGAGCTGACCACCGGGCTGACAGGGGGGCCGACCAACGTGAGGCCGGCCACGAGCGTCGTCATGATGACGGCGGGGACCAACAGCAGCAGGAGCAAGCGGCGCATCTACGAAGCGTAGCCAGCAACGCCGGACCATGCCGGATGTCCGTTCGGACGGTCGCTCGCCAGCGACCCGGGCGCTCCGCCAGCTCGATCGCCAGCGACCCGACGGCGCGCACCAGCCCGTCCATCGCCAGCGGCCCAGGCGCACGGCCGGCCCGTCCTTCGTCAGCGGTCGAAGCGCTCCAGCAGCCGGTCGGCGGCGGTGTACGGATCGAGCTCGCGCTCGGCAACCTCGGCCGCGAGGTGGTCCACCAGTTGCCCGTCGTCGAACGTGGTGAACCGCCGTCGGACCTCGCCCACGGCGATCTCGCGCAGTTGCGTGCGCGCACGCTGCAGGCGACGCTCGGCGAGGCGTCCGGACTCCCGCAGCCAGGCGCGGTGGCCGTCGACGGCGTCGATCAGCTCGGCAACGCCCTCATCACGTGACGCCACCGTCTTGCAGATAGGTGCCAGCCATTCGGGATGGCCCAGGTGCTGCATGTCGCGTAACTCGCGCACCGTGCGATCGACGCCGTCGCGATCCGCCTTGTTGACGCAGAAGACGTCGGCGATCTCCAGGATCCCGGCTTTGGCGGCCTGGATGGCGTCGCCCATCCCCGGAGCCAGGGTCACGATGGTGGTGTCGGCGGCTGACGCGACCTCGACCTCGGCCTGGCCGACCCCCACCGTTTCGACCACCACGATGTCGAATCCGGCGGCGTCGAGGACCAACAGCGCCTGCGGTGTCGCCCACGACAACCCGCCGAGATGGCCGCGGTTTGCCATCGAGCGGATAAAGACGCCGTCGTCAAGCACGTGGTCCTGCATGCGTACCCGATCACCGAGCAGCGCGCCGCCGGAGAACGGCGACGACGGGTCGACGGCGAGCACCGCGATGCTGCGACCGCGGCGGCGCCACTCGGCCAGCAGCCCGTTGGTCAGCGTGGACTTGCCAACGCCCGGCGACCCGGTGATGCCGATGAGCTGCGCCCCGCCGGTGTGTGGGTGCAGCAACCGCACGGCCTCCCGCAGGTGCTGCGCGGAGCCGTCCTCGACGCGGGTGAGCACTCTGGCCAGGGCGCGTCGCTCCCCGGCCAGCAGGCGCTCGACGAGCTCGGCGGTCTGCATGGCAGGCCGAGGCTAGCCGTGGATCGCGTCCCAGTGCCAGACGGTCCGTGCCCGCAGCCGCTCGCCTGGCGCCAACTCCACAAGGCCGGTCCCCGCCTCGCCCTCGGCGTGCAGCACCGGCGCATTGGGCCAGGCGGTCTGGGGTTCGACGCAGACTCCGCGAGGCGGCGTGTGCACCACGACCGTGGCCGGGTCGGCGGGCAGATCCATGGTGAGCAGCAAGTCGGGCCAGCGCACCGTCACGGGCCTGGTCACTCCGATGTAGACGTGATCCAGCCTGCGCTCGGCCAGCAAGGGCGCGTTGCGCAGATCGGTGTTGTCGTCCACTGGCAGCCGCACACCAGTGGGAATCAAGTCGTTGCGGGTCTCCAAGACCTCGTCGGCGACCACGCCGACGCGCAGGTCGCCGCTGTCGGGGCGCCTGAACCACGGGTGCCATCCCGCCGAGGCGGGCATGGCGCTGTCACCGGCGGCGACCTGCGCCTCCAGCGTGAGACGGCCCGGCTCCAGGGTGATCCGTTGCGCCGCCCAGCCGCCGAACGGCCATCGCCCGACATCCAGGCCGCAAGTGAGCGTCACCTCGGTCGCCTCGGTGTGGTCGACCCGCCAAGCGGTGTCGCGCAGTATCCCGTGAATGGCATGGCCGTAGTGCTCGGCCGCCACCTCGCGGGTGTAGCCGTGAAAGGGCACCCTGCCCTCGTCCAACCGCCCCACCCACGGCGCCATCAGGAAGCAGCCCCAACCGATGTTGGCCTCCTTGCCCTCGGGGCGCGATGCGAAGCCGAGGAGGCGCTCGACGCCGCCGGCCACCAGCGACCCGAGGCGACCGCCGACGGCAGGATCCACTACGACGCTGTCGGCGCCGGCCTCGAGGGTGATGGTCACGAGAACCGCAAGCCGCGGGCGGCGAGGGCAGCGTCGGCGAACTCGGCAAGGGTCTGCACCCGGCGAGGATGTTCCACGGTGTGCAGCCCGTGGTGGTCCACCACCCACGAGGTCAGCCCGGCCGCGTCGGCGGCCACGACGTCGTAGGCCACCGTGTCGCCGAGGTACCACGTGCGCTCGGCTTGCAGACCCAACGGCCCCAGGGCGTAGGCGAAGATCGCAGGGTCAGGCTTGGCCACGCCGACGACGCCGGAGTCGACCACGACCTCGAGCAGCTCCGCCAGGCCGGCGCGGTCCAGCGCCGCTTCGACGCGCCCGTCGGAGTTGGACACCACGCCGACACGGATGCCCGCCTCGCGCAGGCGGGTCAGGCACTCCGCGGCGCCATTGATCGCGCGGTCCCACAGATGCAGGTCGCGGTCGGCAGCCCGCCAGGCCTGCGCCATCACCTCCGCCGGCACGCCGCACCGCTGCCCGAAGCTGGTCAGCCAGTGAGGGAACCAGTCGTCCCACGTGCCCGCCGTGGGAGCGAACTCATGATCCAGCAGCACCAGGGTGCGCCAGAAGCTGTCGTCGAGGTCGGCAGGGTCGTGCCCATGCTGACGCAGCGCTTCGGCGAGTCGTTCGGTATGGACCTGGACCAGCGTCCCACCCGCGTCGAACAGCACCCCGTCGGGCGGGCCAACGGCCGTCACTACAGCGTCTCGAACAGCACCGCGTCGCCCTGACCGCCTCCACCGCATAGCGCCGCTGCCCCACGCCCGCCGCCACGGGCGTGCAGCTCGGACAGCAAGGTCGTGGTGATCCGCGCTCCCGTGCAGCCGATCGGGTGGCCCAGGGCGACCGCTCCCCCGTTGACGTTGACTTTGTCGGCTGGCACGCCGAGGCGGTCGGCGGAGTAGATCGCCACCGAGGCGAACGCCTCGTTCATCTCGTACAGGTCGAAGCTGCCGGGGGCGGCACCGATCTTGGCGGCCGCCTTCTCGATGGCGGCAGCCGGCTGGTGGTGCAGCGACGGGTCCGGCCCGGCGACGGTGGCGTAGGACATCACCCTGGCCAGCGGTGTCAGGCCCAGCTCCTCGGCTTTCGCGCGGCTGGTCAACACCACCGCAGCGCCGCCGTCGGAGATCTGGCTGGCGTTACCCGCTGTGATGGTGCCGTCTGGGGTGAATGCCGGCCGCAGCCTGGCCAGGGATTCGGTGGTGGTGCCGGGGCGTACACCCTCGTCGCTGTCGACCAGGATCGGTTCGCCCTTGCGCTGCGGCACCTCGACCGGCGTCACCTCGTGGGCGAAGCGACCGTCCTTCCACGCCGCCGCGGCGCGCTCGTGGCTGGCGGCGGCCCAGGCGTCCTGCTGCTCGCGCGTGATGCCGTAGCGCTGGTTGAGCCGGTCGCTGCCCTCGCCCATGTGCCCGTCGTCGAACGCGCACCACAGCCCGTCGTGGATCATCGCGTCGACGATCTCCCCGTTGCCCATGCGGTAGCCGGTTCGTGCCTTGGGCAGCAGGTACGGCGCGTTGGACATCGACTCCATCCCGCCCGCGACGACCACGTCATGCTCGCCCAGGCGGATCGCTTGATCGGCCAGCGCCACCGCGGTCAGGCCTGACAGGCAGACCTTGTTGACGGTTAGCGCCGGCACCTGCATGCCGATGCCGCCCTTGATCGCGGCCTGCCGCGCAGTGATCTGGCCCTGCCCCGCCTGCAGCACGTGGCCCATGATCACGTAGTCCACGGCATCGGCGGGCACCCGCGCGCGTTCCAGTGCCGAGCGGATCGCCACGCCGCCCAGATCCACGGCCCGCAGGCTCGCCAGGCCGCCGCCCAACCTACCGATCGGGGTGCGGACGTAGCCGACGATGACGGCCTCATTCATGGCAGGGCCTCCAGGTGCGAGGAAACACGGGGGTCAGCCCCATTGTTCCACGCGGCCGGCCGTGCCCGGCGGGCACTCAAGGACGGTGCGGTCAGCGGAGCCGGGAGTCAGCGCCGGTGTGACGGCGGGCCGCCGACCGGCAGCGCCACGTCGATGCGCACGAGGCGGTGGTCGGACGACGGGAACGGGAACGTGCCGACGAGGTCGAAGTCGGGATGGCTGGTGCGAGGCCAGAAGACCGCCGGGTCCGACACGCGCATGCCGTTGCGGGGCAGGACGTAGTCGACGCGCAGGTTGCCGACGCTCTCGCTGAAGTCGGCGGTGTCGAAGGCGGGGTTGCCCCGGTGGCTGTCGTTGGCGCCGCCCTGCAGCTCTGCCTGCTCAGGGCCGCCCTGACTGGACGGGATCGGCCGTTCACGGACCTTCGGGTGGTGCAGCAACTGCTGGATGGCGCCCGGGACGCTGTCGCCGTCGACGGGGTCGGCGTTGAGGTCGCCGGCGATCACGAAGCGGGCGCCGGGGTGCAGGCCGCCGTGGCGCCCCTCATCGTCGTAGATGTACCGCGACGCGCGGCCGCCGCCGATATAGTCGGCCCACAAGCGGATCTCGTCGTGATTGCGCCGGCCATTGCGGTCCTCGACGCCGTCGAAGCTCGGCGGCGTGGGATGGCTGGCGAGCAGGTGGACGGTGTCACGGCCGACACGCACCGGCACGTCGACGTGGTTCTTCGACGACAGCCGGAACACGGCCAGCTCCTCGGGGCTGTACCAGTCGGCCGGGGCAGGCGTATCGGGGTCGTCGGGCAGTAGCGCGCCCGGCATGTCGGCCCAGCGGAAGTGCTGGAAGGTGCGGATCGCCTCGGTGGCGATCGGGTAACGCGAGTAGATCGCGAAGGCGTACTGCCCGGGGAACTCGCCGAAGCCGAACGCGTCGTCGCCGTAGGCCCGCCCGGACGTGCCGATCACGCCGTCGTTGTTCAGATCGAAGCCGCTGGCGACCCCGGTGTTGGAACGGAAGGCCGTGCGGTACGGGTAGCGGATCGGCGCCCGCCCGCCCTGGCTGACGCCCAGATAGCGGTCACCGAACAGCCGAACCGCCTGGCCGCGGCGGTCGTAGTCGAACTCGTTGACCAGCAGGACGTCCGGGCGCTGGAGCTGGACAATCTCGGCCACGGTGCGGGCCTGCTCGTCGCCGGCACGCAGGTCGGCCACGAGTTCCCCCCGCTCGGCGCGGAACAGCGACACGTTGAACGTGGCGAAGCGCACATCCGGATGCGGGCGGCGGCCCGGGCGGGCGCCCGCGGTGATCGGCAGGGCGATGACGGCCAGTACCAGCGCCAGGAGAATCGGCAGGGCGCGACGGCGGATGATGGGCATGGCGACGCTCCTGCTCGACGACGGATCGGCACAGCCTACCGGTCAGGGGTGACGGGGCGACGAACGGCGGCTGACGTTGCGGTATGCCGCCTTGGATACTTCGCGGGTGACGGCGGGTGGCCACGGGAGCGTCGACGAGCGGGAACGCCAGCGCACCTCGGGCGAGGTGTGGACCCCGCAAAAGCCGGTGAGGATGGCGGCCATGGCTGACGCTGAACCCTTCTCTGTCGACACCTTGCTCTCGCTGCCCCGCCTGGACGGGCTGGCGCTGTCGCCCGACGGCCGCCGGCTGATCACGTCGGTGGCGCGACCGGATCCCGAGGGCAAGAAGTTCGTCACTGCGCTGTGGGAGCTGGACACCGACGGCGAGCGGGAGCCCCGGCGGCTGACCCGCTCGACGCCCGGCGAGTCCGGTGCGGTGTTCATGCCGGACGGGGCGCTGCTGTTCACCTCCTCGCGGCCCGACCCGGCCGCAGCCAAGGATGACCCTCGGGGCGAGGCGCCCGCACTTTGGCTCCTGCCAGCAGGCGGCGGCGAGGCGCATCTCATCGCCTCACCTCCCGGCGGCGTGGACGCCCTCGCGGTCGCCCGCCAGTCCGGCACCATCGTCCTCGGCGCTTCGACCCATCCTCGCACGGATGGATGGGACCAGGACGCGGAGCGCGAGAAGGCCCGTGTCGACGCCGGCGTACAGGCCCAGCTGTTCACCGACTACCCCATCCGCTTCTGGGACCACTATCTGGGCCCGCGCGAACGCCACCTGTATGCCGCGTCCCCGCCCTCGGGTGACGCCGCACTCGAGGCCAGCGACCTGTTGCCAGACCCGGGACGGCTGCTTGACCTGTCCACCTTCGACGTCACGCCCGACGGCGCCACCGCGGTCACCACCCGCGCCCAGGACGACGCCGACGTGCGCAACCGCTTCCTCAGCGAACTGGTGTCCGTCGACGTGGTCACTGGGCAGCAACGCGTCCTCGCCGGCGGTGACTACGGCTACGAGTCCCCCGCCTGTTCGCCGGACGGTCGTTGGGTCGTCGCCATCCGCGGCGAGCGCTCGACACCCGACCGCGCAGGCGACCAGACGCTGTGGCTGGTCGACCTCGCCACCGGCGACGGTAGCGACCTGCTGGGTGGCTTCGACCTGTGGCCCAACGCGCCCGTGTGGGCGCCCGACAGCGGCGCGGTCTACTTCACCGCCGACTGTGACGGTCGCACGCGACCCTATCGAGTGAGCCTCGACAATCAACGGCTGACACGGCTGGCGACCGAGGGTGCGTTCACGGCCCTGTGTCCGTCCCCCGACGACGCGACGGTCTACGCGCTGCGCTCGATGGTCACCGCCCCGCCGCATCCCGTCGTCCTCGACGCCTCCGCCAGCGACCAGGAGCCACGTCCATTCCAAGGAGCCTGGGCCGCCATGGCGCTGCCCGGACAGCTCGAGCGGGTCGCGGCGACCGCCGAGGACGGGACCGAAGTCCGTTCGTGGCTGCTGTTGCCCGCTGACGCCGGCAAGCGCAAGCCCGCACCGCTGGCGGTGTTCATCCACGGCGGCCCGCTCGGCTCCTGGGCGGGCTGGCACTGGCGCTGGAGCCCCCACGTGCTGACCGCCAAGGGCTACGCCGTCCTGCTGCCCGACCCGGCCCTGTCGACCGGCTATGGCCTCGACTACATCCAGCGCGGCTGGGGTCGCTGGGGCGACATCGTCTACGGCGACCTGATGGCGGCCGTGGACGAGACGGTCAAGCGTGGCGACATCGACGAGACCAAAACCGCCGCCATGGGTGGGTCGTTCGGCGGTTACATGGCCAACTGGATCGCCGGGCACACCGACCGGTTCGACGCCGTGGTCACGCACGCGAGCCTGTGGGCCCTCGAGCAGTTCCACGGGACCACCGACCTCGGCGTGTACTGGGAGCAGGAGTTCGGCGACCCCTACACCGAACCACAGCGCTACCGGCAGCACAGCCCCAACCTGCATGTCGGCGACATCCGCACGCCCATGCTGGTGATCCACGGCGAGCAGGACTACCGCGTGCCCATCGGCGAAGCGCTCAAGCTGTGGACCGACCTGCAGCGGCACGGCGTCGAGGGACAGTTCCTGTACTTCCCCGACGAGCACCACTGGATCTTGCGGCCCGGCAACGCGCGGGTCTGGTACGCAACGGTGTGCGCCTTCCTGGATCATCACCTGCTGGGACGAGCTTGGACTCGGCCGGAACTGCTGTAGCCAGACCCACGCGGCTGCGCGAGCTTCCCGCGCTGCTGCGACGCAACCGCGACTTCCGCCTGCTGTTCGCGGCGACCGTCGTGTCGTTCCTCGGTGACTGGTTCGCGTTCGTGGCGGTCAGCGAGTTCGCGATCACCACGACCGGCCGGGAGGGCGCCGGCGCCGTGGCCTTCGCCGCCAACGTCCTGCCCGTGTTCGTGGTGGCCCCGTTCGCCGGCGTGCTGGTCGACCGCGTGGACCGCCGGCTGCTGTTCGTGGCGGTCAACGTGGCTGCGATCGTGCCGTGCCTCGGCCTACTGGCGGCCTTCGCCCTCGGCCAGCCGTGGCTGGCGGTGGGTTGCCTGGCCGCGATCGCCCTGGTCGTGGCATTCGTCGAGCCGATCACCGCCGCCGCGGTGCCCAATCTCGTCGACCCGGCCGACCTCTCGCTGGCGCAGGCGGCGCTGGGCAGCGTCTGGGGGACGATGCTGTTCGTCGGCGCGGGCGTCGGTGGGCTGGTGACGCAGGCGTTCGGCGCGCAGACCAGCTTCGTGCTGGACGCGCTGACGTTCGTCACAGCGGCCGTACTCGTGCTGGGTATCCGCCGCTCCATGCACCAGGTAGCGCCGTCGCGCGACGCCCACGGCGCCGGTCCGGCCCCCGCAGCCGCCGGCGTATGGTCGCATCTAAGGGAGGTGTGGCGCTTCGTCCGCGCCCGCAAGATCACCAAGGCGTTCATGCTGACCAAGACGGGCGTCGGCGTGGCCAACGGCATCGTCGGGCTGCTGCCGGCGTTCGCGTTGACGCGGCTGGGCGGCAGCGCGTTGGCCATCGGCTACCTGTTCGCTGCCCGAGGACTCGGCGCGCTGGCCGGCCCGCTGCTGGGCCGAGCCCTCGCCCGCGACGACGGGCGGCGTCTGCTGTTGGTCTGTGGTGGCTCGATCCTTGCCTACGGCTCCGCCTACGCGTTCCTGCCGCTGGTGTCGTCACTGCCCGCCGCCCTGCTGCTGGTGGCGCTGGCCCATCTGGGCGGTGGCGCGCAGTGGGTGCTGTCGACCTACGGGCTGCAGGTCACCACGCCCGACGCCATCCGAGGACGGGTCACCAGCCTGGACTTTGGCCTTGCCACCTTCGCGGTCGGCGTGTCGTCGTTGCTGGCCGGCGCCGCCGCCGACGTCCTCGGCCTGACCATCGCCTCCTGGCTGATGGTTTCGTTGGCCTTCCTGTACGGGTTGAGCTGGCTGGTGTGGACACGTGACCTGTGGCAGTCGCAGGCCGATCCGCTACGGAGCCCGTCATGACTTGCTTCGTGCCTCGGCAATCGGCGTCGGCCGCCTGGCCTGGGAGGAGATTGCCGGCGTGTCGCTGTCGTCCATGGGCGCTCGGCGGTTCGTGGCGCTGGAGCTGACTCAGCGCGAGGCGACCTGGGCCCGGCTCGGGCCAGTCAAACGGTGTTTGCACAAGCTGAACTGGCGCCTGTACTCCGCGCCGGTGATGCTGCCCGACACGACGTTGCCCTATGACGTGGAGCAGGGTCGTCAACCAGATCGTGGCCTACCAAGAAGCGCTGGGGGGTCACGCGACGCCGCGCGGCGCCTGACCCCCAGACTCAGCGACCGACGAGCGGCAGGACGGAGTAAGGGTGCGGTTGCAGCGGATCGACCACGTGGGTTACGCCGTCGAGGACATCGACGAGGCCATCGCCTACCACCGGCGCTTGTACGGAGCGAGCGTCAGCCATCGCGAGGAGATCCCCCGCGACGGCGTGCGCGAGGCGCTGCTCGCCGTCGGCGAGAGCTACATCCAACTGCTGGAGCCGACTCGAGACGACTCGCCGGTCGCGCGGTTCCTGGCCCGCCGCGGCCCGGGCGTGCACCACGTCGGCTACGGGGTCGCCGACGTGGCGGGCACCCTTGCCGACCTGCGGGACATGGGCGTGCGGGTCGTCGACGACACCCCTCGCCACGGCTCCCGTAGTTGCCTGGTGGCCTTCCTGCACCCCAAGTCGGCGATGGGCGTGCTGGTGGAGCTGGTGGAGGATCCGTCGCTGACCGCGGAAGGTGCGTTGCGCAACGGCTGAGATCTGCTAGCGGTGGCGCGGTGGCGCGTGGTTGCGCCCGAGCCGGGAGCGGCGCGGGGCGCAGCCACCTAGACTCGACGGCGTGAGCTGGATCGACCGCTTCAAGCGCCGCAAGGACAAGCCGGGGGGACCCGGCCCTTCGGCGCAAACGCAGGCCAAGCTCACCGACTTCATGGCCACCCGCGAAGGCGTCGAGGGCTTCGTCGAGCCTCCCACTTCGGTCTACGCCATGACCCTGTGCCTAGTCGCCGCCGATGGGGAGTACCTGCGCCAGCCCGTGCGCGACGAGCGGCATGCACGCAAGCTGTGCAGCGACCAGGGCGTGCCGCTGTACGACGCGCGGATCGTGGGCTACCCGAGGCGCATGCGCGACTACGAGCGTGGCGTCCGCCAGCAAACGATCGGGCTGGACGACCTGCCGCCTCTGGACGTCATCGATGAGCGGGAGCGCCGCGACGACTGACGCCCTCAGGCGCGGCTAGGCGCGCTGCCCGCTAGGC
>Ga0136619_10000198_pt1 | contig 21828 bp, 20 predicted proteins | sample AntDrymUQ3532106_2_FD_104807 | JGI IMG/M metagenome (GOLD analysis project Ga0136619, IMG submission 104807) | Polar desert sand microbial communities from Dry Valleys, Antarctica - metaG UQ353 (21.06) | ecosystem: Environmental > Terrestrial > Soil > Desert | place: Antarctica: Dry Valley...
GATCAAGGACGCCGGCATCACGGTCGACAAGATCGACCACGTGATCCTCGTCGGCGGCTCGACCCGGATGCCGGCGGTGCAGACCCTGGTCACCCAGCTCGCCGGCAAGGAGCCACACAAGGGCGTCAACCCGGACGAGGTGGTGGCCCTCGGCGCCGCCGTCCAGGCGGGCGTGCTCAAGGGTGACGTGTCCGGGATCCTGCTGCTCGACGTGACCCCGCTGACGCTGGGGGTCGAGACCGAGGGCGCGGTCCTGACCAAGATGATCGAGCGCAACACCACCATCCCGACCCGGCGCAGCGAGATCTTCACCACTGCCGCCGACAACATGACCGAGGTGCCGATCCACGTGCTCCAGGGTGAGCGGACCATGGCCGCCGACAACAAGTCGCTGGGGCGGTTCACCCTGACCGGGATCCCGATGGCGCCGCGGGGGGTGCCCCAGATCGAGGTGACCTTCGACATCGACGCCAACGGCATCGTCAACGTGTCTGCCAAGGACCTCGGCACCGGCCGGGTCCAGCAGGTGACGATCACCGGCGGAACGGCCCTGTCGCAGGATGAGATCGACGCCATGGTCAAGTCTGCCGAGGCCCACGCCAACGAGGACGAGACCAGGCGCGAGCAGATCGAGACCCGCAACCAGGCGGATCACGCCGCATACTCGGTGGAGAAGCAGCTCAAGGAGCACGCCGACAAGCTGAACGACGAGGAGCGCGCCGGCATCGAGGACAAGGTCACCGCGCTGCGCAAGCTGCTCACCGAGGAGACCTCCTCCGAGGATCTGCGCAGGGCGACGGACGAGCTGTACACCTCGGCCCAGGTGCTCGGGCAGAAGGTCTACGAGGCCTCGCAGACCCCGGCTGCCGATGCCGGCGGCGAGACGCCGAGCGGCGACGCCGACGATGTGGTCGAGGCCGAGATCGTAGACGACGAGAACGACCGGGCATGAGTGACGACGCGAAGGTGGCCTCCTCCTCCGAGGAGGCCACCTCCGACCCCATCGAGTCGGTAGCGGTCGTCGAGGGTGAGGTGGTCGAACCCGGCCAGCTCACCCCCTCCGACCTCGGGCTGATCCTCCCGGACGATCCGGCCGAGGCGAGGACGGTGCTGCTGACCCATCTCGCTCAGGCGCAGGCCGAGGCGGACGAGTACCTGGCGACGCTGCAGCGGATGGCCGCCGACTTCGACAACTACCGCCGCCGGATCGAGCGTGACCAGGCGGAGACGGTGACCCGCGCCGCCCAGCGCATCATCGAGGCGTTGCTTCCCTCGCTCGATGCCTTCGAGGCGGCACTGGCCTATGAGGCGAAGACACCTGGCGAGCAGCGGATCATCGAGGGGCTGCGCAGTACCCACAACCAGCTCATGGAGACCCTGGGACGCGAGGGCCTGGAGCGGATCCCGTCCACCGGCCACCCGTTCGATCCCGCCGTCCACGAGGCCGTTTCCGGCGGCGGCGACGGTGACCTGGTGATCGTCGCCGATCTGCGGCGCGGCTACACCCTCCGTGGCAGGGTGATCCGACCGACGTTGGTGACCGTTGGGCACCGGGACTGACACCGTGCGCAAGGAGTGGCTGGAGACGGACTACTACGCCCTCCTCGGTGTTCCGAAGGACGCGCCCCAGAAGGACATCAAGAAGGCGTATCGCAAGCTGGCCCAGCAGTACCACCCGGACAAGAACCCTGGTGACACCGCGTCCGAGAACCGTTTCAAGGAGGCGAGCGAGGCCTACGACGTGCTCGGCGACCCGGAGCAGCGCAAGGAGTACGACCATGCCCGCCAGATGGGGCGGTTCGTCGGCACCCCGGGTGGCGGCCAGCAGTACGTCAGGGTCGAGGACCTGTTCGGCGAGGGCGGCGCCCCGTTCGACCTCTTCGGCAGCGGGGTTGGCGATCTCTTCGGCCGGGCGGGTTCCCGGGCTCGCACCGTGGCCCGACCCGGCCGGGACCTGTCCGCCGATATGGCCCTCACCTTCCACGAGGCGATCGCCGGGGTGACCAAGGAGATATCCATCAACGGCGCCAAGGTGAGGGTCAAGATCCCACAGGGCATCGATGACGGTGCTCGGATCCGGGTCAGGGGCAAGGGCGAGCCCGGCATCAACGGGGGGCCCGCAGGCGATCTCTACGTCACGGTGCGGGTCGGGTCCCATCCGGTTTTCGGGCGCACAGGCGGCAACCTGCGGCTCATCGTGCCCATCACCTTCGTCGAGGCGGCATTGGGTGCGACCATCTCGGTCCCCACCCTGGGCGAAACCGTCAAGCTGAAGATCCCGGCGGGGACACCGAACGCCAAGACGTTCCGGGTCAGGGGACGTGGCATCGCCACCGCCAAGGCAACCGGCGACATGCTGGTGACGGTCGAGGTTGCCGTGCCCGCCGCCCTGAGCGACGAACAGCGGGCCAAGCTGAAGGAGTTCGGGGAACTCGATCCGGACCCCAACCCGCGCACTCACCTGGGAGTGTCATGAGCGAGCGACGATCTGCGGTGTACATCATCTCGGTTGCCGCCGAGCTGGCCGGGGTCCATCCCCAGACGCTGCGGATCTACGAGCGAAAGGGCCTCATCGACCCGTACCGCACTCCCGGCGGGACCCGTCGCTACAGCGACGAGGACCTGCAGCGGCTGCAGCTGATCCAGCAGCTCACCGCAGACGGGGTCAACCTCGAGGGGGTGCGCCGGATCCTCGCCCTCCAAGCCGACAACGACCGGCTGCGAGGACAGGTCGATCGGCTCCGCCGCCTGCTGGGAGAGTTCGAGGCCCGGATGAGCGGCCAACCCGCCGGCGACCCCATCGTCACCCGGCAGCGGGGCACCCTCCCCGACATCCGCCGTCGCAGCCCCTTCGACTGAGGCCGCGCCGATCTGTCGCCTCCGGTGTGGTCTCCATCACCGGTGCCGGCGAGAACGTCCTCATCGGGTAGGACCCCTACCCCCGGACAGCTACTCGTGGGAGATCATCGACCCCGGGTGGACGACGGCGATGAAGACACTCTCACGACGCCCTCATCTCCCCTTCATCGGGCGTAGCTAGGGTTCCCGGTCTCACCCCCCGGAGTACGCACCGGCGGGTCAACGGACGGGTGGCGTATGGGAGAGTCGGATGACGACCTACTCGAGAGCTGCCGCCGCGGGGATCGGCAGGCTTGGCGCGAGCTGCTCGACCGATACGAGCGGCTGGTCTACTCGATCCCGCTCTCCTACGGCCTCCCCCGTACCGATGCCGCCGACGTTGCCCAGACCACGTTCACCATCCTCGTCCAGAGCCTCGACTCGCTGCGAGTTGACACTCGTCTCGCCCCCTGGCTGGCGACCGTCGCCCGTCGCCAGACCTGGCGAGCCCTGGAACGCTCCGGTCGGGAACGGGTGAATGCCAGGGAGGATCTGGCCGAGACCCTGACGGTCCTCCAGGGAGCTGAGGGTGATGCCGCCGAACGTTGGGAGCTGGTGAGCTGGGTCCACGACGCTCTGGAAAAACTGGAGCCGCGTTGCCGGGAGCTGCTCACCATCCTGTACTTCGACCCAGGCGAACCGTCGTACGAGGAGGTGGGGCGACGGCTCGGGATGCCGGTGGGCAGCATCGGGCCGACCCGGGCTCGATGTCTCGAGCGGCTGCGAAGAGGCCTCCGCCAGTAATGACGTAGATGGTATCCAAGCCGGCGTGCCCCCTCCCATGCCGGCATGGGAACGCCCGAGGAGGATGAGCCGACCTCCTCGCGGTGGCCCGGGAATGGAGATGGGCAGCAACGGAGCGGCCCGGGCCGCCCTCCCTCGAACGGCCCCGGAAGGAGCTGGGACGGTGTCCGCTTTTCCCCGGAAATGGGCGTATCACCGGAGGCCCGTCGTAGCATATGTTGGGGTGCAATGGAGATGAACCGAGTCCCGACGTTTGCTCGCCTTCTCGACTGGCTCGAGGGCCTCCTCGACCCAGAGTCATCGGCGGCCGTGGCCGACGCCGTCCAGGCCTCCCCGTCCGGTGCCGAGGACCTCCGTTGGATCCGGGCTTTCCTCCACCTGTCCACCTCGGGGGTGCTCGCCTCCCCCGGCCCCGAGGTGCGAGGTCGCCTCGAGCAGTGCTTCGACGCACGCCGGCTGCAGCGACCCGGCCCGGTCCAGCGTTTCCTCGCCACCATCAGCTTCGACAGCCTGGCCCAGCCCCTGCTCGCCGGGGCGCGCTCGGCGGGCTCCCCGTCCCGTCGCCACCTGGTCTACTCGTCCGAGGTGGCCGACGTGGTTCTCGACCTGTACCAGGTCCCACCGCAGTGCGCCGTGAACATCAGTGGGCAGGTTCTTCCCACCTCGACGACGGCGGCCGACTCCTTTCTGGTCGAGCTGATCGGCGCCACCGAGACGGTGGACGCCACCCTCAGCGACGAGACGGGGGAGTTCGACTTCGAGCCGGTACCGGCCGGAGAGTATCGAATCGTCCTCCGCCATGAGGCGCGCGAGATCACGATCGGTCCCCTTGCGCTGACCATCGGCCGACCATGATGCCCACCACCGATGTGGTCACCACACTCGCCTCCACCGCCCCCCTCCCGGTGCGGCGGGCTGAGGCAGAGAGGGCCGGGCTCACCGGCGAGGAAGGGCTCGACGCCCTCCTCGGGGCCGTTGGCCAGCTACTCCAGAGCGACCCGCTCGCCGCTCTCCGGCTGGGCGATCTGTGTCGGCAGCTGGCGGCGTCCGCCTCCCTTCCCGCCATCGGGTACCGGGCCGCCTATCTGCTGGCCCAGGCGCATTCGATCTCCGGGGAACACACCGAGGCACTGGGGCTGATCAAGCAGGCTCATGAGGGGCTGGCGTCGCTCGGGCTCCATCTCGAGGCCCTGCGCACCAGCGTCGGACTGATCCACGTGCTCAACCAGATGGGTCGTCACGAGGATGCGCTGGACGTCGGCCGCCGGGTGCGGGCAGCGCTCGACACCGATCCCGAGCTGGGAGCGACCCCCGACGCCGAGCTGCTTCAGGGCATGATCGACCAGAACCGGGCGGTGTGCCTGGAGCGGCTGGGACGCTACGACGAGATGGTCGCCGCCTGCGCTGCGGCCGAGTCGCGGTACACCGCCCTGGGCTTGACCGACCGGCTCGGGGAGATCGCCAACAACCGGGCGGTCGGGCTCAAGCACCTTGGAAGAGCAACGGAGGCGCTGCAGATCCTGGAGGAGGCCGTCCGTACCTTCGAGGCCGGCGGGCTGGAACTCTCCCACGCCGCTGCGCTCAGCAACATCGGAGAGACCCACCTACTTCTGGGAAACTACGAGAAGGGGCTGCAGGCGTTCCGCCGAGCCGAGCGCATCTTCGAGGTGCTCGGCGCCACGGCCGACTGCCAGGTGCTCCAGCTCGACATCGCCGACGCCTACGCCGCCCTCAACCTCTACCCGGAAGCACTCGACATCTACCGCCGAGCAGGCCCGCGGCTCGAGGCGGCGGAGATGCGCCACCACCGGAACCGCTGCCTGTGGGGGATGGGCTCCGTGCTGGCTGCCGAGGGGTGGATCGCGGAGGCGGAGGAGGCCCTCGACCAGGCGGCGTCCGGTTTCATCGAATCCGGCAACCTGCCGTTCCTCTCCGGGGTTCGTCTCGAGCAGGCCGACCTCGCCCTCGCCAGCGGTGACCGCCGCTCCGCCCTGGCTCATGCCGGCGAGGCCCTGGCGTTGGTGAGCGACGGCCCCTGGCCGCTGGAGCGGCTCTACGCCCATCTCCGGCTGGCCGACCTCCACCTCCCCGATATCGAGGCGGCCGAGGCGGAGCTCCAGGCGGCGCAGGCCATCGTCGACCAGGTGAGGCTTCCCCAGCTGCGCTACCGCTTCCTCCAGCGTCTCGGCCACCTCCGGCTGCTCCAGGGTCGCCGTCGAGAGGCACGCCAGACGTTGGAGGAAGCGGTGGATCTGATCGAGGGCCTGCGGGGCGCGCTCCCCCAGGAAGCCCAGCGCATCTCCTTCCTTGGCGACAAGATGACGGTCTACGAGGACCTGATCCGCCTCCATCTCGACGAAGACGGCGGGGTGCGCCGGGCGTTGGCGGTGGCCGAGGCGGCCAAGTCCCGAGCCTTGGTCGACCTCCTCGCCGGTTTGAGCCCCGGAAGGACCGAGCACGATCCCGATGTCGCCTCGCGCCTCCGCGCCCTCCAGGCCGACCTCGATGGCATCTACGGTCAGGCTCACAAGAACAACGACGGTCACCGCCACCTGGCCGGGCTTCTCGAGCGGGCCGGCGACCTCGAACGGGAGATCACCCTGCTGCGGCTGCGCACCGGAGGGATCGACCCGTTGGCCAGCCGCCTCCCCGATGCCCCCCTTCCCGACGATGCGGCAATGGTGGCCTTTCACATCATCGGTGACGAGGTCATGGCCTTCGTCCACAGCGGGACACAGCTCAGCTCGGTGCGCCGGTTGACGACCGTGGGACGTGTCGTCGCCCAGCTGCGGCGGCTTAGCGCCCAATGGGAGCGCTTTCGGGCACCCCCAGGCTTGGTGGCGCGGCATCTGGGACGCCTCGAACAGTCCACCCAGCGGGTGCTGGGTGACCTTCACGACCAGCTGATGGCTCCCCTCCTTCCGTTTCTGGGAAGGGCAAGCCACCCGCTCCCATTGGTCGTGATCCCGCACGGGCCCCTCCACCAGATCCCCTTCCATGCGCTCTTCGACGGTTCCCGGCACCTCATCGAGAGCTTCGAGGTCTCCTACGCCCCGAGCGTCACCGTGTGGAGGCTGTGCCAGGACCGAGCGCCCACATCGGCCGGGGGCACCCTGGTCATGGCGGCCAGCGACGAGCAGATCACCGGCGCCAGGATCGAGGCGGGCGCCGTCGGCCGCCACCTCTCGGCGGGGACGGTCCTCATCGACGACGAGGCAACCGTCGACGCATTGGTGAGGAATGCGCCCGGATGCGGCGTCGTCCACCTCGCCTGCCACGGGCTGTTCCGTGCCGAAAATCCCATGTTCTCCGGACTGCGGCTGGGCGACCGCTGGGTTACCGCCGCCGAGGTGATGGAGCTGGACCTGCCCGGATCGCTGGTCACGCTGAGCGCCTGCGAGTCGGGACGGAGCCGGGTGGTGAGGGGCGACGAGACCCTAGGTCTCACCTGGGCCTTCCTGGGAGCAGGGGCGGCCACCATGGTCGTCAGCCTGTGGCTGGTGCAGGACGAGGCGGCGGTGGGGCTGATGGACTCGCTCTACCGGCGGCTGGCAGGCGCCACGTCACCGGCGACGGCGTTGCGCCAGGCGCAGCTGGAAACAAGGGAAAGCTACTCCCATCCCTACTTCTGGGCCCCGTTCGTCCTGATCGGGAAGAGGTAGCGGTGGGGAATCGAACAGGCGGCCAACCGGCCGCCGGAAACCGAGGCATTGATCATGATTGCTAGACGAACGATTGCAGCCATCCTGACGAGCCTGATGGTGGGAGGCATCTCCGGCCCTGCTGCGGCCCACCACGACCCGCCGGAGGACCAATACGTGCCCGACCAGCTGGTGATCAAGCTCGATCCCATGTCGGGTGCCAGCATCGACGACGTCAACGCCACCTGGGGGACGGCAACCCTCGAGACATTGCTCGGATCTACCGGGATCCACCTGGTCGCCACGCCTCAAGGCACCGACCTCGAGGACCTGGCCGAGTCGATGGAGTCCGACCTCCGTGTGCTCTACGCCGAGATCAACTACCACACCTACGCACCCGAGTTCTTCAGCCACACCATCTCCGCCTGGAGCCACACCATCTCTGCATGGGGCGACCTCCTCACCCCACTCCCGGCCGATGACCCTTCCGCATACACCGACCAGTACGCCCTCGACCTGCTGGGGGTCGAGGAGGCCAATGAGCTGAGCGGGGGCGTCGGTACCGTGGTGGCTGTGCTCGACACCGGTGTCCAGCTCGACCATCCGGCGCTGGCCGGCTCGCTGACATCCGCCTCCTACGACTTCATCGACGACGATCCGGTTCCCGGCGACGACCCGAACGGGCTCGATGACGACGGCGACGGGATCGTGGATGAGGCGGTGGGGCACGGCACCCATGTGGCCGGAGTGGTTCACCTGGTGGCCCCGGCGGCGCAGATCATGCCGCTGCGGGTGCTCGACTCGGACGGGATCGGCGACCTGTTCGTCATCGCCGAAGCGCTCCAGTTCGCCGTCACCAACGGTGCCGACGTCATCAACCTCAGTCTGGGATTGATCCAGGAGTCCGAGTTCCTGGAGGATGTTATCGAGGACGCCGTCGAAGCGGGGGTGGTGGTGGTGGCGGCCGCCGGCAATCTCGACGATATCCAACCCGTCTACCCGGCCGCCGACGACGAGGTGCTCGCCGTCGCCGCCATCGGTCCCACCGACCAGAGGGCACCCTTCAGCAGCTACGGGATGTGGGTCGACCTGGTGGCGCCGGGCATGTCGGTGTACAGCGCATACCCGACGGACCGGTGGGCCTGGTGGGGCGGGACGTCGACGGCGGCGCCCTTCGTGGCCGCCCAGGCCGCCCTGTTGCGGAGCCTCGACCCCGACCTCGACCCAAAGGCGGTGGCCTTCCTCATGCGCTCGACCGCAGTCTCGGTCGACCATGCCAACCCCAGCTACATCGGCCTGCTCGGCGCCGGCCGGCCCGACCTCGTGGCCAGCCTCGAGGCGGCCGGGTATGAGGAGGAGGCGGAGGATTGATGATGATGAGGCGGGGGTAGTAGAGCCCTTTTGCTCGGGTGGTGAGGATCCCCACCGCCCCCCTCCCTTCATCCTGGCCCCTTTGGCCCACACGTGAGGGCGGCCCATTTGGGCCGCCCTCCTGATGACTTCCGTCCCAAATGAGTCCAGACATGGGAGGCTCCGCCGATAGAAGGGGAGACTCGGCGGTTGGGGTTGGGGACCCCAACCGCACCGCGATGAAGGCGCCAGCCGAAGAGCCATCAACAACGACGCAAAGAGCGAGCGCCTATCCGCGCTCGTTCTAAGGGCATTCTCATGTATTTGTCACCTGCGGTTCACGCATTTGTCAGGTATGGGATACCTCTCTCGCCACTGGCCAACCATTGTTGTCGCCCTCGATCGCCGCTACCGGTCACAGGCCCAGCCCTCTGGGATGATCGAGGCCCTGCTGGGGGCGGGGCACGACCCGAGCGTGGTTGATCCCGCTACCTGCACCCACAACCTGAGCGACGCCGGCTGGTTGGGGGGCGCCGACCTGGTGGTGGCCCGCGGCCGCACCCACGCCGTGCTGTGTGTGCTGGCCTGGGCCGAGCGGCTCGGCATCCCCACCATCAACCGCAGGGCGGCGGTGGTGGCCGTACAGGACAAGGCAGCGATGGGGCTCGCTCTCGCCGGGCACGGCATTCCGATCCCTCCAACCTACCTCGGGGCGCCTCGCTTGCTGGCATTGGACATTCCGCCGGCCCACTACCCGCTGATCCTCAAGCCGGTGATGGGCGACAACGGTCGGGGATTGCGACTGGTCCACGATCCCGGCGAGCTCTCCCGGCTTCCATGGTCTGAGCCGATGGCGCTTGCCCAGCCATACCTCCCGGGTGATGGGTTCGACCTCAAGCTCTACGGCATCGGCGATCAGGTGTGGGCGGTTCGCAAGCCGGCTCCCCGCCTGGAAGGACTACTTCCAGCCGATCGAGGAGTCGCCTCGGCCGGGCCGGTCCCCGTCTCGGACGAGCTCCGTCGTCTGGCGCTGGGCTGCGCCGGGGTGTTCGGGCTCGAGCTGTACGGGGTCGACTGCCTGCCAACCTCGACCGGGCACGTGGTCATCGAGGTCAACGACTTTCCCAACTACACGGGCGTACCCGGCGCCGACCAGCACCTGGCCGATCACCTGGCGCGGCGAGCAAGAGAGCGGCGGGCAGCATGAGGATCGGCATGATCATGGTCCGGCACCCGGAGACCCGATCCAGCCCCGTGATGCCCGAGGTGGCACGCCTCCTCACCGAGTGGGGGGCAGACGTCGAGGTGATCTACCCCGACGACCGGGTCACCGACGTGAGCCGGGTGCGGGTGGAGCGCGACCTCTACGTCCTCAAGTCGGGGACCGAGCTGGCGCTCAGCCTGGCCGGGGTCCTGCAGATGGCGGGGGCGGCGATCCTCAACCCCTACCCGGCTTGCGTCATGCTCCGAGACAAGATCGTCACCACAGGAGTCCTCGCCCGGGCCGGGGTGCCGATACCGGAGACCCTCATCACTTCCCGCCCCGGGCTGCTGGCGCCATTCTTGGAAGATGGTCCCTTGGTTGTCAAGCCCTACCGGGGCTCGCAAGGCAGAGGCGTGAGTGTCGTGTGGGATACCGAAGAGATCGACCAGCTGCCAGACCTGGACGGGCCGCTCCTTGTTCAGCGTTACTACGAGCCCGACGGGCGGGATCGCAAGATCTATTGCATCGGAGGCCAGATCTTCGGGGTCAAGCGGGTGTGGCCCGCCCGCACCTACACCGAGAAGCTCGGCGAGCCGTTCACCGTCACTCCCGAGCTACGGGAGATCACGATGCGGGTAGCTCGGGCGCTCGGTCTGGGGCTGTTCGGCATCGACTTCATCATCAGCAACGGCCGCCCCCTCGTGGTCGACGCCTCTTCCTTTCCCGGCTTCAAAGGGGTTCCCGACGCCCCACTCCGACTGGCCGACTATCTGTATGCGGCCGCCGAGCGGGTCCTGTCTGGAGAGCCCGCGCTCGAAGAGTCGGTCGCATGAGGGCCGTAGTCTTCGGCGCCGGCAGGATCGGCTGTGGGCTCGTCGGCCGCCTCCTTCGCCAAGCCGGCCATGAGGTGATCTTCGTGTGCCGGTCCCCGGACCTGGCGCGCCACCTGCAGCGGGTCGGCCGGTATCAGGTCCGCCTGGTGTGGGGACCCGACTCCGACGAGCACGTCGTTGACGGCATTGAGGCGGTCGCCGCCCATCGATCGAATCAGGTGCTGGCCGAGGTGGCGGCAGCCGATCTGGTCGCCACCGCCGTCGGGGCGGGCAACCTGGCCGCAGTCGCCCCGATCATCGCCGCCGGCCTGGCGCGCAAGGACACCACAGCCAACGTCATTGCCTTCGAGAACCTTCTCGACGCCGGTGGCTACCTGGCCGACCGGGTGGCCGCCGCCATGCGCGAGGCTCCCCAAGCACTCGAACATGGATTCAGCGGCGGGCTGGTGTACGGGGCGATCAGTCAGAGGTTGGGAGACCCGAACGGCCACCGGCCGCTCACCTTCGTCGGCGAGCCCGGTTCCACCTTCGTGGTCGACGGTCGCTACCTCCGCCCCTGCCTTCCCCAACTGGAAGGCATGATCGTCGCCCACGACTACCCGGCCTGGGTTCGTCGCAAGCTCTATACCTACTCGGCGGGCCATGCCGCCACCGCCTACCTCGGTCACCTCAAGGGGTACCACTACATCCATACTGCCATCCGCGACCCCGAGATCCGCTGGGCGGTGGTGGAGGCGATGACGGAGGGCCAGCAGGGATTGGCGGCTTGCCACGGCCGTTCCTTCGCCGGAGGGCCTCAGGATCTGGCTGCGATCGTGGCCCGGTTCGAGAACGCCGGGCTCAACGATCCGATCGAAAGGGTGGGCCGCGACCCGCGACGCAAGCTGCGGGTGGGCGACCGCCTCATGGGCGCGGCACACCTGGCAGAGGAGGCGGGTGTCCGGCCCGAGAAGCTGGCGCTGGCCGCGGCCGCCGCCCTGCTCTTCAGCCCGACGGATCCTGCCGCAGGAGATCTGCAGCGGGACATCGCCACCACCGGACTGGCATCGGCCCTCGAGCACTCATGCGGCATCGACGTTGGCGTCGGGGCGGGCCGGTGGGTCGCAGAGCTTTGGCAGCGAATGATCGGCGGGTGGGAGCCCGGTAACCTGCTTCTCCACCTCGAGCCGATCCTGTGGGCATGGCAATCCGGGCTCAGGCCGTGAACATGCGTATCTGCTTTCTCACGGTGCGCCGGGTGCCGCCCGTGGAGAGCCCACTGCTCGTCGAGGTGTATCGCATCCTCGAGTCGGGCGGCTTCGAGGTTGAGTCTTCGATCGCCGAGGAACGGGTCACCCGCCCCGACCTCCTTCGACCCGAGCACGACCTGTACGTGCTCAAGTCCCACACCGAGCTGTCGCTCAGCCTGGCCGGGATCCTCCACGGCGAAGGGGCCCTGATCCTCAGCCCCTACCCGGCCTGTGCCACCGCCCAGAACAAAATCATCACCTCCCGGCGGCTGCGGGCCGCCGGAGTGCCCATCCCCGACTGCTGGGTGACCGGCCGGCCCGCTCAGATGGGGAGAGCTGCCCAGGAACGGCCGCTGATCCTCAAGCCCTACCTGGGCCACAGGGGCGAGGGGATCATGAGAGCCGAATCGCCCGACGACCTGTTGGCGATGCCCGAGCCCGGCAGCCCCCTGCTGATCCAGCACTACGTGCTGGGCCCGGGCGAGGACCTCAAGGTCTATGTGGTCGGGGAGGAGGTCTTCGCCGTTCGCAAGCCATTCTCCGGCGACAGCTTCACCCGGGCGGGTCGGCCCTGTCCGGTGTCCGACGAGGTCCGCCGGATCGCCCTCGACGCCGGCCGAGCCCTGGGCCTTGGACTGTACGGCCTCGACGTGATCGAGGCCCCCGCCGGGCCGGTGGTGGTCGACGTCAACTACTTCCCGGGCTACAAGGGCGTGGCCGGCGCCGCCCCCCTGGTCGCCGCCTATGTCGAGGCCTACGCCCGGGGTGAGGTCGACCTCTCGGCACACCCTCGCGAAACGGTCATCTGATCGAGGTCGATGCTCCCCCCCGGGCCCGCCGCGCCCTGGCTGCGCTGACCGCCGAGGGCTTCTTCTCCAGGCTCAGCTTCGGTCTCGTCAGCTTTGCCCTCCCCCTGTACGCCGCCCACCTCGGCCTGAGCTTGGCCGAGATCGGGCTGCTCATCTCGCTCAACCTGGCAGTGGCGGTGGCGCTCAAACCGGCAGCTGGCTGGGCGGCCGACCGCTTGGGGGTCAAGCGCACCCTGGTCGCCGCCATATGGCTCCGGAGCTTGGTCACCTTCGGGCTGGTATTCGCCGTCTTGCCCTGGCACCTGTTTGCCATCCGGGCGGTGCACGGGGTGTCGATCGCGCTCCGAGACCCGTCGGTGGACGTGCTCATCGCCGAGCACGGAGGCAAGCGGGCCGTGGCCTCGGCTTTCGCCTGGTACCAAACCGCCAAGAGTGCTGCCGGGGCGCTCGGCAAGGCGCTGGCCGGCGTCCTCATCACCCTCACCTCCGGCCGCTACTCGATGGTGTTCCTGGTGGCGCTCGCCCTCTCGATGGCCCCCGCCCTGGTGGTGGGACGGTACGTCAAGGAACCGGTGATCGAGCACTCCCCACCGCCGGAGATCGATGGCGAGCCAGCCCCCCTAGAGGTTCCTCCCCGCCTCCTCCCCTTCGTGGGCCTGGCCGCGCTGGTGGCGGTGACGGCCGAGATGCTGCACGGCCTCCTCCCCATCTTGGCGGTGGAGTACGCCGGCCTCTCCGAAGCCGAGACCGGCATGCTCTACCTGGTGTCGACGGTAACCGTGATCGTGTGCGGGCCGGTCTTCGGGTGGCTGTCCGACCACGTAAGCCGCCGGCTGGTGTTGGGGGTGAGAAGCGTCGCCAACGTGGGCTCCTCGGTCCTGTTCCTGTTCGTCCCCAACCCGCCGGGGATGCTGGCCGGCAAGGCGTTGGACGACGCCGGCAAGGCGGCGTTCCGACCCGCCTGGGGTTCGGTGATGGCGGAGTTGTCGGGCCACCGCCCCGGGCGGCGGGCTCGGACCATGAGCCAGCTCAGCATGGGTGAGGACGTCGGTGCCATGATCGGGCCGATTCTGGCCGGGTTGCTGTGGGGTGCCTGGGGCGTAGGTGCTCTGTTCGGGGTGAGGATCATCCTGGCGGTGGCGACGGAGGTCTACGCCGGGACGGTGACCCGGCGGCTCGGGCGGTGACCTCTCGGTGGAAGTCTCGGTCCTCGCCCGAGCGAGAGCCGGAGGGAGATCCAGATCAGGCGACGAAGCTCTCGCCGTCGGGAAGGGCGATGACGAAGGCGACCACCGTCGTGGGGCGGTGACCCCAGTCGAGCAGGGTGTCTGCGGCCCTGGCGTTGGCTGCCGGGCGGAACACCTCCCACGGGGTCGAGCCGTCGACCTCGATGTAGAGGGTGTGGCCGCGGATCTCGGTCAGGACGTCGTCGCCGAGATCGAAGGCCTCCATCTCGAGCACGGCCAGGTCGAGCTCGTCGCAGCGGCGGACCAGCGCATCGGCGTCGTCCCACGAGAAGAACCCCTCCCCGTCCTCGGTGCGATGCCTGGCCCTGTGGTCGAACTCATTGGCCAGGGTCAGCGTGGCCGGATCCTCTTCCTCCCAGCCACCGGCCACCCCGTCGTCGGGGCGGGCGAGGTCGATCTCGGACGCGGCGTACGGCGATACGATCGACTCGGCCACGTCGAGCACCCTGAGCAGCTCGCGTAGCTCGAGGTCCTTGACGTCGCCATCCTCGTCGCCGTAGATCTGGACGACGGCGGTGTCGTCGTCCCAGAACACCATCCCGATGAACTCGTCGTCGCGCCACAGCTCGACCACAGGCTCGTCGAACCCCTGGCGCATCGTCTCGACCAGACGCATCGGGATCATGTGGGGAGCATACGTCCCCGGCTCGGGCGGCCCACCGCCATCGTCACCCGAAAGGGGAGCGCCGTCCGGCGCCCCCCATCGGATCATCGGGTTCCTCCGACGCTCAGCCGCGGCGGAGCGAGTCGCGGATCTCGCGCAGCAGGACGATGTCCTCGGCGGGCTCGTCGAGGGCGGGCTCCTCCTCGCCGAACCGCGCCTTGTAGGCCTGGTACGGCTTCACCACGAACAGGAACAGGGCCAGCGCGGTGAGCAGGAACGTGACCACCGCGGTCAGGAACGCCCCGTAGAGAATCACCGAGTCGTTGATGGTCCAGATCAAGCCGTTGAAGCTCGGCTGCCCGAAGAGGATGCCGATGATCGGCATGATCAGGAACTCGACCAGGGCACTGATGACGGCGGCGAAGGCCAAGGCCAGCACCAGGGCGACGGCGATCTCGATCAGATTGCCCCCCAGCGCGAACGCCTTGAAATCGTTGATGAGTTTCTTCATCCCGCGTCACTCCCCTCGGTTCGTAGGACGCCAAGCCGCAACGGTAGCCACCGAATCCAGGATCTCGGCGCACCGGGGAGGGCCGGGGCCGACGGGCTCCGGCCTCGATGGTGACCGGTCGGGCAGGTGCCGTCACCGGTCGCCGGCACGGCGGTAGCATGCGCCGTCACGGACCGGGAAGGATGGATGACGCTACCAGAGGAACAGCTCCAGCCACGCGGAGTGGCCGACGTTTTGGTGAAGGCCTTCGACCTTTACAAGGCGGACTGGCAGCAGTACCTGCTGGTTGCCGCCCTGCTCGTGGTTCCGGTCAGCCTGGTCCAGTTGGGTGCGCTGCAGGCGATCCCGGACGCCTCGACCGACCCGGTCACCTTCTCCGGCGGCGCCCTGTTCGCCTCGCTGATCGGGGTGATCCTCACCCTGATCGCCCAGCTGGTGGTGACCGGCGCCCTCACCCGCTCCGGGGTCGGAGCCCTGGTCGGTCAGCCGGTCAGCGCATCCGAAGGGCTCCGCAACGGGATGAACCGGATCGGCGGCCTCCTCCTGGTGATCATCCTCGAGGCGCTGGCCGTCCTCGCCGGGCTGATCGTCCTGGTCATCCCGGGGCTGATCATCGCCGTGCTGCTCGCCGTGTCCGTGCCGTCGTTCATCGTCGAAGACGTACGGGGGCGCGCCGCCCTCTCCCGGTCGTGGAACCTGGTGAAGCCGGTCTTCTGGCACGTGGTCGGGGTGGTACTCCTCACCGCCTTGTTCACCGGCATCGCCGCCTCCATCCTCGGCCGGATCGGCGGCACCAGCATTGTCGGGCAGTGGCTCTTCTCCACCATCGGCACCCTCCTGGTCACCCCGTTCTCGGCCCTGGTGAGCGCCGTGCTCTACGTCGAGCTGAGGGCAAGGCGCCAGGCTCTGACCACCGCCATGCTGCGGGAGGACCTGGACCGCACCGCGGTGTGACCTGCCCGGGGCTACCGGCGGTCCGGCTCGGGCCGGTGATCAGCGGGGCCAGCCGATGAGCACCACCGCCATCAGGGCGATCAGCACCCCGACGCGCTGGAATGCCGACATCCGCTCGTGCAGGGCGAACCGGGCGATGACGGCGGTCACCGCCGGGTAGAGGGCGGACAGCGTCGAGGCCACGGTGAGCAGCCCCCGCTGGGCGGCGGCGAGGTAGAGGGCGTTCCCCGCGGTGTCGAGCACCCCCGGCCCGACGGACAGGCGCCCCGCCCGACCGGTGGGTTTGGTGCCACCCAGGCGCCACGCCGCCGCCAGCACCACCGGAACGCTGACCAGGCGTGCGCCCAACACCGGCCACATCCCCGCCGCCTCCGAGGTCTGGGCGAAGAAGATGAAGAACAGCCCGAAGCCGAGCCCGGCCGCCAGCGAAGCACCGAGAACCGCGCCCGACAGCCGACCGGAGGGGCCGTCGGCCCCGGAGACGATCACGATGGCGGTGAGCCCCAGCACGACCCCGATCAGGGTGACCGCCCCGGGCCGCTCGCCGGTGGCCAGGGCGTAGCCAACGGGGATCGCAGCCGACAGCACCCCGGTGGTGGGGGCCACGATCGACATCGGCCCCCTGGCCAGTGCCGTCACCAGGCTGAAGCCACCGGCGAGCCCGAAGAGCCCACCGCCGGCACCCCAGAGCAGATCGGACACGGTCGGCGAGGCCGAGCCCATCGTCACCAGCAGCACGGGAACCAGGATCAGGCTCACCGTGTGCATCACCGCGGTGACCTTGATCGGCGCCGCCAGCCGTCCCGCCGAGCCGCCCAGGAAGTCCCCGGAACCGAAGGACAGCGCCGAGCCCAGCGCCAGAAGCTCGGTCACAGCACGCCGGGGATCAGCGTCCGTCGTACCCGGCGGCGGTAGTCGGTGTACTCGGGGTGCCTTGCCAGGAGCAGCTCCTCCTCATGGCGGGCCTTGGCGATGAGCAGGGCGACCAGCCCGATCCACACCACGAGGGCGGCGACCGACCCGGTGGTAACCGAGGCGCCGAGCCCGATCAGGACCAGGCCGCCGTAGATCGGGTGCCGCACCCTGGCGTAGATCCCGGTGTCGACCAGACGGTTGAACCGGGTCGGCTCGGGGAGCGGGGTGAGGTTCCGGCCGAGGGTCCTCGCCCCCATCATCGCCATGGCGATCCCGGCGACGGCGATCGACCCACCGGTCAGCCGCTGCCACCACGGCACCGCATCGGCGGCGCCGACCACGGCGGCCACCAGCACCGCACCAAGCAGGGCGAGCTGCGCCACCACCCACGGCATCCCCAAGCTCCTCCCGCCAGCCCGCAAGACTAGACGGCGAGACCCGGGGACCCAATCCGATTTCTTAGGATCGAAACGCGCTACCTGTGATGCGTTTCGGTCCTAAGAAAACGTCGAGATCGATCCTGCCTGGCGGAACTTGATAGTATGGGACTCAGATTTCTTGGCATACAGTGAGAGGTTCGAGGGTTGAACCTCTGCACCGCTACGTTCGGAGACAGTCTCGATGGACATCAACCGCTTCACCAACCGGTCCCAGCAGGCCATCAGCAACGCCCGCGATATCGCCGCCACCCGCCACCACCAGCAGGTCACCCCCGAGCACCTGCTCGCAGCCCTGCTCGCCCAGGGCGACACCGTCGTCCAGCCGTTGCTGGCCACGCTCGGCGCCGGCGCCCCCGAGCTGCGCGATGCCATGATCGCCGCCCTGGACCGGCTGCCTCGAGTGCACGGGGAGACGGCGGCGACCACCGGGTTCGGTCCCGAGACGGTCGCCGTGCTCGACTCCGCCACCCACCAGGCCGAGAGCCTGGGCGACCAGTACGTGTCGGTGGAGCATGTGGTGATCGCCATCGCCGACACCCCCGGTGCCGCCGGCACCGCCCTCCGTCGGGCCGGCATCACCCGCGAGTCCGTTCTCGGGGCCCTCGCTCGGGTGAGGGGAGCGGGGAACGTGACCAGCCAGGACCCGGAGGCCACCCTCGACGCCCTCAACAAGTACGGGCGTGACCTGGTGGCACTCGGCGCCGCCGGCAAGCTCGACCCGGTGGTCGGCCGCGACGACGAGATCCGCCGGGTGATCCAGGTGCTCAACCGCCGCACCAAGAACAACCCCCTGCTCATCGGTGAGCCGGGGGTGGGCAAGACCGCCATCGCCGAGGGCCTCGCCTCGCGCATCATCGACGGCGACGTCCCCACCGGGCTGCAGAACAAGCGGATCGTCGCCCTCGACCTGGGCTCGATGGTGGCCGGGGCCAAGTACCGCGGCGAGTTCGAGGAGCGGCTCAAGGCGGTCCTCGACGAGATCAAGGCGGCCGAGGGTGGGATCATCACCTTCCTCGACGAGATGCACACCCTGGTCGGCGCCGGCGCCGCCGAGGGCGCCATGGACGCCTCCAACATGCTCAAGCCGATGCTCGCCCGCGGCGAGCTGCGGATGATCGGCGCCACCACGCTCGACGAGTACCGCAAGCACATCGAGAAGGACGCCGCCCTGGAGCGGCGCTTCCAGCCGGTGATGGTCGATCCCCCGTCCGTGGAGGACACCGTCGGGATCCTGCGTGGGCTCAAGGAGCGCTACGAGGTGCACCACGGGGTGCGGATCCTCGACGCGGCACTGGTCGCCGCCGCCGTGCTCTCCGACCGGTACATCCCCGCCCGTTTCCTCCCCGACAAGGCCATCGACCTGGTCGACGAGGCCGCCTCCCGGCTCCGGATCGAGATCGACTCGATGCCCGAAGAGATCGACGAGCTGGAGCGTCGTCGCCGCCAGCTCGAGATCGAGCACAACGCCCTCGCCAGGGAGAGCCACCGCGGCTCGGTGGAGCGGCGGGAGGCGGTGGAACAGCAACTGGGGGACGTGGTCGAGGAGCTGCAGGCACTCAACGCCCGCTGGCAGCTCGAGCGCGACCAGATCGACGCCATCCGCGCCGCCAAGCAGGCCATCGAGGACGCCAGGACCGAGTTCGACCGGGCCGAGCGGACCGGCGACCTCCAGCGCGCCGCCGAACTCCGCTACGGGACCATGCCCAAGCTGGAGAGCGAGCTGGCCGAGCACAACGAGGCGCTGACCAAGCTGCAGTTCGACGGCGCCATGCTCAAGGAGGAGGTCGGCGAGGAGGACGTCGCCGAGGTGGTGAGCCGGTGGACCGGCATCCCGGTGGCCAGGCTGATGGAGGGCGAGGTTCACAAGCTGGTCCGGCTCGAGGAGCACCTCCACCATTCGGTGATCGGCCAGGATGAGGCGGTGGCGGCGGTGGCCAACGCCATCCGCCGCTCCCGCACCGGGCTGTCCGACCCCAACCGGCCCATCGGGTCGTTCGTCTTCCTCGGCCCCACCGGGGTGGGAAAGACCGAGCTAGCCCGCGCCCTGGCCGGGTTTCTCTTCGACGACACCAGGGCGATGGTCCGCATCGACATGTCCGAGTACATGGAGCAGCACGCCGTCAGCAGGCTGATCGGGGCGCCTCCCGGCTACGTCGGGTACGACCAGGGCGGTCAGCTCACCGAGGCGGTACGCCGCCGCCCGTACTCGGTGGTGCTGCTCGACGAGGTGGAGAAGGCCCACCCTGATGTGTTCAACACGCTGCTCCAGGTGCTCGACGACGGCCGGCTCACCGATGGACAGGGGCGGACCGTCGACTTCACCAACACCGTGTTGATCATGACCTCGAACCTCGGGTCCGAGCAGATCGAGGCCCACCTACCCGACGAGACCGTTCGCACCAGGGTGATGGCGGTGGTCAAGCGGCACTTCCGACCCGAGTTCCTCAACCGGATCGACGACGTCATCGTGTTTCATCGGCTGACCCGCGGTGATCTGCGCCAGATCGTGGAGATCCAGTTCGGGTTGCTCTCCGAGCGGATCGCCGCCCGCGGGCTCACCCTGGAGCTGAGCGACCAGGCGGCCGACTGGCTCGCCGGCAACGGCTACGACCCCAGCTACGGGGCCCGTCCGCTGAAGCGCCTCATCCAGACCGAGGTGGCCGACGCCCTGGCGATCCGGATGCTCGAAGGGGCGTTCGGAGAGGGCGACACGGTGCGGGTGATCGTCGCCGGGGACCGGCTCGACCTGGTGGCCGGTGGGTCGGAAGATGGGACCGGGGCTGCCGGGACCCCTGCAAACACCTGACCGCCTCGTTCGGCCCTCGGCCCGCGAGTGAGGCCCGAACGGGGCCGCCGACGCTCTTCGCCTGTGTTCCTCTCCTCCACTCGCAACATCCGCCTGGGAATCTCAGGTTGCCATGGGGCCGCACGCCCCGTCGAGGCGCCCCACATCGTCGCCGGTGTGGATAGGCTCGGGCCGGCGTCGGCACGGGAGGGAGCGGCATGGGATACGTCCTGGCCATCGGCACCTACAAGGGGGCCTGGATCGCCCGGTCCGAGGACCGGACCGCCTGGGAGCTCTCCGGCCCGCTGCTCAAGGGCTGGGAGGTGAACACCTTCGGCAGGGCACCGGACGGCACCTGGCTGGCCACAACGGGGAGCAGTTGGTACGGGGCCGCGGTCCACCGGAGCGACGACCTGGCCACCTGGTCGCAGGTGGTCGACGGGCCGTCGTTCGCCGGCGCCCCCGACGACCGCAGGCTGGAACGGATCTGGACCATCGCCGGGGCGGGAGGGGTCCTCTTCGCCGGGGTGGCCGAGGCCGGTCTCTTCCGCAGCGACACCGGGGGCACCTCGTGGTCGCCGGTCTCCGGGTTCAACGAGCACCGCACCCGCTCGGGGTGGGAGCCGGGGTTCGGGGGGCTCGCCGCCCATCGCATCCTCATCGATCCCACCGATCATCAGCGGATGTGGGTGGGCGCCAGCGCCGTCGGGGTGTTCCGCACCGAAGACGGCGGCGAGACCTGGGAGCTCTTCAACGACGGGGTCGTGCCCGCCGCCCCCAGCGACGACTACCCCGAGATCGGCTTCTGCGTCCACTGCCTGGTCGCCCATCCCGACGACCCCGACCTGATCTGGCGCCAGGACCACATGGGTGTCTTCCGCACCACCAACGGCGGCGACAGCTGGGAGCGGATCCAGAACGGGCTGCCCTCCCGGTTCGGGTTCCCGATAGAACGCGACCCGGTCACCGGGCGGCTCTTCCTGGTCCCGTTGGAGGCCGACGAGTTCCGCTCACCCGTTGGGGGCCGGTTCGCCGTCTACGCCAGCGACGACAACGGAGACGCCTGGCACGAGCTCGAGGGCTCGGCCCGCCCCGGGTGGGACCTGGTCCTGCGCGACGCCATGAGCGTCGACGGTGACGGCGGGGTATACATCGGGTCGTCTGCCGGCGCGGTGAGCTGGAGCACCGACTCTGGGGACACCTGGTCGACGCTGCCCACCAGCTTCCCCCGGGTCCTCAGCCTCCATGCCTTCCCGGTCTGATGGGTGGGCGCTGATGGCAACGGTCGAGGTCACCATCCCCCGCATGCTTGCCGACCTGGTTGCCGGACCCAGACGGTTCACTGTCGATGGGGGGACGGTGGAGGGGGCGCTGGCCGCCGTCGTCGCCAAGCATCCCGAGCTGGGGGTCCACCTGTTCGACGAGACCGGCTCCATCAGGGAGCACGTGAGCTGCTTCCACAACGGCTCGATGGTGTCGACCCGCACCGCCCCGGTGGCGAACGGCGACAGCCTGGTCATCCTCCAAGCCGTCAGCGGCGGGCAGGCCGAAGCGGCGGCCCGGTGATCCGGCGATCCTGGCGAAGGCGGCGAACCTGAGGTTGCTGGGTGTCGCCATGACACGCGATCCGCTGATGTTGAACCTGAGGTTGCTGGGTGTCGCCA